>Ga0209083_1001351_pt1 | contig 28532 bp, 17 predicted proteins | sample AM7aDNAmetaG_FD_184132 | JGI IMG/M metagenome (GOLD analysis project Ga0209083, IMG submission 184132) | Freshwater microbial communities from Finland to study Microbial Dark Matter (Phase II) - AM7a DNA metaG (SPAdes) (version 3) | ecosystem: Environmental > Aquatic > Freshwater > Lake ...
CCATTGAGCATACTATTGGTGACAATGATAATGTGGGACTGGGATTCGACTGGAAATACAATTTTTTGAAAACCGCCTCTTTTTACGGACAAGTTTATATTGACGATTTTAATTTCACCGATTTAAAGATGGAATTGGATACTTTTTTAGTTAAAATAAAGCTAAAAAGCCACCGCTCCTATACTAAACAGGGCTCGTACCGTGATAAATTCGGTTTCCAGGGCGGATTTAAATATATTGATGTAGGGGGTATTGACAATCTCGATGCCCAGGTAGAATATAACCTTGTGATGCCCTATACATATTCACATTACGATGTTACCTATAAAGGAGCAGCCCCTCAGGAAACTTTTTCGCATTACAGGCAACCTCTGGCTCATCCATTAGGAGCAAATTTTAAAGAATGGGTTCTTATCCTGAGATACCAGCCTATTTTCCCATTGACAGTTACTGTCAAATGGTTCGAAATGATTCAGGGGCTCGACAGCTCTAATACAAATTTTGGCAGCAACATTTTCCTTGATTATGAATCACATACACATGAATACGGCAACAAATTATGCCAGGGTGTTAAAGTAAAAACCCAGCTTGCCGATATGATGGTCTCTTATCAGCTTAAGCACAACATATACGCTGACCTGAGATACATCTTCCGCTTTGAGAAAAGCGATAAGATGAATTCACTGAATCTAAGAACTTCCTATATCACTTTAGGATTAAGACTTAATTTTGCAACAAGGAAGTTCGATTATTAATTTTAACACAAATTATCGTTTATTTATATATATCTTTTTACTTTTTAAAGAATTTATTAGTTAATAATCAATTAAAAAAACATAAACTAAAAGGCTTTATGAAAAACAAATTACTTCTTATCGTAACACTAATAATCATTGTAACAACTTCTTCCTATGGACAAATACTAAAAGATACAGTGATTGACGTTGACGGCAATATTTATCATACTGTTAAAATTGGAAAACAGACCTGGTTGGTAGAGAATCTGAAAGTATCTCGTTATCGGAATGGAGACTCAATACCGAATGTAAAAGACTCTAAAAGCTGGAATTATTCAACAACCGGAGCATATTGTAATTATAAAAATGATATAAAAGAAGCAAAGATATACGGAAAACTTTATAATTGGCATGCTGTAAATGACAAAAGAGGCGTTGCTCCTAAGGGGTGGCATGTGGCTACATATGATGAGTGGGGAAAATTAATCAATTCATCAGGTGGTGAGAGAAAAGCCGGCTGCAAGCTTAAAGAAACAACTTCATTGCATTGGGTCAGCCCCAACAAAGGAGCAACTAACAGCAGTGAATTTTTAGCACTACCCGGTGGTTACCGCTATTATAATGGTGTATTCGGTTTTATAGGAGAGTCTGGGGCATGGTGGACAGCAACAGAGTACAATACAACTGAAGCATGGAGTATTGGCATACGCTCTATCAACTGTGAAGTTAACGCGTTAAGTGGTGTCAAGGCAGATGGTTTTTCTGTACGTTGTGTTAAAGACAATTAAACATAATGTTAATATTATACAGAATTAATATTAAAGCACACCTTGAAAAATACGCCCATCGTTGCATTTGGAGATTGCATAGAATCAGGAACTTATACATTTCATTCCGGCTTTGAATCTATTGATAATTTTGTGAATCTAAATGGCGAATTTATTTCCTTAGCCGCTGATATTTCTTTTCTTGCCCCCAATAGCATTATAATTAATGATTTTATTTCGACCAAATATTCTTGTATTTGTATTGATGATGAATTTATTCACTTTAATAACATAAAACTCATATTAAATAAAGAACTTCGATACCATTCGATTTTTAAATACCCCGAAATAGCTTATTCAGTCTTAGAAAGCAAAATACTTGCATTTATAAATTTATATGCATCGGATTTTCCTCTTAAAAGTTTATTCTTTTTATTGCATCCGGAAAACAAAAAATATTTTACTTCTGCTTTTGAGAAAGCATTTGTGAAACAGATGGAATATGCTTTTTCTCTTTTTCATGTTCAGCTGTATGAGAGTATTGAAGAATTTAAATCAAGAGGTAACGGATTAACGCCATCAGGAGATGATTTTATTGCCGGAGTGCTCTTTGGAATTGATCTAGTTGAGACATTACATAATAAAGATTATGTTAGAATAAAAGATACTATTTACAAAATCAGCAAGAGTAATAACCTTTTTTCGAACAATATGCTGAGAATGGCTTATCATGCCAGATATTTTAAACGGTTACAAGACTTTTTGAATGCTTTTTTTTATTTACCTTTGACCGATTTAAGACCTGCTTTTGAGCAATTAATAGCTGTGGGTGATACTTCCGGGGCAGATATGTTGACGGGGTTTTTTACTGTAATACTTTTTAACGCAGAGGTGAGCAAAGAAGACGCAAAGCACCGCTGAGAAATAGTTGAAGATAAAGTAGTTATCGAAGTAAAATCTATTGAAGCGTTGAACGATATTCACACAGCTCAGGTATTAACCTATCTCAAACTTTCAGGTTGTAAATTAGGTTTACTTATGAACTTTAATGTATTACGCTTAGTTGATGGATTAAAAAGATTAGTCAATAAATTGTAACTTTGTAGCTCTCTGCGGTTAATCTCTGCGGTTCTCTGCGGTTAGAATTTTGAATTTTAATTTATTAAATATGATAAAAGGAATTATAAAAAAAGGAGAATACTACGACTCTGTCTCATTGATGCTTGTGGCAAAAGAAATTAATAAAATGCCCGGCATAGAAGATTCTTCGGTAGTGATGGGTACTAAAGAAAATCTTGCCATATTAAAAAATGCCGAACTATTGGTTTCTGAACTTGAAAAAGCAGGAGATACAGATTTAATTATAGTGGTTAAAGCCCAGGAAGAAAAGTTGGCAAATGATGCTATTAACAATGTGGCAGCATTATTAAAAGAAATGCGCAATAAAAAAGACAAAGGGGACAACTTTACGCCTAAAAGCTTTGATTCTGCATTAACACTTATGCCCGAAGCCAATCTTTCGTTGATTTCAATTGCAGGAAAATATGCAGCTGCTGAAGCTCAGAAAGCTATCGAGAACAACATGCATGTCATGATTTTCTCTGACAATGTGAGTATAGAAGATGAATTCATGCTAAAACAGATGGCTGATGCTAAAGGCTTATTGGTAATGGGTCCCGACTGTGGCACCGCCATTATAAATGGTATTCCGCTGGCTTTTGCAAATGTCGTGAACTCGGGCAATATAGGCCTGGTGGGTGCATCCGGCACAGGATTACAAGAAGTTACTTCTATTATCTCTATGAATGGAGGCGGCATTTCGCAGGCTATGGGTACAGGCGGCAGAGATGTAAAAAGAGAAATTGGCGGCATCATGTTTATCAGTGCTCTAAAGGCTTTAGCCAACAACGATAAAACAAAAGTAATATGTCTGGTGTCCAAACCCCCCCATGCTGAAGTATTGCAAAAGATTGCCACCGTAGTAAAATCCATTACTAAGCCTGTTGTGGCTATATTTATTGGGGCCGACAAAGAATTAATAGAAAAATCGGGAGCCATAGCAGCCGAAAGCCTTGAAGAAGCGGCTTTATTTTCTGTGGCTTTAGCTGAGGGAAAGGCTGTTGATGCAGTAAGAGTAGAATTAACCGAACGCAATAAAGAGATTCAAAAGTTAGCATCTGAAGTGGCAAAGAATACCAAAGGAAAATATCTCAGAGGCCTTTTCAGTGGCGGCACTTTGTGCGATGAAGCCCAGCTGATATTAAGAAAAACGATAGGTAACGTGTACAGCAATACGCCATTGCATCCCGACTTCAAATTGCAAGATGTATGGAAAAGTAAGGGACACACCATCCTTGATCTGGGTGATGATGAATTTACGGCTGGCCGCCCCCACCCTATGATTGACTTTAGCTTAAGAACCAAAAGAATTGTAGAAGAGGCCAAAGATAAAGAAGTCGCTATAATAATGTTAGATGTAGTATTGGGTTATGGCTCCAACATGCACCCCGACGTCGAATTAGTTCCTGCTATTACATTGGCAAAAGAGATTTCGCCTGGTCTGCAGGTTATTTGCGCTATCACAGGAACAGACAAAGACCCTCAAAATTTGAGCAAAATAAAAACAGCACTTGAAAAAACCGGCGTTATTGTAATGCCTTCTAATGTGGCTGCAGCTGAGTTATGTGGGGATATTATTCAATTGTTAAACAAATAAAGGGAAGGTATAGGGGAATACTGGTATAAAGGAAAGATTGAGGAAGGTATGGGGAAATAGAGGTATAAGGGGGAGGTGAGAAGGTGAGAAAAAGAAATCTTGAGACGAAAAGAATTTTATAAATTAAAATACAAAAAACGCTATTGATAAAAGAAGTAAAATATCCCTAATCTCTCTTAGCTAAATACTTAACTTTAGGCACTTTAGATCACTTTAGGCACTTTAGGCACTTTAGATCACTTTAGGCACTTTAGATCACTTTAGGCACTTTAGGCACTTTAGGCACTTATAAAAACATCATATAAACGAAAGCTAATTAATCAAACATATATTTAAAGAAAAAAATAAACTCATGTCAATAAACGAACTTTTTAACAAGCCACTAAAAGTCATTAATACCGGGCTTAACTCATTCAAAGAAGACTTACAACTTGCAGGCACTGACGTAGTGCAAGTAGATTGGAAGCCATCTTTAATCAATAATCCCACTTTAACCAATACTATTAAAAGCAAAATAAACCTTATTGAGGCAGCCAATAAAAAGGCTTTAGATATAGTATTGCGAGGCAAACCTGTTTTGGTGGGAATGGACATTGCACTACATATCATTCCGGGGATGAAACCCAATTTAATTCTACACTCCGGGCCACCAGTAACATGGGAAAACATGTGTGGCCCTACCCGTGGTGGCATAATGGCAGCTTTAATTTATGAAGGAATGGCATCAACATCAGAAGAAGCCGAAAAGCTGGCGGCATCAGGAAAAATAGAATTCGACCCCTGTCACGAACATTGCACCGTAGGCCCCATGGCAGGCATAGTTTCTGCCTCCATGCCTGTTTTTATCATTAAAAATGAAGAATTTGGCAATTATGCCTATTGTACCTTAAATGAAGGACTGGGGAAGGTTTTACGTTATGGTGCTTTCAGTAATGAAGTAATTGTACGCCTTAAATGGATGGAAGAAATCATGTATCCTATCCTTAAAAAAGCTATTGAAAGTATTGGAAAAATAGATATTAAAAACATTATAGCACAGGCGCTTCATATGGGCGATGAGGTGCACAACAGAAACAGGGCGGGGACTTCTTTATTTTACCGTGCTATCGCACCGGCCATTGTTAAAACTGCCGACAATAGAGACGATGCAGCCAAAGTGCTGGAATTTATTAATGGCAACGACCATTTCTTTTTAAATTTGTCAATGCCGGCCTCCAAAGCTTGTTTAGATGCTGCTCAAAACATAGAAAACAGCAGTATGGTAGTGATTATGGCAAGGAACGGCACTGATTTCGGTATTAAACTTTCGGGCATGGGCAATCAGTGGTTTACGGGTAAAGCTCCTGTGCCTGATGCATTGTACTTTCCCGGATTTACTAAGGCAGATGCAAACCCCGACATAGGCGACAGCGCCATTACTGAGACTGGCGGACTGGGTGGCTTTGCCATCGCAGCGGCCCCTGCCATTGTACAGTTTGTAGGTGGCAGCGCTAAAGATGCCATCAATTATACCATGGCAATGTATGAAATTACTGTTGGCGAAAACAATATTTACCAGATACCCTATCTCAACTTCAGAGGCACACCAACAGGTATTGATGTGATTAAGGTTGTGGAAAAAAATATTACACCTTTTATTGATACCGGCGTTGCCCATAAAAACCCCGGGGTCGGACAAGTGGGTGCCGGCGTTGTGAGCGCCCCTGCAGAACCATTTATTAAGGCTTATGAAGCTTTTGCTAAAACTTTCATATAGTTTAAACCGCAGAGAACTGCAAAGAACGGAAAGCCAGAGTTTCACTTTGTGCATGCATGCGGGAGGCAGCAGAAGCCCTGACAAAAGGTTGGCATTCTGAACTTCAAAACACATAACAATGATTTTATTTATACTTTGTATTTTAACTTTAGCTCACTTTAGGCACTTTAGGCACTTTAGGCACTATATTTTTGATATTATTTTATAACTTTGTTTTCACAAAATCAAGCTATTAATTTTTAAACTAAACATAAAAATGAAAAACGCAGAATTTTTAAAATTAATGTCGGAAGCCAAGATTTATGATCTGACCCAACGATTGAGTATCCACACTCCCCCATGGCCCAGCTACATGCCTTTACAGCTACAATATTTCAAACGTATTGCCGGAGCTCACATGGGACAGGGAGCCAACGGACAAATTATTAAAACAAGTAACCATGTGGGAACACACATTGATGGTGAGATACACTTCTTTTCCAGCGGCAGAACCATTGGTGATATGCCTTTCGATTTCTGGTACGGACCTGCTGCTGTAGCCGATATTTCTGACGAGGTAGAAGACTATAGCCTTTATACACCCGAAATGATTATGAAAAAAGTTGAGGTTAAAAAAGGAGATATCTTAATAATTAACACAGGCTATCATAAATACGCATGGGATCAGCCTGAAAGTGATGAAGTACGCTATTTTGTAAACCATCCCGGTCCAAGCCCTGATTTTCATACCTGGTGTCTTGACATGAAGATAAAATGGATTGGCGTCGACTGCGGTAGTGCCGACCATCCGATGAATACTATTATCAGAGACTGGCACCCCAAACGTTTCAAAGAAGCTGAAGAACTGATGATAAAGCAATATGGTAAAAAATGGGACGAATTATTTCCGCCCAAAGAATATTATCAGGTGATGCACTTAAAACTATTCCCTAAAGGACTGATACATGCCGAAAATTTAGGTGGCGATATAGATAAAGTAAACAACAAGCGTCTTTGGATAGGTTTATTCCCATTGAAGGGTATCGAACTGGAATCTTCTATGTGCAGGGTAGTGGCTGTTGATACCGAAGCTTAACTAAGTAATTACTATGAATATGGATGTTACATTGCTTGGAAAATTGGAGAAATGGAAAATTGGGTCTTCCTGTCTTTCCATTCTTCCATCTTTCCATTCTTCTAATAAAAAAACAACATTATAAAACCATCTCCCATGCCCATTCCCCACGATTTTGAATATGCCAGGCCATCATCAATGGATGAGGCTCTGAACCTGCTATCCAAGTATGGCAAAAATGCTAAAATATTAGCCGGTGGTACAGATATGGCGAACCTGCTAAAACAAGGATTTCCCGTACCGGAAATGATGATTGACATAAAAGGTCTTGCTGAACTTGACCAAATTAAGCTTTCTGGTGATGAACTGTTTATAGGTTCTCTCGTTACTTTCACCGCTATAATTAAATCGGATATTATTAAAGAGAAGTTTAATATTCTTTGGGATGCCGCTCATTTGGTAGCATCAAACGGTGTTAGAAACCGGGCAACAATGGTTGGCAATATATGTTCGGCAGTTGCTTGTATGGATAGTGCCGCTCCTCTTTTGGTTCATGATGCACTTATTCATCTGAAAAGCAAAAACAGCGAACGCAAACTACCTGTATCCCAATGGTTTGTGGACAACAGAAAAACAGCTATAAACGAAGATGAGCTTGTAGTTGGTGTTTCAATACAGTTGCCCAAACAAAAACATGCCGGTTCATACCAAAAGCTTATGCGTTATTCCGGAGAAGATTTATCTCAGGCAAATGTTGGCATTTTAGTACTTGAAGATAAAAGTATCCGTGTGGCATTCGGCTCTGTTGGCCCCATACCCAAACGTTCTTTAAAGATTGAACATTTTCTTGACAAGAAAGAAATTACCGATGATGTTATTGCTGAAGCTAAAGCAATGATTGAAACCATAATTGCCCCAATTACAGATGTAAGAGCTACTAAAGAGTACCGCATGCATATGACTAAGGTTATGTTTGAAAGAGGACTTAAAGAAGCCATGGAAAGATTTGAACTATTAAAAAATTGAACCACATAAAAATCAAATGACAAATAATAAATATCAAATAAATCTCAAATTCGTAAATCTCAAATTTTTAAACCGTTTGAGTTTTGTTTATTGAATTTTGGAATTTATTTTCCCCTATGTGTCTATGTGGTTAAAGTATTATAAAAGAAATTAAAATAAAGGAGAAAAAATAGATGAAAAATATTTCATTTACGCTCAATGGCGAATTACGTTATGTAAATATAGATAATAGCGATATTTTGCTGGAAGTTTTGCGCGAGAAACTCGGCGTTAAAAGCCCTAAATGTGGCTGCGATAACGGTGATTGTGGCGCATGTACCGTTTTACTCAATGGTAAAAGCGTAAGAAGCTGTTTAATCTTTGCCGTAGAAGTTGACGGACAGGAAATTACCACATTAGAAGGTATTTCTAAAAATGGTTTGTCTCCTTTACAAAAAGAGTTTTTAGCACTAAATTCTTTTCAGTGCGGATTTTGCGCTCCCGGAGTTATCCTGGCTTCTACTGAATTACTTAAAAACAACCCCCACCCTACCGAACACGAAATAAAAGAAGCAATAGCCGGGAATTTGTGCCGCTGTACTGGTTATACCCCTATAATTAAAGCTATTAAAAACGTCGCCGACCAAAACAAATAAGCTTATGAAAAATTATAAATATATTGGCAAACGGACAGTAAAAGTAGATGGTAAAGACAAGGTTACCGGAGCTGCTCTTTATACCGATGATATTGATTTCGGGCCTGATTTATTATATGCCGAAATAGTTGAAAGTGTTCATGCCCATGCTATCATTACCGGCATTGAGACCGAAGAAGCCTTAAAAGTGCCTGAGGTACTGGCTGTTGTCACAGGAAAAGACTTCCCTTATACCTTTGGTTTGTACATGAAAGACCGTTTTATATTTGCACAAGACAGGGTGCGGTTTTATGGCGAACAAGTTGCCGCCGTTGTGGCCCGCACACCCAAAGCAGCAAAAAAAGGAGCTGAACTGGTCCGCGTACATTATAAACCACTCCCTAAAGTTATCAGCCAGCTTGATGCCATCAGAGAAGATTGTGAATTATTGCATCCGGAGCTCGAAAACTACCCTCATGTGCCTTGGTTTTTTCCTAAAGCAAAAACAAATATAGCCCATCAGCGCAAAATTCGTAAGGGCAATGTAGATAAAGCTTTTGAAGAATCCGATTACGTTCTGGAAGATGAATATCACGTACCTCGGTTTTCTCATTGTGCCATTGAACCACATGCCTGTGTGGCAAAATACGATTTAGCCGGAAGGCTTACCGTATGGGCTTCTTCGCAATCGCCTCATACACAGAGACATTTATTTGCCGAAGCCTTTGCCCCTTTGGGTATCAGGCATAACGACGTAAGGGTTATTGCTCCTTATGTGGGTGGTGGCTTTGGTTCTAAGGCTGGTGTTACCATGGAGATTATGGCTGCTGCTATAGCTATAAAAATTCAAGGGCATCCTGTAAAAATTATGTGGTCGCGCGAAAGAGAATTTTATAACACTTACCAAAGATTGGGAGTTGTTACGAAATTAAAAATGGGCGTTTCAAAAGATGGCAGAATAAAAGCCCTTAAACATGAACTATTTTGGGATGCAGGGGCTTATGTAGAATATGGAGCCAATGTAGTAAATGCTGTGGGCTTATCGGCTATTGGCCCTTACAAAGTTGACAATGTGTGGATTGACTCTTATTGTATTTACACTAATTTGCCTCCAGGTGGTCCTTACAGAGGATTCGGATACTCTGAATTCTTATTCGGCCTGGAAAGCCACATGGACAGGATCGCAAAACACCTGAATATTGACCCTGTTGAAATAAGGAAAATCAATGGTATAAGAGAAGGTGATACCCTTGCTTATGGTGCCCATATGAATCCAAGTGGCTTACATCAGGCTATTGATTTAGCTTCGAAAGGTATAGAGTGGGGTAAAAAGGAATTTTCTAAAGATCCTAAAAAAGTGATTGGCAAAGGGTTTTCTTTATTCTGGAAAGCACCTGCCATGCCACCTAATGCTGCATCATCATGCTTCTTGAAATTAAATGAAGATGCCAGTGCCAATGTTATGATTTCAGGAATGGACATTGGACAAGGGTTATTAACGGTGATGGCTCAGATTGTTGCCGAGGTTTTAACAATAAACCCTTCTAAAATAAGGGTTGAGACACCTGATACCGACAGAAATCCATACGAGTGGCAAACCGTTGCATCGCATGTAACATGGGGTTGCGGAAATGCCGTTAAGAAAGCTGCCCTCGATGCAAGAGATCAGATATTTGAATTGATTTCCAAAACCAAATATATTCCAAAAGACACATTATATTTAGAAGATGAATGTGTTAAGTCAACACAACAGGCTAATTTTGAATTACCTCTTAAAAGCTTCATGATTACTGGCATTCAGATGGATGATGGTACTTTTAAAGGTGGACCCATATTGGGAAGAGGTGTATTTATGCCTGAATTTGCTTCTACCAATGCAGATCCTGAAACCAGTCAGGGTGGTCATCCTAACGTGCACTATACTGTGGGTGCTGCCGGCATTTTACTCGAAATAGATATTGAAACAGGAAAGATGAAGGTTATAAAAGCTGTTGAAGCCGTCGACGGTGGTACAATTTTAAACCCTTCATTGGCTGAAGGTCAGGTTATTGGTGGTGTTTTACAGGGAATCTCAACTGTATTGTTCGAAGACATGCGCTTCGACCAGAGAGGGAAAATGTTAAATCCTAACTTTACTGACTATAAAATACCAACGGCACTTGATATTCCTGATGAAACAGTTCCCATTTTTGTAGAAGTGGAACAACCCGATGGGCCTTATGGTGCAAGAGGTATTGGTGAACATCCGATGGTGCCTATAGCACCTATGATTGCCAATGCAATATACGATGCAACAGGTATAAGAATTAAATCGTTACCTATTACTGCTGAAAAAATTTGTCTGGCAATATTAGAAAAGAAAATAGAGAAAAAATAGAAACCACGGATTTCACAGATTAATACAGTTTATAATTAATTTGATTGGAGATTAAACTGAGCAAAGTGCCGTAGGCACGACATATTGGTAGAATGGACAATAACGAAGATAATTTAAGTGCTGCAGGCAGGTAGGCACGACACATTGGTAAAATAAGTAATTAAGAAATAAGCATGAAACCATTAGCAAACATAAAAGTTTTAGACCTTTCCCGCGTACTGGCAGGTCCTTTTTGCACCATGATTCTTAACGACCTGGGGGCAGAAATTATTAAAGTAGAAGTACCAGAAACAGGAGATGATTCAAGAGGTTATGGTCCTTTTATAAACGGTAAAAGTGCATATTTTATAAGTATCAATCATGGAAAGAAAAGCATTTCATTAAATCTGAAATCCGAAAAGGGTAAAAAAATTTTGTTGGAATTGGTAAAAAAAACAGATGTGTTGGTTGAGAATTTCCGTCCGGGAACCATGGAAAAACTAGGGCTGGGGTACGATTTCCTTAAAGAAATAAATCCGAAATTAATTTATGCCGCCACCTCCGGTTATGGACATACAGGCCCGGACTCTGAAAAACCAGGCTACGATATTCTGGTGCAGGCTGCAGGTGTGATGGGCATTACCGGCTGGCCCAATATGCCACCCACACGCGTTGGCTTGTCAATGGGTGATTTGACAGGCGGTTTGTATCTTACCATTGGCACGCTCACTGCACTTTATCACAGAACAATGACCGGACAGGGACAAAAAATTGATGTTTCTTTGTTAGATTGTCAGGTGGCTCTTTTAGAAAACGCCATCATGCGCTATCAGGCAGAAAACAAAAATCCCGAACCTATCGGCAACAGGCATCCTACTATAACGCCTTTTCAGGCCTATAAAGCATGCGACGAGTATTTTGTGGTCGGCGTGGGGAGTGAATCGTTATGGAAAACATTTTGTGTGGCCATACAAAAAGAAGAATTGACCCATCATGAAAAATTTGCCACAAACAAAAAGAGAACAGAAAATATTGAAGCATTAAATCAAATTTTAGACCCTGTTTTTGCAACTAAAACTGCAAAAGAATGGCTTCAAATAATTGAAAATGCCAAAGTGCCCTGCGCTCCTATCAATACAATTGACAAGCTTTTCGAAGATAAACAGGTTAAAGCACGTAATATGATCGTGGATATCAATGATGCTCGGGCAGGAAAGCTAAAGGTAGCCGGCAACCCTATTAAAATGACATCCATACCTGAGTCTTCTGATAGAAATCCTGCGCCTGAAATTGGACAGGACAACGATGCTGTTTTCAATGAGCTTCTTGGTTTTGATAAAGCTACTATTGCGCAGTTGAAAAAAGAAGGTGTGATTTAAAACCATATCACTCCTGTTAAAGCAAAAGACAGTGCCGTCGGCACGAAATATTTGTAGAATAAAAAATGAGGATATTAATTTAGTGCCGTAGGTACGATATAATGGAAGTACAAGAAAGTAAGTTTTATAAAAACAGAATATCTTTTAAAGATTCCGTTAAGTATAAACAAATGAAAAAAACAGTAATTTTTATTGCATTTTATGGGTTTATTATAACTTGCTCTGCACAAAGTATAAATTATTATGATTTAAAACCTTTTCGGGCTTGGCACCTATCATCAGTACCTTTCAAACAACCGGATTTATTTCCTGAAAGCTATTTGCAGAATGATAACGCATCAGGTTTCAACAGAGCAAAAATATGTTGGTATTCCATTGACCCTTTATTTTTACAAAATAATTCTTTAACACCACAGCATATTATAGACGACCCTTTGCAACAGAAAAATCATTTTACACGTGAAATTATTTCAGGCGAGGTGTATCCTTCTTCTCAAAACCCAGATGAGCCAGTTGCCACATTAGATTTAGGATTCTATCCCAATGAAAAAGGGGCTTTTAATTTCGATGTATCTCCATCAATTTATTCTTTTGGAATTGATTCTACCAATCATTTAAATGTTCCTTCTTCAAGGTGGGGTGGCATTATGCGCCCCATCGAAAAAGGTATTTTTACTTCTCAAATTTTAAATTATTTAGGATTTTGGTTAATGGATCCGTTTATATATGATCCCTCTCAAAATGGTGGTTATCTTTATTTTAATATTGGGAATGTTTCAGAAGATGTTTTAAAAGATGGGAAAATGAGTTACGAAAACGGCTTGCCGATTACATCTATTTTAACACATGTTGACACAACGGCATGGGGTATTGTTTCAGACACCTTAATTAATAACAATACTTTTAGCACCATTTTAGGTTCCCGACAATATCAGGATGTGGGGCTTGACGGTCTGGGTGATGCTAATGAAAGAACTTTCTTTCAAAACTATCTTAATTCAATAGCTAATTTATATGGCATGAATTCAATTGCCTATCTTAAATCATATTTAGACCCTTCCACCGACAATTATCATTATTTCAGAGGAACTGATTTAGACCAGAATCAAACAAGTATTATTAAAAGATATAGAAATTATAATAATTACGATGGTAATTCATCAACTGCTGATATGTCGCCAGAGTCCTACCTTACAAACTATTCTGACATTCCAGACAATGAAGACATTAATCATAATTCGATCTTGGATACTGTAGAAAATTATTTTCAATATAGAATAGTTTTAGACCCCGATAGTTTTGTGGTAGGACATAATTTTATTACAGATAAAATTATTGTTATCCCAGCTAATGGAGATGGTTCTCCTGTTACTTGGTATAAATTTTTAGTCCCGCTAAACACAAATAAAAGAGAAATTTTTGGTAATATTAACTGCTTGGACTCATCGGGCTTTGTGCGCTTGTTTCTAAAAGGATTTTCTGATTCATTAATATTACGTTTCCTTGAACTTGCTTTTGTTACAACAGACCTGACAAGCATTAATGAAATGCCAGATAATTCAGCAATCAAAATATATCCTAATCCCAGCAACGGATTAATTAATATAGATAATGAAACAAAGAGTGTTATTTTTATAAAAGTTTATGACCTTATTGGGCGTGAATTACTCTATTCCAAGCAATTAGAAAACACCTATAATCCCAAAATTGATGTCTCATTTTTAAACAATGGGATGTATATTTTGGTTATAAAATATGCTAGTCACATCTTTACAAAAAAACTGCTTATAGAAAAATAATATGTTTTATAAAAGAATAGAATTATTACAAACCCTAAACGCCCTGAAAACTGGCGATTTAGACCTATTGACATTTATTAATGATGTTTGCGACAGGATAGAACAAGTCGAGCCTTACATTGCATCTTTAATACCTGAAAATAACAGAAGACAACGATTAATAAAAGAAGCAAACATCTTATTAGCCCAATACCCTGATATTCAAAAGCGCCCATCGTTATTTGGATTACCCGTTGGAATTAAGGATATATTTCGTGTTGATGGCTTTGAAACGACTTGTGGTTCAAAATTACCTCCTTCTTTATTTGAAGGTAAGGAAGCAGAAATAGTAACACGTTTAAAAGGAGCAGGAGCTCTGATTTTAGGGAAAACCGTGACCACTGAATTTGCATATTTTCAACCGGGACCGACAAAAAATCCTAATAATACAGACTTTACACCGGGTGGTTCCAGTAGTGGTTCTGCAGCAGCAGTAGCTGCCGGTCTTACGCCTCTTGCATTCGGCACACAAACCATTGGCTCTATAACACGTCCCGCTGCCTATTGTGGGGTTGTTGGTGTTAAACCAAGCACTAATAGTATTTCAACAGCAGGTATCATCCCCTTTTCTACCACACTGGACCATGTGGGCTTTTTCTCCCACGATATTGAAGGCGCTGAACTTATCGCTTCTCTTTTCTGTGATGAATGGCATTTTTTAAATAAAGAGAATTATAAAGAACCGGTAATTGGCATTCCAAGCTTTGAATATATGACTCAAACTGAAAGCAAAATATTAGATGCTTTTGATTTAAATGTGGATAAGATAGAATCTTCTGTATATAAAATTATCAGAACACATCTTTTCAAAGAAATAGAGAAAATAAACACATCTCATAAGCAATTAGCAGCAAGGGAATTTGCTGATACACATAAAGTATGGTATGCCAGATATGCTAATTTGTACAGTGCCCATTCTGCTCAGTTAATTGAAGAGGGATTAAAAGTCACTGAAAGTATATCAAAAGAAATATTGAGTTACAGAGAACGTGTTATGTCAGAGGTTAATGAATTGATGGATAAAGAAGGCATAGATGTGTGGATAAGCCCTTCATCTTTAACTTTACCACCCCAAGGATTAACTTCAACAGGGAGTCCGTTAATGAACCTGCCATGGACTTTCACGGGCTTGCCAACAATTACAATACCTGTAAGCAGAACAAGTCTTAATTTGCCTGTAGGTCTTCAATTCAGTGGAAGAATGAACGGCCTGAAGAATTTATTTACACACGTGAAACAGATAAAGACAATTTTCTCCTGACTTGTCCGCTTTTTTATATTAAAAAAAAATTAGATTGATTTTCAGCAACTTATCTAATTATTTCTTTACTTTGACCGCACTAACTGGGTCAAATGCTACATATAAGAGTTGTAAAAACCAAAGGGAATTCTCGGTCGGTACAGGTGTATCACTATCGAAACAGTAGACGGGTTATCATTAAACATATTGGTTCCGGAACTACTGAAGAAGAAATTGCTGCCTTAGAAGAAATGGCAAGGGTATTTATTTTTGAATATACTAGGCAAGCTTATCTATTTGAAGAATCCAAGCCCAAGGAAGAAGCAATCTTGGTTAGCCAATGCGAATACATCGGAGTCAATTATACATATTTGTACGATGTATTAAGGGCAGTTCAACATCAAATTGACTATGTTTTGAATTTAGATTCTTTGTTGAATGATTTAGTGGTAATGCGAATCTTTGAACCGACCTCCAAACTTCGATCTATTGAGTTGATGGCAACCTATTTCGGTATCAAGCATCGTCGCCAGCGGTTTTACGAATCGGCAAGTAAGTGGCTAATTTTAAAAGAAAAAATAGAGGAAAAGACGATTGATTTTGCCAGAAAACAGTATGGTTTCGATTTTTCCATGTTGTTTTATGATGTTACGACATTGTACTTTGAAACATTTTCGGAAGACGATCTTCGAAAAAATGGATTTTCCAAAGACAACAAGTCACAACAACCGCAAATTGTGGTGGCATTAATGGTTACACCCGAAGGCTTTCCTGTAAGCTATGAAGTATTCACTGGTAATACTTTTGAAGGACATACGCTGATTCCTGTCGTTAAATCTTTTATCAAGAAACATAAGGTAGAAAAATTTACGATAGTTGCTGATGCAGCCATGATAAGCACCGAAAATGTCAAGGCCCTGAGAGCACAAAAAATCAACTACATAGTAGGTGCAAGGTTGGGTAATGTTCCGGCTGACTTGCTGACAACAATAGATTCAAAACTTCCAAGAATAGATGGAAGCATTCTTCGACTTAAAACAGACAATGGTTATCTCATTTGCAGCTTCTCAAAAAAACGTTATAACAAAGACAAATACGAGATGAATAAGCAAATAGACAGGGCAAACTCAATGCTGAGCCAACCTTCAAAAGTCAAGAGGATAAAATATATCAAATCAGGTGATAACAATATGGTGCTCAACAAAAAACTCATTGAAAAAATCACAAAACTCTTGGGGATTAAAGGATACTACACAGACATTGAAGAAGCAGTAGCCGATAATGCAACCATTATAAGTCGCTATCATGATTTATACAAAGTAGAACAAGCTTTTCGAATATCAAAAAACGACTTGCAAACCCGCCCTATTTTTCATTTTAAGGAAGAGCCAATACAATTACATGTTCTCATTTGTTTTATGGCATTGGCTGTATCAAAGCACATCGAAATAACGTCAAAATTGTCTATAAGAGCTTTTTTAACCCTTTGCAAAAAAATAACCGATGCTAGATTACTGAACAAAATAACCAAAAAGGAAATAAAAATGAGAACCCCTGTGCCTAATCATTTACAAGAAATTATTTTAAAAATTTTCAGACCGCACTAAATCGGACAAGTCAGGAACAATTACAATACCTGTAAGCAGAACAAGTCTTAATTTGCCTGTAGGTCTTCAATTCAGTGGAAGAATGAACGGCCTGAAGAATTTATTTACACACGTGAAACAGATAAAGACAATTTTCTAAGGCGCCAGTGTAAACCTCAGACTAAATCCTGCATTGGTATTGGCGTTAGGAAAGACAGACGACACAAACGGATTGGTGATAATTTTATCAAAAAATAGCTTTACCATAAAGTTCGTACTTATCATGTAATCTGCTGACAGATTAATAGATATGATGTTTTGCCCAGCTGATATCTGGTCAAAATTTTCAATAAGTTTTCTTAAAACGGTTTTATTGCTTCTGATAGAAAAATCAGCCCTCAGGTTTAAGTCACTTTTTAAATTATGGGTTTTCCCTCCCGACTTAAGGGCAAATTCAACATCAGGAATCCTGTAACCACTACCAATAACATATTCATTGCTCGTAGTTTCTGTGAGTTGGTTGTTAGAAAAACTCATTGCCAGATTACGGCTTTTCTTGATTTCAAATTTGACCAGAACGCTGTTGTGCATTGTTGCATCAATGCTTATAAACGGACTGAATTGTTCAGAAATAGATATCTGATTGATTTCTCTTTTTGCAATAAAGTTATCGAGCATATCTTTAGCGGTGGGATTACCGCTGCCGTCTTCCAGATAATGAACATTGGACACAAACGAACCAACATTGTATGTAGAACGGTATGCGTGTGAAAGTCGTAGTGTTTTAAAATATTTTTCTATAAAAGGAATTTTTGTCAAACCATCATAAGTTATTCTCCAATTAGGCATCGGGATTTTTGGAAAGGGATTTAAGTCGAAAATACTTGCATTTTTTCCTGTATAAGCAGCCAAGAAAGCAGAAATTAACACATTTTGAGAGGTAGGGCCATAACCTTTAGGGAAACCTGTTGAATCGACTATTTCTCCGTTCCAGTTTGGATTGGCCGCGGCTAATCTCTGGGCAATTATTAATCTGTATTCTTTAAACTTCTCGAAATTAGGTGAAGCGTGGGTGGTTTTGTTATCGCCTTTCCAAGCAGTATTCCATGTTATATAAGAGATACTGAAATTACCTGTTTCAGTGGCCGAAAACGATGCGAAGTTGCCATTGTTATCAGCTTTAAAAAATTCGTTTTTATTTTCAGATTCATTTCTGTTGGCTGTGAGTTCTATCTTAAACCCTTCTATTGGTTCAATAGTGCTTCTGGCAGATATTGTCTGGGTGTGAGTTGTCAGATATGGAGTGTTCAAAAGGGTGTCGCGGGTTAGCCATCCATTTTTAACAGCATCTCCCCTTATATCACGCTGGCTCCCAAACACAAAATCTGTTCCCGGAGCCATTATATTCCAGTCCTGGCCCAGAGCAACAGGCGAGGGCAGGAAGCCCGGCAATAATGTACCATTGGTTTCAGAATAATTGACACTCGCATTTTTAACACCCATTAATACTTTTAACGTATTGTCAATTATTTGTTTTGCTAAACTTGGCTTTACCTCTACTGAATCTTTGGGGGTGTCTTTATCATTCAATTTCTTTTTACCTTTTGGAGGGGGTTTTTTCGTTTTGGGTGGATTTTTCCCCTTTTGAGGAACAGCCCCCGGTTGATTTTTCTTAGGTTGATTGAGCTTCCTTAAATAACCTATTTTATTGTATAAACTGTTCATATTGGCATTACCATTCAACTGCTTGTTATTTGAGTTTTGTATGGTATTGCCCATTTCTTTGAGCGACAAAGGAGATGCAAGCCAATTGAATGTACCTGAATAACGGGCGGTGGAAGATATCCAGTTTAATAATGGTATTTTATTTATAGGGATATTATAATTTACATTTACTGTCTGATTGTAAGTGGTTATACGCCCAAATTCCATTAAATGAGAAATGATGGTATCTCTTTTCAATTTATAGTCAGCGTCATTTTTATCAATTTTACCTGCAGGCTCGTCTATACGTGCACTTGCCATTGCCGAATATTCTACATTTAATGACCTTGTCAAATCAAAACGCATATTATATAAACGGTTCCAGTCGAAGGTCTTAATATAATTAGGTTCAATAATCAGTTTCGCTTCGGTTTTATCCCTCATTAATGTTTCATTATACATCCTGTCCAGGTCTGTTCTAAATGATAATGATTTGGGCAGGTAATAAAAGTTGAAATCCTTTATAAGCGCCAGAGACTTACTCTTTTGTAAAAATTTTATTTTCCCAAACGGGGTCACATTTTTAGGACTTATAGAAAAATTATATCCCAGGGCTCCTTTATACGTCTTTTTATTGTCATAAACAATATCGAAGTTTCTATGATCTATTTCTGTATAGGCATACGTTAAATCAAAATTTTCAATATCATAAAGTCTTATCTTATTAGATCCCACCCTGTCTTTCCGCACATTCATAAAGTTAATTGACTTAAGTTTGGTATAGTCCTGTGCAATTTTCTTTATCGAATCCCTCTGCGCCGTGTTGGTGTATGATTTTAAATCCTCAGAGAATATAATATCAGGATTAAGTGGGTTGTATTGCGGATTACTTACCGTTTCTGAATAGTCGAAATGCATAGGTATTTTTATTCCTGTTTTTTGAGGGAAAAACTTACCCAATTCAATATTGGTGGCTACATCATAAGATTCTATAGTTGCCTTTTGTCTGTCGTTAAGTTTCTTATCAATACTACCGAAACCTGGCGTACTTACAAGGCCTGCCAGGGTTACATTTCCGAGGTCGGCAAGGTTGGTGGCAATTCTGGTATTGGCCGCCCATCCTCCTTTATCATCGAAATCTGTCAGCCTCAGCTCGTTAACCCATATTTCTGCACACTTGGGCTGACCATCGTCTCCGTCCGTTAATGTTGACTTTTTAGGATTGCGTACACCTATCATAATAGTTTTTATACTGCTTAGTGTAGGATTACCCACAACAGTAACTTTATTGTATCCATCGTTTTCATAAAAGGGTGTCGATATGGTCACATTAGAATTCGCTTCTCTCATCTTTATATTTCTGTCTATTTTGGCCTGTTCAAAAACAGAGAAAGGCAAATTAAAGGAGTTAGCATCAGGCCATATTGTATTGACTTCTGTAGTGCTTGTGTACCATGGTGTTAACTTCAACGGGATTTCGTATTCGTAATAATTCTTATTAAAATCTGTGCCCAAACGAATAAAAACAGTGACATCGTTATCCCTTATCAGTTCCCCCTGTTTACCTGCTTCTGCATGAACAAACATTTTTAACTTTTTATACATTCTCACGTCAAGGTCAGCTGTTTTGTAAACTGCGCGGGCATCTCCATCCTGTAGGTTACATAGTTTAAATGATAGCGCTTGTTCGTTTAACTTTTGCAGATTAGTAGTTGCCAGATTTATTTCCCTTTCAATTCCCGGAGGCATTACATACGGAACAGGAGTGCGTTTGCCATTTTCCTCAATATCAACAGTAGTTACATCGAAGCTCGTTTCGTTAAAACCATCACCGGGCACATACTCTCCTGCAGAAAGTAGCGAGGTGTTATATTTTCGCCATTGTCCTCTCACGAGCTCCAGTGTGGCAAATCTCAAGAAAACAGGCTCTGTAAAGCCCTTGAAAAACATCCTCATAAAACGGATAGAGTTGAAGCCCTCTATATTACCAATCACTTTATCAGGACTTTTAATGGGTATTTTAAACTGATACCATTTAACCGTTTCGGTATTGCCATTTTTCAGAGTTACAACCGCGGGATACATATCCGTAATATAGTTTTGCCCTACAACCATCCTGTTAGGCTTCAAGTCAACTTTATATTGGTAATATCTTTCTGTTTCACTGAGTGTATTATCTCTGTTAATGTCTTCAACATTGGGTAAAGTGGTGGCAGAGGTGGGGTAAGTTTCTGTCGATTGGTCGGCTGTAGGCGAGTTGCCATCCATGCCATTAAAAATTTTGTATCTGTTAAGAATACTTACTTTATCCTGGTCGTAGTCCGATCCTCTGAAGTAATGGTAATTATCGTCTGAGGGGTCGTTATAAGCTTTCTGATAAGCAGCCGAGTTAGCACCATAGAGGTTGGCAATATCATTGATATAACTGCTGAAGAAAGTTCTCTCATCTACCGTTCTTAGGCCGTCAAGCCCTACATCCTGATACTGTCTTGATGAAGAATTGTTGTCGAAAGTATTTATTAAAGCCTGCATCTCAGGAACCCGCCCCCAGATAGTTGTGTCAACATTCACAACAACGTCAGATGTTGGCAGACCATTTTCATAGCTTTTTCTGCCATCTCTTAAAACATCTTCTGATATGTCGCCCAGGTTAAAATACAACTGTCCTCCCGTATGTGTTGGCTCATAAATAAATGGGTCCATCATCCAGAATTCAATGTATTCTACGTTGGTAGCCTCAAAGTCTGTTGTCTGAATAGATCGCATAATACCTCCCCAACGTGTACTGGGATCCTTTAAAGTTCCATCGGCATTGATGCCTTTTGAAATGCCAGGAACTCCTGCCACATCATAGTTATAGGGTCCTTTTTCGTCAGGATAATACGACATATTTAAAACAGCAATATTCATCGGTTGCCCGTTGGGTGTTTCTTTATTGGGAAATACTTCTGTTTCTAATACTTCTCTGACAAAATGATTCGATTGTTGTTGGATATCATCCTTAATATGCTGAGGTGTCAGGTTATTGTTTCTGAAAAATAAGGGGTCTATTACGAACCATGCCAGCTGGGCCCTGTTGAATCCATATTTCAACTTTGTGTCGGGTGCTGCTTCAGGGAACATGGTCGGCTCTGTTTGTCCTTGTGGTGTGCTGGCTAAAAACCACGACCCTATATTTTTCATATCTATTGTTGATTTGCTCCCTTCAAAATCATCAATATACGAAGTCCCTGTCTGTCCTATTGAATTAGGATGTCCCGGGATTAACTGAGCAAACTCACTTGATATTGAAACACGTGAAGGTGCTTTGGTGCTTATAAAGGGCAGCTTATCAACAAGTGTGGTTATAAGCCGTGATTCGGTTTGATAATTCAAATTTAATCCCCATATAGTATTGGAAATAGGCTCATTACCAAAATTAACTTTTTGTGTCAGCGGTCTTTCTCTTAAATTCTCTACTGTAGCCCCCACATTAAAATTATTGTTGATTTTATAATTAATGTGTGTGCCCGCCAGTGTCTTGGTCTGAAGGTTAAATAACGACTGACTTTCTAAAGAAATAGATATAGGTGAACCGGAGTTTAATATACCTTCATTAATAATTTTAACCCTTCCCAATGTATAATCAACAGTATAGTCAACATTTTCTGTCAGCAGAATACCTCCGGAAGTTACCTTTACAGAGCCTTGGGGCACATTAGTAGCATTCAATGAGATTTCTGAGCCACCAACCGATTTGTAATACCCGCCCAGACTAAACCTGTTTTTATCAGGATATTGCTGAGCTTCTGTTTTTGTTTTGGTGTACAACTCTTCAAATATATACTTCTTGGCAATTACAGTATCTGGGCTTGAAGGATTATTCTGGGTTATTGCATTCATAAGGTCGTTGCCAAAAGGCTCTAGGACGGGGAAATATACACGACCGTTGCGCGCTTCTATAGTACCACCGTTTGTAGCGGCATTATCGATAAAGTCGAACACGCCATCGGGCACGGGGTCTAACTGCAGGTTTAAATGATCCAGGTTAAGTACTCTTAAAAGAGGCTGCCCGCTTATTGCGCCTTCTGAAATATAGTCTGTCGGGATGCCATTTTCATCGCTGGTGTACAATACATGAAGCCTGAAATCCTCTTTGTTTACCTGATAGGCGCCTAGTGAATAAACATTCTTCATCATCAAATCCCATAAGGGCAGGTGTGTATTGACAGAAGTGCTCTTTAAAAGCTTTAATATCAACGATTTGGGAGCATCAATACCCTGGTTGGCAAACTCTCCCACCTGATAAATAGTGGTATCTCCCAAAATGTTATATTGATAGGCAACAGCCAATACCTCATCAGCATTTAATGCTGAATTTAAAGAGATGAATCCCAGCTTGCTATTATAGGTGTATTCTGTAGGGGCCAGCTTTCTTGCATTTTCAACTTTTTCATAATCCTCTCCGGCCACAAAATTATGGACACCTCCCGTTAAAAACTGGCTTACCGTGTTAATGTCCCTGATCTGAACATTATTAAATAAAAGATACTGGTACAAATTGTTCCTGTTATTTGTAGGATAGACAGGTCCTACGTTAGGGAAAATTGTAGGATTGTGCGGGCTTTTTTCGCCAAGGTCAAGAAAAGCTACTATGTTTCTGTTTTCATTTGTAGCAGGCCCTATGTTGGTTCTCCAAACCTCTAGTTTAATAATGTTTATGTTGGAGGTTACCAGAGGCAGCTTAGCCATGGCCTGATTATAGTTGCTTCTGTAAAATTGTCCAATAAAAAAATGTCTGTTCTCTTCGTACTGGTCAGCATTAACACTAAATTTGCTTATCTGTGCTCCTCCTGATACTTCAATAGTTTGTGTTTCACTTTTTTGTTGCGAAAAGACACTGGTTACTGTGGTTTTTCCAAACTGCAGCTCTGTTTTAAGCCCGAATAAAGTCTGACTCCCGGTAATCAATGAGCCCGGCAAAGGTAATGTAACATCGCCGGCTTCAATAACCTTAATAATATCATCTTCTTCTCCCGTATATTGAAGCTTCATCTTATTCTCAAAGTCAAACATAGCCTGGGTGTTGTAATTAACACCAAAATTAATTTTATCGCCAATCTTTGCCGTTACATTCATCTGTATTTTCATGTCGAAATTGAAATTGGCTGTTTTCCTTTGCTTAACATCAAGAGAGGGGTCGTCTCTTCTGATGGCATTAACACCAAATATCAACTCAAATGAACCTTGCGGACGTATATCAATGGTGTTGCTTCCGAATATTTTGTCGAAGACTTCACCCCCTACGTGTATCTGAGGAATAAGTCCTTTTCTTTGCTGATTGCCTGTCGTGCTGTTCTTTTCTTTCCAGTATTTTTTTAAAGCATTGTCCATGTCATAGTTTTGATATTCATCAAACGACATGGTTTCTGGGGGTGTTATGTTTTTACCTCCTACCTGGTGATTTATGATGTATTCATTATTTTCAGGAGAGTAATTAACATTTGTATTCATGTTGGAGGGGTTGTTAAGATACAAACCACCCGTTTCATTGGTAAAAGGATATCTCAGCTTAACATGCTCGGTATCTTGCGCCGAAGTGTCCGGAGGTAAATGATAATAATTTCCCCTATTGCTTGTATAGGTTGCATTTGAGCTGAATATAGCAACAAATAGCAGTACTATAGGCGAAATTATTAATGTTAATTTTATAAACCTCTCCAAATGAAAATATATTAAAGATTTTTTAATGCTTGCTTTATTAACTCCTCTACGGTAAGTATAACTGTTTGACCTGCAATAATTTTATCAATAGCTTTTTCAGATGCCGATTTATTAAACCCTAACATCGCTAAAGCAAGTACAGCCTCATCTCTTACATTATCAAATACCGGTATAACAACGCCATCAGCAGACATCTCTGTTTTGCCAATTTTATCTTTCAGGTCAACAATGAGCCGCTGGGCTGTTTTAGCACCTATGCCCTTAATGGCCTGTAAAACAGAAACATTGTTTGATAAAATAGCCCTCTGTACATCCGAATATGTCAACGAAGAGAGGATCATGCGTGCTGTATTGGGTCCCACACCCGAAACAGATATTAAATGCCTGAATACTTTGCGCTCATTATTATCAAAAAAACCATACAAAAGGTGCATATCTTCTCTTATCACCTGATGTGTAAAAAGCTTAACCTTTTCAGCATCTTTTACATAGGTAAATGTATTCAGCGAAATATTTATGAAATACCCTATGCCACCACAATCAACAACTATATATGCCGGGTTCTTTTCTGCTATACGTCCTTCGATATATTCTATCATTCCAAAAAAATTATACGTTTAGAAACGTATTGTTTAATAATATATTGTGTATTATATATGCGTCTTTCCCAAAATTTATTATATACAATTTCTGATATTTTGTTGCAAAAATATCAAAAAATATTCAACTAAATCAATTTCTAAACAGAACTTCGGTATTTTTGCATCTGATATGAGAACTATTATTACAACAATTGCGGCAGTTCTGGTCATACAATTCTGTTCAGAAGCACAAACCATAAAGTGGGAAAAGGTAGATGAAGGCCTTTACTATGCTGAAACAGATGCGCCTGTTAAATCGGATGTGAACGATTCGAAAATAACTGTTTTAAAAATAGACCCTTCAAAATATAAATTCGAAATTGCTACTGCTTCACAAAATAAGTGCAACCCCAAACCATTGAGCGAATGGTGCGCCGATAAAAACCTTATGGCCGGTGTAAATGCAACCATGTTTTCGGTGTTTAACAACAGAAGAGCTAATGGATATCTGCGCAATTACAAACACATAAACAACGGTAAGCTGAAAGGGGGTTACGGAGCTATGGCTGTTTTTAATCCGAAAAAAGGCAAAAAAGTACCCCCTTTTCAAATCATTGATATGAGCTGTACCGACTGGCAATCGTTGAAATCATCTTATAATTGCTTTGCTCAATCTATCCGCATGATAGATTGCAACTCACAAAAAGTGGAGTGGAAGGCAAAACCCGATATGCGAAGCAGCATGAGTGTACTGGCCGCCGATAACGATGGCAACGCATTATTTATCTTCACCCGCTCACCTTATTCGGCTAACCAATTTTCGGATATGTTGCTGGCGCTGCCGCTTAATATTAAAAATGCCATGTATCTCGACGGTGGCCCTGAATCCTCTTTTTACCTCTGTCACAATGGTTTTGAAATTTGTAAATTCGGATGTTATGTCACCGACACCTACGAGCGTGATGATAATGACTATTATTGGAATATCCCTAATATAATAGGCATTTCAAAAAAATGATTTATTTGTGATTTTCAGCACTAATTTACAAGTTCGCCATAGCGAACTTAAATCTGTGTAATCTGTGGCAACTCTTTTTACTTGAGTGATTATAAATTCCTAATGAAATTCCAATAAATTGGTATTTTTTGAATACATTTGCACTCTTTTTCTTAAAACATGTTCCGTAAAATAAAAAACAACAAATCATTCCGAAGGCTTGTTATAATCTTAGTTATAATTTATGCTTTAGCCGGTTTTATTATCACCAGTGCTTATTTTGCCATTAAACTAAATCTTACCAACGATTCAGGAGCTATTGATAAGAACAACCGTTATTTCGAGATGGTTTATAACAAATCTGAGGCACGTAAAAAATCCGGAAAAGATCTCGACATTAATGAAAAAGCCTATCTGTATTATAAGTTGATTATTCTTGGTGATTATTATCCCGAGAATGCGCAGGCTATTATTACCCTCATTTCACAAACAGGAGATTTTGGTCAGGCAGAGCGTATGTTTGATGCTATGAATCTGCAGTTGATTGACAATAAAGAACTGCAGAATAAATTTGCTGAAGGAGAAAAATACTTACTTACACGTTCACACGACGAATCTGAGAAGAGTTTATTCCCTTGGATGAACACCGAAGAATGGCTGGTTCTGCGCGATGCAATTGTTAAGGATACTGTTGCCATCGACAGTGCTGCTCATGTTACAGGAGTAGAAGCCCGCCTTATAGTTTCATGCCTTATAGGAGAACAGATACGTCTTTTCAATTCGGCACGCGAAACCTACAAAAAGGTGCTGGCACCCCTGAAAATTCTATCCCTGGAAAGCAGTTTCTCTTATGGTGTTACCGGCATAAAGCCTTTCACCGCTCTACAGGTTCAACGCAATCTGGTAAACAGGAATTCGGAATATTATCTGGGTGCAAAATACGAACACCTCCTCGATTTCAGAAACGACACGTCAGGCACTCAGGCGACATATGATACTATCACTGTTTGCAGACAACTTTTAGATTATAAGAACCACTATTATTCTTATCTCTATGCAGGGCTTATTTTAAAACAGATTAAGGTGCAGTGGGAACGCGCCGGTTATGATATTTCTGACCGTCCTGAAATCTTGGCTACCCTTTTTAATGTAGGCTTCTGGATGTCTAAACCTAACCCTGAACCTAAGGTGGGAGGGTCAAGGATAACTGTGGGCGACAGCGATTATACGTTTGGTTCTTTAGCTTATGAATTTTATTACTCCGGCGAACTGTCCGATAAGTTTCCCTACACCCGTAACAAATGGACCGACTAACTCAAATAATGTTAGTGTATTCTTTCATTAATATAGAAATCAAATGCTATTTTAGTCCATGTTTCCATTCCTTCATAAAATTCAGCTAAACTAGATTTATCTATCCAGTCTGCCGTCATTTTATCCGTTTCATTAATAAAAACCTCTTTATTTGATACATGGATGTTATACAAAAGCCCAATATGAACGCTGCCAACCGAAATGGTATCATCATTAATAAAACCAATAAATTCAATATCCTCTATCAAACATCCGTTAAGTAATTTTACTTCTTCACATAATTCTCTTTTTAATTCATCAATCAAATATTGATTGTTCGATTTCATAGCGTCGTTAGGGTTCATATGACCGCCTACTCCTAAAGAGAATTTATTGTGCAATCTTTTTTCTGTCTGCTTAGATGTCCTCTTGAATAAATAAAATGATTCTTTATTAGAGATAATTGCATACGGAATAATTTGCTTAAAAGAAGGGTCTTCTTCTAATTCAATTCTTCTATGAAACTGTCCATTTTGAACAATCCTTTTTAATATTTCACTATTTCCCTTTATTAAACCTTTTTTTTTATAGGTCATTAATTCCCAAAACGCGTCTGTTGGAAAAGCAAAGACGAACTCCTCCATATTATTCATTGTTTAGTCAGAAATATTATTTTAAGGTTGTTGGTTAAACACACATATTCCTTCTGATTGCAGGATGAGGATTATAATCTTCTACAACAAAATCATTAATAGTTAGTTCATTAAACGGTTTTTTTGTAATGTGTAATTTAGGTAAAGGCTTGGGTTCTCTTGACATTTGTTCAAGAATTGCAGTTACATGATCATATTTTTCTTCATTGCCGTCACTGGGAGCATTTTTATTAATCCATTCAACAACTTCTAAATATTCTTCTCTTGCAGAAACGTTTTTTATTCTTTTTTGCAGTTCCTTGAAATTATCTCTATGCCATTGGGTTCTCTTCCCAATACCGGCATAAAAATGTGAATCGCCAAAAGTATGGATAAATGTTTTGGGAACCATCCCTGCTTCTTGAGCAATTACCTGGGTAAGAGCAGCATAACTGGCTATATTAAAAGGAACGCCCAGAAACTGATCACAACTTCTCTGGTAAAGCTGCAATTCTAATTCGCCTTCTTCATTAGCAGTTACCTGGTATAAAAC
>Ga0209083_1001352_pt1 | contig 28520 bp, 27 predicted proteins | sample AM7aDNAmetaG_FD_184132 | JGI IMG/M metagenome (GOLD analysis project Ga0209083, IMG submission 184132) | Freshwater microbial communities from Finland to study Microbial Dark Matter (Phase II) - AM7a DNA metaG (SPAdes) (version 3) | ecosystem: Environmental > Aquatic > Freshwater > Lake ...
TTCGAAGCAATGCTGCATCAACAAATGGAGTCCGCAGTTCAAGCGAATGCCCCATGCTTGCCCAATCGCTATCTCGGAGCAATTGATTTTGTAAATAATGCGTTGATTCCAAAAGACCAACGGCCGCCAACCCACTTCTTGCTTTTGCGGGGCTCATACTTGGGGGTGCACCGCCAAGACGAGCTAAACCTTCTCGCGCCATTTCATTCCCCATCAAGAGAGGTAGCTCCTCTGGCAGAAAGAGGCATCGTTGTAAAAAATACATACCCTCCAGCGAGCCCATGAATGCTGGTACGCCAGCAAGTTTTGGCTGGGAGCGGATGTTAGCAAAACTGGTAAACGGTGCATGCAACATAGATCGGGATCCAGGTATTGCAGTAATCGCCCGTCCCAGCTTCGACATACGAGGAATCATTTTAAATGAGGGGTAGCCACAAAATAGCTCATCGCCACCCATTCCTGAAAGCACCACTTTATACCCCCGTTCAGCTGCTGCCTTACTGGCAAACCAGGTGTTTACTCCATCAATGGTAGGCTGATCCATGGCGTCAATGATCCGAGGTACATCCTGAGTAAACTCGGTACAACTTACCCGACGAACAACATGCGGAAGACCATAGTGTTCGGCAATTACCGCAGCCAAGGGGACCTCGTCATCATTTTGACCGCTGAACTCATCAAAACCGATGGTAATGCCCTCAACCTTCGCACCTAATCCAGATGCAATGCCAGCCATAACAGCTGAATCAATACCGCCGGAAAGAAATACACTCACTGGCACATCTGCTACCAGATGAACACGAACAGAATCCATAACCGCTTGCTGTACTTTATCCTGTAACTCTCCTGTTGAAAGCTGCAACTCTTTGCCCCGCCAATGCTGACGAATATCATGCCAACAAATCGGTGATGCATCAATATGCCCACCATGAATCCGCATAAAGTGACCAGGGGGTAAAGCTCTCACCCCGCGATAGAGAGTCCAAGGTTCCGGGACACTTCCCCATATATAAAAGCCAGCCAAACCTGCAGGTTCACACTCTCGTGACACTAACCCAGAAGCATGCAATGCCTTGACCTGCGAGGCTATAAGCAAGCCTCCATTCGTCGTTGGCGCATAATAGAGCGGCTTGATACCATAAGGGTCGCGCGCTACGAACAACTCACACCGCAGGGTATCCCAGATGGCAAAAGCAAACATCCCGCGCAAACGAGGCAGCATAGCCTCCCCTTCAGCGGCAAACAATGCCAGCAAGACCTCCGTATCCGAGGTGGTACGAAACCTTACACCATCAGCCGCCAATTCCTTTCGCAATTCCCTGAAATTATAGATCTCACCATTGAACACAATGACAAAGCGTCCATCCGCAGAGACCAATGGCTGGTTTGATCGGGCATCAAGATCAAGAATGGAAAGACGACGGTGGCCTAAAGTTACTCCTTCTCCCTGCCAAATACTTTGAGCGTCAGGACCACGCAACTTCATTCGCTCGCACACAGCTTCAACGGCTTCGCGCTGAACAAAAACATCGCTTGTATTCTTTGAAAGCAAGGCTACAATTCCACACATGTTACATCAAAAAAAATTATTGATATCGATCACTGAATAGCGAAAATAATACCGGCAGAGCGTTATTATTATAGCCGCTTAGGTTACGCTTTTCCATTAAAATTATCGTCATTTTTTTTTTTTACAGCAGAACATACACTTACTATCGCTTTATTTCGCAATAAAGCAAGATATTAGCAGAATGAACAACAAGGCCTTTTGGAAAACTGTCCTTGAATTTGGCATTTTCTACTGTCCGTCTAAGAACGCAGAAAACCCAGGGTCAAGGTACGATAGCAACAACGTTGGAGATGGTCTTTAAGCTGGCAGAAAGAGCTCAGCTACGGTGGCGGAGACTACAAGGTCACCAGCTTATTCCAAAGATTTTTGATGGCGTAATATTTATCAACGGTATTGAGGAAACAGTTGCCGCTTAGAGGTTAAAGAGGTTAAAAACACAACATTTGGTAATTTCTCCATGTTTTTTGTGATAAACTGCCAAAACAGTATATGCAGGTATGCCGATGAGCGTCACGAGTAATAACACCGCCAGCCTCAAAACTGGCATGGAACTCGACAAAAGAATTCATTTTATCTGCTAATGTGACCGACAAAACAGATTATTTTTTTGCTTGAATTTACTGACTATTGGCCATTTTTTTGAAGGCCTCGTCAAAGACTGGAGAGACAAATCGAGAACCCTCCGTTGATAAATGATCGCCATCAGGAAGATATAGAAAGTGTTTGTTAGCCATTATCATTGCCCGCCCGCCGTGATCAAACATCATCGACTCGGGATGTATTATAAAAACGTTCGGGCGCCGAGATAATTCTAACAGGATATTCTCGGTATTTTTATTCCAATGATGATAGTCAGTAATAGTCGGTAAGTAATTATCAATATTTTTACCGAGCAACTTTGTTAACCAGAATAACCGCACTACTGGATATCCAATTTCCGGTATATCGCTGACTATAATAACCTGACGGCCAAGTGAGAGTAAAGTATTTACAGTTCGTGTAAGACCATTTTTTAACGTAACAGGCTGCGAGTAATAAGAATCAACAGCTGCATCTTTAAGTCTTAAGTTTATGGCGTTACTGTGATATCGATGACCATTTTCAAGCGCGCCCCATATCCCTGCAAGTATTATCGTTTTTACTTTTGGATAAGTCTTTATAAAAGAAAGAACTTCATCACTGTATACATGATTATTATTGTTTTCTACATCTATGCCCAACAAGGGAGGGCTATTACCATTAGTTAAATTAAACCCTGATAATCCATATTTTTTGCCCATCTCAGATGCTGCCGTAAGTAAAGCACCAGCATGAGAATCACCCCATATAGCAAAACACGGGACACCTCCACTCAAACCAATAACCGAAGGATTTACCCCTTTTTTCAAACAGTCTAAGGTTGGTCCATGATCTTCAAAGTATTTTCGCTGTGGATCAGTTTTCGCTGCTTCTGCCTCAGACTGCAGACCGGGCATCCCGTTTTGGAAATGAATTACACTTCCGATGATTGAGGCAATAACCATGACTATTGCAGATAAAGCGAAAAGTTTTTTCCTATCGGGAATGATAGGCTGGTTGCCTCGAAATGGCTGTTCAATATACTTCAGAGAGAGTGCTGAAATAATAAAAGTTGCAAGGATAATACCTGAGATTTCAAGAGTTGTTAGGCTGTCATCCAACAGCAGATACTTTGCGAAGGCTATAAGAGGCCAATGCCAGAGGTAAAGCGAGTATGAAATGAGTCCGGTGTAGACGATAAGTTTGAGACTGAGGAACTTGCTGATAATTGACGTTCCACCACCTAAGCCGCTATAAATAATCAAACTAGTGCCAAGCACTGGCGCAAGAGCCGTCGCCCCAGGGAAAAGTGTTTTCTCAGTATAGAGCCCCACACTGAAAGCGATTATACCGAATCCTACGAAAGAAAAGAGGTTGCGCTGGAAGTTCGTTTGGAGTTGAGGTATAACCCCGATTGCAAAAATTGACCCGAAAAGCAGTTCCCAAGCTCTAGTGGGAACGAGATAAAATGTAGCCACCTGATGGGTATATACCCCATAGATGCTTGTTAAAAGAGATACAAGACCGATCCCAAGCAACCATTGAAAATATTGACTCTTTGAAAACCGATTAATAGCGATGAGAAGCAGTGGAAATAATATATAGAACTGCTCTTCAACAGCGAGTGACCATGTGTGAAGTAGGGGCTTTGATATTGAATCAGCATCGAAGTACCCTGCTTCTCTATAAAAGAGAATGTTTGAACCGAAGAAGGTCGTTGCAATTATACTTTTGCCGAATGCTTTAAATGCGATAGGATCAAATAGAAAAAAACCGACTACAAGCGTAAAAGTGATAACAGGAAAGAGTGCAGGGAATATTCTTCTAATACGACGTTCATAAAAACGAGCGATAGAGAACTTTTCTTCCTGAATTTCTTTCAGAATAATTGATGTTATTAAAAATCCGGAAATAACAAAAAAAACATCGACACCAACATAGCCACCAGAAAATCCGGGGATACCTAGATGAAAGAATATTACCGCTAAAACAGCTATAGCACGGAGGCCATCGATGTCTGCCCGATATTTTAATGACATTAAGTTGCTTTTTTTAGCCTAAATTATTCGTCAAACAAAAAAACAGGGGGAAAATGCTGTAAATCATTAGGTGAGTAGACCGGAGGAATTTCACCTCCAGCCTGTCGCAGAATCGGACAGTCGCGGTAGGTATGCCAGTTACCTGACACCCATGGAATTCATTGAAAAGCAACGCAACAGGCCGGAAATCTATACTATTGGCCGGTACAGTTAACGGGATTGACCCCCATCGAATTTTTTCCAAGAAGAAGTGGTCTTATAAACGGGGGCACGTCACGTCATACAAAAAGGAAAACCTTTTTAATAACCAGTTCTTAAGTCGATCATAAACCGTATCAATATTCAGGTTTTGCAGCGCAGCTATGGCCTTTGCACTCAACCCGTCGTTGAAATACAACAGTGTTTGAGCACGTTAACGTGCTCGCCAATCACACCCTTTTGCAACAATCTCTTGAAGCTTTGCACGATCTTCGGCAGATAATTCCAAGTGACTCAACTTCATGATTTACATGGGGCATGTAATTTGTTTACTTTCTTGCCCATATACTATGAAATAATTTCTTGTGGAGCACTTATTGATTTTATTTCGCAATAAATAAATTAGCGAAATGACCAACAAGTCCTTTTGGAAAACTGTCTTTGAATTTGGTAAGCATGATGGTCTGAATGCCTCATGAAGTACAGCAACTGGCAACACATTATGTAAACGGATAATTTTACAATCAGCAAGGAGGGGCTTGAGCTTTTATGTTTGAACTCGGGATAAACTGCCTTACCTTTCCCAGGTTCTTCCAGAGTAATGTTCTGAATCCGCCAACTCCATTACGGCGTAGCGCTGTATAGTCTTCGCTGGTTTTGAGCCAAATTCTGGAAAGTGAACGATTACTTTCTCCGCCAATACGCATTTTGACGAGGACGCGAGGAATGTAAGCTGCGCGAATACGGCCCTGACCGAAGTAGCGGAGGATGGCATCGTAATCAGCGGCAATCTGAAAATTGGTGTCAAATCCACCCCATCGTTCAATGACACTGCGCCGAAGATATAAGGTTGGGTGAGGTGGCATCCAGCCCCGAGAGAGTTGAGATGAATGGTACTCCCCTGAGTTCCAATGGCGAAGAATACGGCTGGTATTGTCTTTTGCCACGTAGTCCAGGTCGCCATATACGGCGTCTATTGCGGGATCAGCAAAGGCTGCTGCTACGCTTTCCAACACTCTTGTGTCGGCAAAAAAGTCGTCCGAATGCATCATGCCGACTATGTCACCAGTAGCTCGTGAAAGACCTTTATTAAGTGCATCATAAATACCCTTGTCCGGTTCACTGACTAAAACTGAACGGTCGTTCATACATGAAGAAAGCTGTTCCAATGTACCATCGGTAGAGGCGCCATCGATCACAAGATGTTCGACATTATCATAGGTCTGGTCATCCACACTCTGGACTGCCTGGGCAATGGTGTTGACACGATTATATACCGCTGTAATAACTGTAATTTTCAAGTCAACCAACCTTGATACCGAAAACCTGATCAATTGCGGTCACAACATCAACATCTTTTTCGTGCATATGACGCTTGAGTTCGGCCACCTTGGCATCAACAAGATATCGGTACCAGAAGCCCTGTAAAAAGTGAAAAGCAGTGCCTGCCTGACCATCGAGAAAGCCAAGCCGAATGACATAACGGTAAAAAAAGTAAGCGAACGCCCTGAACCCACCCGGTAAACGCGAGTATACAACCTCCTTAAGCCAACGCTTCACACCCGCCTGTTTGCCACCCCGTAGATTGGCAACCGAATCGTGTGGCATGAAGTGATACTCAAGATTTAGGAGATCAACAGCTTCGCGACAAGCATAGTTATTGTGCTTCTCAGTCCACCAAGTAAGAGAGTTGAGATTATCATCAATCAACTCACCCTTAAAATCAACCGTCGGGCCAGACACCTTGATATGCTCATCCATCCAGCGGTTTTCACACTCACCACGACCGTAACGAAACAACCGCAACACCCGAACAGGAAACACTCCGCCGTGACGAATCAGCTTACCCTGAAAGGTCATCCGACGACTGCAATAGACCCCATCAATCTCCGACCCAATACCAGGCAAGCAAGATTGAATTTCGGCAATAAGATCAGGAGTCAGATATTCATCAGCATCAATACGCAACACCCACTCAGTATCAGCATCAAGCTGTGTTAACGCCCAGTTGAACTGAGTCGCATGGTTCACCCATTTGCGCTGGATCACTTTTACTCCATGAGAACGAGCAATTTCAAGCGTGGAATCAGAAGAAAAACAATCAGCTACGATGATGTCAGTTGCAACACCTTTCAGACTGGAAATACAACGACCAAGATGCTGCTCCTCGTTAAAGGTCAGAATAATAGCGAGAAGTCTCAATTTTTTATGATAGCAGAAATTAGTGCAAAACAGAGAGGTATATAAGAAAGATGAAAATTCCCGGACGGTATCACGAAATAAGTCTTTTCGAGTTACCAAAGGCTTTTGCAATATGCTCAGCCAATCGAGAAGTGAGAGCTAAGTGTGTCATTCCAGGATTTGCACTGCCCGCGGAAGGGAAAACAACAGTTGTCGATGCGTAACAATTTTTCAAAGCCCATAGGCATAAATTGTTATCCACCACTGAATTGGCAGCGGAAGTTCCCATACGAAGGGAACCTGTTGGATGATACACGTCGTATAAAGAGGAAAAAGAGTCAAGTTGATCAGGCAGCGTATTTTGCAAATCTGCTATCTCGTTAAGAGAAGAATTCTTCCAAGATGCAAAGCTCAATTCAGCAACCTTTCGAATCGCACGCAAATCATCTTCCTTTATTTTCCAGTCAATGACAATTCTTTTTCGCTTATACGAATCATACACATCTGAAAGATAGATGCGGCTGTCAGGATTGGGTATCTGCTCAATATCTACCTGTAATAATAAATCAGCTTGTCGAGGAAGCCACAAACGCTTGTACACGCCCCTCCAAAATGCCATCGCAGATACATCTGATACAACCCGACCCAACAGTGAAGGTGAAAAATTTAAACTATGTTGTTCACCCTGTCTTTTACGCAAAATACTTCTCACAACATCAAAGCCAGTATCACCATGTGTCACAAAAGTAAAATGTGCAAAAGCGCTCGGCAAATGTTGATTTTTCTGTGCCCTTTTTGTTAACTCAAGCCTCGGGGTGCGCATCACTCCCCGCTCAAAAATAGGAGCAACAGCCATATTATACCGTAACCAATCACGACAGACAAATCGGCCGCAAGTCATTGAGAGATGATCAGAAAAGTATCGACCCAACGGGGCTCCACTGTGTGTAATTGACCCCTCAGTTGCCTCATCGTACTCCAATAAAAGCCTGGTTGATTCCAACGCACCAGCGCAAATTACTACGGTAGAAGGGCGCACAAGCAAGTTCCGACCGTTAGAGCTTTGAGCTGTAATCGTCTCAATCCGAGGATCATTCACTGAAGATGATCGATGCATGCCAATGACAACAGCATTTAACCATACCGTCAGGCCATCATCATTCTTTAATGTGTCGGCAAATGCCACAGAGAAATTACGAGTCTTGAACGGTAGCCACTCTGATAACCGTAAATCAAAGTCGTCACTCAAACCTGTAAGCAGGGGGAACTTCTTTTGAAGGATACTATTTGTTTTCGTATCAGTCAATGAACTCCCATCACACAACCCAAGTTCCTGTCTTACAAACGGAAAATAAGCTGCGACTTCGCTATAACTAATCGGCCATGCCTCAAATCCAGATTCCAACCTCGCTTCAAAATCCGAGGGAACCAGTGGTATCATCTGACCACCCCAAAGCGCAGAGGTACCCCCTAAGCCAAAACTGCGACCGGACTCTGCACCATTATAAGTCATGCCTCGCTGCAAGCAATGTTGATCGATTTCCTCAGATTTCCGAGCAACACTATCTCCCGCTTCAAGCATTACAACTTGCAGACCCAGTTTTCGCAACTGCCGAGCAAGGAAAATACCTGAAGTACCCGCACCGATTATGCATACCTGCGCATCACATTCTATACTACTATCGACAAGTTTTAAGTCCTTGATCAAAATTACTCCTATTAATCAACTAATTTGGCAAAATCCCGCAAACGATGAATTTTTCTGGTTGAAAGCAACACCATACCATTTGGATTTCTTGCCAATGCAGATTTCATCACTTCCAACCCATCCATTGCTTGTGCATTAGATCCAGTGCATCTTGAAATAGCTAAGCGCAAATACCCATACGTTGCCTGGAGAGGCAATCCTGCTGCTTTGATGATATCAGCTTCACAACCTGCAAGTGAATCTTCAACCTGAAGAATATCGAAAACCCCTTCAACCTGCTGCTTCACCTCTAAACAATTTTTTGCACTCCCCGCGAGCCCAAGATAACGCACCCTTCCTCTTGATTTTTGCTTTATCAACCATTCAGCTAATCCATGCAAATTTTCGATATCACTAATCTGAGGCTCATGAACCAAAAGAATGTCCAACCAATCCGTCTGTAAAGCTTTCATCGACATTGTAAGACTAGACTCAGCTGCCACAAGTGAGATCACTCGTTTCCGTTCACTTTCTTTAAGCATTCTTAATCGACGAGCCAGTCCACTGATAATACGCTGACCATACATTATGCTTGGGAGACACTCCTGTAATGGTATCGCTGGAAAACCAAACTTTGTGCCCAAAGTGACCTGTTGCCGTAACCCGCCTGATAGAAATTTTCCCAATGACTTTTCGGCCATACCTTCACCATACATGCGTGCGGTATCAAAATGCGTATACCCTGCATCTAAGGCTGCAGACAATATGGATTGACGATCTGAAGTACGATATGCATGATGTAGAGAAGCGGTACCAAAACCTAACCGTGAAGTTTCAAGCTTTGTGCCGGAAATACATATTTTTTTCATAAAAACCTTAACGAGTAGCAATCAAATGTGAAGGGTCTGTCCATCGCAAGGAAAATCCATAACTTTTAAGTAATTGCTCCATCTGCTTGGGTCTTGATGCGTCACCACGAGATTCTAACAAATCAAAATGAACTTCAATACCAATACAGTGCAGGCGTTTATCGGGAAACAATGCCTTCATTCCCTCAAGAACCATTCCCTCATGGCCCTCTACATCAATCTTAACTACATTTGGAAACAAATGTGGTTGTTGAATAACAATGGATTCTGCTGATCGAATTTCGACCTTATTTCCCTCTTCTATATCATTAGAAAGTGAAATACGATGTGTTGCTGCTAACGGATCTGATTCAACGACCATGGATATAACACCATCCGCATTACCAATGGCCATATTTTTGAGCGTTATGGATGAAACATTACTATAGAGTTTTACTAATTGCTCATAGCAAGATTTAACTGGCTCAAAAGCAACAACATGTCCGCCGTTACCTGCTGCTTCCTTGAATGAAGCAGTATAAAGCCCGACATTTGCACCAATATCCCATACCATATCACCTTTCTTTATCCCTGCCTTAAATTGCGGACCAAACTTATCTTCATAATGGCTATTTGAAATTATTTTGCCAATTATTTTGGTAACACCTAATTTTCTGGCAATAGACCTTATGTTCATTAGAAAAGGGGAAGTAATCAGCATATTTTTAAAAGATTTAATTATCATTTCTCAGCACACGTTTTTTTTTAAATTCAGCAGGATTACCAGATACAACTGACCATGGTAATACATCACGAAAAACACTCGAACGAGCCAAAACTACTGAACCATCACCAATAGAAACACTTGGAGCAACAAAAACATCTGCTGTAATCCATACTCTATCACCAATTGTGATCGGTGAGGTAAGCAATGGCATTTGGGGCTTTACCAATATTGAAGGATCAGAGTAGTCATGACTTGCTGTACACAGGTAGGTATACTGACTCACTGTGGTGTATGAACCAATCTTTATCTTATCGACACAATAACAATCGACATTATCAGCCAACGTACTGTGATCACCCATTTCAAGATTCCATGGTGCCCAAACTCGTGAACTTGGATATATATATGCGGGACGACCTACTTTCGCTCCAAATAGCCGCAAAAGAAAAGCCCTCCATCCATGAAACAGCTTTGGACTTGGGCGATAAAATATCGACCAAACAATCTGCCACAGAATTCGAGCAAGTTTATTATTGAGAGTCAGGTTATGCGGTCGAAGTGGTGCTGGCATAATGCAAAATTAATCTGTTAAAACACATTGAGGTTGATCTCCTTTCCCCAATATCCAGCGATAAACCTCTATTGTCTGTTTAGCAATATCTTCCCAGTTATATCGACGCACATACTCCTTTCCACGCGCACCCATAGCATGCCGCTCCTCGTCGCTTAGAGCCATTGCTTTCCGTAATGCTTCTTGTAATGGATCAATACCAATCTCCACCCACCAACCACATCCATAAACTTCAAGATCAGACCAAGGCGCGCCATGGGTTGTAATAACTGGCAAGCCATGAGACAAGGCCTCAGCAACCACCACCCCGAAGTTTTCGCTAAACGTTGGCAACACAAACAAATCACAACTCCGATAGAGCGCATCCTTCTGATCCCCATCAACCTCACCAACGTATTCAATGAAATCTTGAATACCAAGTTGGCGTGCTAAAGACATGACTTCATCAAGATGACCGCCTTCATTAGGGCCCGCAATGCATAACCTCCAGTTTTCAGGAGAAAGATTACTCCATGCCCTGATAAGGTTCAGCAACCCTTTCTTTGGATGAACTCGAGAAAGAAACAGAGCAGTCTTGAAGTTCTCATTCAAAAACGATGGTTGCGGAATCACATCGCCAAGTAGTGCCAATTTCACACCATTCGGTATAACCGCAATGGGTTGACGAAAACCAAGGCGCCTAATATTTTCACATTCGCTTAACGCCGTTGCGACAAGTACTTTTGCTGAATCAATATCCTTGCGTTGAAAAAGCGTCATTGCAAGACGCTTTTTCAAAAACTTTTCAGAAATAGCCCAAGGTTCAAGCATACCACGAGGATGGATAACCAAAGGTATCCCGTTACGACGAGCAATACTAGACGCCCAGTGATTTACCGGTAACCATACTCCATGATTGTGAATTATAATAGGGTATGGATGCTTAGTAATATTAGTAAGCTCATGCCGGATGGGCAGGCCAAAACTTAATGCGATACGAGATGAAGACTCTATTTTTCGGCGATCGATAGCTCCTGTAGAAGAAGGGACTGAAGGTTCTCCTAGAGCACCTTGGCTCAATAATGAAACCGAAATATCAATATTCTTTGCAATCGAATCTGTTAATTGGACTACAGTTCTTGATGGCCCACCATGCCGAGGATAAAGGCTTGCAACAACATGCACTACAGAAACCTTTTCCCCAGCTTTATTTAACTTCATATAACTTTTTTAGTGTTAGATTATAAAGCGCTTATCTTCATAAGCAAAACAATATATAAAAGTTTAAATAGAACAATTATAACCCTATCTATGAATACATTCTGAAATCAGAATTTACAGTTTACCAATGATTTACCCTTATAAAGAATACTATGTATGATACTCAATATAGTGCGAGGAGATAATAACGTATAAATTTTTCCGACTCCACGCCAATACCTGAGCGAACTACTTGTATGTATTGAAAATATCTTTTGATGCTCACTCGATATTCTTGCCCATACTTCATGATTTTTGTCACTCATAGGACTATCAGGAAACAAATAACCACTTGTCTTTGCTTCTGGATGTAAACGAAGTGCCCATATATAACCAGGTACAACAGTATATCTTATACCAATGTTAGATAAACGTATCCACAATTCAGTATCCATCGTATAGTGATAATCTTCGTTAAGATAGCCATACTGGTCAAGTAACTCTCGACTAAGGAAAGAACTAGGTCCGAAAACACCCTGAATCCCCCTTTTAACAAGTGTGGAATGAAAAGATCTTGCTTGTCTCATTTTGATGATGCGTTCTTTAGGATCGATCAACACAACCCCCCCAACAATCCAACTATATTTCTTATTATTATTAACCTGCCATGCATATGCAACTTTTTTTAAGGCTCCTGGCAACATAACATCATCAGAATTTAACCAACAAATCAAGTCGCCCTCTGAATGCGTTAGACCCTTATTTATTGCGTTACTTTGACCATTATCTTCCTCACTAACCCAATATTTAATTTGAGTTGCATACCTCTTAATAACTTCAAGAGATCCATCAGAACTACATGCGTCTATAACAATCAGTTCTTTATATTGGTAATCCTGATCTAAGAAAGATTTTATAGCACGTTCAATATAGGTGACTTGATTAAAAGAGGGCATCACAATACTTATCAGCGGATTTATACTCATAATTACATTTAACTATGGCTTAGGGATGAGGTCATTATAAAAATACCGTTTTAGGCCTGATGCTTATATCCTACCACTTTAGGTCTTTTGATCGCATCAGTCTTTTTTCAAGATTCTTTTTTTCTTTACCGCGGAGCTGTATACCCTTTTGGTATACCGTATTAATGAACATTGCTTTTGCAGCAATTCCCCGCCAAGCAAAGTTGTTGGCCCGATTGATAACAGTTGTCACACTCTCAAGGAGATAACCATTCCACAATTTCTCCAACCCAGCCCAGTAGCGCTCTATACTGATATATTTAATGTGATAGGGGGATAGTAGATCAAGTGATTGTCCTGCCGGGTCATATCAGCAAACGCAGTCATGCGGGATAAAAATTGACTCCGAAGTCCACTGCATTCCGAGCCGTTATCAATATTGATGACCAACTGTTTGACGTGAGACAGTGAGAACTCCCTCTCTTACCACCATAGCTCAAGTCAATCAACCAGAAAGTCACTAGTCTTGTTGGTTACCAAAAACAAAAATGATTTGCCGCTATCAGGTTCAAGAATACCGCCAGGAACCAACGTTTCCTTGGGTCGCATATCATGATCCTATGCCTCGACAGCCTTTGTTCCACGAGAGTTTCCGCCTCGTGAATATTGACCGACAAGCACGATCGTTTTTTATCGATACTCAGTCGTAATATTTCAGAATCCTCATCTACCAACGTATTCATTTTCAATACGTTATGGAATATGGCATCTGTTTCTGCTGTTTTATTTCAACATTGGTTTTCTGAACTGTTCGTAATCGATACTTCTGACGGTTCAAAATATTGGATATGGTTCGAACAGCAAGCTATGATTCTTCCGGCCACCCTTCAGCAAGAAGTGAATTATAGACTTATTGCGCTGTCATATCCGTATAGAATAATGTTGTTTTTAAAAGTGGCTCGGCCTAACTATGGGGCTCCATTATTTTACGAATGTATGCAAGCAACTCAGGATGCTTCTCTTCAGATTTTTTTGTTTGTGTCATTCTGATAAATCGTTGACACAGACTATCCCACTTTCAAATTCCTTTATGCCTATTGCAACCACTGAGCGACTCCAGTCAAATTCATTTTCGTCAACCGGTGGTTTACCGTCCAATATGGTAAGCACTACATCTCCCATTGCTTAGCGTCGAACTGGCCACGGAATTAAGGTAACCAGTCGAGTAATCAGCCCTGCTATCTCAGGAGTTATGCCGTTGCGGTTAAGTAAAGAGGTCTCAATATGCAAGTTTTCCAGTGTTTACGTTGCCATATGAAAAAACGTAATGGGTAGATGAGTATTTTCTAAATACCTTAGTACTAAAAAATCTCTAAAAATCCTCTTTATTATATTCCACAATAATAATTGAAGCAAAAATAGGGAAAGTTGATCGCAACAACCCTATGGGAGAGAAAAAGAATGCCCACAACATATCAATACTTAATATAAGAATAATAGGTAAATACTGAGACATACTTTCCCTACTATATATCTGAATTACCATTTTAAATAGCCTAAAATACATATAAGCAATAGAAATACAGCCTAAAGCACCAGACCAAACCCAACTCGCAAGAATGACTGAATGAGGACTAATATATGTTAAATCGGTACTCAAACTACTTTGACCTAAAACATAATTAACTGAATACAATCCTAACTTATCTTTACCCCATGAACCATAACCTGTAAAAGGATTATCTGCAATTGCATTATAAAGAGCTACAAAGTCAGTCCTTCCATAGTATAACAATTCAAATGGATTGTATGGATTAGACATCATAGCTACCTGAACTTTAGAATTCGTACCCCCAAAGCCATAATTAAGAATTTGATATATATATATAACGTAAAAACTATAAAATACCACCAAAATACTAATAAAAAGGAACAATTTCTCGGAAGATTTTAACTTATAGTTTGAAACTTTTATTAAAAGTAAAACTAAAGAAATAAAATAAATAATACCGTTAGATCTAGCATCAAAAATAAAGGATAAAGCCGTATACGCTAAAAACAAATAGAAAACAACTTTTATTTTATTCTTTTTCCAAAAATAAAGCGATAAAAGCATAACTGCAGGGTTCAAAAATGAAACGACCCTTGACTTAAAGTAATTGGTTTCTTCTTGAAGAACGCCAAGATCTATTGGATCTCCAGTAATAAATATGTTAACTATTATCGATGTTACTAAAAAAAAGAATATAGCATTATCATTATTACGAAAATTAGCAACCAATACTAGAGTAATGGCCATAGAAAACAAAACCAATGACCATCCACGCAAATAATCTTCTGAGTCAGAATCATTTATAAAGTCACTTAACATTAGATTAAAAAGAAATAATGTAAGACAAAAAAGTACTATTTTTAATGACTTATACTCTCTAATAATAGCTTTTACATCCAAAAACAACAGAGCTATTATACAAAGAATTTCAGATAGATATAACTGTCCTATAAAAGAAAAAGCTTTACTTTTTCCAAAAACATACAGGATGATGAATAAATTTTTATAGTCCATTTAACTAACTAATTTTTCATAAAAGTTAAATAGAGATTGCCCATAGTGACTCCAAGTACTACTTTCTTGAATTATTTTTTTGGCGTTAGTTCCTAATATTTCTCTAAGATTTTCTGCTATAGATAATTTTATTATCGAATTTGTTAGATCATCAGCATTACCGTCCCGAATGATTAAACCATTAAGCTCATGTATTATAGGCGCTCCACTTTGAATGGTAGCAATAACAGGTAGGCCAGCGGCCATAGCCTCATTCAAAGACTGAGCTGACCCTTCACAGTAGGAGGGAAATATATATATATCTGAAAATTTAAGATATTGCAACAATTCATCTTGAGGAATATGTCCATGCAATACAACTCTCTGATCATTAACAAACCAGTCAGGTAAAATCTTTATATCCGGAATTGAACCTATAATATCAACTTGAAATTCAATATTTAATTTTATTAATTGTAAAATAGAATCAATAATCACAAGGCACCCTTTACCAATACTAAATGTACCTGTAAACAATATTTTCAGAACAGGGCCAGATTTATAATTATTCTTCAAACCAATAAAATCAGTTCTAACTCCAAGTCTACACACAAATATTTTGGACTCATCATAACCATTATCAATGAAGCTCTGCTTAACAAATTCTGAATTAACCAATAACACATCAGCTTTATTACAATCATTTTTAACAAGAACCCATAAATCGCTTAAAGGTTTTACATCAAACGTATTTGATATAAAACTATTAGCTTTAATAAGCTGACTATTAAACAAATCGGGATGCGCAGCACTTTGATCAATAACTATTTTCATTCCAAGACGCCTTGCCTGATCTATGGCACCACCGTGACCAGCTCCACTTCTGCAATGAAAAATGTCCGCATTCCGAATATATTTTTTGGATTGCCAACCAAAAAAAGTCCATCCCCATCTAGTTGCACTATTTTTAGTTATAATCTTAACATTAGATAGTAATAAGAAAAAATGAAAAAGGAACTCTGACAATGTACACTTATTGATCTCCTTTTGCGTGAAATCAAGTGGCTTTCTTTTCCTCAAGCCAAATGCGGTATTTTTACTCCCAACTATTTTACCAAAAGTATCCAGAACAAAATCAGGTATAATCATGGATGGAACCCAACCAGTTATGACTTTAAGATCAGCACCTGCATTTTTTATTGCTTTTGCACTTTCTATCAAATGAAGCCTACCTTGACCAGTGGAGATAATAACCCTCATACCATATATTTTTGTTATTTCAAACGACTCTTTTTTAAAAGAATGTAATTAATTTTTTACAAAGCATCCGATTCTGCATAAACAAATAATTAATGCCTGACAGAAAACCCCTATTTATTGAAAATTTGACAATCTTATCAAGCTCAAAAACTATTTATTTCAAACGGTACGGTGAAGTTATAGTGTTTATCTGGAGGTGGCATCTGTAAACTACTTAATTATGATCCAAAAGCTACATCACGAACGGAACCTTCTCTGCGAATTTGTGAGATCACCTTTTTTGATTAGAAATCATGCTTTTTTTTTGTACGGACCCCGATGTCGTTTCGCATCCTGCTGGTACAAGAGGGCTCCGAAACGTTGAATGTTGCGGATCAACAAAGCAAGCGCAACAGAGCGTTTGAATCCTTTGATGCCATCGTCAGGCCAGATATCAAGGCTATGAGTCTCAAGCGCATTGATTGCTGACTCAACTACCGAATGCTGCCGTCTTAATATTTTTAATTCCAGCTCGGATTCATGAGCTTTGTAATTTTGCGAAAGCTTGCCTTTTTTCAAAAAAACAGTAGTCTTTGGTAAAAAAGAATACTGCCTGAAAACTCTTGAAAACGGTATTAAATTATCATGTATTTTGCCAATTCAGATATCTTAATTTTTAATCAAAGACTTAATATTTTTTTTAACTGACCTTAATGAACTAGCTATCTTTAAACTAATTTTTGGTGCTATTGAAGGGAATTTCTTAAATGTCAAAGCGACTATCTTAAATAATAATGGCGACCCCACCCTTTCGGCAGTTGAGTATACGTCTTCCGGTAAACAATAATTAGGACGAAACGAATTGCATAGTATTGAAAGCAGATGCTTCTTTGCGGTCATTTTAATTACGTTCATATGATCATACTCATCTATTTTAGGGCACTCACGAATAATCCACTCTATGAATCGGAGGTTGGAAAGTTCTGCTTCCTTCATTGAGCGAATCCAAGGCTTATCAAAATGAATTCTATAATTAACTGCAAACCCTTCAGTTATATATAGAAATGTAGTCTGCGAAGCAGCTAGCATCCATACGTACCTGTCGTTTGCTCGATGAATGACTACCCGCTCAGCCCAATGTCTTTCAATTAGATTTATATATTTCTCGTATACTATTATCGGAACCCAAGTGCCATTTAGATTTGGATACTTAGCTTTAGAAATTTTTTGCATTGCACGCCATCCTTGAATACCATACCAGTTTCGACGCATAGAAATTATCTGAATGACCTCTCCGTTCTTGTCTATCTGTCTATTATCTCCAAAAACTGTAATTAAGTCAGTTGTTTCTTGTTTGTTTATAGTCAATAACCTTAGAGCTGTGACGTGAAAGTCTGGTTCAAGGATATCATCTGCGCCACACCATATCATATGACCTTTTACCCCTCCACTTATAACATGCTTCATGAGTCTCACATGATGTTCTGTCGCCTCAAGATATATCTCTTGATACAGTACTGTGAGCTTCTGATAAGCATTAGAAATAAAAAATTCTTTTACAAGATCAGGTGTAGTATCAGTTGATAGATTGATTGAAATGATGATTTCAGCATCTATTTTTTTTGCTGTTTCAATAACAGCTTTCATGCATGGAATAATAAAGGGTGCCTCGTTGTATGCAGCAACAACAATTACCTTTCTCTCCACCTTGGCTTTATCTAAGCACATTTAATAACAGCTTATCGATTAATTAATGCAGGAAGATGTGCAAGCAGACCGAATAGTTATACGTATAGAGCTATTCCGCTGCAAAAATAGTTCAGCGCATAGCTTGTGTCATGTTAAGACTAAACTGACGGATATAGTCTCTTCAATTTAATTCGTGAATTTTCTGTTGTAAAGCGCCAATTGACCCCTATCTTTTAAAAGTTTAATTGCCCGTTTGAAATTACTAACAGCCAACTCTTCACGAGCGATAAAATCGTCAAGTGTCTCACCTTCTGGATAGTTTTCCAAGTGGGCGCCACCTTCCTGCCACATCTTCTACCCCTCCAAATGCTTTGCGTGCTGTTGCCACATGTTCTCGAAGACCCCAAATCATTATAACTCCTATTTATTGTATTTTCATTAATTTATTACAATCGCTTTAAATACCCATCAGGGGCAACGGTGATGAGCAGTTTGTGCTGAATGCTTTTGTCAATCTCGAATTCAGGGTGGGTCTTGAGGTATTCCCATACCGCAGTTTTGGGATTATTGCCGGGGCCCCATGGACGGTCGGGGAACATTTCTTTCGGCATGTCTTCAACAATGGTGTCAAATGCAACGCAGTAACTGCCTATGCTTGTAAGTGGGGCGTAGGCTTCAAGTTCTGCAAGTACGTGATCATGGGTGTGGTTGCTGTCGAGAAAGACCAATACGCATGAATAGTTTGCCGCAATAGTATGAACCTGTTCAATGATTACAGGTGCGATGCTGGAGCCTTGAATCATCTGTATGCGGGAGCGCATGGGGTGAGCTTCGATGGCTGAAAGGTTGTGAGCACGGATGTCAATATCGATGCCGAGAACCTTACGTTTGGATTCCTTGGGGTTGATGGTTATGCCGCTTTCAATAGCTTCCGTCATGTCAAGCAAGGCCAAGCATGGATGCGCTTAAAATGAGTGAACCACCGTGGGCTATACCTGTTTCAATGATAAGATCTGGCTTGATTTCCCAGATCAGTTCCTGGATAGCTACCATATCCTGAGGATATTGGATGATTGGACGGCCAAGGCACTCAAAGTTGTATGAATACTTTGTCATTGTTGTTGCCCGCATAAATTGCTGTCCAGCCTCAATCATGGCGGCATCACACCCATTGGATGCAACTCTCTCTGCTACTTCTTTTTTAAATTCATTCATGGTCAATACAAATGTAGTTATAAGTGTTCCCTGACAATTTTTTGATTTCATCAAGGTAGTTTGAATTCATTACCCAGATATCCGACCCAACAGAAAGTTTTGATAATGCATCAGCAGGCGACTGTACTTGTAAACCGGTCGAGGGCAAAAATTTTCCCTGCTTTGCCGAATTGATGTCGATCACTGTATTGAAATGTATCCCTTCACGCTTTTTGAGCAACGAAAAAATGACTCCTTTGGATGCTCCGCCCCAAATAGCAGCGCTGTTCTGTTCTGTTCTGTTCTGTTCTGTTCTGTTCTGTTCTGTTCTGTTCTGTTCTGTTCTGTTCTGTTCTGTTCTGTTCTGTTCTGTTCTAAATCAAGATGAATGAAATCTTCTGGAAATTCCACATGATGTTCCTCATCATATTCAGGTATTTTCAAACTTGCTAACTCAACAACAACATAGAGATATTGCTTCCCAAAAACTGTTCCGCTTTCAACAACATGGTCGAACATACGATCAAAGTCTGCCAAGCGAAAGTAATTTGCATGCTCATAGAAAATGTCAAACCACGCCCTCTTGGAACAAATCCAATCGAAATCAGGAACTTCGATATAGATCAGTCCTTTACCACCGTTTGCATCCTTAAGGCTCATCAAAAAGTCAACAGGTTCTTTAATATGCTCCAGAACATGACGCAAAATGAGACCGCTTGCCTTAATCCCCAGACTTGGCTCAAAATAATGTCGTGCAATGCGTGTATTGGATCCTTCATACGCAGGATCAAAGCCCGTGATATCAAACCCATGCTGAAGAAGAAGTTCAAGGAAATAGCCTTTTCCACATCCAACCTCTACTAAATTATCCCGCCCCATAGTGCGTTCTATAATTTTTGTAACAAATTCCAGGTGTTCTTGAAATAATGTGCTAACCGCTTGTTCATTCTGATAGTGCTCATCATACACCATCAAATCTGGACGAAACGATGCGTTATAAACCAATCCTGTCCGTAAATCCTCGACAAGGCGAACATCCCCTTTTGGGCAAGCTATTGCCTCTGCTTCAGTATCATACATTCGATTTTGAAAAATCGGCAACTGCTCAATGCTATACAGATCACGCAACTTTTTCATTTAGTCCTCAATAAGTTGATCAAATCGTGAGCGGTCGCCCCAAAATGCCATTGGTTCATAATCAGGATAAGGGTAAAAACCAAATTTTGGTTTTATAGGGTATTTCCCTTCATTAATCCAATTTTCAACCAAATTCCGAACTGAAACGGGCTTACCGGAACATATATTGATCGGACCAATGTTGTTCTTTTTTAGTGCAACCAAAACAAGCTTTTCGGCGACCTCCGTTACAGGCAAGTAGTCACGCAACTGCTCCCCACCAGACATGTTAAACTCCGGTAGACCCTCACCTACAGCTTTCTTAAACTGCGGGAAAATTGATGATGAAGGCTGACCTTCTTCCCCATACATATAAAAAAGTCTTGCCCATGTGAGATTAAAAGGCTGAAATGCCTGAAGAAACTGCAACTCTTTGCGAAGCGAGTCTTTAGCAAAACCGTAAGGATTGCTGGGACATGTTTCGTTTTCTTCAGAGAGCGATCCAGATTGCATCCCATATTCAAAACAGGTTCCGGCCACGACAACCGACTTAAGCCCTTGTTGTACCAGTTGTTTGAGAAAAGCATACTGTGTTGGTAATTCAGCTTCAAAATGGTGCAGTGAGCGGTAATTGGGCAAACCGTGCCATGCAAGATGAATCAAGATATCCGGGCAACCCAAAACATCAAATGCATTAGCGGGAGGCTTGCAAATATCCATTTGAACCCAACGTCCATTAGTGATTTCCGGGTCTCCTTCCTGCAACTCACGAGCAACAGCAATAACTTCGACGCCATCATGGGAGTTCAATTCTGCAAGGACATGCCGACCGATAAAACCGGTAGCACCGGTAAGTGCAACTTTAATCATACAAGCTTAAGAATGGGAACAGCAGTAACAAACTTCCCTCCCCATTCCTGCGCATACGCCAGTTGCTGCATGATCTCCTCCCGCAGGTTCCATGGTAGAATAACAACATAATCGGGGCGATCTTTGTGGAGGTGCTCTTCGCCCATTATCGGGATGCGACTGCCCGGCATATATTTACCTTGCTTGGCCGGGTTTTTATCGACGACAAACTGAATCAGATCGGAACGAATGCCGGCAAAGTTCATCAAGGTATTGCCCTTGGCTGCTGCACCATAAGCGGCAACTGATTTGCCTTGCCGTTTGGCCTCAATCAGAAAAGTTACAAAGTCATCCTTGACCTTTTCAGCTTTTGCCTGAAAACCAGTATAGTACTCGGCAGTTCGCATTCCGGCGCTCTCTTCTTTCTGGAGCAGTATGCGAACCTGATCGCTGATCACCTGGGAGCCGGTATCTGCACGCTGGGCAAAGACACGAAGGCTGCCACCATGCGTGGGAAGCTCCTGCACATCAAAAACAGTCAAGCCATTTGCGGCAAAAATGTGCTGAACGGCTGTAAGCGATAGATAGGAAAAATGCTCATGATAGATGGTGTCGAACTGGTTCAGTTCAATCAGGTTGAGCAGATGCGGAAATTCGAAGGTCGCCACGCCAGGTGGTTTGAGCAATGTGGTAAAGCCTGCGACAAAGTCATTAATGTCGGGTACATGGGCGAGCACATTGTTGGCAACCGTGAGGTCTGCCTGTTTGCCATCGGCAACAAGCTGTTTTGCCAGATTGACCCCAAAAAACTCTTCAATAATGTCGATACCTTTAGCACGAGCTGCTTTAGCCGTGCTTACGGTCGGTTCAATGCCGGTGCAGGGAATGCCAAGCGCTTTTACATATTGCAAAAGGTAGCCGTCGTTGGCCGCAATTTCTACCACGTGGCTTTGCTCATTCAGGCTGAATCGCTGCGCCATGTCCGACACGTATCGCTCGCTATGTGCAAGCCAACTGCTGGAGAAGGCACTGAAGTAAGCATAGTCGGCATCAAACAGCTCATCTGCCTGTGCGAAGTCTTCGGTTTGTACAAGCCAGCACTGTTCACACACCAGCACCCGAAGAGGAAACCACTTTTCAGGGTTTTGGAGCTTCTCAACCGTAAGATAAGCGTTGGAGGGGGGGGCACTTCCGAGGTCAATTACGTTTAATTTTAGTTCTGCATGGCAGTGGCGACACTTCATAACGCTACTCCATGGAAATCCGGATTAATCATAAGATGTTCTTTATCACGTTTGGATTGTTCGGTAACAGGCAAAGGCCATTGTATGGCGAGCTTTGGATCAAGAGCGTTTAACGCAGCTTCTGCATTTGAGTTATAGGGAGATGTATGGAAATATAACATTTCACAATCTTCTGTCAAGGTTTGAAACCCGTGAGCAAATCCTTCAGGGATAAAAAATGTTTTATGATTTGCGGCACTAAGGATTTCGGCATGCCAACGAAGAAATGTTGGTGAATCAGAACGAATATCTACAGCAACATCATACACTTCACCTTTCAGGCATTGGACAAACTTGGTTTCGGAATATGGGGGAAGTTGAAAGTGCATACCGCGAACTGTTCCGGTTTTTCCTGTCTTGGTGTGGTTGATTTGGACGATGACTCTTCCGTTGAGTTGTTCGGCAAGATCACTCTGGCAAAACAAGCGCTCAAGATAACCTCGGCTATCGCCAAGGGGCTTGCGCTGGATAAGTTGTAAGCCTTGAAGAGGTGTATCATTGATTTCGAAACGAGAGAACATAAATAAAGATAGTGCTGAGATTAATACAGTTTGCAGTCGGCAATTGGCAGTGTGCTGTTTTCTTTGTGCTGGGTGCTCATGAGTTGTTTGTCATGTAGTCGGTTATCTGCTTGGAGCAGAAGTCGTACATGTTGGCTGTTTTGTATTGCTGGTACCAAGTAATCGTTTCAGTTACTGCTTTGTTGATATCCCATTTAGGAGACCATCCAAGTTGGGATTTGGCTTTGGTGATGTCGAGTTTCAGAATGTTTGCTTCGTGGGGGGCGTTTGGGTTGGAGTGGTCTTGCCAGCTTCCTGTTCCCCATGTTTTGACAATTTGGTCAACGAGTGAACCTACTGAGAGAAAACTTGAGTCTGTTGGGCCGAAATTCCATCCTTCGGCATACGCTGTTGGATTGTGATACATTTGTTCTGCGAGCTGCAGATAGCCTGAGAGGGGCTCGAGGACATGCTGCCATGGACGGATGGCATTCGGGCTTCGAATTATGATTGGCTCACACTTTTCGAGTGCACGAATGCAGTCGGGGACGATTCGGTCAATCTGCCAATCACCACCACCGAAAACATTGCCAGCGCGTGCTGTTGCAAGACTTTTGCCGTGAAGAGCAAATGTATCAGGATTGAAAAAGGATTTACGGTAAGCGTCACTGACCAGTTCGCTGCAGGCTTTGCTTGAGCTGTAGGGGTCGTAGCCGCCGAGACGGTCATTTTCGCGGTAGCCCCATACCCATTCTTTGTTTTCGTAGCATTTATCGGTGGTGATGTTTACAATTACCTTGACAGATTCTGTCTGGCGGCAACATTCAAGCACGTTGACTGTTCCACCAACATTGATATCGTAAGTATCTTTGGGGATATTATATGATTCTCTAACGAGTGGTTGGGCTGCTAAATGAAAAACTATTTCAGGGTTAAGTTTGCCAAATAGCCCCTTCAGACGATCATAGTCTCTTAGATCTCCGATGCTGTGGTTAATTTTATGATCAAGACCTGTGCGTATAAAATTGTCGTTCGGGGTCAGGGGTTCAAGAGCATATCCGAATACTTCGGCACCAAGCATTTTAAGCCAAAGGCTAAGCCATGAGCCTTTGAAACCCGTGTGGCCGGTAACCAGTACTTTTTTGCCTACCCAGAATTGGTGATCCATGATGTTTGCTTGCTCGGTTACCATATTTTCCATGGGGCGTTACGATTGACCCAGAGTTCTTCTAAATAAGTTTTGTCGCGGAGGGTGTCCATTGGACGCCAGAAACCGCTGTGTTCAAAAGCCATAAGTTGTTTCTCTGCAGCAATGTTTGCTAATGCATCCCCTTCCCATGCTGCTGTATCCCCATTAATATAGTTCAGAGCATTGGGTTGCAGCACAAAAAAGCCGCCATTGATCCATGATCCATCACCGGGTGGCTTTTCCTCAAAACCAAGCACAGCTTCACCATCTTTCATTAAAGAGCCATAGCGACCGGGAGGCAAGACAGCGCAAACCGTGGCATGTTTACCATGCTTTTTGTGAAAGACAATTTCTGCTGAAATGTCGATATCGGCAACACCATCACCATAGGTGAAGCAAAATGGTTCGTTTGGATCAAGATATTTTGCTACGCGTTTAAGTCGGCCTCCAGTCGCTGTATCCTCACCAGTATCAACGAGAGTAACCTTCCAAGGCTCTGCTTTCTGCTTATGGACTTCCATCCTGTTCTCTGCCATGTCGAAAGTGACGTCGGACATGTGCAGGAAATAGTTTGCGAAGTACTCTTTGATAACGTAGCCTTTGTAACCACAGCAGATGATAAAATCATTCACACCATGAGCAGAGTAGAGCTTCATGATGTGCCAGAGGATTGGTTTGCCTCCGATTTCTATCATGGGCTTGGGCTTGAGGTGAGATTCTTCGGAGATGCGGGTGCCGAGGCCACCGGCGAGGATTACTGCTTTCATTGTTTTTTAGTGCTGAGTGGAAAGAAAGTGCTGAGTGCTGAGTGCTGAGCGAAATCAAAACAGTCGGCAGTTTACAGTTGGTAGTCAGCATCTTTTAAGTGCTGGTTGCTGAGTGCCTAACAAAAGTGCTGAGAAATTCAAGTGCTGTGTGCTGAGTTCTTAGTGCTGAGAGGGAATGTGTGGCCGTTTGGTTTGTCTTTTGTGACGATTTCGTTATAAGTGCCGATTCGTTTTATACCGCCGTTGCCAAGTTCTACTATTTGGTCGCAGTTCTTTAGGGTTGTCAAACGATGCGCTATGATAAGAATGGTAAGATCGTTACTGAGGGATTCTATGGCTTGCATTACTGCCTGTTCTGTTTCGTTATCCAAGGCACTGGTGGCTTCGTCGAAGATGATGACGTCGGCTTGTTTGTATAGGGCTCGAGCTATGCCGATGCGTTGGCGTTGGCCGCCGGAGAGGCGGATGCCGCGTTCGCCTACGAAGGTCTGGTATTTTTTTGGCCAGGTTTCGATGATGTCGGCTATTTGTGCCTGCTCAGCGGCTTGTTGAACTCTCTTGTGGTCTATTTTCGTTTTGGGTACTCCAAAGGCGATATTTTCTTCGATGGTGCTGTCGGCCAGGAATATAGCCTGAGGAACGTGGGCTATATGAGCCTGCCATGCTCCGTTATTGCCTGCTGTGATTGGCTCGCCATCGATGTTGAGCGTGCCTTCGGTAGGCTGGAGCAAACCCATAATGATATCAAGCAGGGTGCTTTTGCCGCTACCCGTAAGGCCCATAAAACCAATACTACCCCCTTTCGGGATGGAGAGATTGAGATTATTCAGGACATAAGGAGTTTCGGAAGAGTAGCGGAACGAGAGATTGTTTAGATTGATTTGTATTCTAAACGATATCGGCTCAGGAACTGGCTGATCGGCATCATCAGGCAGTGGCTGATCGAGCAGGGTAAGTGTGTCCTGCAAAGAGACCTGCCCACCCTGAATGGATGACCATGCCCCATAAGCCTGCTGCAACACGGGTAGTAGACGCTGTGCACCGAGCGCCAGTGCTCCAAGTACTGGAATTGCCTTGGCAATTCCATCCGGCTGGCGAGCGAGAACATAGGCAAGGAGAGCTATGAGCATCATGCCTAAAGCTTCCATCCCGTACCTGGGAGCTGTATTAATAAAAGCACTATTCCCCTGGGCCCGGCGTAAAGGCAGATCGGCATTTCGATAAATCTGGCAATAGACGCCCTGACTTTTATCAATCAGAACATCGCGTATTCCGCCTAATCCTTCCTGAAGTGATTTGATAACCTGTGTTGATTCGCGTGCGATGCACTTACTGTTGTTATACATCCGCTTACGCGTGAACGATATGATAACAGCATAAATCAATCCGAAGCCCCCGAAGGCTGAAAGCGCAATTACGGGATCAATGGTAAAGAGGGCTACCATTATTGAGATCAGCATAATACTTGTGCTGATAAGTATTAATACAGGTTGGACTGTACCGTAAATGACGCTATTGGTTTTGCCGGATATACCATTGATCACTTCACTGCTGTTGCGAGCAGCATGCACTGAATAGGGCTGGTAGAGAGTGCGGCGGTAGATACTGATACTTAGGTCAGCACCTGTTGCAAAAGAGAGGCGTGTGCTGGCCCAGAGGAGCAGGAGGCGTGTTGCGCCCGAAATGAGGGCTGCGAGGGCGAAGGTTATCGTCAGAGGCTTCAAGAGCTGGTCGGGGGCGGTGAAGCCCATCATTTTGATGAATGGCTGGGCTGCCGGGAGTTGGAATATGCGGTTTGGGTCGGTCAGGACGGCGAGGAATGGGAGTATGGAGCCTATGCTGAGGATTTCAGCGAATGATGCGGCGATCATCAGGATCAGAAGCAGTGCGAATTGGGATCGGCGGCGGCTTGATATGTGGTACAAAAGGCGGGTTAAGAGGGTCGGAATTGATTGGGACATGAAAGATAGTTCTGAGTGCTGAGAAAGAAAGTGCTGAGTGCTGAGTGCTGAGCGGAAGCGAAGAAGCAAAAGTGCTGAGAATGAAAGTGCTGAGTGCTAAGTGCTGAGTTCTGAGTGCTGAGAAAGATAGTGCTGAGTTCTGGGTGCTGAGTGCTGAGCGAAAGCGAAATCAGTTGGCAGTCGGTTGAAAAAACAACTATACATGTAGCTTAATTGATGCGGAAATTACAGGAATTACAGGCTCGATGCGGGTGAGCGTGAGAAAGATAGTGCGGGGAAAGAAAGTGCTGAGTGGAAAGATAGTGCTGAGTTCTGAGTGCTGAGTGCTGAGCGGAAAGCGAAGAAACAGAAGTGCTGAGTGCTGAGCGAAAGCGAAGAAGCAGTTGGCAGTCGGCAGTGCTGAGCAAAAGCGAAGAATATAGGACTTATAGGGCCTATAGGGCTTTGGACTTTATGAGTATAACTTTGGTTTAAAATATCGGGTGCGGCTTTAAGCTGAAAGACAGTTCTCAGTGCTGAGTGCTGAGATTTAAAGCAAGAGCCTGGTTTGTAGTACTTGCTTATTCTGGTTTCTTTTTATTAAGTGCTCGCGCTCTGGTGGCGAGGGATGCAACTGTTTCTTCTTGCCATTGGGTTTGGCGCCACTTGGTATAGTCAAAACGCTCGCGATTAATTAAAGCAATAAATCGTTCTGCTTCGACAGTGCCCAAAACTTCTATTAAAGCACGAAGGCCTTCAAATCGGATGTCTGTATCAGTCTTCATTTTTCTTCTCCTCAAGCACAAGAATAAAATCAACTGGATCGACCACGTGCAGTGTATCGTGTTTTGCCATTTTACGAAGCAGTGCTTTATCTGTTGTCAAAAAGTATTCAGCTTTAGCCTCGATTGCACATGCAACATGAAGCGAATCCATTGGCTTGATGCCAATTTGTGCTAGTTTGACTGCAATGTTCTCAACTTGATTGCTGACAGTCACATCTACAAGCCCTATTTCCTTCCATTCACCAATGGCGGCCTTACGATTTGAATCTGGATTTGCCGTATTTTCCATATCCATGACGGCGGACCAGATCAAGGATATGGAGCCGCTACGAATCATCTCTTGAACATAAAGCTTGGCTTCAGTCTGAAGTCGCACAACTTAAATCCGATTGGTCATCGAATGGGCGATTAAAGCAGCAAATATCAAGGTAAATAAGCACAGTCTTTTGCTGGTATTATTGGGGTTATAATGTCACCTTGTATTGAACCTTTTCCGGCTATAAGTGGTGATGGTTGGTGTTGTATTTGTGGTGTAATCGAACTTACTTCCTTTTCGGGAAGAATTGTTACGATGACATGCGCTTGCTTAATGGGTGGCTTGTCGCCTAACCATTTCATGGCTCCATGTTCGTATATGGCCTCATAACTTTGTAACATACATTGTCTCCTTTATAGATCACCTTTTACTCTATAATACAACTATCAATAAAGACTTTCAAAAAGTGCTGAGCGGAAGCGAAGAAAAAATAGTTGGCAGTTGGCAGTTGGCAGTTGGCAGTTGGCAGTTGGCTTGTTCACTTTAACATGATTTCGGTCAGGAGGTTATTACCTTGCTTACCTTAAGCTTGCCGACTTTATTGAAGGCATGGTCTTCTGTTAGAAAAATGTGTTGTGACTGCAG
>Ga0209083_1001355_pt1 | contig 28404 bp, 60 predicted proteins | sample AM7aDNAmetaG_FD_184132 | JGI IMG/M metagenome (GOLD analysis project Ga0209083, IMG submission 184132) | Freshwater microbial communities from Finland to study Microbial Dark Matter (Phase II) - AM7a DNA metaG (SPAdes) (version 3) | ecosystem: Environmental > Aquatic > Freshwater > Lake ...
AGGTTTTGAAATGTTGGGTAAATTCTATCCTTATAACCATCAAAAAAGGAATTGTGAAAATTGCGGTCAACAGTACCCCGCCCATTATGAATATGAATGGTTATGTGGGAATTGTTATGGCAATTGGAGACGGTTAATGAATATAGTTAGTGAAGTATATAACCGCGAAAGATTTAAGAAAATGGCAACTGGCCAGCCAATAATAAGGCCGTATCAACTTATATTATTTTAAATGAAAACTAATCTCACAATTTTCCTCACAGGCTTTATGCAAGTCTTTTTGGTAGGGGCCAACACTTATTTTATCAGTCGCACGGCCTATTCAGGAATGGCAATATGTGGTTTTGGTATCAGTTACCTATGGACCATCAACGTAAAGAAAACGGCCATTTCCACCCATTGGCAGCGGGTAAGCTATTCTACAGGTGCCGCCATTGGAGGTATTTTAGGGGTGATCATTGCGCAAATGCTAAGGAAATGAAAAAATTTAAGCTCCTTGATCTGTACTGCAAAGCCGGAGGCGCGGGAATGGGCTATTTTTTGGCAGGTTTTGAGGTTACAGGGATCGACATACAGCCACAGCCGAACTATCCTTTCAGGTTCATCCAATACGATGCAGTGGCCTACCTTGTCAGATATGGGCATTTATACGATGCTATCCATGCAAGTCCACCGTGCCAGTTTGCCAGCCGGGCTACAGCACCGCACCGGGCAAAAAACAAAGAGTATTTCAATTTGATCCCTAAGACCAGGGCAGTCCTCGATAAGTGTGGAAAGCCTTATGTGATTGAAAATGTAAGGGGCGCAGGGTTAAGGCCCGATATTATTTTATCGGGGCCAATGTTCAATTTAAAGGTGATCCGGGTAAGGCATTTCGAGACCGGTTACTGGATGATGTTACAGCAGCCCATTATAAAACCCGTTGGGACAGTGGTAGCCGGGGACTATTGCAGCGTATTTGGTAAATGCAGTTCAGACCGGGCACCCAACAGGTTTGGAAAAAAAACGATCAGTGAAGCCTGGTTGTATGCGATGGGAATAGATTGGCCAATGAAGGAATCAGAAATCGCGCAAGCAATTCCACCGGCATATACCAGGTATATAGGTACACAATTGATCAACTATTTAAAACAAAAACAGTGAGTAAAAAATATGAAATTAAAGTCATTCAGGGGTTGAACGGCTATATCAACGATAGATTGCTAAAAGACCAAGATAATGGATGGGAAATAGCCGGTGAAATACTGATCCGAAAAAGGAAGATTTCTGAGGATTCTTATTTATACATCCCATTGAAAAGGGAAATTCAAAACAAATCAGAATAACAATGGAATCAATAAAATTTACAACCAACTGGAACAAAAAATTAGAAACCGACAATTTTACGACCATCCGGTTAAGGAATCCTTACAAGTACAAATTAGGCGAGGTTTATGAGATACAACAAAAGGTAAAAGGCCAATTTGTCAGCATTGGAAAAGGCCGGATCATTCAGTTACATCAGTTAAAATTAGACCAGTTTAAGGAAATACCTTGCTATTTGGATACCGGTTACAGTTTGGCAGAAACAAAGGAGATCATAAAAAAAATGTACCCAAAGATAAGAGCCTGGCAACAACAGGATCTTTATTACATGTTGATCCAAAAGGTAAAGCCGGAACAATCGAAAAACGACAAACCGGAGTAAACCGGACAAATCGAAATATCACTTTTTTAACAACTTTTTAAAATTTAAGTTATGAGTTTTGCAAAAATTTCAGTTTTAGGAAACATTGGTCAGGATGCAGACATCCGTGAAGTGAATGGCCGTTACGCCATCAATTTTTCAATAGCCCACAACCGCCGTTGGACGGACAACGATGGAACAAAAAGGGAATCCACTACCTGGTTTAGTTGCGCCATCTGGAAGGACAGCCGCGAGAAAACGAAAATAGCCGAATACCTGAAAGCCGGCCAGATCGTACTGGTGGAAGGAACCCCCGAAGTCCGTACCTACAAAAACAAGGACGGGCAGACCATTGCGGCATTGAATGTAAATGTTTCGGAAGTCAATTTTGCGGGAAGCGCGAAGCGCGAAGAAACAACCGCGAAACCGCAACCTGCAGCCAACACCGCACCGCCTGAGTACATATCGGAGGAGGCATGGGCGAAAAACGCACCATCCAAGCCGGAAGAAAAAGACGATTTGCCATTCTAATTATTATCAAACCCTCAAGGTTTTCGAAAACCTTGAGGGTTTGACAATTAAAAAATCTTATAACTTTGTATCAAAAATATTCGATTATGGAAACAATGACAATTACGATCAAGGGTACACCCAAAGGAAAACAATTAGTTGGATACATCAATGAATTGGCAAAGGCGGGCGAGGTTGAAATAAAAAAAAGTAAAACATATAAAGATGTTGAAAAAGCTCTAAGGGAAGTTAAAGAAGGAAAGGTTGAACCATTTGACAATCTTTTTAAATGAATTGAAGCAATCATAAAAAGCTTGGGCTAAATAAAGCCCCAAAATATTAAAAGACATTCAAGGTTTAAGCCTGTCAGAGCGATCCGACGGGTTTTTTTATGCCTCAGAAATTGCCAATATCATTTTTCCGGGCAAATGAAAACAAAATCATTTTCATTTGCCCGGAATTCTTTTGGCCTATGTTTTTCGAATTGGTTGAAGATGTAAACTTGTATCCGAAATATAAACCAATGATCAATTTTGTATGGTTTACAGGTTGACAAAGGTTGGTTTACATGTGTACGATTAATAAATAAAGGGGATGAATAAAATACCAATAGTTGAAGATTCACAATTTAAGGGAATGAAGCTTGGAGAAATAAGAAATTTTGTAAAAGCTCATTACGAATCAAAATTTAAAGGTAAGAATGTAATCAACGAGGATAAAGGAATAACTGTCACTTTAGGCCGCGAAGGTTTACATCATACCATTTATGCCAGGAATGCTGGATACATAAAATTAAAAGCTTTGTTGATAATAAATGAGATGATTGAAAGTGCAGTTTATTGCAATTTTAAAGATGCTGATTCAGATGATCCAAAGGACATTATTGGCTATATGAATTTTAAATCAAAAGTGATAATAGAGGGATTAAATCATGTCTTTAGAATTTCGGTAAGGCTCAGTAAAGAAGGAAAATTCTTTTATGACCATGCAGTTAGGGTAAAAAAATAAAGGCTTAAAACGTCTACGGGGCTTAAACAATGTTTATCCTACCGCACAGGGACCGTTCTAAACCTTATTTAATTGCAAATATACAACACTTTAGAAAAGATTGTAACACAGAATTTAAAAATATAAATTTTAATATCAAAAATTATGAGTGAAGAAACATTTTTCGAGATCAAGAACCCTTTTACGGCAAGGTTAACGTCAGAAGGGCACCAGCTTTTTCAGGAATCCTTGATAGACATTGTTCCAGACAAGGAAGCGAAGGACCTTAACAATCGGATCATTTTGGACAGGTTGATTGAATTGGCAATCAGCAAAGGCCGGAAAATATTTGTCCAACGCCCGGAGGACACCGCCGCTATCCAGAACCTCACAAACGAGATTGGCCGGTTAAAAACATTGGTTGACCTAAAAGACGATGAATTACTGAAAGTAAACAAGCTCTATTCCGAAAAGAACCAGTTGGCCATTTCCCTGGAAACCGAACTGAACGGAAAGATTGACGAGGTTGAGAACATCAAAACAGCGGTTCCCGATCCAAAGGCAATTGTTTTGATGTTCCCCGAAAAGGCAAAAACATTGCTCAATCTTGCATGTTCCCGGATCGCACAGCGGACAAAACAGGAGGTAACGCCAGACCTGCTATTATGGGACTTGTTTTGGGATTACGTCCGTGGGATCGCAGACCATAAATATCCCTTCGTGATCAAGAGTTCGGATTTAAAGGAGCCTAAGCATGAATGATAAGATGTTGATGACAATGGTAAAGCCAATCCTTCCACATGTCAAAAAGAAAATAGCTGGAATGGAGTCTATGATTATTGAATACATAGGTTCCCATCCTTTGAAGGAAGGCGAAACGGAAATCCAGGTAATTACCCAGATCAAGGACGGACGGCTTTGGTTGGTCACGTCTGCATTTAAGGGACAGGAATGTACCAGGATGATAGAGGCAAAAACATTGACAGATTTTTTTGATTTATTGTTGAAATATTTGTAACCATGGAAATTTTTGAAGATAAATTGACTGCACCGGTCACCGTACCGAAATCAGAGACAAAGCCGATCAGGTTTGCAACCAACAGCGAAATAGACAAGGTTTTGGCCGAAATGGACGAGGTGAAACAACCTTTCGACAAACCCGATATCCCTGAGGATCCTTTGACATTTGAACCTGAAGAACCGGAAATTTCACAGGCCCAGAAGCGGCGTTCGAACCAGACCGCAGAATTCATTGTTGAGATGGCAGATAAAGCCATAGCTGTAAGTTTCGCCGCTTGGGCAAAGTCAGAAAACTCCAAAGAGTTCGAAGCCGACCCAGAGGACATTGACGAGCTTGCAGAATATTGGGGTATCTATTTCCAGGGGAAAGAGATTGATTTGCCGCCGTGGGTAATGGCTCTGGTGGTAACAGCAATGGTAATGTCAAAGAAGTTCAACCATGCCTCCTTTGTCCGCAAACACAACCTTGAGCTGGAATCCGAAAGGGCAGAAAAGAAAGCCTTAAAGGAGGAAAATGAACGGTTGAAGCGCGAGAATGAAACCGAAGAATTGCGCAAAGAGAACGAAAAACTAAAAGGTAAAAGAGATGTCCAGGGCAGCTAAACAGATCATTATATTGGGATTCAACGGTACCGGGAAAACAACATTGACCCGTAAGTTTGTGGAACGTGCCTTGAAAAGCAATGAAAAAGTATTGATAGTTACTCCAGATGTGACCGAATGGCGCGATATACCGGAAAATTTGTTGCAAAAACCTTCAGATTTTGGTTTTACGGGAGCTGCACGGTATATTTGGGATGAGGATATAGCGGTTATTGGACGGATCTATAAATACTTCTTTGACGGATTGTTGATTTTTGATGATTGCAGGAGCTATCTTGGAAGCTTGATAGATCGCAACCTTAAACGGATTTTTATAAGGAGGAGACAAATGAAAGCAGATGTAATCCTTTGTGGCCATGGGTTTACGGATGTGCCGGTTCAGGCTTTCACCAATACCAGCGATTATTTTTTGTTCCTTACACTTGACAAAATTGACCGTAAAAAAAACGTTATCCCTCGTTGCGATTTGATCGAAGTGATTCAAAAAAGGGTCAATACCAGGGCTATGGACAACAAAAAAGGATGGGTAAAAGAAGGCGACCCCAAAGAGAACATTCATTATTTTGAACATGTTGAACCATTGAAAATTGGATCAGAACCATGAAAGATTACATAACCCGAAACAAGCAAAACAGGCTATCAAAAAAAATAATGGATACCCCTGAATATAGGATTTTCAAGAAAAAGTATCAGGAGGCTAATAGGGATCCACGAGTGAAACCGGGTTGGTTTACTATTTGGGTTTGGAATTATTTCCCCGCCTCCTGGTATTCAAAATGGAGGCATAATAAAATGAGACATATACTGTGTGAGATCATGCAAGTATCGGAATCCTATTTTGATTTGATGGCCAAATACCTATAAATCTAAACCCCATGGACATGACCAATAAAGATTACCGGTGCATTACCAAATCGGAGTTGGCCGATAAATGTGGGATCAGCCGTTCCACGCTCTCTATCTGGTTAAATTGCCGCTACTATGTCGAACTTGAAAGATTGGGCTACAAAAAACGACAAAGGATTTTGCTCCCTTTACAGGTGAAGTTTTTGTTCGAAATATTGGTGATTATTGAGGAATGATTGTATAAATTTGTAACAAATATTTGAGGTATGCCTAAAGTATTAATATTTAATGATTGCTGGATTTTCATTATATGGGATACAGATCAAAATGAAAATAAAAAACATGTTCACGTTGGGAAAAAAGCAACTGTTAATTTGTGCAAAATATGGATTGATGATGTTGTGGAAATTGCCAAACCAGGTGATTTGACAATAAAACAGCAAAAAGAATTGCTTGAGGTTGCAAAGAAGTATCAAAAACAATTGATCCAACAATGGGATAATTTTATGATTGGAAAAACAATTAAAACCATAAAAGTAAGATCGTTATGAAACCTAAGAATATAGAAGGGTTTTGGGATGTTTCGCCTAAAATAGAAAAAATATCTTTTCAGGTTAAGGGTAAAATAGAGGTTTATTTAAAAGATGGAAGGAATATAATTGTTCCCATCTCCAAATTTCCGAGTATTCAAAAATTGTCTATGGCGCAACGGGCAAAATGGTATTTATTTGGAAATGGATTTTCTTTTGACGATAGCAACGAGGTTTATCATATCGAACAAATATTGGGCAATTTTAAAACATACCAACACGAAGCATCAAATTGAAATCATATTCTCTTTAAGAGATAAAACCGGGCAAATGTCCGGTTTTTTTTGTGCCTTAAAACTGCCAATGCTGTTTATTGCTGTTTATTGTAGCACAATGCGCTACAATGTCTAATCATGGTTTTTGGAGTAAGTAACATTGTGTCTTTAATTTCAATGTTAAACTTAAAATTTTCAGACATCATGCTCAGTAAAGTATCTACAGTTGCGTACATCGCAATCGCCATTTTAGTTTTGGTCGCTTACCAGGCGTACACCAATTACAACAAAACAGCTTAACAAAGGAGGGACATACCATGAAATTGTTAACTGTAAAAGAACTCGAAGACCGCGCGATGCGCAATATCCGTAACTACGAAGGCAACCGCCCCAACGTGCAGCGCAACGAAACCGGCCGCAATTATGCCGGCCAAAATGCAGCATTGACCTCACAAAGCACCTACAGCCTGACGATCAAAAACGTGGGCAGTGCAGCGGAAGATCAGACCATTGCGATAGTACCGGCCTATTTTACCACTGCGGCAAAGATCAAAGATGCCACAGGGACGGCAGTTGCCGCGATCATCAAAGAGGGGACAGTAATTGCAACTACCAACAAAGAAGTGACCGCTGTAGGCAAACCAAAATCAATTGACGAGTTCCAATTGTTCGTACTGCACAACCCGGTAAGGGTCACAGGGATTAAAATGAGCGTTGACAACAGCGCACAATTTTCGGAAGACATCCTCATCCGTAAGGAAAGCCCATTGCGCGATTTGGGGTTCATGACCATCAGCCCGGCAAACTACAAGAACAGCCAGCAGATGAACGACAAGATCGTAGAGATCCCTCTGCCAGATGCACAGTTCGACAATCAAACGTCTGTTGTCACCAAGATCCAGGCCGGGCGTACCGTAACGATCACATTCTTCTTTGGGGCAATCCGCAACGAAGCCGCCTTGTTGGACCAGGATGTTAAAATGGCCTCCGGTGCCGGGTTTATGGGAAGGTAATCACAATTTGAACTATTAGGGATATGAAAGAAGCTATCATATTGTCCCGTCAGATATTGAGCGCACATCCCAACGGTGTGCGTTCATTGTTTCTGAGATATGGGATAGGGGCCGAGCCAACTCCACGCAGCATTATTTTGGCAACTCAGGCATTTGGACAGCCGTTCATTGAGGACCTTTCGGAAGTTGCCGAAAGTGGGAACAATGTCATCGGATCGGGTCCGTTGTACCAGCCACAGGTTGACTACTTGAGCATGGCACAATATGGGTACGATCCAAACCTTGCAACCGCCCCACTCAATACCGGGACGGACACATCAAAGAAAAGCACACTGGACAGTTTTATTGATATTTTCAACAAAGCTGCGGGTGTTGTTACAACTGGTGTAAATACCTGGAATTCGGTAAAGACCGGGCAAACATCGCAAACGACCGATCAGGCAAACCAGAACGCACAACTACAAATGCAGCAAGCGGCTTTGGCTTTACAGGCACAAAAGGATGCAGCATCGGCAAAAACCCAGCAATATCTCATCATCGGTGGTATCTTGGTTTTGGTGGTGATTGCGGCAGTGTTCATTTTCCGTAAAAAATAGGTTGTGAAGTACGCGGCAAGCAATTATTTGGGACAGACCCCGGCAAGGAGCTATCAGGACGAAAAATTGATCTGCGTCAACCTCGATACTTTTTTTGCTTTCCCGGAAGAGATCCGTCGGTTTATAGTCCTCCACGAAAAGGGCCACATTGTAAAAAACACGGACAGCGAAATAGAGGCCGACAATTACGCATTTTCCCGTATGTCGGGGAGTTTCAAAGGCTCAAACCTATGGTCTGTTTTATCGTTGAGCCGCGTACTGCCATTCACGAACAAAGAACAATATTTAAGACTTTTGAACATGTACCAAAACGCATTAGAAAAAGAGAACAACTTTCCAAGGGATGTTTACGAGGAGACGGGCGCAATGGCTTATGAGTTCCAGGACATCCAGACCATAAAAAACGAAGCCGCGCAATTGCCCGATGAGATGTTCCAGGGACAAAATACAAACAGTTCGCCCATTGGCCCATTTGTCGAAATTGCACATGGTGTATGGACAAAAAAAGCGTTGGGGCTTGAGCTTACGGACTATGATATTGCCATACTCGATAAGTACCCAATGCCAGCCGATTTTGAATGTTACCCTATCGATGGGAGTGAAATCATAGGTGCCGAAAATATCGATTTATCGGAAACCGCCTCAAAGTTGGCCGGTACTGCAAAGAGCTGGTACGATTCGCTTTCTTCAAATGCTCACCTTTTATTGTGGGGCATTGTGGTGGTTGTCTGTATTTTATTAATATCAAGAAAATCAAACAAATAATAAAACTATGTCAAAAGATATATCATTTCCAAATTCCAACTTGTATTTATGTGGTAGTGGTTTAGATAAAAATGGCAATAAGATCATTAAGGTAAATTTTGCAAATTCCAGGGCATTTTCCATTCAGACCACTGGTAATTTAAAACTGACAGGGAACATTTTGAGAGGGTTAAAATCGGCTAAAGATATGGAATCTGTAAGTAAACCAGATTTGGCCATAATCGAAAGGGAGGTAGTTAAATACATCCGTGAAAATGGGACTGATGTACAAAAAAAGAAACTGAAAACATATCCCAAATAGCCATGAAAAGGATCATTATCATAGCCGTATTGGCTTACCTGGTTTATTACCTGTACAACAAAAAAAACACGGGTGCTGCAGCTGCATCAAAAGGGACAGAAAACCATCTCGATGTGATTTTTGGAAAGCTGTATGCTGCCATTGGAACAGTGGCCGGTACTAAAACAACTACAGACCCTTCACCCGCTGAAATTTCGCTGGTCGATCCTGTTGGGACTTCGAACGCCAATATTGCAGCGTTGCAAACCCCTGTCATACCGTTGATGGACAGGATTGTTCCCATCATTGAAGAAAGGGTTCCATCATTGACCGGCGATACCCCTTATTGGATGCCAAACCAGGAGATGATCCAACCACGTGGACTTGAATTTGTAAATCAATACTAATATGGAAATCTTCAAAAAATATTGGTTTGAGCTGGTGGTCATTGTAGTGGTCATCGCGCTCTATGTTGCCATCAAAAAAGGTGTGCTTAACCTGTTTGGGGGTACCGTTAGCCCGGAAGAAAAACTGGCAGCTCAATTGGACAAATTGGAATATGATCCCCAAAAACTGTCTATCACTCCAAGCGAAGCTATTTTGGTCTCTCAGCAGCTGCTTGCAGCTATGGACCGATGGGGGACAGATGATAAAACGATCATGTCCCTTTTGGACAAATTGAACCGTGACGATCTGTTGTTTGTGATCAAAACTTTTGGCATACAACCTTATAATGGATTAGGGTCTTCACAATTTACGGATAGATATTTTCTTTATTCCGTAAATATCAATTTGCCGAGTTGGATAAAGGCCGAAATGAGTGGGCAAAACCTCGCACATATAGCAGACATATTTTTAAAATTCAACATTCCTTTTTAACCCATGAAAAACAAGAAATTACTCATTATCATTTCCATAACGGTGCTGGTCATTGGTGCCGGATTGTGGTACATTGTCAGCAAGTCGAAAGCAGCCGCCGACAAAGCAGCCGCCGATGGAACGGGAGCCGCAACGGCCAAACCCGCAATTTCATTGACAAAAATTGTGAACGCCATTCAGCCAACATCCACAAAAACCGCAACTTTCCCGCTTTCTATTGGTAGCCGTGGGATCCAGGTGCAAAAGCTTCAACAGCTTTACAATGACGATATTTTCAATGGCGCGCCCGATCTTACGGAACTTGTGGAAGATGGCATTTGGGGACCCAAGACAAAGGCAGGTTTTAAATCGCTTTGGGGATTGGACCAGGTAACAGAAGATTGGTACAACAAGAATGTTGCCAATACTGCCGGATCGGTAGCAATTCCAGCCAATCAGGGCAATACCCTGTTTTCTTTGAATACGAAAACCTATTAAAAAACCGAAATGGCATCAGGAGCAGACCCGATCAGTGCAGTAGCAAAGGCTGTAGGTGATACATTTACGGCAGTTGGAAATATTGTTTCTTCAGGGAACCAGGCAAAGGCAGCAAAGGCACAGGCCGACGCCCAGAAGTATGTTGCCGGGCAAATGACCGAACAGGAGTATCTGAAACGGTTAACCGAACAGGAAACCGGTCTGACAGGGATGACCTCACAAATTTACGGGACAAAGAACCAATCCAGTTATTTGCCGATAGTGGCCGTGGTAGGGCTGTTTGTTGTCATTGCAGTTATGATCTTCAAAAAGGGCTAATTATGAAACGGATACGAAATTTTACCGGTGATGACCTTGCACTTGCTGAAAGGCAGATGCAAGATGCTTACGCCGATTACCTTGCAAAAAAGGATAGTTACGATTATTCGATGAGCGTAGGGCATTCGGCCTATGCCCGTAAGCACCACTTGGGGCCAATGAACACGGCCAAAGCTGCATATGATACGGCAGTGGAACAGGTCAAGATGATCCAGGACGCAATAGACGAGGCCAACAATTCAGCGTACAAATTGACACAGCAGCAATATGTAGCCGATTCGTTGACGGCCGATGCAACCGGGGCGATCAAGCCAAAGGACTACACAAATTACATTTACATCGGGATAGCCATTTTGGCGGTCCTGTTTTTCTGGAAACAATCAAAATAAAAAAACCATGAACGATTTTTTTGACTCAAAATTTGTGACAGACCTCAAAGAAGGGAAGCTTCCACCAGTGGCCGTTGAATTCGACATGTTGAGCGTGCTGATGCTTTGCGTTGGGCTGTTTGTGACCGCGATACTGGTGGTAAAGGTTAGTAAGATGATGTAATACCGGTAATTGTGAAAAACATCGACCAACAAAAGGAAGAGCAATTAAAGATAGGGCTATCGGCTTTGGCAAAGTGCATCCAAACAAAGAAGAATGTTAAAAATGCCTTTCAACGAATTGATTTTGGTTTTATAACCTTAATCTATGGCAAAGTTGGCAATCCTAAAGAAGGTTTTAAACCGGGTTATGGCATCACACATATCATAGCAAAACGGAACAGTGAAAATAATGATGGATTGGAAGTAGCAAAGAAACTTATTGAGGTTCTGATTTATGGCACAATACAACTGCCTAAAAAGAAGAATTGTCAAATTAATAAAATTATCATCGTTAAAGATGGGTATTTAGCGGCACTAAAGCTTATTTGGAACGGTAAAAATATTACGTGGTTACTTTCAGGTTATAAGGAAGAGAAATAAGCCTTGATGTAAATAGATAGGTTATTGACTATTCTATAACTATGCACTGTAACCCTACATTTCCTCTCGTGTTACAATGGGAGCAAAGCCTGGTACAAAATTAAATAAAATTTGATAATACAAAATTAATCGGATGAAAACAACTTACAAAAAGGTCCACACGCTGAAAAAGGCAGCAGACGCACACGCCGCGAAGGTATTAAAGAGAGGTGGTAAGGTAAAACGGGTCATCTCAAAAGGAAAAATCACAGTTGTAAGTACTTACAAAAAATAAGGTTATGAAAATCATTCAACCCAAAGTCAAACTTTCAGAGAAAGAAAAATTGCTTTCAGGAAGGAATCTTACCCCAAAAGCCTTAAAATACTTATCTACCATCAAATTGACTGCAAATGATCGAAGAAAGAAGTAAGATCAAAAGATCGGAAATTGGCAAAAGGATAGATACAGATCTTCCTTCAAATATGCGAAGACTGAGCCGTACTTCAAAATATTGGGGAATGACACAGTTTAGGGAAATGTTCAAACGGACCAGACCAGGGTTTAGGGTATTGTTTCCCCAAGATTATGATTTTTTAGATCAGGATTTGGTTATAAAACAATTTGATCTGAAAGGTTTAGAATATGGAAACTGGTTGACACAAGAGGACCGTTATAATTATTTGATGGCCGTCCAGATTGCCCTTTTTGATCTGTCAAAGATTACAGGTATAAAAAAAATTGGATTGTGGAAATTGGTTGGGATTTCATTTGGTGCGAGAGGTGTATCTAATTTTTTGGCCCATTTTGAACCTGATTCCAACATGATCAATATAACCCGGTTTCATGAAGCTAAAAAGGAAACAGTTTTTGGTATGCCTGTTTATGGTGACAAAACGACTGATATGGTTAAAGCTGAATTGTTTGAAACTTCGGGGGGTATTGGGAGTTTGGCCCATGAATATGGTCATGCACTTGATTATGTGTTTGGTGGTTATGTTGAAGCCGATCCTTCTGGGAATTATCGAAGCTTAACAAATGGCAGGTCAACAGCAATTATACCAACATTGGGCCGTACAGGAACAATGCGCCACATGGCAAACACATTGATTTATTCTTTGATTTACGCCAAAGCAGATCAATATACTGTTTTTTATGCAAAACTCAGAAAGGCAGTTAATGAAAAGAAACTATCTGAATATTGGGTCCGTCACAATGAAATGTTTGCCAGGGCATTTGAATCTTATATCCAGCTCAAATTAAGGAAGAATGGTATTACGAACACTTTTTTGACAAAGCGAAAATATGATGGTGACGTTTACCCGGATCCAGCCTTGATAAAAAAGATAGAACCACTTTTTGACAAATTGATTAAAAGAATGGCAGTTTACGCCAAATAAAAAAAACTCAAAATGATTTACGAAAACTTAGTTACCCAAAACAAGGTGGCCTTTTTGGCGAAGGTTCAGGAAATAGCCGCAAAGCTCAAGATTCAGGCCGATTGGCTGATGATCGTCATGAAGATGGAATCTGGATTGAACCATCAGGCGGTTAACCCTACAGGCGGTGCGACCGGCCTGATCCAGTTCATGCCAGCCACAGCCCAGGGACTTGGTACCAGTACAGCGGCCTTGAAGTCGATGACAAACGTCCAGCAGCTCGAATATGTCTGGAAATACTTTGCGCCCTACTCAGGAAGGATCAAAGGGGTAACAGATTTATATACGGTCACATTTTTCCCTGTGGCACTTGGTCAGCCTGACAACTATGTTTTGCAGACATCAACAAAAAGCGCGGGCCTTATTGCAAGCCAGAACCCAGTTTTTGACACCAATAAGGACAAATCGATCACAATTGGCGAGTTTAAGGCCTATGTGATCAGCAAATTGCCAGCGGAAGCATTGGCGTACTTAAAAAAAAATTGAACCCGGTAACGATAGCCATTATAGCGGTATCGTTAACAATCATAATTGCAGCTTATTACACATATAAAACAATGAAGAAATGAAACTATATGAATCGGCAGTCATGCAATCGGTAAGGGAAGCCGACATTATCGACGAGGCCACGGATGACCTCACCTATTTGGGCTATTATCTGAACGGCGACCCAACGGCCTGTTTGATCAAAAAGATAGAAAAAACAGGCACGATCACAACCTTTAAATATCCGTTGGGCCGACTGGAATACAACCAGTCATGGGCAGACCGGGCAATTTTGACTTACACCTTCAACCGCTAATCACATGAACATACAAATAGACAAGCTCAAAGGACCGTTGATGCATGAGCATAAGAGCGCAACAAAGGGGCCAATTTTGGATTATGGGTTAGGTGCCTTATACAATTGGTTTGTTGCCTCGGATATACGCAACATTGCGGCCAGTGGCTGGAAGGTTGCAAACGGGATGAATTTTACCAATTTGATGTTGTTCATAGATCCAACTGCAGTTTCAAACAATGTCAACAATGCCGGGAATGCCGCAAAATCAACGGGGACAAATTTTTGGACATCCGGGGACGGGTTAAATCAATATGGTTTCAATGCCAGGGGTGCAGGGAGAAGGGCCGAAATAGGTTTTTTTTCGCAATTGAAGGAAGCTGTATATTTTTGGTCAACGAGCTATTTTGATCATGACGATTTTAAAAGTGTCAGTTGTCTTTTAGGTTCTGACAATACTTTTTATGTCAGTTGGGAAAGTATGGGTGGCGAGCAGTACAAACAAAATTCAGGCCATTGTATTGCACTGGTCAAAGAATCGACCATATTGTTGCACGGCCAAACGGGAACTTATACCGGCAATGATGGAAAAATATACCCGACTATCTGTATCAATGGAACGGAATGGGTATCCATGCCACTCTGTGAAACAAAATTTCGCAACGGCGATTTGATCCCAATTGTTACCGATAATGCAACCTGGGGAGCACTTGTTTCCGCTGGTATGTGCTATTATAACAATGACCATGGCAATGGTTATCAATCAGGTTTATCGACAGATAACGCAATTGCGAGATGGGACGGCACAGACGGAAAGACGATCCAAAACAGCAAAGTTACCATTTCGGACGATGGGGAAGTTTATATCGAAGTAGGGGCCAATAAAGAGGGCTTGCACTCCAAATCTGGTTATTTGGCAATTGAAGGGGAAGGCGTTGGCCCTACTTCTTATGGTATCAGCGGAAAATCAGACAATGTACCGGCACAGTTTGCCAACATGCTAAAGACAGTTACCGGTATTAGACAAGCATTGGTATTGAGGGGCGATTCTGCAAACCTGGTAGGGCCTGTTGAAATTGGGTATGCTTTGCGGCAGTTAATCAGGTTGCCGGTGAACGATTTTGTTGACCCGGCAGAATCAGAGGTGAACGCAGGGGCAATTGATTGTATTTGGAGCGATATTACCACCACCCTGGAGGCTTGTGATTTTATTTTTTCGTTGCAGCACAATGGAGTTTTAAAACCTTCCATGAAGCTTTCAGGTCACGGGGAACTTTTTTTGAGGGATGCCAACAATACCAAATGGAACCAGGTACCACCTCCGGACGAGATAAAAATAGACATCGACTTCTTGGACCTCACGCCTTTTGTTTACAATGTGCCTGAAAACATGAAGCTTTTCCAGCATCAGTACGAAATATCGGCGGCAATCCTTAGCGAGCCACTGAATACCAACATGAACAAATACACAAGGCTAACAATTACGCCGACCGCAATAGGGTTGGTCTCATTGAAAGGGATATTGTTATGAGAGAGTATATCACATCAAAGGACCCAGATGCTTGGGTCTGGCCTTCTGACTGGCCAAACATCGAAGAATGCCCAGACAATGAGATATTGATTTTGGTCAAGGACCATATTCGTTGGGGCTTTATTTGCAAGGTTGGGACAGGCACCGGTACATTTTCTGTCGATTGGGGCGATGGCATCATAGAACATAATTTAGTCGGCAATGGAACGACCCAGTTTGAACATGGATCCACTACCGGAGGCACACTTAGTAATGATGGGTATTTAATTTGGAAAGCACGTATTTTTAATGCTTCCGAAAATATCACAATCTGGAAAGTGCGGGTACCCTCATCAATGAATGTTTACAGTCCTATGTCAATTATAGCGGTTAACTTAGGAGCCGCTTATATTGAAGATTTATCAAACTGTTTTGATCCTAATGAAACAATTGATTTTAATGATGCAACACCTTCAGTAACTTGGGGAGGGGCCGGGGTAAATGGCTTTGGTAATTCAGATTTAAAATATCTTAAAATTAAAAGTTTTCAAAATTGTTTGTCCACAAAATTAATGGCAAGTGGCTGCAATAGATTATCTAAGGTAGTCCTTCCATCCTCTTGGGGTAGTGTCTTATGTGTTGATGCGATGTTATCTTCTTGTTACGCATTGAAGGGGCGTAACATAAATCTCCCCTCCTCTTGGGGGTCTGTTTTAACAGCAAGATATTTTATGAACTATTGCGTATCTTTGACTGATGATTTACAAATCCCATCATCTTGGGGCAATTTGACAAGCGTTTACGGGTTCCTAAGATTTTGTTTAAATCTGCGTAAAATTAATTTACCAAAATCGTGGGGAAATATTCAATGCATAGTTAGTTTCTTACAAGATGCTTTCAATTTAACAAAGTTAGTTATCCCAAATTCATGGGGAAACGTTTTATATGCAAATAGGGCGTTTAATTTTATGCAAAATCTGGATATACTGCAATTACCATCATCTTGGGGCAATTTAATTGATGTAAGCCTCATGCTCCAGCAAACCCCCAGTGTAAAGGACATAACACTCCCTGCACAATTTGGAAACATAACTAAAGCAGGCTCATTAATAAATGCTATCGGCATAAGAAGTATCTCAGGGGTAGAATATTTAGGAAGCCTAACACAACAATGCGATTTTGCTACATTTTGCTCAGATTATAATTTTCCAATGGTAATCAACTCACTGGTAAGCAAATTTTCCATTGATACGGGTCCCATTGTAAGGTCAAATCTATCTTCATTGCGATTACTAAACCAGGGATCGTTGTTTGCCGGTGGAAGCCCACAGATTATGGTTTCGTACAGCGCAATGGGCAAATCATCATTGGAAATCTTGTTTGGCGACATCCCCAATGGACTTGTTTCAAAAACAATTGCGATAACCGGCGCAACCGGTTGCGACACATTGGTTTCAAAAACAACATCAGGTACAACATTGGGAAGTACAACAGTAACACTTTCGGGAACAAATACCGGCCTTGCTTCGGGGATGGAAGTGTATGGCACAGGCCTATCTCTGGCAAGGGCGGTTACATTTACCGATGCGGGCGATTTGGTCAACAGGGCCGCGCATGGATTGGCTAATGGGATGAAAATAAGTTTTTCAAGCATTACAAGTACAACAGGGATAGCGGTCAATACTCCCTACTATGTTGTGAACAAAACAAACGATACTTTTCAGGTCAGTTTGACTTTGGGAGGCGTGGCAATCGCACTTGTGACAAACGGTTCGGGAAACCTGATCGCGATCCCGACAATCGTGACCGTCAATTCGAACAACATTGTGATCGATGTACCCGCATCGGCAACTGGCAGCGTCACAATGACGGCAGGGGTATTGCTACGCAGCATTGCAATGCTAAAAGGATGGTCAGTAACCAACTAAATTTATGATCATGGAAACAAAAGGATTTTACAAGTACTCTGATGATAATTTGCAGTTTGCCAATTCTGTCATGTCTCCGGACTACATTCTTGTAGAGGAAGAAAAGGACACCGTTCAATTCCCGGTCGATGGTTGGTATTGGTTTGAGATTGAAGAGGAAGCAAAACAGTTTTTTAACCTTCCAATAAATTAACTTTCGGCAATATGAAAAACAATTTTAAGAACTTTATTACCAATATAGCCGGGCTGGTCATGATCCTTGGTGGTGTGGTCAACGCCTATTTTCAATCAGGCGGGAATGTGGAAAAGATCAATTGGTTCCAACTTGGGACTTCGATGGTCGTTGCTTTTGTGGCCTATTATACGGGCAAGGATCCCAAACCTATAAAGCAATAATCCATGGAATACTTGAACCTGATCATTTCCTTTGTAGTTGGTGGTGGACTTTCTACCCTGGTCAACTTCAAATTGGCGAACCGTAGCCAGAAAGTTGATTTTGCTGACAAGTCAATGAAGTACATGGAGGAGTTCAACGATAAGCTGATCAAACGGATAGAAAGCCTTGAATTGGAGGTAAAATGGCTATCGGATTTCAAGTGTGAAAAGCACCCTTGTAAAAACAGGATCCCACCTTCGCCATTGGAGATCAAAACAGAATAAACAAAAAACCCGGTCATGTGCCGGGTTTTTTGTTCCAAAGGTTTACAACGTTCAATTTTGACTCGTCAATAATTTGGGCGTAAATCTCTGTAGTGGAGATTTTTGAATGTCCCAACAATTTGCTGACTGTCGCAATATCCCTACTCAATAGTAAACTGATTGTAGCAAAGGTGTGCCTGGAACAATGGAAGGATATTTTCTTTTTGATCCCTATTTTGATCATTAGTTCTTTAAGGTGTTTGTTTAATTCGCTTGGTATTATAAATAATTTCTCTCTTATGGGTATTATTGATTTAAGTATCTTCATAGCAGGTTCATTGAGTGGATACTTTTCATCAGTTTGTGTTTTTTTTACTTTAAAGTAAATCCATTCATTATTAACATCCGATAATTTTAAATTTTTGATGTCTGATATTCTTAGTCCTGTATAGCACCCAAATAAAAAAGCTGAAAGAATAACCTTGTCCCGTTCAATCTGACAATGGTCGTAATATTCTTCAATTAACTGAATTTCATCTATCATTAAAAATTCTCTCCTTTTTTTCTCTCTTTTGGTTATAATTCCCAAAAATGGATTGTGTTCCAAAATATTATCTTTAACAGCCCGGTTGATCAAAGAACTTAAAAATTTAAACCTGGTGCAAATTGTGTTTTTTGAATGTCCGTCCTGTCTAAAATAGATTTCAATTTCATTCCATAGATTAGGGGTAATTTCCTCAAATTTGATTGTTCCTTTTAAAATTTTTAAGTGTTTTATCAGGCTTAGGTAATTTACTTTTGTCGTTTCATTGATTTTGTTTTCTTTGAATTCCTGATCAATTTTCTTTTCAATGTAGTCAATGAAGTCACCTTTATTAATTGGGTTTTTAATCAAATCCTTAATTCTTTGAATTGTGATTGCACTCCCATTTGCATCAGAATTCATAATTAATGTCATCAGATTTTTTTTTATTGAAATTATCCGTTGGTTGATCAATGTTGTATTTTTAAATCCATTCTTGACAATCTGATCCGTTTCAATCCAATATTTTTTTGGTATGTTATGACCGATTGACAAATAAACCTTTTTACCTGAAACATTAACATATAGGTAAATATTAAAATTTCCATCAGTGGTTACCTGGTCATTTCTTAAGTAGAATTTGTATTTTACATGGTTTGACATAGTGTTCAAATAGTATTCGAATTGATGTTTTTTTAATCATTTTCTATTTTTCAAAATAGCAATAATTAATTGAAAATCAAGATTTGATTATAATAAAGTCTTCAAAAAAATCATTAATAATATTTCAGGTTGAAATAAAAAGGTTTTTATTAACAATCTGTTATATAATTATTTATAAGCTTTTCAAAATTCCTTAGTATTCAAATAGTAATTCCATTTCAATTTATTTTTATATTTGCCCATTCGTTGAAGCGGACCTGGCAACGCTGGGGAGCGACCTGGAAGGAATAAACGATACGGTGAGAATGAAAAGGGATGCTGATAATTTCGGTGTCCCTTTTTGTTTTAACGGTTTTCCACTTAAACATTCTAACCCGTACATCCCTCCTAAACCCAAAGGACTTTTGGCACAATCTTTCATTTGTTTGTTTATTTCTTTAATTTTGTAAAAAAAATCTGCTATGGTAACATTGATGATCGACGATAAAACAATTGAGGCAAAAAAGATGCTAGAGCTTTTGCAGACCCGGCCATATGCGAAAGTTGTTAAAGAACCAAATGCCGAAACCCTTAAAGCGATAAAGGATGCCGATGAGGGAAAAGTGAACCGGTACAAAAGCTCAAAGGACCTTATGGCAAACATCCGAAGGAAAGCCAATGTATAAAATTTCAACCACCAATAAATTTGAGAAGGATGCCGCGAGGTGCATTAAGCGGAAACTCGACCTTTCTCATTTGGATAAAGCATCCGAATTGTTGGAGGCGACCGGAACTTTGCCTGCCAAATATTGGCCTCATACCCTTTCGGGGAATTATGCCAACCACTGGGAAGGCCATTTGTTGCCCGATTGGCTCCTGATCTGGAAAATTGACCGGACCGCAAACGAAATTACATTGGTAAGGACCGGAACCCACTCCGACCTGTTTTAATTTTCAAAGAACTTTATATTTTTTTGCCCCGGCTTTCTTCTAATTTTGATTTCAATATTTTATCTAATTTTGAAAAAAAACTATGACAACAATTGCAATTGACGAAACAAAACGTGGTGCCAAAAACCTGATCGCTTACCTCAGGACATTTTCCTTTGTCGAGATCCAGACAGAACCCGAAGATTCGGTATCCGAAAATTCAACAACGGTTGAAGAGTTCCTCGAGGAAATGGGCAAAGAGAAAATTAATTATGACCGTCTTTTAGCTGTTTATTAATTCTTTTTGCATCAATAGCCTTTACTTTGGCAACGGCTTTATTGTACTTTTCGGTTTCTGTGAGCCATTGCTTATGTGCCAAACCGTTAATCTTTAACGATATGGTTTCAAGTTCCTTGCAGAATTCCTTTTTTGTGTAATAGTTTTGACTGGTGGTATCGTCATTCCACGATGTATATCCAGTCATCGAATCCTTTAATTCCGCAATGTGCTTATTTACACTTTCTTCAAATTTTGATACTTTTCTCATTGGTTTTTATTTAGTTGTTTATTTTTCGCCCCCGCCCTACTGCTAATAGGACGGGGGATTTTGTTTTAATTGTCAACGTTATCTAAGTTTATTTTTTTTATTTTTCTTCATTGATTTCCTTTTCCATACGATCTCTCAAAGCATGATCTTTATAAAAAGGAAAGGAATTATCAAAATTTGGTAAATCGTCCTTAAATACTTTTAACAATTTAAGTGCATCAACTTGATCTCCTACATCTGTTCTATTAAGTTGTGTTTCCATGTAATCAAAAAACCAATTAATTTTATTTGTTAACTCAGGGATGTTTCTTGTACTGGAAAGATTGTTTATATGGCTTACTATCTTAATACTGTTTTCTGCGGGTGCAATTTTCTTTGTTTTTATAAATGTGTTGTATGTTAGGTCCAAAGCATAATTCAACGATATTTCAGAAAGAGCAAGAAAAGATTTATCATTTAATTTAGACGATAAGAAAGTTGCAATCAATGAAAGGATTTGTTCCGTAAATGCATGAGTAATTTTGGAACGGATTTTTGTATTGATGATGCGACCGATTATTTCAAAAACCTTATCCCTTACAATGTCACTTTCAATTTCGTTAAATGAATAGAGTTGATTTATTATCTTCTCTTTTTTCTTTTTGTTCGCATTTTCATATTTCCTGATTAATTTTACTAATTCGAAAATAACTGATTGATTATTTTTTGATAATGTATTGGTTATGTCTTCTTTTAGAGTATTAATATCAAGAATTTTTGATTCCAAATTTTCAATTTTTTCATTCATTTTCCTTTCAATTTCAACAACCTGATAATAATTACTTACTACAACAAATGTGGCGAGTATGCCTACAAATGTCAAAACAGTACCTTCATTAGAAATAACACAAGATGAAACATGCATTGAAATGCAAATTCCAAGGAAAAAAATCAAAATGGCAAACATCCAATATCTCCATTTTAATATAGATTCAAATATTTTAGCCATTTTCATTTATTAAGTATTTCCAAAATATTCTCACCAAACGCCAGTTTCAACACCTGGTCTTTTTTTTCCTTTTTCATTTCAATCTGAAGGATAACCTTTGTTTGATCAATTTCTGTTTGTGTCAATCCAACCGGCGCCCACTTTTCAGGATATGTGATAATGTCTATCACATCCATTTCAAAAATTATCGCGATTTGGCATAAATCCTGATAGGGTAAACCTCGCTTACCTGCCTCAATTAAGCTGTAACCATTCTGGGACATTCCTAATTTATGCCCCATCCAACCCTGGTTGAACCCACGTTGCGTCCTCAAATTGCGGATGTTGTCTAAAATGTCATTCATGACTTTAATTTAATTAATTGGTTAATAATGATTTAAAAAATACTTTTAATTAATGCGATAAATAATCTCAAAATGATTTGGAAAATATCACATATTGGTTTATAATTGCAGTGTAAATATAGCACTGCAAAAATGAGTAAGAGGAAACAAAGTGGAGTATTGACACCAGAGGTTATTACCTGGATCAGGAGCAAAGAAAACAGCCGGGTATTTTTTGAGATCATGGAAGCGTGGGACATCAACATTTACTCCATGCAGCGTTGGTTGCGCGAGAACCGTAACCCCAAGCTGGGCCGCCCCCAAACCGTCGAGATCATCCAGAGGCACAACCCCGGCAAGATTCAAATTTTACAAACCAATAAATAATAAGGCCATGAAGATCAAGAAATTTTACCAATTACTGTCAAAGGAATTCGAAAAGATTAACCCTGTAAGCCTTAAATGCAAGATCGTTAGGGAGTCGGAAACAAAAACTGTTTATTCTTATAGAATTCACCCAAACGGGCTTACATCTTTTGAATTTACCCGAAATTCTGAAAAGAGTTGGCAAATTGGTAGAGATCCTAACAAGATTATTGTAGAAGCCGGTATTGCAATCGACAAATTTTTAGATGATTACAAATACCCTCGACATGAACCATCCAACGATTGAATTAGGGGCCACGGTCTATTTTGTTCCCCACAACACAGAGGCCAACGATTGCGCTGCATATGCCTACGAGATCAAGCGGCGGAACATACCCGGTTTTTTGTCGGGCACGGTAATCGAAAAGGGGCTTCGCTGGAGGTCCGTAAAGCTCGACGGCCAGCCCTGCATGGAGCGCATAGAACTGTTGATGGTAAAAGACAATGCCGCCGGCAATTTCTGGTCGATACAGGCCAACAAAGTTTTGAAACCAGATTTACAAACCAATAAATAAATGAAATTTATGTCATTCAGTCAAATTTCAATTAGAGAATTGCCCACATGGGTTAAGGTGCTAAAGAATTCAGAAGACATTAAAACAAAAGAAGACATGTTATCAGAACTTACATTGATAGATGATCTTTTGGTCCTTATGAAATCCAAATGCTTGCTAAATAAAAAACGAAATTTAAAACAGCAGCTCGGAGGAAGGATCGGTCAGGAGTTAAAACACAAACATTATTTATTTACAAACCAATAATTTAATTACTCCCCATGGAAACAAATGAAGAATTCAAGTTATTGATAGGTGTGGTAACCAAAAATGTTGAAAAACTTGATGTTTATAGCCCAAAACATCTATTCACAAAAAAAGCAATTGGAATTTTTTTGAATTATTTAGAATTATTCAATTCCAGCAACTTATATCCTGTTAACCCCGTAAAGTTCTTAAAGCTGTTATCTATTTATTTTTTTACCGGTTTATTTTCAGGACGGATAATAAAACAGTTGCATAATATGGAGTTTTCCATAAAAGAAGCCACACTTATGATAATTATTATGGAACAGGCCAAAGAAAATACAGAATACCTAAAAAACAAAGCCCAACTGGATAAAGATTTACAAACCAATAAATAATTACTCCCCATGGAACAATCATTAAATTTTGGACAGGCAATTGAGGCATTAAGAGAAGGCAAAGATGTAGCACGAAAAGGCTGGAACGGCAAAGGAATGTATTTGTTTCTAATAGGAATAGATATGCGTATTCCGGGAATAGGTGGATGGACATTCACAAATGGCAGAAATGATAATTTTCAATTATTACCATTTATTGCGATGAAAACAGATGATGATAAAGTTGTTCCGTGGTTAGCCTCTCAAACCGACATGTTATCAGAAGATTGGACAATTATTGACTAAATTAATTACTCGCTCCCCATGGAAACAACACAACGTATTTTAGGAAAGTTATTTTTAGCGATGGCCCTTTTCTGTTTGGCCGCGGTTTTTTATGGTGCCGGTCACCAGTTGCCAATGGCCGCCATCATGTTAGGGATGTCCTTTGCCCTGCTGAACGGATCAAGGAAGGAAATCGACAAACAAACCTTAAACCTTTAGGCCATGACAATTTTAGGAATGATCGTTGGCACCATATTTATGATTGGTATCCTCTATCCCTGGAGGAACAAAGCAACCGAACAGTTTCGTAAAAGCCTAAAGCCTGGAGACAAGGCAATCTACAAATGGCACCGCCAAGGTGTAAGGATCCAGGTATCCACAAGGATAGACGATACCATTATTTGTTACCCGTTGAACAATCCAGACCAGCGGAATTATGTGAACATAAATGATGTTTATCCGATATGAAAAAGCTATTTCACAGGTTCAAAGCTGCAATAAATGTGGGTAACCTTATAGTTCTCATCATATACAAGATCCTTGTAAAACTCACATTCACCACTGAGGCACCATGTATGAGCTTTAAGCCAAAAGCAAAAAGATGGCATCCCTTTATATTTTTCCCTGTTTTGACAGTAAATTCTGTCTCCATAGTAAACCTTCAATTTTCTCATCCTTTCAATCTATAAAAATGGACGCTAAAGATTTAAAAATAATGGGACAAAACATTCTTTATCTCGATGGAAATATGCCAAAGATTGGCGGTTTGCTAAGGCAGGTTTACGACATGTTTCCAGAAGGGACCACGCTCACGGTCAAGGCAGCCAATCAGGGAAAGTTTTTTGAATTGAATTATCTCAAGAGTGAGAATGATTTTTCATTGATGCTTTCAAAATTAGAGCCATGAACCCAAACGAAATTCCAGAAATGACAGTACTACTCACCACCAGCCAGTTAGACAAGTTGATAGAGGACGCCTCAGAGAGAGGAGCGACCAAAGCACTGATCAACTACGAGCGCAACAAATTCAAAAACTATCCACCAGATAAGGTTTGGAACTATAACCAGGTTGCCAAGAGGTTGGGCAAAGCATTCTCCACCATCAAACGTATGGTTGCTGAAGGTAGGTTGGCACCCGTTGCTGATGGGATGGGAATATCAGAAAAAGAGGTTTTGAGGTACATCAATTCTACAAAGCAATGAACATCGAAATCAATCCAAAAGGGTTAATCAACATTGAGAACCTCACTGTTTTCCAATTTGGGATGATGTTGGCAGCAGTCCAGAACTTTGAAAACGACTATGTCTTTTCAACCTACAAGGAAGTTCGCACGGTTCGTAAGGTAGCCTTCGAGATGTCAGCTTTCGCCATCGAAAACAAAATTGAACTTGAAACAACAAAAGTTTAAGCCATGACAACAAAGGAATACATTAAACATATCCAGGCTTTATCACCTGAAAAGATCCAAATAATATCTGAAAGTCTTCATGAAGCTTTACTATTGATCAATAAGGCAGAATGTCAATTATTTGATACACCATTGAGGGACATTGAGATCCCTGTCCTTAAAAATAAAAGCTTATGGTATTCTGTGTATAGAAGTTATAAACTATTTGAGAATTGCCTAACCCCTAAGCCATGACAATCACTGACAAACCCACACTGCTATTGATCAAGAAAGCCCTAACGGCTTACCTGGTATGCTGCGAATCGGAATCAAAATCACATAATTTCCTATTGAGCTATGTCTCCACGCTGTTTTTCAATTCGCAAAAGGAGGAGGTTTACAGGTTGCGCGACGAGATTGACAAACATTTAAAAGATTGGCCGGGCAACGCTGGGGAGCGACCCGACCCGATGCCCGAAGCGAACGGTTGATGACTGTTGTTTCAAGAGTGAGGAGGGGAACGCGGGACCGGGAGTTGAAAGCCCCGGAAACGCTACCCTGAATCAACCAGATGAACAGTCAGAGACCAGAGCGAGGGCAGAGAAAAAAACCCAAAGGACTTTTACAATTAAAATTTAACGATCATGTTTCAATTTACAATATCAAAATCACTTTTTGGAGATACAGGGATCCATTATTTCGACCCGATAACAGAGAAGCCATTGTGCCGAAATTGCCAGGTTGAAGATGTGGAGGCCACACAACAAAGCATCCAGCGTTTAATATTGATAGAGCTTTGCTCATGGTTTGTAAGGAACGGACAAAATACATTGTCCTGGTTACAGAACAACAAGCCCGAACCCGCATACCGGGCCTATTCCAAAAACTTCGCTTTATTGTGCGAAAACGCAAATAAGCTTCCCGGGATCTTTGACCTGGAGACGTTGGCCGACTTTACCCACCTTCACATTTACCCGACCATCGCAATGATGGAACCGAAAACCGAAAATTCAAAAACCATCCGTTACAAGAGGTTGCTTTTCCATCTCGACAGCTTATTGACTTCAATTTCACAGGACGGCATATGTAACGTAAATCATGTAAAAAACGGTGAAAAAGCCGTAAATTACTAAGATTATAAATAACAGTCTATCAGTTTAATAGCCCCTACCTTGTTAAATAAGAAACATCTGGAAAAATCAACATGTGAAAAAAGAGGTTAGAAAAGCCAAAAGTTGGGCGAAAAAAAACATTTCAGACCCAAACAACCGGCGGTCGTGGACCCTTTCAAAGCTAAAGCGAAAAAATTATAAGCTAACAAAAGAGATGAATCACTACATAGCAACAACAGGATTGACCGAAGACCAGGAACCACAGTTTTTTAAATTGAAAAAAGATGTCGGGAATTGCAGCAATGCGGCCATATACCGCGAAAGCCTGGCGGACGGGCATGTTACCTTCATTCATTCGGCAAAGTGCAAAAATAAGATTTGTTCAATTTGCAATTGGTCAAGGCAAAAGAACATCCGGCGCAAATACATGGCATGGTTCAAAGCGAACCAGACCATTGTAGAGCTTCACCGCAACGATAACGGCAAAATGTTGCTCAAATACACCACCGAAGCCCAGTACGCTGCAAATCAACATCCATTGTGGCAATTCGAAGCCCGCCTGGAATACGATTTGATGCACCTCACTTTAACGGTTCCCCATCATGCAAAAACCGGGTTCAATGGCGAACTGTACTATTTTGAAAAAATCACTGCACTTTTCAACCGCATGCGGAAGGAATGTGATATGTGGAAATTTCTTGTTTTGGGGGGCGAATACGGCATCGAAACCACCAAAAAGGACAATGGCCACCACATCCACATCCATAGCCTTTTATTGGTACGTAGGGAGCGGCAAAGCAGGAACAAACTCCACAAGGCAGTCCTGAAATTTTGGAACAATGTAACAATCGATCAAAGTGTGACCAGGAGCCAGTTTACAATTGACGTGATTGAAAAGATCATTAAGGGCAACCGGTTATTGGATGTTGAATTTGTGAAGCAATTGGACCCGAAGGGAACCACCTGGATAGACTTGCAGAACATTTACACCTTTACGGAAACCGGGGAGAAAGAACGGTCTGCAAAATGGAATTCCAAAGAAATGATGGTTGCGGTAATGGAAACGATAAAATATCACTTTGAACCTTTCGCATTCGATAAAGATTCTGGAAAGTTCGATATAAAGTTAATGGCTGAATTGTCATCTGTTTTATATAAGAAGCGGTTATATAACAAGTTTGGTTGTTTGATCAATGAGAAATCTCTTAACGTTACCGACGATACCAACACCGCAGAGGAATATGACGAGGTCATTTCTCAATTCGTTGACCAGGAGACGGGAGAGATCCACAGTTCGGCCAATAAGTTTTGGTTGGCCAATCCCTTGTATGTGCAGCACCGGTACGACAATAATTTCAACATCGAATTGACCCCGGAGACCCGGAGGCGGGCCATCCAGTTGGAGGCGCAAACGACAAAACAGGCCGTTAAGAAAATGGCCGATATGATGAGCGAACAATTCAGGAAAAGGAGGAATTGACCATGACAGAGGAAAGGACTGATTTTATAGCCAAATACTTAGGGAGAAAAACAAAACCCTTCATTTGGGCCATGAAAAACATAAATGCTGATTGGTTAGAATTCCTATACATCGAAAATCCAACAATTGAAGAATGTGACCTTTGGCAAAAAGAAAATGAGTTTAGGCACAAATCTATGGCTTATCCTTGCATTGATGTTATTCCGGACATTGGAGGTTTTGAAATGTTGGGTAAATTCTATCCCTATAACCATCAAAAAAGGAATTGCGAAAATTGCGGTCAACAGTACCCCGCCCACTTTGAATATGAATGGTTATGTGGGACTTGTTACAGCAATTGGAGGCGGTTAATGAACAAAGTTAGTGACGTATATAACCGCGAAAGATTCAAGAAAATGGCAACCGGCCAGCCAATAACAAGGCCGTATCAACTTATATTATTTTAAATGAAAACTAATCTCACAATTTTCCTCACAGGCTTTATGCAAGTCTTTTTGGTAGGGGACAACACTTATTTTATCAGTCGCACGGCCTATTCAGGAATGGCAATATGTGGTTTTGGTATCAGTTACCTATGGACCATCAACGTAAAGAAAACGGCCATTTCCACCCATTGGCAGCGGGTAAGCTAT
>Ga0209083_1001356_pt1 | contig 28392 bp, 16 predicted proteins | sample AM7aDNAmetaG_FD_184132 | JGI IMG/M metagenome (GOLD analysis project Ga0209083, IMG submission 184132) | Freshwater microbial communities from Finland to study Microbial Dark Matter (Phase II) - AM7a DNA metaG (SPAdes) (version 3) | ecosystem: Environmental > Aquatic > Freshwater > Lake ...
CATGGCAGTATTGTTTTGGATTCGCCCTTAAATTACTACATTTTAAGGTCTTAACAAAATTTCCATGCTACTTTTTTTATCTAAAACACAATGTTTTAAGCACTTTTTTTATGTGCGAAACATTAGTTATTATTTTTAAGAATCTCAACCAAATATTGATTAACATGGTCAGTATTTACCTCAAAACTTCTATTTGCAAAGTTTTGTTTGTTTAATGATAGGTCATTATAATATTGAGAATTATCAAGTAGTAAATTCCAAAATTCTTTCAATTTTTTCGTTTCGATGGAGGATTCTACTTCTTTAACTAATTGAGTAATATCTTTATTCGGCGGTGTTAATGTAGGATCAAAATGTTTACTAATTTTATTTAGCAAAGATTGTACCCCTCCTTCAATAGTGATTTTTGGGAGATTACTCTTGATAAAAGCCCAAAATGATTCTACATGATAAGTGTCTATAATATTATCCTTATAATGAGCGCAATCATTTCTTCTATCTTTCCAATATTTTATTTGTATTCTTATATTGTCATTTAAATTGAAAACAGGGTCTTTGGTACAAACCTTAGTCGTTTGATCAAATTGTCCTTGTTGTTGAGTTGCATCAAACACAGCAGCTTCCCATGTGTCTTCATTCAGGACTTTTTTAATAATCGAGTCCCATTGACATTGAGGGAAAAGATTTGGCTTATTTGATGAAATAATTCTCTCTTTCAAAATTGTCATAAAACCTAAATAAGAGAACAATAATGATGGTCTATATGCTCCAGATTTGTAACTAGTTATTGCATCTTTGAAAAGAGTGCACACATTCTCTGTATATTTATTGTCATCAATCCAATTTTCAATATATAATTTCATTGTTATTTAGTTTAGTATGTTGATTTGCTTTCTTAATATTTTGCAACTTGTTTATATGAATGCTAAATACACACAACAATTTTGCCTATGACACCTATATTGTATGGTAATACCAACTGATTATTTTTTCACTAAAAGTTTTGTTCAATATATTGTCAAACAAACTTTAAATTTTCTATAACTTTGATTTTGATGCGCTTCTCCGAATAAAATAATAATAGGCAAATATAAAGTTTTCATTATTATTTAACATTGAAAGAGATTTTTTAATTTCCTGTTATACAACATGTTTTTCTTCCCCCATGCTAAAAAAAGGAGAACCTTTCGCTTCCCCTTTTTTTTAAAAACTGAATTGGTTTCAATCTCACGGACTCACTTTAGTGTCGCGGGTCCTTTTCATCTCGTCGATCACAGAAGCAATCACCGCAGAGTTCGACGTCTTGAAACAGTAATACTCCCAATAATATTTCCTGATCAATTTTTGTCCTTAAAAAACATTTGCTTAAGACTGAACAAATGACTAAAATCGCAAACGCAAATGAAGCACTATGAATTCTAATGGAATAAGGACATTCTTGATTTTCTGGTTTGCATCAGTCACATGCATGGTTTGTAGTGCTCAATCGCCAATGTTTGGCTTACCGGAAATCAGAAATTTTGCGCGTTCAGAATATGCCGGCGGTCTTCAAAGTTGGGCATTTACCGAAACGGATAATGGATTGTTGTATTTCGCCAATAACCTTGGACTTCTCGAATACAATGGAACCCACTGGACTGTTCATCAATCAATTAAGGCGGTCAACAGGGCTGTTTGTGCCGATGGCGACAGGATTTATGTTGGCGCATTCAATGAATTCGGCTACTATGAGGAGAACGATAATGGCAGATTGGTTTACCATTCGTTAATCGGTTTGGTTAAAGTTAAAATTGGCGATTTTGACGAAATCTGGCGCATTCACAAAACGAGTTTTGGTATTGTTTTTCAATCATTTAAGGCGATATTTATTTACAACGACGGAAAAATAGATATTATTTCTCCACCCTCCAGCTTTCACTTCTCCTATTATGTAAATGGCATTTTATGGGTATATGATGAAGAACAGGGGCTTATGCAATACCTTGATGGCAAAGTAACGACAATACCCGGTGGCGATTACTTTTTCGGAAAACAAATATGGACGATATTGCCTTTGAACGATAATGAAGTGATCATCGGTACCAGTACCAACGGCATATTCCGGTACAGCGGTGGCAAAGTAACTCCCTGGGGTTCAAAAATAAATGAACAACTGAAAAAATACCAGCTCTATTCGGCCATAAAGCTTAAAAACAATTATTTAGCTTTTGGGACAATTCAAAATGGTCTGATCGTTACCGATTTGGAGGGTAACCTTATCCTGGAAATGAACAAAGAGCGTGGTTTGCAGAACAATACGGTCCTGGGTATTGGCCAGGATTACAAAGGCAATATATGGTTATGCCTTGATAATGGTATCTCCATGATCGATTTTGATTCGCCGATCTCCTTCTTTCAAAAATATTTTGACATCGGAACCGGCTACGCTTCCTGTAAATTTGGGGATAACATTTATCTGGGTACGAACCAAGGGCTATTCTTTATCAAAGGAAGTGATTTTGCAAATCCATATAAAACAAAATCTGATTTTAAGTTGATTGAAGGGACGGAAGGTCAGGTGTGGAACCTTTCAGTGATCGATAATGCGTTATTTTGCGGCCATAATAATGGGGTATTTCAGGTTCAGGGCGAAAAAGCGATAAGGATTTCTTCAGTTCCGGGAGCATGGAACTTCCTAAAGATCAATGATACAGGGCTTATCCTTGTTGGCTCTTTCAAAGGTCTCTCTATCCTTGAAAACAGCGGTGGTATATGGCAATTCAGAAACAGGATAAAGGGGTTTGAAGAGTCGTCACGTTTTGTCCAGATTGATCAGATGGGCAATATCTGGGTAAGTCAAACCTATAAAGGTATTTTCAGGGTAAAAACGGACAGCTCATGGAATAAGGTATTGGAAACACAGCTTTTTACCTCAAAAAATGGTTTGCCTTCCGATCAGTCAAATACATTGTTCAAGATTCAATCCAAAATCCTGGTTGCGACTGAGAGAGGAATCTTCAAATTCAATGATCAAACAAAGATGTTTGAAAACGACCTGGCTTACGCACCTTATTTTGACAAAGGAGTGCCAGTTGATTATCTATATCAGGATATGGAACAAAATATATGGTGTTCTATCGATAAAAAAATAGGCGTGTTGCGCTTGCAGGAAGATGGATCCTATAAAAAGATTACAACTCCGTTCTTAAACCTTACCAATCAGACTCTCCGGTCATTTGAGAATATTCACGAATTGGATCAGAACAATGTCCTGATTGGTATAGAAGGGGGATTTGCAAATTACATCTCAAAATACAACAAAGATTACGCTAAACTGTGTACAATATACATCAGCGATTTCAGGTCGAGGGATACAATTGAAGGCATCTACAGCTACAACAACAAGAAACCAGGTCAGACTTTGGTGCCAGCGTTCAAGTACAAGAACAATTCTGTATCCATTTCTTTTTCAGCAAATAATTATGGGGCAACAGAAACTAATTTTCAGTATGAACTGATCGGTTTTGATAGGGAATGGTCTGAATGGACGCCCCAGAGTTTTAAGGAGTACACAAATCTTCCTGACGGGCACTATACTTTTATGCTCCGTGCAAACAACAACGACCAAGCGGCACCTTCTGAGCTATCCTTCAAATTCATTGTTTTACCACCCTGGTATCGTTCTGTTTTTGCCTGGATTATCTATTTTGTACTATCTATTGTTTTTATCTATTTGGGTAAAAGGTATTTGAATTATCGGATTGAAAAGTCGCGCAGAGATGAAATCCTCAAGCAAAAAGAAATCTACCTTACCCGTGAAATGAACCTTAAAGAAAAGGAGCTTGCCAACACAACCATGCTGGTTATCCAGAAAAATAATTTCCTCACTAAATTACAAAGTGATTTAATGAATATCAATTCAATCTCAGGAAAAGAATTGGCCAAAAATAATATTAATACCCTGATAACCAGGATAGGCAAGGAAATAGACAGTGAAAAACAATGGAAGGTATTCAATATGCACATCGAACAGGTATATGAGGACCTTTTTAAGAAATTGATAGAGAATTACCCTGATCTGACTCCCCGCGAATTGAACTTGTGTGCGTACCTTCGGATGAATATTTCGAGCAAGGAGATTGCAACGCTGATGAATATTAGTGCCAGAGGAGTGGAGATCAGCCGTTACCGGATACGTAAAAAACTCCACCTCGACCGCGAAGCAAATCTAACAGAGTTTATGATCAACTTTTGATAAACAAAAATTGAATACCCTCCGAAAAGATAAAAAGCAATATGCCACCAAGGCTCTAAGACACCAAGGCTTCACAAAGAACAAAATAACAGCACTATAGCCTTGGTGAGGCCTTTGTGTCTTTGTGTCTTCGTGGTATTTTTTGTTTTTTCTTTCGCATTGTACTCAAAAAATGGATTTTTTCCTCCTGAATGATTCTAAAAATCGGCCTGTTCTTCTTCACATTAAACGATTTACTCAGTCCTTAGGACTTTTTATATCCGTTGTTATTGTCCCAGACTGATTTTGAAATGAGGCAATTCAATACTTAACATCACTTTCGCCTGTAAAGCATTAAATACTCTCATAAGAGTTTCAATTGTAACATTACTGGCATTATTTTCAATTCTTGAAATTTGGGCTTTTTGCACGCCAATAAGTTTCCCGAGTTCTTCCTGGGTTAATTTCCGCTCTTGTCTTGTCTGTTTAATAGCATGCCCAATTAAGTCCATTTGTAATTCATACTCAAATCTGTCTCGGTTTGGTGTGCCAATTTTGCCGATAAGTTTGTCTTGTACTTCGTCTAATGTATGTGTTTTCATTTCTTTGTCTTATTAGTGATTTCTTTGTCCTCAAAAGTCTCGTCTAAAAACACGATGTCAAAAAGCTTGTCCATTCATTTGATTCTTGATAGCGCAAATGTACACAAAATGTTTCATTATATAGAAACTGTTTTCGGGTAATGTTTTTTTCCTCTATGGTCAGTATCTGTTTAATAAACAGTTATATATGCTCCTTGATGTATTATTGATGTAATGCTTATTGGGGCTGTTGTGTATTAGATGTACCCCAAAATTTTTAATAATTTGAGTTGCCACCTAAGTTTGACAGCAATTCAAACACTAATCAATTATGAAGGGGAAAGATATCTATTTGGGAAATGCGCTGGTAAACTGCAACCGGCAAGATGTAAAAGGTGAATTTGTAGAAATTGAAAACGAACAATTCTATAAGATCAGCAATTGCAACCAGATGCCCGATTTCTTTATGACCATTGTGAGCAATTCGGATCATTGGATGTTTATTTCCAGCAATGGTTCCTTATCGGCAGGAAGGAAGGACCGCAATAATGCCTTGTTCCCCTATTATACCGATGATAAAATACATGATTCCAGGGATATCACCGGAAGTAAATCCTACCTGCTTGTCAGTATGGATGAGAAAACCTGTTTGTGGGAACCTTTTACAACCGAATCGGAAAAAATATACACCATCGAAAGGAACCTGTACAAAAGCATTTACGGCAATAAAATCATTTTTGAGGAGATCAATATTGATTTGGGTGTTGGGTTTCAGTATGGCTGGTACAACAGCGAGATATTTGGGTTTGTAAAAAAGTCGGTGATCACCAACTTAAATCAAATACCAGTTTCGGTTGATGTGCTCGACGGGATCAAAAATATCCTGCCCAGTGGGATAGATTACGATTTTCAGAACGCATACAGTAACCTGCTCGATGCCTACAAAAAATGCGAACTGATCGAAGATGCCAAATTGGGTTTGTATATGCTTAGCTCAATTCCGGTTGACCGCGCCGAACCTAGCGAATCGCTGCGTGCCACCTCGGTTTGGTCGTGCGGACTCGATCAGGATACAAAAATCCTTATTTCAAACCATCAGGTTGAGGAATTTAAAATGGGGATACCTGTTGAAACAGAAACAGATATAAGGGCTACGCGTGGTGCATATTTCGTGAATGTGAATCTTATACTTGAAAAAGATGCCCAAAAGGAATGGATGATTGTTGCTGAAATCAACCGTGAAAGTGGGGATGTGGCCAATCTCAGGAATACCATAAAGACCACAAAAGATATAAAACAACAGGTAGAGGCCGATATTAAGAAGGGAACATTTGATTTGAAGAAAATAGTCTCAGGTGCCGATGGGATGCAATTGGGTACTGACGGGTTAAACTGTGCCCGCCATTTTTCCAATACTCTCTTCAATATAATGAGAGGTGGAATTTTCACCAACAGTTACATCCTTGACAAGACCGACTTCCTCCTTTTTGTCGGGCAAATCAATAGGGATTTAAAAGCTAAATATAAAAACTGGCTTGATGGGCTTCCTGAACAAATCGGTTACCTTGAATTGATCGGTTTGGCGGAAAATACTTCAGACAATAACCTGATCAGGATTTGCTACGAATATCTCCCACTTATTTTTAGCAGAAGGCATGGTGATCCAAGCCGTCCATGGAACCAATTCTCTATTGAAACAAAAAATAAAGATGGTTCGGTAAAATTGAACTATCAGGGAAACTGGCGCGATATTTTTCAAAACTGGGAAGCACTTAGCCTTTCATACCCTGAGTTCATTGAAGGGATGATCAGCAGGTTCGTCAATGCCACTACTGCTGATGGTTATAATCCATACCGCATCACACGCGAAGGAATTGATTGGGAATGTCCCGATCCTCACGATGCATGGTCGTACATTGGCTACTGGGGTGATCACCAGATTATTTACTTACAGAAATTTCTCGAATTGTCCATCGAATTTCATCCCGGAAAACTCGACAACCTGCTGCAGAGGGAAATATTTGTCTATGCTAATGTTCCCTATCGGATAAAACCATATGCCGAAATCGTGAAAAATCCAAAGGACACCATTGTTTTCGATTTTGGCCTGAACGATAAAATCAAGGAACTGGCCAGAGAAACCGGAGCTGATGGACGGTTGCTGAAAGGACAAGACCAAAATATTTACACGGTAAACCTTACCGAAAAAATACTGGTGACCTTACTGGCTAAACTAAGCAATTTTATCCCCGAAGCCGGCATTTGGCTGAACACTCAACGGCCTGAATGGAACGATGCAAACAATGCACTTGTCGGCAATGGAGTCTCCATGGTAACACTCTGTTATTTAAGGCGTTCACTTCAGTTCTGGTCCGAAAGGTTTAATGAATCTGTTATTCAAGAGATTAGCATCTCCGAAGAAGTGAAAGTATTGTTCGACAATCTATTTACGATTCTTGTTGAAAATGCCCCATTGCTCCCAAAAGGATTTTCAAACACCGACAGGCGTCGTTTGGCAGATGGTCTTGGCGAGGCAGGGAGCAATTACAGAAATACGTTTTACGAAAAGTCATTCTCTGGCAGAAGGAAGCCCGTTCAGGTATCAGTTCTGCTCGACTTTATCTTGCTCAGCCTAAAATATATGGATCAATCCATAAAAGTCAATAAGCGGGCGGATGGGCTTTACCACGCCTATAACCTGATTTCATTCTCAGACCAAAGCCTTTCTATACGGCACTTGTATGAAATGCTCGAAGGACAAGTGGCTGTCCTAAGTTCCGGATTCTTATCTGCCAGCGAGAGTTTGGATGTTCTCAACTCCTTGAAATGGAGTAGTTTATTCCGCAGGGATCAATATAGCTATTTGCTTTATCCAGACCGTCAGTTACCACTCTTTGCTCAAAAAAATAATATCCCCGGCGAAAAGGTAAAAGAATCGAAGTTGCTTGCCAAATTGGTTTCAGAAAAGGATAAGTCTATTATAAGCACCGATGATTTGGGAAATTATCATTTTAATGGAACATTCCGAAATGCCTCAATACTCGAAAGTGCAATGGATCAGCTTGATCCTGCGATTTATTCGGAGCTTGTTTCAGAGGGAAAAGAGCAGGTATTGGCAATTTACGAAGAACTTTTCGACCATCAGTCGTTTACCGGGCGATCGGGTACGTTTTACGGTTACGAAGGCTTGGGTAGTATCTATTGGCATATGGTTTCCAAATTATTGTTGGCTACCCAGGAATGTTATTTCGATGCAGTTCATTCAGGTGCAGATCCTGTTGTAATAGGGAAGATTAAAGATCACTATTACGAAATCAAGGCAGGAATAGGGCTGAACAAATCCCCCAAATTATTCGGGGCGTTTCCAACCGATGCTTATTCACATACCCCTGGAAATGCAGGTGCGAAACAACCTGGCATGACCGGACTTGTAAAAGAGGACTTCATCTCCCGAATGAGGGAATTGGGTATCCATATCCAGAATGGGGAAATTAGATTCCAATCCTCTTTGCTCAATCAAGATGAGTTATTGAATCAGGGTAATGTATTCGAATACTTTGATTTAAGCGGAGAACAACAGAAAATCACATTAACTGAAGGACAACTTGGATTTACATTCTGTCAGGTTCCGGTAATATACGGAGCCTCAGATAAAGATACAATCAGTATAAAATTCCAAAATGGAGATAAGACCATAATCTTAGGTCATAATATTGATAATGAAATATGTACAAAAATATTTCAGCGTACTGGCGAAATTGTTCGGATAGATGTTCTATTCAGGGATTTTGCGAAGAAAACATTGTAAATCAAAATTATAATATAGGAGAAAGTCATTATGTCGTTTAGAAATGATAACCTACTATCGTTGACAGGGTTGGGCATGAAAACAAAATCAGAATCAGATCTTAGATCGATTTTTACTGAATTGCTCAATAAAGGGATGCATGGCATTTGCTTTAGTCCTTACCTTGAATATCAAAAACCTGGTTCTCTTTTAACCGAGGAACAGATCCGCGTTAAAATAGAACTGATTAAACCCTACACAAAATGGATCAGGACTTTTTCGTGTACCGAAGGAAATGAGATGATCCCGCGCATTGCAAAGGAATATGGATTAAAAACGATGGTGGGAGCCTGGCTCGGCGAAAATTTGGCGATCAACGAAGAAGAAATAGCCAATGTTATCCAGATCGCCAAAGATGGTTGCGCCGATTTGGTTGCTGTGGGCAATGAAGTTTTGTACCGTGAAGATTTATCGGAAGAAGAACTGTTAAGATACATCATGCAGGTAAAAAGTGAGTTGCCGGGAATTCCCATCGGTTATGTGGATGCCTATTATGAATTCTGCAACCGCCCCGCCATCGCAAGGGCTTGCGATGTGATTTTTGCCAACTGTTATCCCTTCTGGGAAGGGTGTAGCATTGATTATTCCCTGCTCTATATTAAAGATATGTATCACAGGGCATTAAAAGCCGGAAATGGCAAAAAAGTGATCATCACCGAAACCGGCTGGCCTAACCGCGGAACATCCATCGTTGACGCTGAACCCTCATTCGATCATGCGATCCGCTATTTTAACAATATCCAAAATTGGAGCAAGGAAGAAAACATCGATTTGTTTTATTTCTCGGCCTTCGACGAATTGTGGAAAACGAATGATGAAGGCGATGTCGGTGCCTACTGGGGACTCTGGGATAAAAATGGCAAATTAAAATACTCGAAATAATAGATCAATATGGATGTTTTCTTAGAACTTGGTATCCCAAAAGGAAAAGCAATTTGCTATTCTGGCTACAGGCATGGTCAAAGCCCCGACTCAGGCGTTTATCCAACTTATCAGCAGATCAGGGAAGACCTGTTGATGCTTCAAAATCATTGGGCTTACCTTCGTTTGTACGATTGCAGCAAACATGCCGAAAGGGTTTTGAAGGTAATCGACAAAGAGAACCTGAATTTTAAAGTGATGCTTGGGGCCTATATCGGTGCCGAGTTGAACAATTTTGGTTGTCCGTGGGGTACCATATTCACCGAGGAGGAACTTAAAAAGAACACAAAAGAAAACCTTAAACAGATCAAAAAATTGATTCGCCTTGCCAATCAATATCCCCATATTATATTCTCGCTTTCGGCTGGAAATGAGGCAACTGTTGACTGGACTGATCATTACGTGCCGGTTCATAAGGTGATCAGCTATGTTCGGATGGTAAAAAAAGGGGCAAAACAGCCGGTCACTTTTTGCGAAAACTATATTCCCTGGTACGACAAACTCAAAAGCCTTGTTGATGAGGTTGATTTTATTTCAATTCATACCTATCCGGTTTGGGAATACAAAAACATTCACGAAGCCATGGAATACACCAAACAAAACTATAACGGCATTGCCGACAGATACCCCGGCAAACCTGTTGTGATTACCGAAGCAGGTTGGGCCACCAATTCCAATGGACGTGGCATCAATCCTGAGAATGTAAGTCAGGAATTTCAAGCCATTTATTACAACGATTTGATTCAATGGAGTACAAAGGAAGGGATCCTTACTTTTTGGTTCGAGGCTTTTGATGAGCCATGGAAAGGTTCACAGGAAGTGTTGGAACCGGAAAAACACTGGGGCCTTTTTACTGTCAACCGCAAGCCAAAAATAGTCATGCAGAAAGTCTTTTAACCTTTAAATATTAATCAATTATGGAACAGCACAAAACGGCACCCAAGGACATCGTGCCATTTGGACAAAAATTTGCATTTGGCGCAGGAAACCTTACCAATCAGTTATTGCCCGCCGCGTTGGGGGTATTTATGTTTTTCCTTGTAGTGGGATTTGGGATGAGCCCCTATAAAGCTGGAATTTTATCTGCTATTCCACGTTTTATGGATGCAATTCTCGATCCGATCATGGGTTATATTTCAGACAATACCCGTTCAAGATGGGGTCGTCGCAAACCTTATATTTTTGGCGGTGCTATTGTTGTCGGTATTGCATTTATATTGATGTGGCAGTTAAAAGTTCCGGAAGCCGGGAACAACCACGAAACCTATAACTTTATTTACTTTCTGCTAATGTCGATCGTCTTCTATTTGGGATATACTGTTTTTGCAGCACCCCTGATTGGATTGGGATACGAAATGACCCCCGATTACAATGAGCGTACACGTCTGATGGCCATATCCCAATTTATGGGCCAGATCGCATGGATGATCGCCCCGTGGTTCTGGTATTTGATTTCACGTCCTGAACTATTTCCGAATGCCCCGACCGGTGTGCGGAGTTTATCCGTTTATGTTGGATTGATTTGCCTGGTAATGGGTATTTTACCTGCATTTTTCTGCAAGGAAATTGACCAGGCCCATTTAACGGGCCAATCAAAGTTGTCTTTCAGTGGCATCGTTTCAAATGTGAAGGATTTTTTCAGGGATGTCAAGCAAACTGTTACCAACAAACCATTTCTTCGTCTTTGTGGAGCTACATTCCTGGTATTCAATGGTTATCAGATAGTTGCTTCATTTGCTTTCTACATTGTTATTTTCTATTTGTTCAATGGCAACCAGGCCGCAGCAGGTCAGTGGCCGGCATGGTTTGGCACCGTAAGTGCCTTGTTGACTGCCTTTTTAGTCATCCCGGTCATCACCTACATGTCAACAAAAATTGGAAAGAAGAATGCTTTTATCGTATCCACATTGATCTCAATTGTAGGCTATGCCCTTAAATGGTGGGGATTCTCTCCGGGAAATCCCTGGTTGATGTTCCTCCCATTGCCTTTAATGTCGTTTGGGATAGGAGGTCTATTTACCTTGATGATGTCGATGACTGCCGATGTATGCGATTACGATGAACTGAAAAATGGGATGCCGCGAAAAGAAGCGTTGTTCGGAGCTGTTTACTGGTGGATGGTTAAACTCGGAATGTCGATTGCGTTGTTTTTAAGTGGTGTGATCCTAAGTGCAGTAGGTTTTGACCAGAATGTTGAAGCACAAGCAATGACTACCATTACCTGGCTTCGTATAGCAGATATTACTGTTCCTTCATTAGCGGGTATATTGGCCATTTGGATCATATGGAATTACGATATTACTGAGAAAAAGGCACGGGAAATACGGAATACTTTGGTTGAACGGAGAGGGGAGCTGTAGGAATTGAGAATTAAAGAATTAAGAATTAAGAATTAAGGATTAAGAAAATTAGAAAATTAGAAAATTAGAAATTGAATAGATATGTCACGAAGGGAAGAAAAAATAATGGCTTTGGCAGGTGGTGTTGACATTGCCGGTAAGTCCAAAGAAGAATTAAGTGATTTATTCAGGGGCGTTTTGAACGCCGGAATGCATGGGCTCTGTTTTAGCGCATACGAAGAAGGACAAAAGCCGGGAGATGTACTTACAGAAGAACAAATACGAAGAAGGATGAAGATCATTCAGCCTTACACAAAATGGGTCCGTTCTTTCTCCTGTATCGAAGGCAATGAGCTGATTCCGAAAATTGCCAAAGAATTTGGACTTAAAACCTTGGTTGGTGCCTGGTTAGGAAAGGAAACTGAAAAAAATGAGCAGGAAATATCAGCATTGATCGAATTGGCAAACCAGAGCTATGTGGATATAGCAGCCGTTGGCAATGAGGTCTTGTATCGCGAGGATTTAACCGAAAATGAACTTTTGGAGTACATCAAAAGGGTGAAAGAGGCCCTTCCTCACGTAACTGTTGGATACATTGATGCTTATTATGAATTCGAAGACCATCCTGAAATTACCGAAGAATGTGATGTTATTCTGGCGAACTGCTATCCATTTTGGGAGTGTTGCCACATGGATTATTCCTTAATGTACATGAAACAAATGTATTACAAGGCTCTGAAAGCTGGTGGAGGCAAAAAACCTGTAATCATATCGGAATCCGGATGGCCAAGTTCGGGTGAGGACTATAAAGGGGCATTACCGTCTGCAGAAAATGCTTTAAAATATTTTCTGAATACTCAATCATGGTCGAAAGAAGCAAACATCGACATTTTTTACTTTACCTCTTTTGATGAATCCTGGAAGGTGGGTGCCGAAGGTGACGTCGGAGCATTTTGGGGAATCTGGGATAAGAATGAAAATCTTAAATACGAATAAGCGAAATTATTCAAATCATAGAACACAATATATTAACCCTTAATTATTTACAATATGAAAAAAGTTTTTTACACGTTCGTCCTTTTCTTTATAACAACAACGATACTTGCACAGGTTGATAAAGTATCAGTTGTAAAAAATGAAAAAGGAGTGAAATTGGTAGTCAATGGAAATGACTTTATGATTAATGGGATGAATTGGGACTACTTCCCAATCGGTACCAATTATTCATATAGTTTGTGGCAGCAATCGGATGATTTTATTCAAGCGGCACTTGATGCTGAAATGCCCATGTTAAAAAACATGGGGGTCAATGCCATACGTGTATATGTTGGGATTCAGCCAAAGTGGATCAAATACATTTATGAGAAATATGGTATTTATACCATGCTAAACCATTCCTTTGGGAGGTATGGCCTAACACTAAATGGAACGTGGTTCCTGAATACCGAATATTCCGATCCACGTGTGCACGATTTGCTTCTGAAAGAAGTAACGGATATGGTAAAAGAGTATCAAAATACTCCGGGTTTACTGGTCTATTTATTAGGGAATGAAAACGACTACGGCCTTTTCTGGCGGGGGGCCGAAACGGAAAATATCCCCATGGAGCAAAGAAAATCGACCACAGGTGCCAAAGCCTTATATAAACTCTTTAACGAAGCTGTTGTGGCCATGAAAGCAATCGATACGTCACGTCCTATAGCAATTTGTAATGGAGATTTACTCTTCCTTGATATTATTGCAGATGAATGTAAAGATATTGATATTCTGGGCTGTAATATGTATCGCGGTGTTTCTTTTGGGGATGCGTTTCAGAAAGTAAAAAAGACATTCGATAAACCGTTGATGTTCACAGAGTTTGGTTCTGATGCTTATAATACTGTTACCAATCAGGAAGATCAGCAGTCCCAACATTACTATCTGGTAAACAATTGGAAGGAAATTTATGAAAATGCAGCTGGATTAGGCAAAGGGGATAATTGTATCGGTGGATTTACTTTTATGTTTAGCGATGGTTGGTGGAAATACAAGCAAACCGAGAATTTAGAAATACATGATACTCATGCTTCCTGGGCCAACGGAGGTTATCTCAACGATTACGTACCTGGAGAAAATAATATGAACGAGGAGTGGTATGGTATCTGTGCGAAAGGTCAGACCGATGAACGAGGCCATTACCAATTATATCCACGTGCAGCCTATTATGCATTGCAACAGGCTCACAAACTAAATCCTTATGAAAGTGGTTTAACAGCCGATGCAATCGGTAAGTATTTTGCAGATATCCAGGTAACAAACTCTGTTCTGAAAGCCAGAGGCGACAAAGCTTCCTTGAATGGTGAAACATCAGAAAAGATGAGGATAAGTAGCATAAGGTCTGAGATAACGACTTTCAGTACTGGTGGCAGGATGATTACCACCCCGAAAGATAAAGATCCTCAATCCTTGAAATATCCGAACAGGCTTGGAACCGACAATATGGAGTCTTTCTATGTTGGCGTTGAAGCAAAACCTGCTGAGAATGTTAAGGCAAATGTGTCTTTTAATATTCTTGGGAATGTTGCCGAAAATCCAATTGATGAAATTTTTTATGAAAATCGTGGCCGTACCCGTTATGTTAAAACCGATCAGGGCAATTTGGCACTAACTTCTCTTGATCGGATACAGGTATATCGGGGGGATTTTACGTGGAATGACAAATGGTTTAATCTAACTGGTTTTTATCGGACCGGGCATTATCATTGGGGATACGAAGGCGACCTTTTCGGATTGTATCCGGAAGCAAATTATGGGCCAAACATCGACATCTACAATGGTGGGGCACCATTTGGTTTTGAAGTCGAGGGTAAAAAATCCCTGGATGGTTTAAAAGTTGCTTTTGGCCCCGAACTTTGGTGGGGTGCCAACCCAGCAGTGTTGTTAAAATATGGCCGAAAATTGGGCATCTTTAATTTAACTGGAATTTACCATGAAGATATTGACAAAAGAACCTCCGCGGTAAGCTCTTTTGCTATTCCTCTTCCACCCACAAGGAGGGCTTCGTTTGATGTAAAAACGAATCTGGGAAAATTGGTCGTCGATCTGGGAGGTATTTGGGCAGGTCAGACAAGAGTTGGTGAATCTTTTCAGATTGTTGATGGAAGTGTGGGCAATTACACTGTATATCAGGACAAAATATCATTAAAGGATACTTGGGGAGGTAAAGCTAAAATAACCTTATCCGCAGGACCAATCAACTGGTATGCACAGGGTGCGGCAATGGGATTGGTTGCCAATGGCGGTGCTGATTATACGAGAACCTTTACCGGATGGCGCCTCAAAGATAGTGGAAGTGGCAACCAAACCAACTTTTTAACAGGTTTCACATTGGGGATAGGCAATTTTCAGATAGCTCCAAATTTCTTATGGCAAAAACCTATCGTTGGGCCAATTCCAATAGGTTCCCCAGCTCCTGCAAGGTCCAGAAATGTACTCGATGACCCATTTGCTGTAAGGCAAAACAGGGAGACTACAGCAGGTGAGTTATTAATTTCTTATGATCCAACACCAGCCTCATGGATGTGGGCATGGGACAATGATGAGATGGAAGACGCAAGATTCGCAATTAGTGCAGATTTTGTTTATCGTCATCAGCCTACAACCCAGGATGCAGCCATAGGTATCATGGCAAACGGACGCACAATTTTTGCCTTCCCGGGTGCTCCTCACGCACGTGATTTATGGGAGGCCAATACACGTATTGTGTCAAAATTAAATACCAATTTCGGTTTTATTGTCAATCTGTATGGTGGGAATACTGAGTCGAATGGTAGTGACGAAAGGTTGATCCAACGTTTTGGGACTGATATCAGGATGATCTACAAAAAAGTTAAACTAACTTCAATGGTAAAAGTGAACGATTGGGGACCTTACGACTACCACCGCGATTTCAATTTAACCTATCCTCTACAGTTAATGGCAGATTTATCAACCTCAATTGCAAAGCAAAAATGGTTTAATCTTCCTGAAACAAAAATTGGAATACGTTGTACATGGCGGTCCCTTGACCGATATTCTCCCCGATATTCCCCTACCACAACAATGGACAATACAGGCCAGATGGTGGCTGATCCTTTAGCTGTGGGGTATGGAAACGGTAATGAATGGGAAATCAGGACTTATCTTCACTTTAGTATTGGCAAATAAACCAGAAAAAATTGAAACAAATGAAAAATTTTAAATCTAATATTTCAATAGCTGCTTTGATAATTATCCTATTAATAGCAGTTAATTGCACAAGAAAACTTGATGGATTGGATTTGGCAACCTATCCGACAACGGGTGATGTCTTCATCGATGGATTTAGTGCCGGATTGAGTTACGCGGCTTATGGAACCTCGAAAGTAACAGCATTTAGTGTAGATACCGAAGTAAAATATAGTGGAACGGCTTCTATGAAGTTTGAAGTTCCGGATACGGGCGACCCCAATGGTGGGTATGTAGGTGGGGTTTTTCAAACATCTATGGGCCGTGACCTTTCAGGCTATAATGTGCTGACTTTCTGGGCAAAGGCATCCCAACCGGCAACTCTTGAACAGGCGGGATTTGGAAATGACCTGGTCGTATCAAAATATATGGTTTCTATCTCAAATGTAGCACTAAATACAAATTGGGCGAAATTTTATATTTTACTTCCCGATCCCTCAGTGCTTAAGCAAGAACATGGCATGTTTTTTTATTCGGCATCGCCTCAAAATGGGAAAGGTTATACTTTCTGGATAGATGAAGTTAAGTTTGAAAAATTGGGAACTATTGCCCATTCGGCAGTTGGAATCTTTAATGGAAAAGACTCGATTATCAACAAAGCTGAAATTGGTGATATGAATACGATATCAGGTATTTATGCCACATTTAACCTGCCAACTGGCATCGATCAGAAAATTAATTTGGCAGGGTCGTATATCACTTTTGTATCATCCAATCCGACAGTCGCTTCTGTAAGCGATATGGGAATAGTCAAAGCTGAAGGAAAAGGTACAGCAGTTATTACCGCCAAAGTTGGGAATATGGCTGGGAAAGGTTCGTTTACGGTAAATTCAATAGGTCAGCCGATTGTACCAACCGATCCGGCTCCGACCCCTACGATTAACAAAGACAAGGTTTTCTCTTTATACAGTAACGCCTATACAAATGTGAAGGTGGATTCCTGGAATACGCACTGGCAGTATTCAACAGCAGAAAATTCGGCTATTCAGGTTAAGGGAAATGATGTGATACGGTATCGCAACCTTAACTTCGTGGGTATTGAGTTTACATCTCAACCAATCAATGCAAGTACCATGACTAATTTTCATCTTGATCTCTGGACACCAGATGCGACTACAGGTAAAACATTCAAGATTATGTTGGTAGATTTCGGAGCAAATGGGACATATGGTGGCGGCGATGATGTTAGTTCGGAAGTCTCCATTATTACTCCTACTTTGACTTCTCAAAATTGGGTTAGCATTGATATTCCATTCTCAAAGTTTACTGGATTAACAACCAGATCCCATCTGGCCCAGTTGGTCCTTTCAGGCGATTTAACCAATGTTTATATCGACAATGTCTATCTCTACAAGGCAGATCCTCCATACGTTTTTGGCAATCCAATCGATTTTGAAGCATCCGGATATGGAGCAGGCTGGCCATGGACTGCTTTTGAAAACTCTACAGGCCCGGCACTGCAGTTTGTAGCAAACCCGAATCCATCAGGAATCAACACCTCTTCAACCGTAGCTAAATTCACAGCTCTTTCAGCAGGTCAGCAATGGGCTGGTTGTCAAACAGATAATGGCGCCATGGGTACATTCAATTTGGATGCAGCACACAGCACAGTGAAAATAATGGTGTACAAGACTGTCAAAAGCGATGTTGGAATAAAATTTGCAAAAGCTGATGGCTGGTCGATGGGAGAAATTAAGGTGCCAAATACAGTTGTAAATGCATGGCAGGAACTTACGTTCGACTTTACATCCCAGGTGCAAAATGGTTACACTCAAATTATCGTATTCCCCGATTTCACTGCGAGGAGTGCTGATAATGTGATCTATTTTGACAACATAACTTTCAGCAGCAGTGTACCCTCAGGGCCGGTTACTGCAGCTCCAACTCCCACTGCCACTCAAGCCAATGTTATTTCGGTATTCAGCGATGCCTACACCAATGTGGCTGGGACAGATCTAAACCCCAACTGGGGACAAGGTACTGTTGTGTCACAGGTTGCAGTTGCCGGAAATAACACCCTCAAATATACCGGATTAAATTATCAGGGAATTCAATTGGGCAGCAATCAGGATGTTTCTGGAATGGGCTTTTTACATTTGGATTACTGGTCTCTTAACTCAACTTTACTGAACGTTTATTTGATAAGTCCCGGGCCTGCTGAAAAAGCTTATAGTTTGACAGTGCCAACATCAGGGTGGAAAAGCGTGGATATTCCATTGTCTTCATTTTCAGGTGTCGATTTAAAGAACATTATCCAATTTAAATTTGATGGAAATGGAACTATCTGGTTCGACAACATCTATTTCTACAAAACCGGAGGAGCCCCACTGACTGAACCTGCTACTGCGGCACCAACTCCGACCGCAAGTCAGGCAAATGTAATTTCAGTATTCAGCGATGCTTATACCAATGTGGCAGGAACAGATATGAATCCTGCATGGGGACAAAGTACCGTTTATTCACAGGTTGCCGTTGCCGGGAACAATACGATTAAATATGTCGCATTAAATTATCAGGGAATTGCTTTAGGCAGTAATCAGGATGTTTCGGGGATGGGTTTTCTCCACGTGGATGTATGGACGGCCAATTCAACACAGCTAAACGTTTCTCTGATAAGTCCGGGTCCCGCAGAAAAGGCATATAGTATCACGGTTCCAACATCGGGTTGGTCAAGCCTGAATGTTCCCTTATCTTCTTTTTCAGGTGTGGATTTGACCAAAGTATTCCAATTAAAATTTGATGGAAATGGCACTGTCTGGATTGATAATATTTATTTCTATAAAACAACATCAGGGGGTTCATACACACAGAGCAGTACAATCGATTTTGAAACGTCCGGATTTGGAAAAGGCTTTGGGTGGTCAGTGTTTGAAAACGTTGCAAATCCACCGCTGCAGTTTGTTTCAAACCCGAATCCATCGGGGATCAATACTTCTGCAACCGTAGCTAAAATTACAGCGCTTCAGGCAGGCCAAGCTTGGGCCGGTTGTCAAACTGATAAAGTTTCTATGGGTACATTTCAATTGGATGCGACTCACAACATTGTCAAGATAATGGTTTATAAAACTGTCATAAGTGATGTAGGAATAAAATTTGCAACAGCTTCTGACTGGGCGGCAGTGGAAGTTAAGGTTGCAAATACAGTCGTAAATGCATGGCAGGAACTTACATTCGACTTTTCTAACGCCATGTATTCAGGTAATCCAACTCCATATGTTCAATTAATAGTATTCCCTGATTTCAACGCAAGGACTTCTGATAATGTAATCTATTTTGATAACATAACTTTTCATCAGAAATAAAAGGAAGTAATTTATGCAACTCAATGGTTAACAAGGCGATAACACTTGGAATAATTAAAGTCAATTACAAAAAAATATTGTTATGAAAAAAGCTAACAAAAATAGGATTTTAGCTGCTATCTATTCACTTTTGCTTATATTTCTGTCGGGATGTGAAAAAGAGAATGTTCAGAAAATTGAACAAAGGAATTGGCAATTGGTTTGGAGTGATGAATTCAATGGCGTGGCAGGAGTGTCACCCGACGCTGCGAAGTGGAAATATGATATTGGAACGGGCAATAATGGATGGGGTAATGCAGAATTGGAGTACTATACCAATCGTACCTCAAATGTATCTTTGGACGGCAACGGCAATTTGGCGATTACAGCCAAAAGTGAGATGTATGCCGGTTCGGCTTTTACTTCGGCCAGAATTAAAACATCAGGTTTTTTTGAACAAGCTTACGGACGAATTGAAGCACGCATCAAAACACCATGGGGGCCCGGGGTCTGGCCAGCTTTCTGGATGCTCGGATCCAATGAAAGTACTATAGGATGGCCACAATGTGGCGAAATTGATATCATGGAACTCAGGGGCCAGAAACCTAACATTGTAAGCGGTACCGTGCATGGACCCGGCTATTCGGGAGCGGCTTCAATTACAAAAAGTTTTGCTTTGGAGAATGCCAGGTATGATGTTGACTTCCATATATTTGCTGTTGAATGGGGGAAAGATTATATCGATTTCTTTGTAGATAGCACACTTTATCAAAGGATTACACCTGATAAACTAACGGGTGCCTGGGTTTTTGACCACCCTTTTTATCTTATTTTGAATGTTTCGGTGGGTGGCAATTATTTGGGTTTCCCTACAAGCCAAACCCCTTTCCCTCAATCTATGCTAGTGGACTATATTAAGGTTTACAAGGAAGCCGAGTAATAATCAAGTCTTCCCCCAATAGTTAGTTTGTTCCTCTCCAATGGCCCGGCGATTAAGTTAAACAATCGCTGGGCCTATCGGACGACTTGATCCTATAAGAAAAAGCCAGTAGCACCCGCATCAAGCATGCAGCTAACCTTAAATACATTAAAAGTAGAATGAAAAAATTAAAATTTTACTTCGTCAGTTTTATTATAATCATTATAATGGGTTGCCAAACAAAGCAAAATAAGCTGTCTGTCGAAGTCTATGAAACTTCTTCAAATGGCAACAAACTCCAACGAATAACTGAATTTCCTTCACGAGATGGAGCTGTATCCATTCGTTTGGATCCTGATCATAAATTTCAAACCATTACCGGATTTGGCGGGTCGTTTACCGAAGCATCTGCTTATTTGTTGAATAAATTGAGCAAGAAAAACCGTGATTTGATCCTGGAAGCTTATTTCGGGACAAAAGGCGCCCGGTACTCCTTGACCCGAACGCATATCAATTCCTGTGATTTTTCGTTGGGAAATTATTCCTATGCACCTGTAAAAGGAGACAAGGAATTGGAACATTTTTCAATAGACGAGGATCGCGATGATCTGATTCCGATGATCAGGGACGCCATGGCACATTCGGTAGATGGATTTAAAATTATTGCTTCGCCATGGACTGCGCCACCCTGGATGAAGGACAACAACGACTGGCGTGGAGGCAAATTGCTGCCTGAATACTATGATTGCTGGGCTTTGTTTTTTTCAAAGTACCTTAAGGCCTATAAAAAAGAAGGGATTGATATTTGGGGGATAACCGTGGAGAATGAACCACTTGGGTGTGGTGGCAATTGGGACAGCATGCACTATACACCTGAAGAAATGGTGAATTTTGTGAAAAATCACCTTGGTCCTAAACTTGAAGCCGATGGGCATCATGTAAAAGTTCTGGGGTATGACCAAAATCGTGGCGAGGAATTGGAAAAATGGGCAAATGTGATTTACAAAAACGAATCCTCATCAAAATACTTCGATGGATTGGCAATTCACTGGTACGCAAGTACGGTAGATTGGTTTCCACAATCGTTGAATTTTACGCACAATAAAGCTCCCGGCAAGCATCTAATCCAGACTGAAGCTTGTATTGACGCAGAAGTGCCCCATTGGCAGGATGATAAATGGTACTGGTCGGAAGAAGCTACCGATTGGGGTTGGGATTGGGCGCCTGCGGACCAGAAAAAGTTTCATCCCAAATATGTTCCTGTCTATCGTTATGCGAGGGATATTATCGGTTGTATGAACAACTGGGTGGATGGTTGGGTGGACTGGAACATGGTTTTGGACAAACAGGGTGGCCCCAATTGGTTTAAAAACTGGTGCATTGCACCTGTCATCGTTGATCCTGACAAGGATGAAGTCTATTTTACGCCCCTTTATTACACGATGGCGCATTTTAGCAAGTTTATTCGGCCTGGTGCTGTACGCATCGGAGTTGAAAACACTGATTCATCCTTAATGATAACTGCAGCCCTGAACCCGGACGGATCAATTGCCGTCGTTGTTTTAAACATGAATTCAGGATCAAAAAATATATATCTCTCCCTCGGGGATCGTTTGACTGAATTGCAGATAAGCGCTCAGGCGATTCAAACAATTGTGGTAAGTCCTTAATAGAAAAGGAGGCTGTCTGAAAATGATTGATCAGGAAGAACAATCCTTATTGTTATATCCTTCAAAATTGTGGAGTGCGCCATAATGTCAATCAATAAATTATCATGCAAACCGTGACAATCCCCTCTTAAGAAGCACAGTGCCAAAAACAATGTTCTGGATTGAGTCACAAACTTTCAAGAGGCTTTCTATCCCCGTCCGATTGGAGTTTTCTTCTTTTCCGAACCTTTGCTCGCGGATGTTTTTATTGCGGCCGTTTTTATCCTGGGTTGCGCGGTCCCTTTCCTCCTGGTAGACGGTCCCGGGATCCTTCGATCTTTGAAGGTTGTTTATGCTCTGGACCACTTACCCGGGGTTATTTACGGGGTTCCTCTGCGAGGGAGGGAAGGTCGAAGGATTTTAACGGTTTTCAAATGTTATCAACTTCGGAAATCCATATCTCCTCTAAGCACCAATCAAAACACCGTAGGTGTTATAGTATTGTAGAACAAATAATTAATCCATCCACCAGCGGCGCAATCTGAAAGTTGTTGGGAGAGTGAATGATCAATGCGCCGCAAAATTCCAAAAGTTTGCCGAAGGTTATAAACAAAAATATATATATTCCTTTTCAAAAGTTCTTCTATCCTCTTTGTAATTATAAATTGCGGAATCAGTACTAATGGACGATATATCGCTAATAATAGAATAAATAGCTGGCGGAATCATGATTTATTTATATATTTACAGCCAAGTAAAACAGTTGTATCATGGACAGGATCATTGGAAGGGGGGAACAAAAAGCAAAACTAAAATCGTATTTTGCCAGCGATAGCTCTGAGTTCGTAGTGGTCTATGGCAGGAGAAGAGTTGGAAAGACATTCCTTATCAGGGAGTATTTCAACAATACGTTTGATTTTCAGGTGACTGGATTGGCCAATGCAGGGATGAAGGAACAATTGATCAATTTCCATGCTTCGGTTCAAAAGTACTATCCTTCACCGGTCCCATTTGCCGACACATGGTTCAATGCCCTTCAGCAGTTGATTGAGCTGTTGGAGCAGTCAAAATCAAACCGGAAACTTGTATTCATCGATGAATTGCCATGGCTGGATACACCAAAATCTGGGTTTCTGAGCGCTTTTGAACATTTTTGGAATAGCTGGGCATCTGCCAGAAGGGACATCCTGCTGATCGTGTGCGGCTCGGCAACTTCCTGGATAACAGGCAAATTGCTGAACAATAGGGGAGGATTTCACAATCGTGTAACGAAAAGAATGTCGATTGCCCCTTTTACATTGGGCGAGTGTGAAGAATACCTGCTTTCAAAGAATATCGTTCTGAACCGGTATCAGATTGTAGAAAGCTACATGATTTTTGGGGGGATCCCCTATTACCTGAGTTTGTTCGAAAAGGGAAAGAGCCTGGCTCAAAACATCGATAATTTGATTTTTAATGAGAGTGGTGAATTGCGCAACGAATTCAATAACCTGTATGCTTCCTTATTTAAAAACCATGAGAACTATGTAAAAGTTGTGGAAGTATTGGCCAAAAAAGCGATAGGCTTGTCCCGCGACGAAATACTCACCTTGTCAAAACTATCGGATGGCGGAACTACTACGAAAATATTTCAGGAATTGGAAGAATGTAAATTTATCAGGAAATACAATGCTTTGGACAAGAAGACAAAGGATGGGCTTTATCAATTGACCGATTTTTACACCTTGTTCTATTTTAAATTTATTCAGAAAAACGAATACAACGACCCCTACTTCTGGTCAACTTCGATTGATAGTCCAGAGCATAGGTCATGGAGTGGTTATGCCTTTGAGCAGGTTTGTTTGGCGCATATCGACCAGATAAAACGAAAGCTTGGCATTGCTGGAGTACAATGCAAAACTGCCTCATGGAGAAGCCGCACTTCCGAACCCGGTGCACAAATTGATTTATTGATCGAACGCAAAGATCAGATCATCAACTTATGCGAAATAAAGTATTCAACTCAGGAATTTTCGATAGACAAAAACTATAGCCAAACATTAAGAAACAAAGTGGGCGCCTTCCGTGATGAAACCAAAACAAAGAAAGCCGTTCATCTTACAATGGTTACAACTTATGGGTTAAAACCAAACGAATATGCAGGAATGGTACAAAATGAAGTGGTATTGGATGACCTTTTTTGAGTTGGAATATCAAGTAAATTATATCTTTGAGTCTTAAATTTGCCAAAGAACACAAATTGTAAAATCTACCCGGGATTTATTTGATTCCGGAAAAAATGAAGCAAAATGAACCAAACTATTTTCGTCTGCCTCCGAACTATGTTTTTGCTAACCGTATTGATCGGATGTAAAACTGTTTCGGTAACTACAGTGGCGGTCAAATCACCTGGCTACTTGTTCGAAGGCGGAACGAAAGGCTATAAAACCTTCAGAATCCCGGCCATCGTCACTTCAACAAAAGGTACTGTTCTTGCATTTGCAGAAGGCCGAAAAAATGGATCGTCAGATACAGGCGACATCGACCTTGTGCTTAAAAGATCGGAAGATAAGGGAAAAACCTGGAGCACCCTTGCTGTTATCTGGAATGATGGGGACAATGTCTGCGGCAATCCAGCACCTGTTGTCGATAAGAGTACCGGGGTTATCTATTTGTTGTCCACCTGGAATCTTGGGACGGACCATGAACCGGATATCATTAAAAAGACAAGTAAAGATTCACGCCGGGTTTTTGTCTTGTCATCAACCGATGATGGCAAAACCTGGACAGAAGCAAAGGAGATCACCCCTTCTGTAAAATTAAAAGAGTGGACCTGGTATGCAACCGGCCCCTGCCATGGCATTCAGATCGAAAAAGGGTCAAATGCAGGCCGTTTGATAATCCCCTGCGACCATATAGAGGCTGTTTCCAACAAGTATTACTCGCATACGATCTATTCCGACGATCACGGAAAAACATGGGCTTTGGGTGGAACAACCCCTCAGGACCAGGTTAACGAATGTACAATAGCAGAACTCTCTGATGGAAAACTGATGCTCAACATGCGGAATTATGACCGTAGTCAGAACGCAAGAAAAATTTCGTTGAGTAACGATGGCGGAGCAACCTGGGGGAATATCTTGAGTGACAATTCTTTGCCAGAACCCATCTGTCAGGGCAGTTTGTTCAGTTATACCAACAAGAGGACGGGGAAAAGCAAATTGCTGTTCCTGAATCCTGCCGATGAAAACAAACGGCAGAATATGACCCTTAGGATAAGTTCCGACAATGGATCAACATGGGCAAAATCGAAAGTGCTTTTTGCAGGTCCTTCTGCCTATTCCGATTTAACGTTATTGCCAAACGGAACCATTGGGTGCTTTTACGAAGCAGGGAGTACAAGTCCTTACCTGGGAATTATTTTTCAGGAAGTTTCATTTCCCGAATTGGAAAAATAGATTGGAGATTCATGTTTCAGTTATTGGGATTATCGAAATTTCTATTCGATCAAATCTCGTTTGGCTAAACCGCTTTGGCTTTTTGTTTTAGAAACGCTAGCCCATTCTTTACAAAATCCTGTGCATTAGGGCATACATTTTTGAAAATGCCTCGTTTATAGCCAAATCCGGTATTCCCAGTGTTGTAGGTTTCCATCAGGATCCTGGCATTTGGACATACATCGGCCAATGAATAGAACACTTCATTCCATGGAACAAGTCCACCACCAGGTACTCCACGGTCACTTTCACACGCGTGTATTCCCCACAATGCATTGCCACAGGTCTTTATGGCAGCAGCGTAATTGCGTTCTTCAGTCACCATTTGGTAGGTATCGAGGTTAATGTACAGGTTGGGATGCCCAACCATTGTGACCAAATCAACGGCCTCATTTGCCGAATGGACAAGATGGGTCCTAAATCGGCTCATCGGTTCAATAACAAGTTTTACATTCAGGCTTTGGGCAAATGCCGAAAGTTGATACAGATTCTTAGCAATACGTTCCAATTCTGCAGTTTGCCTGGGTTGGCGAAGAATATTGCCCGGATGACCATATATGGCGCCATTATAAGCAACTGCTCCCAAATCAGTGACCCGGATGATGATCTGACGGTGCCATTCCATTCCAAGACGTTGATTATCTTCTGATTCGGAGGAAATGTCACATTGCATTGGCCACAGGTTACCTGGTCCAATCGACAGTTCAAGACCAAGTTCTACTGCTCTTTTCCTCACTGGAATAGGGTTAAAAGAAACATCATCTCCAAGCGATATTTCAAAGCAGTCTAAACCAAGTGAGCTGACTTCGTCAAGGACTGGCAAACATTCATCGGTCCAATGCTCAACCCATAGAAATTGATGCGCCCCATATTGATATGATGTCATTTTCGAAGTATTTAAGGACAAATGTAGGGATTGAAAGTGGTGTTGCAATTGTGATTACCCTATTCATTTTGATTTCTGGTTAAATTCTGAAATGATTATTTTGTTGACCACAAATTCACTAATTTTTTCCAGACGAAATTCGTGAATTAGTGGTCGTGTAAATGCAAATGCAAAAAATACATCTGTGGCACAACTATCTGTTATATAAATATTTAATTTTTTTTCATAAAGAAAGCGGCTCATTTCAGGTATTGAATTGGCCGCTTTTAGTGTACTAAATTGGAATGTTAAACGTTAAACGCTGCTTTGATCTTGTCAACGTAATCAAGCTTTTCCCATGTAAAGAGTTCGACTTCTTTAACAAGGTCTCCCCAATAAGGTGAAGAGTATTTCTTGGTCACTGTGACCGGAGTACGGCCCATGTGCCCATAGGCAGCGGTTTCCTCATAAATTGGGTTGCGAAGTTTCAACCTGGTCTCGATGGCATAGGGGCGAAGGTCGAACAAGGAGGCCACTTTGTCTGCGATCTCACCGTCATTCAAGCCAACTTTTGCTGTACCATAGGTGTTTACGTAAATATTCACTGGCTGTGCAACGCCAATTGCATAGGCAAGCTGAACCAGGATCTCATCTGCGATGCCGGCAGCAACCATATTCTTGGCAATGTGCCTTGCAGCATAGGCAGCAGAACGGTCCACTTTTGATGGATCTTTTCCAGAGAAGGCACCACCTCCATGGGCTCCTTTTCCTCCATAGGTATCCACAATAATTTTCCGTCCGGTAAGGCCTGTGTCTCCATGAGGTCCGCCAATCACAAATTTTCCGGTTGGGTTCACATAGAGGATATAACCCGGAACAAACAATTGCTGGATCGATTCTGGTAATTTGGCCAAAATAGCTGGGATCAGGTATTGCTGAACATCTTCTTTGATCTTGTCGCACATGGCCTGATCTGTTTTTGCCTGTGCTTCTGGTGAGCCGTTTTCAGGCAACAAAAATTCATCATGCTGGGTAGAAACTACAATGGTATGGACTTTAACCGGTTTGTTGTTCACGTCATACTCAATGGTTACCTGGGACTTGGAATCCGGGCGTAGGTAGGTCATTACTTTTTGTTCACGGCGGATGGCAGCCAATTCCAAGAGCAACAAATGCGAAAGGTCGAGCGACAAAGGCATGTAATTTTCGGTTTCGGAGGAGGCGTACCCAAACATCATCCCCTGGTCGCCGGCACCCTGATTTTCACGGTCAACTTTATCGACACCACGGTTGATATCGGGTGATTGTTCGTGTAATGCAGTCAATACACCACATGAATCCCCGTCAAACTGGTATTCAGCCTTTGTATAACCGATCCGGTTGATTACCTTACGTGCCACTTCGCGTACATCGACATAAGTTTGTGATTTGATCTCACCAGCCAAGATAACCTGACCAGTGGTGACCAGTGTCTCGCAAGCCACTTTTGAGTTGGCATCATAAGCTAAAAATTCGTCAAGTACCGCATCCGAAATCTGATCGGCCACTTTATCTGGGTGTCCTTCCGACACCGATTCTGAAGTAAAGAGATATCCCATAATATAAAATTTAACCCAGATTATTTGGGTCGATTGATAAATAAATAATTACAGGGATTTTTGATTGAATGGAAGTGTCCAAAAATTTTGTTTTAGCATTTTTTTCCGTGGTTGCAATCAATCAAATTTATCCACAAATAACGGCACGAAAGTATATATTTATAATTACATCTGCAAACAATGATGTGAATTTAGTGAGGTTAAAACTATGAATCAATACAAGAAGGCACACAAGGAACAAGTTAAAGGCCAGGTAGGCGACATTTTTCAATATGTCCCTCCTTGAACTATTTTGTCAAAGGAGGGACATATTTACTAGAATATGGCTACTTCAGGGTGAAATTTTCCCATTCATTGCCAACCGAATTGCTCACATTTACCTGAGGCGATTGTTCTTTGTTGTTAATGATAACCGATTGTAACGAGACGTTCTCCTTTAGGTACTTTGAAAGTTCGTT
>Ga0209083_1001359_pt1 | contig 28369 bp, 31 predicted proteins | sample AM7aDNAmetaG_FD_184132 | JGI IMG/M metagenome (GOLD analysis project Ga0209083, IMG submission 184132) | Freshwater microbial communities from Finland to study Microbial Dark Matter (Phase II) - AM7a DNA metaG (SPAdes) (version 3) | ecosystem: Environmental > Aquatic > Freshwater > Lake ...
CCAACTATCGCCATTGGACTTGCTGAGACTGAACAGAACAATCTCGATACGGTTGGGATGCTTGGATGGCATGACCTTAAAACAGCCTTCCTGCTTGAAGTATTTAGCTTCCTGCTCGGTTGGCTTCACCATCCAAGATTCGAACACCAGCAACACGAGATCGGCATCAGTCTTCTGCACCAGATCACGCAAGACCTGCGCCAAGGCATCCTTGCCAGCATCACTACCTGGCATGTCCATCTGGACAGGCACGATCATTCCTGCTGGAATCTGTGACAGCCGCGGATGTTTACCACTGCGGAAGAATGCCATCGGTTCAAGATGGCCTTCCTTGGCGAGAATCTGGGTGGCAGATTCGTAGATGCGTTGGAACAGCCAGGCTTCCTTCTCGGTCGGTTCGGGGTCAATCAACACGGTCATAAGGCACACTCCTCCTATGGTTGGAACTTCGGTTATTGGTTAGAATCAAGCTGCAAGGCATGCTTGATGGGACGGTGGGAACGGATGAGCGGCTAGACGGCTATGAACACGCTCAATATATTATGCCCTAAATTGGGCTGATTTTAAGGCTGGTGGAATATCATGGGGCGGTTGACAGGCTCCTGGCGTTAGCCTTACACTCCGACCATGAAGATGGATAATTCACCTATGTGGCAATCGCCTGGAGTAATGTTTAAGCTTGCACCATATGATGTCATTGTTTGGCATCGGGTCCATCCAGCAACGCTTGAATTACACGAGCGCATCATTGCGCAGGCAGGCCGACGCCCTGATGAGGGCATTGAGCTGCAAGGCATGCGAGATATGCACTGGGGCTTTGACACGGCACAGGCGGCAATTGCATTCGCCGAGTCACTTTTGGAGATCGCAGCATCAGATGATGTGGTGGTGTTGTCGATTGTCGCCAGCCAGGATGAGAGTTTTGGGCGGAAAGTCTACAAAGACAAACGGGCATCCCTGTCGAGTGCAGCATGAGTAGAACTACCCTGATCGCATCACACCATGATTGTAGGGCAAAGATGAGCCAGAAGAACAGATCGTGGCTCCTGCGCCATTTATGTTATGAAAGAATGTGGGTTGTTGGAGAGGGAAAGAGAGACGGCCTGTTAATAGGCTGAGATTTATGTCGGTGGCACTTTGGGGTTTTGCTTTCCCAGTCTTACTATTTGTATAAGGACAACCACCAGAACAATGCCCACGATACCCCAGAACCACATCTGACCCTTTGCATTAACAACCCTGTTAATTTGGTCAGCAATCTGATTTTGATGTTGTGGTGCAGTCCATACCTGAGCGAATTCGAGTACGCCGCACGCCTTATCACCCGCCTTGTACGGGATAGCTCTCGCTGACCAGATACCGTTTGTTGTAGATGGCACTACGAACTCGGCAGATGCCATGTGATCGGGAGAAACAATCACAACAGGATGATCCAGCAGCCGAATGTTACCATTTGCTTCGCATTCGACTTTTGCCATTGCCTTAACATCGCCTTGCATGCCTGCCTTATAATTAAGGCCAGCGCCGATTTGCCCACCCAGCTTATAATTAATAGTTGTCTGGAGAATGGTGTTCCAAATGGTGTTCGCAGTGCTGCGGTCGTCATAGAGATTGATTACCACCTTACTCCCTGGGCGGGCTGTTCTTCCTAAGAGTGTAATAAGTACAGGATGGCCGTCATATTTGTAGTCAATCTGTGGTACAAGATAAGTGTCCACTCCGCCTACGCTAACCACTGCAAACACATCTGGCTTGCCAAACCAACGCTGCCAGTAAAAACAGTCAGACCAGTTGAGTTTGTAATATAAGGAGAAGATCGCCGCATCTGGGGCAATATTCCCCTGCTTCTGGAGTTCCTTAAGAACTAAATCCTCCTGCTGGTACACTGTCTTGGCTTCAGCCCAATTCTGGGCCGCCTTCGCTGCACCAATGCCAACAACGACCTCTGTCACGAATCGCACTACTGCTTGCTTACCGAGCTGTCCGACCTGAGCGAAGGACTGACTTGGGAGCATCAGCGTGACAAGCATGACTGTCGCAATCAGTCGTCTAAACACGCACATGGTCAACCTCCACTTTGTGATCAATATTATTGTGGAGTTTATCCACTGTCGCGGTAGCAATCCCGTAAAGACAGAGCCCACTAAACAATACGACGACTGCTACACAACACCCTGAGATTCCTAAAAGCCATATCAGGCGGATCAATGGGCGATGTGAATCTCGCAGATCGCTCAGTGTAGTTATCGTAGTGTCACAGGAAGCACTGAAAGTTGCTCCCAAGCCAACAAGTTCAGGGGCCCTGGCGTTGATTTCCTTTTGCGTTACCCTCAACGTCTTAGCGCTATCCCGAAACCCTCTTGTGGCGTCCGTCAATGATTCAAAGCGTTCCTTTCCCAACCACTTGTTCCACCACTCGATGCCATCAGCTAATGAATTAGCAGACGAAGCAAAATCAGCACACGTCGCTGCGGCTTGGCTGGCGATTGTATTGATCGAAGCGACCGTGTTTACGACCAAGTGTTTTGTGTCAGCGATTGATTGGATGTACGCACCAATCGCCTGATCGGCCTTGATACTGCGTGTGACCGACTGGCCGAGCATCAAGATGGCGACGGCAACTAAAAACAACAGTCCACCAAGTAGAATCTGAAGAACCGCTAGCAATTTCAAACGAGATAAGTTCATTGTAATTCCTTCCCCATGAAAGTCTGTGCAAAACTATTTGCCACTGGCATTAATGTGGTACAATTCTCGCAATGCACCAGCAGCGCCATTCTTGTTGGCTTCGTACCAAGCGTATTTTGAAGAAAACACATCACCTGTATAGATGGCAAAACCCAACCCAGTTGAGTCGTCATATCGAGAAGTGTTAACTCCGAGCCAGTGGTAACGATCCTTCTTCTTCAAGAACAATGGACCACCACTATTCCCGTGGTTGATCGCGGCATCAGTCTGAATTACTCTTGATGAGCCATTCTGGCGAAACGCAGGCATGGATTTGATGGTGTAGGTCTTCGCTGGATCGTTCACATCCAGTCCCTGCTGGCCTAACATCGCGATCTCAAGGCCAAATTGCTGCACTTGTTTTGGGGTGAGCCTCTTCAGGTGTTGCAGGGCCGACAAGCAATAAAACACCGCATCCATCCGCAGCCCTGTAATGCCACGCCGCTTGAATTCGTCTTCCGCCATTCCACGACTGGCCGTCCGACTGAGTTCTGCGATATCACTGTCAGGGTCGATGTCGATAATCTGCCGAAACAGATCCTCGGCCGCTTTTGTCTGGTTCTGCATCCGCAAGCACATCGCCAGGCCAAACAACGTCTCAACTTCACCAGGTGCCAGCTTCAAGGCGGTGCGGAAATGTTCCTCTGCCTCTTGGAACTGGCCTGCATCTGCCAAGAAGACCCCAAAGTCGCGATGGGCATAAGCATTCTGGGGATCAAGCTTCAATGCCTGCTGGAAGGCTTGTGCCGCCCGCTCTTTCATGCCCGAACGATAGAACCCCACACCCAAGGCCACCCAGCCATCTACATTGTCTGGCTTCATCTCGGTATAACGCAACAGCACTGCCAAAGCTTGTTCCAGTTGTCCAAGATCACTGTATGCCATGCCCAGGTTGAGCATCACTTCAGGCTGTCCAGGCTCGATCTCCAGCATGGCCCGCATGACCTGGATTGCTTCCTGGAATTTACGGGCTTTCAGCAATTGGAGCGCCAGTTGTAGTGGTGTCGGTGATTCTGTGGCAGGGGTCCAGGTGACGTTGATGTTCTTCTGGTCGATCAGGATCTCAAGTTTGCCGCCGTATGGTTGAAAATCCTTCCGAATCGCATCAGCTGCTGCATGTCGAAACTCGGCTGTGGTTAAATCACGGCAGTCGGCAGGCAGCTTGGCCACGTCGTAGGACTCGACGGGCATCATGAACATCAATGGTGGCTGATTTGGCATCCGTGGGAGATTAGCGGAAGTGACGAATCATGGCAAGCGCTGGCGGGTGACCTGATCGAATTGATGGCAATCCTAAGCTGTAACGTATGCGGCTGAGCGACCACGTCTAGCCTGACCGGCAAGATTCTGCCACGATGGTGGCATGAATAATTCAAAACCTGTATCATCTCGCCGTCGCAAGACCACTCAGCAGCGGCAACGCTTGGTGACGCGATTTCACCAGGGTCAATTAACTCAACGGCAGTTTGCTGCTCGGCACGGGATCGGGCTATCAACCCTGAGCAAATGGTTGCGGCGTGAAAGTAAACAGAGTTCACCGCCGGTCAAGTTTCAGGAAGTCGCGCTACCCTCCGTGACCCCGCGCTGGGCTGTGGAGGTGGCAAGTCCGAACGGCTGGGTCGTCCGATTGCAGAATAGTGCCGAGGTGCAGACGCTGCCGCAACTGTTGCGAGCCGTGCCGTGCTGAGTGTGTCGGGGACAACGCGGGTGCTGGTAGCCACCGCGCCAGTGGACCTGCGCGGTAGTTTCAACCGGCTGTACAGTCTGGTCGTGGACCAACTCAAAGAGAATCCCGTGTCAGGTCATTTGTTTGTGTTCACCAACCGGCGGCACAACCGACTCAAGGTGCTGTACTGGGACGGCTCCGGGTTATGGGTCTGTGCCAAGCGTCTGGAGCGTGGTCGCTTCACTTGGCCAGCGAGTGACCAGGGGCAAATCAATCTGCGTGGCGAAGAGTTCAGTGCGTTGATTCATGGGTTGGAAGTGCGCCCCAAAGCCGGTTGGTATCGACGATAAAAAGATTTTCAGAAAGTTTGAACACTTTGTTAATCCGCCGGTCAAATGACCATGATCAACGCTGCGCTGCTCAAAAAGGTGGAAGAATTGAGTGCGCGTGTCGCAGTGTTGGAGGTCGACAACACCCGCCTGCGTGACGAGAATACGCGGCTGCACCAAGAGAACCGGCTGCTGCGCCAGAAGCTCGACCAGTATATCCGGCATTACTTCGGCGGCCAGCGCAACGAAGGTTTGGACAGACAGCAACAGGAACTATTGCTGCAAGGCTTGGCCAATGTCGTGATGCTGCCGCCGCCGCCAGAACCCAAACCCATTGCCGGTTCACGCACTGGCACTCCGCATCCAGTGCGGCGGATGTTGGCCGAACACAAATTGGAGACGCAGGAGATTGTCATTGAGCCGGTGGAAGTCCTCGCGCAGCCCGAAGGTTGGACGAAGCTCAGCGAGGAACGCACCAGCCAACTGGACTGGGTGGCACCCAAGATCATCAAGCGGGTCTTCATCCGACCGCGCTATGTGAAAGCCGAACGGTTTGCCATTGCGCTGCTGCCACCGCAGCCGATTGAACAAGGGATGGTCGGGCCGGGCTTGCTGGCGCAGATTCTGGTCAGCAAATACGAAGATCATCAGCCGCTTTTCCGTCAGGAGAAGATGTTCCGGCGGCAGTTTGGGGTGGACCTGAGCCGCAAGACGATGGGATCGTGGGTGGAGCAAGCTGCCGAGTTGCTGAAACCAGTGTATCGGGTGATCCGGGAAGATTTACAGCGGGGCAACTACCTGCAAGCGGATGAAACCCCGATTCGCTATTTGGATCCGGATGTGAAAGGCAAAAGTCGACAGGGTTATCTCTGGACATATAGTCGACCGGGTGGGGATGTGCTGTTTGAATGGCGAGTCAGCCGGTCACGGGAAGGGCCGAGGGAATTCCTGAAGAATTTCCATGGCAAACTCCAGACCGATGGCTATTCCGCCTATGAATCACTGGCCAAGGAACGTGACGACCTGACATTGATTGGCTGCTGGGCACATGCAAGACGTGGTTTTCACGAAGCGTTGGGTGAAAACAAACTGGCCGCGTGGTTTGTGCGACAGATCGGACTGCTATACGCAGTGGAGAAAGAACTGCGGGAGAATAAGACTGGGCCACAACTACGGGCGGTCATTCGTACTTGGCAGAGTCGTCCCATCTTGACCCGGCTACGGAGAGCGATGGAGTTAGTGCGGGGCCGCACCTTGCCACAAGGGCTGCTCGGCCAAGCCATTGATTATACATTGAAACGCTGGGAAGCATTGACGCGGTACGTGGATGATGGGTCTTTGGAGATCGACAATAACCTGATTGAGAACGCGATTCGGCCCAGTGCAATCGGTAAAAAGAATTGGTTATTCATTGGCCATCCCGAAGCCGGAGAACGCAGCGCGGTGATCTACACCCTGTTGGGCAGTTGTCGGCGGCATGGCCTCAATCCGTTTGATTACCTGAAAGATCTGTTTACCCGTTTGCCAGCAGCCAAGATCACGCAGATCGGGCAGTTCACGCCAGCGGTTTGGGCTAGGAAAATTGCGCAGGCGAAACTGATCGCTTCGGCAGCTTGAACAAGTTAGCCGCTGGACACCGTCAGGCACAGATGGGCCATGATGTTTTCGCTAACGGGCAACACAACAGCCGCAACTGCTCCGGCAACGATTCACAGGCGGTTTTCAGCGTTCCGGTCTTGCCGGCACGCAGATACTCACGCACGATGGCTAGTTCCTTGTCACGTCCGATCAATTCCATCAATTCAGCGTGCCAGCGAAAACGGCATTATTCCCAAGTTGTTCTTCGATGCGTAGAAGTTGATTGTATTTGCAGATGCGGTCGGTGCGGCAAAGGCTGCCGGTCTTGATCTGGCCGACGCCAGTGGCGACGGCGATGTCAGCGATGGTCGAGTCTTCCGTCTCGCCGCTGCGGTGGCTGATGACGGCCCGGTAGCCATTGCGTTGTGCGAGCGCGATGCAATCAAGCGTTTCGGTGAGTGAGCCAATTTGGTTGACCTTAATGAGAATCGCATTGGCGACACCCATGTCGATGCCTTTCTGGAGGAACTTCACGTTGGTGACGAAGTTGTCGTCGCCGACGAGTTGGATTTTCTTCCCTTGGCGCTCGGTTTGCAGCTTCCAACCGTCCCAGTCGTTTTCCGCCATGCCGTCTTCAATGGAGAGGATCGGATACTTGCCGGCCAGCTTCTCGTAAATCGCCACCATCTCTGCCGGCGTGTGCTTTGAGCCGTCGGATTTCTTGAACACATACTTCTTCGACGCCGTGTCGTAGAACTCGCTGGCGGCCGGGTCGAGTGCGATGAACACGTCCTTGCCGGGTTTGTAGCCGGCCTGTTTGATGGCGGCGACGATGACTTCCAACGGATGTTCGTTGTTGCGCAACGCGGGGGCGAATCCACCTTCGTCGCCGACCGCCGTGCTGAGCTTGCCGGCTTTGAGGACCGCTTTCAGTGCATGGAACACTTCCGCGCCCATCCGCAACGCCTCGCGGAAATTCGCCGCACCCTTCGGCACGATCATGTATTCCTGGAAATCCACGGGCGCGTCGCTGTGCGCGCCACCGTTGAGCACATTCATCATCGGCACAGGTAAGACCTTGGCGTTCACGCCGCCAAGATACCGGTAAAGCGGCAGACCGACTTGCGCCGCCGCCGCTTTCGCCACGGCGAGCGAGACGCCGAGAATAGCGTTCGCGCCCAGCTTCGATTTTGTCGGCGTACCGTCGAGCGCGATCATCGCCCGGTCAATACCGGTCTGGTCGAGTGCATCGTGACCGGCAAGTTCCTTTGCGATAGTCTCGTTCACGTTCGCAACGGCTTTCAAGACGCCTTTGCCGCCGTAACGTTTCTTGTCGCCATCGCGCAATTCGAGCGCCTCGTTCTCGCCGGTGCTTGCGCCACTCGGCACGGCAGCCCGGCCGAGCGCGCCGCCGGCAAGTTGCACGTCCACCTCGATAGTTGGGTTGCCGCGCGAATCGAGAATCTCGCGGGCTTGAATGTGGGTGATCTTGGTCATGGTTTTGGTCTCCTTGGCTGCTGGTTTTTGGTTTTGCTCGGCTGGAAGCGAGCATCGGATTTTTGAGTTCGAATCTTACGGGTCGCCTGTTTCAACCAACCTACTCGCGGGGTGGACGGCTGGTCAAACTCGGGCACATAGGGTTTGATGTCCAGCACCGGCGTGCCGTCGAGGATGTCGAGATTGGCAATTTCCAGAATGTTCCGGCGAACCCGCAGCAATTTCACAATGGACAATCCGATCGGGTTGGGCCGGGTCGGCGCACGCGTGGCAAAGACGCCGTGCGGTTGGGAATCCAGGAACGGCGTCACGAGGAGCTTCGGCTCGCGAACGCGGTGAAAATGATAGAGCACAATGATGTGGGAAAAGCCGCCTAGGTCTTTGAGACCCGGAGCAAACTTAGGCAGGATTTCCAGCGTACCGGGCAAGGCGGATGCGCTCGTCGGCTGAATCGGCATGCCGGCGACGGTTTGGTAGCGGCTGTGAACAAGACCGATGGGCTGGTATTGAATGTCTGCCATGCTAGATGTGTCGGTTGTCAGTTTCGTCTTTGGTTGTGTAGCCCGACTCTTGCCGCGCGAGATTGACGCGATGCTTCTTGGTGTACGCCTCGAAGATGTCGTCGGGGGTGAGTTCCATCACTTGCGCCATCGAGACGAGGAAGTGCAGCAAGTCCACAATCTCGACACGGGCGTTCTGTTTGTCGAACTTTTGGTATTTGGCCCACCATTTCCATGGGACACAATCCGTGAGTTCAGCAATCTCTTGGCTCATAGCGCGACAGTAACTCAACAGCCATTGCTGGCGCTCGGCATCAGTCAGGTGTGCCGTGTCCACGCCAATGCGCTGGTTGAGTTCCCGCTGGAGACGGAAGATTTCGTCGAGTCGGTCTGGTGTGTTGTTCATGTGTGTGATGGCAATTGACCATCATGGTTTTGCCCAGTTCGACTTTCAGTCAACGTGGCAATCAGGGCGCGCAGTCGGGGCACCTCGTGGTTGAGATAGTCAGCGGTGGCGGCGTCCACTTCGCCGTAGCCACGCAGGCGTGATGGTTCAATTTCCACAAGATCAATTTCATCCAGCAACAAAGCAGCCGCGAGCGAGTGAGTAATAGAATCCTCATGTGGCGGAAGTTGCAAGTCATCGGCCAACTGCCGGATGGCCTGCTGGATTTGCGCACCCAAAGCGTTCACACTCGCGGTGGTGTCGTGGACGAACGGATCAACGTAATGGATCATCCGACCATCAGTGGGAGGGTGTGTGATGGAGTCGGTCAGCCGCCGCAAATCCTGTTCAATGCCGGCCAACCTAATGCTTAGCGCACGGCGCTGGGATTCGTTCAGCGGCCAGCGTTGCAGGGGCGTTGTCTGTTTGCTAGTCATTATTTATTGCGCTAACCCCATCCAAATCGCCGCGATGAACCAGATGTTTTCCATAAAAAACTCCTACCAACGCATCCGTTAGTAGGAGTCATCAGCCCCGAACGCTTTCCGGAGCGGGAACTACCTCAGGCGAACTCCATCGCCCTCATATTAAGATTACGCTTTCGCCGTCGGCTGTCAAGCCTGTGGCGGGCGTAGCACATCTGGCTATTGCGCTGAGCCGTATTCCGTCGGCTGTACGTGGCTTGTCAGACGGATACGCTGTAACGACCGAGGCGACCAATCGTGACGGTGACAGGGTGTGGTAGCTGGATGTGGAGTTGGTAGGATATGAGCGATGAAATCACAAAGAATCTTCAACCAATGGTCCACTTATTATCGGCGGCCATCGTTCTTGGGATTCCCATCTTATTTACAGCTTGAACACCCGCTTGCATCATCTTTGCTTCATCGGCTGTGGGGTTTGCATGGGATGGTGCCCCAAAGATAAATTCTAGGGATGCATCATCACGGCTGGATTCGCCAATAATTAAGGCATTCTCCCGTAAATCCAGCAGCCCTAGAATGCCATCAACCGACGGAACACCTGATCGTGCATTCCCCACCCAGACAACACGGTCACCTGCAAACACTCGCCATAGGTTCGGTCCATCCAGCGGCTCAGGTGGTTGGTATCCATCTTTGAGTTTCGCCATCATTTTGTAGACCGCTGCTCCATGCACCTCCAATGGGTGCAGCGTAAACCACACGGGCAGATCAGCTACACGGTTAGTAACTGTGACGAAATCGCTATCTTGCAATTCCCAATAGTCAGCAATATCAAAAAGATGATTATCACCTGCAAACAGTCCACGACACCGCAACCACATGATAAAATCACCCTTTCGGCATGACCATCGCAGTGTACTATTGCTGTCGAAGCGGATCGGTTGAATCTGGTGTGAGTCTTCCATGATATTTCTCCCATCGAGTGTCACCACTCCGCCCCATTTCCACCGAGCATATCCGCCGCCCGCCACAAGTACCAGGCTGCCACGCTTCGATGTACTGACAATTTATTCCATATTAATATTAGCTACACAGTGTGAACGTCCAATAGTGTTGCTAAATTCTGTACAAAGTGATGGAATCCCAACCGAGATGCAATCCCGCTCACTCCAATTGAGACGGCGATAATTCTCTTATTTCCTATTTCGACGACCTCTAATGGTTGACCAACTAGTGGAGCATCGGATATCCGCCGCGAAGAAGGATAAACGAGATGTATTGAATTTATTCCCGCAGCTCCCATAAACGCCAAAGCTTCATAGATGTCACCACCACTAACAGTTGCAGCAGTTGTGCCGTCACCCTCATCGGACTGCTCCGTAGCTTTATACTTTGCGTCAACTAAAACTGGGCTGCCGTTCTTCATAATGCAGATATCGGGTGTGGCTCTTAGACTGCTCTGTTTAACTTTCGTCTGACGAGTGCCAAGCAGAAATCTTCGCTTTTCGACGCTAGTTGTGTGAAAGGCTCTGCGGCATGCTGAAAAAACTAAATGTTCCCACGCATCTTGTGTCCGCAATACATAACCTGGTAAGGAAGATGGGCCCTTTCCTGCGTAGCCAACTGTCTTTGAAATAGCGATTAAACGAGATAGTTCTAGCAGAGGCATCCACCGTTGGTGACGACTGAGAACTCTATTCGTGGTGATATTTGGCTTAGCAGTACCTACGGCTCGCATCAATTGAGTTGTAGCTCTGTCCAAGCGTAGAATACTTTGAGGGCTACTTACCTGTGAATGTAGGTACTCAGCTGCCGTCAACAATAAGAGATTACTGGTGTTTGATGTAGAAAGCCGAAGACCAGCCTGGGCAAATCCGTTCGGCGGCGGCAGAAGTATATCCTCTTCGTCAGGTTCGCCATCGATGCTGTAATCTTGCCAGACCGCGTGTTTGTAGTTCCGAATAGGAATGCGCTGATGTTGTTCATATTGGAACAACCATGCTCGCGCAAGTATCTCCGATAAATTTGCACTCGGTTTTGCACTAACAGGCATTAAATATTTGCTAAATAGACTCCCGTAACGTGACTGAGCGGCTATCCACAGGAAGTCTTCTCGCCAATCTGGTGATTCTGGGGATAGGTACTTCGGTACAATCTCAATCTTGTGATATTGACTTAGCGTTAGAATACCCGCAAAACGTATTAACCGAAAGGATTCGCGATAATACTCTATAAAATAATCCGAATTGGCTGAGGGATCAATCTGACGTATTGACCTTTCAAGGAGAACACGAAACTCAGACGATGATAGGCCGAGCGTTTCTGCGCCCTTTAAAAAGGCAGTCGGAGGACCGTATTCTTGTAGAATTAGGGTCTTGTGTTGGATTGGCATTATTAGGAGTTCTTGCCGACTTGAAGTAATACCTTGTACAAATCAGCGTCTGGGGTCTTTTTTAACTGTACAACTGGTTGGTCGCCGAAATATGCTTCTCCCACATGATAAACGCTCGTGTCGTTAGCGTTGTAAACAATGGCACGTGCTTGATCATTACCAAAGAATACTTCATCTATGTGCGCCTCTATGCGTCTCCAGCATTCAGCGGCATGCTCAATAGCTCCTGATAATGTAGTGGGCGGTCTCTGCCACATCAGGACCCCGTGTCCGAGTTGAAATGTCGGACTGCGACCAAGTGATATACGGCGATTGACTTCAGTCCATGCTCTCCATAGGGCATAGTATACATCCTTTGGCCCGCTTGCTTTATCAGAAATGGTTAGATTGGCTTCAATTCCTAGAAATTCTTGAGCTGTCTTCGGTTCTGGTTCAAGCCGATAAGTGTCGAATCGTCGAAGGAAGGCTACATCTAAAGGCTCAACCGATGTATCGGCTTCATTCATGGAGGCTAATAAGTATAAATGTGGTGATAAATGACACGCTTCATATTTTCCACCGTTCACGTAAGCATAAAACGTAGCCGAAGAGTCGAGTGGCTTGTTGTTATCATCTAAGCGTTTGTCTGCCTCAATTGCAGTTAAAGTATCCCCAAATATAGACACTGCAGGGCCGCGATTAATCTCATCTATAGTCAAGAGTGATGTGCTGTCAGGTATAAGAGCCGCTCGATTAGCTTGAAATAATATTCCCTCTGTTACCTCAAATCCAGTCGATTGCCCAGTCAACTTCGGTGAAATGCCGCTAACAAACTGGCGGTGCTTTGTTCCTTGGTGAAAAGTAGTATCAAGTACATGTCGGTTAAACTTCTTGGGGCTTGGCATCCAAGGCTCGACTTTTCGAGTTTCAACCTTTGGAAAAGGCGCTAGTCCTTTCCCATCATAGGCGGGTGGAGGTGTCCCGCGAAAAGCAGTACGAATCTCAGCCATCACGTGAGATTTACCTGTCGCTGGTGGTCCTACAATAAGAACATTCTTATGGCGTGCCAGTTTTCGGAGAATCTGGTCGGCATGAAATGATAATGTGCTCATATTTTACCTGTAGTGTTGGCCATTTGAAAAGTCAAAGATGCCACGTGCAGTTTCCTTTTCACTTGTTTTAGCCTGAATCACCATTTTAACAAAGCCCACAAAATCGGCCCGATTCTGGTTAAGGTGACGTGTTGACATAACACGAGCCCAGACGTTACGGCTTTTATCAAGAGTCAGCAAGTAAAAGATTAAATACCCTTGGTTGGTTTCATTGTTAAACATATGTTGATCAATTTGCCAACCAGCAATAAGATGAATAGTTGCAATCCGAATCTCGCCAGGGCGGGCGGCAGTCTCGTCCCAAAGACTAATTGTCTCATTCTGGATCGTCGGATTGAGTTCAGTGTAAATGATTCCAGTTCGTTCACGATTTGATACTGCATGGGGAAAGAACTGGGCAAGGCGTTCCCAATATGGTGTCGCAGGGCGGATTCGTAAATCGCGAGCGCCTCCGCCTGTAGTGGAGACATTTGAACGGGCTACCTGTTTCAATAAGTCGCCGTTCTTTGTTTCTTGAAAGAAAGCTAGTATGGGTTCGTCAGGAGTTATTGCAGTTGGCATATTATCCATAAATATCACTTTTTACAAACACTACTATAAAATTGATTTGGCACAAACGGAATTGCACCAATATTCCGAGCGGCGCGGATACGAAGTTCAATAGATTTCGCTTCTTTGAGTAGATCTTGGCCACAAAGAACTGCATGAAGCGCAGTGTCTTTCGTAATTGTTGATTGGTGTTCGCTCAGTATTGATGGCTGGTGTTTATCTAATTGTGAAAAGTCATTGAGAATAAGTCTGTAGTCAGATGCCGATATCCCATACGCTTCGGCTACTACTTGTTCTAAATTTGCACGTGCCTGAGCTGTGCCAGTCGTGAAAGGATCTGCCGTACTATGCATTAACATGTTGGCTAATCTGGCGATTCGGCTGGCAGCTGCACTATTTTGTGTAAATACAGGGATTGGCACACTATCTAAAATAAAGTAATTGATCGTTGTGGTGCATACCCTGCGTAGCAACCAATCAAAAGTCAGGCTATTCACAACGCCTAACCAGATAAGTGCTAATTGAGGCCAATCCGAAGTGTGGTAAAACTCGACAGTTGGAACCTTGTTTCCTGCAACACACCCAGCAGGAATAATCGACGCAAGCATTGTGCGCTCATTGGTTTGTCCAGTTATATCACAAAATCCAACGCGCAGCTGCATGCTCAGTCGCCTAGTTTCCACATCGAGCGACTGTGGGGCAATATAATATTGGGGATGCAAATCATTGACATTCGCTGCAGTACTTGTGTTCCATACAGCACGTCGGCCAGTTCCTGAAGCGTAAGCCTTCGCTCCAAATTGGAACTGATGGACCATGCGCCCCTCAATGAGCGGTAATAATTCTGTACGTCTATTCCGTATAAAAAGCTTTCGGTCTAGGGACATGTCGAGTTCCCGATGGCACTGATGCCGCCAAATCGTACGTGGATCTCCGAATGCAGGATGTAATTGTGAAATTCTTTTGAACAGCAGCCATTCTGCAGAGGTACGCACCTCTGGAATGGTAAGGTCAGGTCGGAACTTTCTAAGGCATTGCATCTGAATGTTAACGCCGCGTGTTGTTGTAAGGCCTTCGACCGTCCCAGTTGCGTGTCTAAGCAGTGTCTTGTGCTGAGTCGATATTGATGATAAATCCGCTTCGAGGACAAGGTATTTGAAGCGCGTGTCAATCGAGAAGAACCTCGCCTTGTTGTCGGCGATTGTAATATCAAGCTTCGCAGTTGTTTTGACCAGTTTTGTTCTTAAATCAGTAAGTCCATGTGATCGAATTAGACCCGCAGGGATAAGAAATGCTATTTTTCCATCAGGTCTAGCAATGGCCTGTGCTAGCTCAAGAAACAACTTGTAAAGGTCTTGCTCACCTTTCCATTTAAAAGTGGTGCTATGGCTAAGCTTCGTTCGATAGAGTTGTAGCGCTTGTCGATTTGTTTCAAGATTAGCAGGATCGGATTCATCTGGGTAATCAGCGCCGTAATGTCTTACGTTTCCGTTTGCTTTAACATGTTCGTGTTTGAGCAGGCGAAGACGTTCCCATGGTGGATTTGCGATTACCCCATCAAATCCATCGGGGGCAAAACTGCGCCACAATGTCATTGGTGCAAGTAGGCTATCTGTACAGATAAGATGCTTTTGTAATTTACTAATCGATGTGAGGTCAGACGACATTGACGACAGCGAAAGCAAAACTCCACGTATGGCGTGGTCTGACATGTCTGCCGCGTAGATGGACTCCGATAACATAAACTCGATTGGCACATGAAAGTGCTGAGTCTGCCGAATCACATAAGCAACAAGTAAGATTCCAGGTCCTGAAGCTGGATCGATAATCTTTAGTGGCTGCCTACCTTTGACGTTTGGCATTCTAGCGGCAAGATGTTTGGCTAGACGGAAGTCGGTATTGTAAGCACCTTTTGTTTTTCGCTCATGATCTCCGATATCAATTGCCGATAAAATAGACAAAACAAGCGCAGGCTCGATTGGTAGCGAATTAATTATGCTGATTAGCCTCCGTGCAAGCGACCTTGATTCTGTGGAGGGACGTCCGTGCCCTGTGATATCTGTAAATCCATGAAGATCATATCCTCCTATAATAGATGCGCACACTTCCAGAGTTGAGAGTTGAAGATCTTCGCGGTCACGCTGACCTATGCCCGAAAGTGCCGATTCTAATATACTAAGAGCTGGCGCAAGTATGGAGTCTTGGTATGTTGCGGAGTCACTCAAGATTTCCTCAAATCAAACACGTACTCGCAAAGATTCATATTATTGGAATTGGACCGTGATATCTTATTTGGTGAATAACGACCAAAACCAGAATACTCATGAACCTTAATAGTCCCGTATTTCTGAATGATTGACCGAAGTCGTTCAGGTGCAATATGTCCGTCTGAACTGTAGGAGATTAGAATACGATTCGCAACAAGTTGGTTAATTAGTTGGTCAAGCGCAGCTGCAGCCTTTGTTTTGTAGCAAAAAGATGAAGCTTTTGCCTTCCATGGACGCAGCCCAGTAATGCCTGCGACGATGGGTTCGTCCTCACAAGCAATGGTCTCTAAGATGTGGTAGTAGGCTGCATATTGTCTTTTCGTATAGGGCGGATCTAGGTAAGCCACGTCGTCAAATTTCGTTTTGACATCTAATGCATCACGTGTCGTAACTTTCCATCTGTGTTTCTTGTGTGGCAGGGAGCGGCAAGTTAGTCGTAAGTTGCGGAGCGCTGCGGGTGTAAGCTCCCGAAGAAAACAACCATAGGTCCCAGCAATGTTTGCCACCTGATTCACAGCTTCCATCAAATCTCCCAGTAACAATGTGTGTTCCAGTGGTGTAATAGCTGATAGTTCTTTTAGCCGCACTATTTCAGAACGAATGCCATCAATTTTGCCTGCGTTATCGTTTGAAAAGTATAAACGTCTGACGCCTGCCTGATTGCGCCCACTAGGTGCATACTCCTGAAAAAAATAACCTTCACGCGGTGGGATCATGTTAAGATGTCCCACTGCACCGCTATATCCACCCAGCTTGCGGAAAGATACTTCAGTCTGTGTCAACAGCCTTGCCGCTGTCATGACCGATGCGGACTTTAGGTGGTCATTGGCAATAACCTCCCAACCCAAATCCAAAGCAGCACGGGAAACTACCCCTGTTCCACTGAAAACGTCAAAAAAGCGTGCTCTTCCGTTTGGCTTGCCTAAATTATGGATAATTTTATTAACCAGGCGAGCTTTGGAACCTATGTAACGAAGTTTACCCATGTCGCGCTTCACGATAACGACAAGCGCGTTCAACGTCAATACAGCATGCGTGGCAACCGATTTGGGCAGGTGATCTGAGTCAATTCACACCACGGGCTCTTGGCACCACAGTTCCCGCGAGCCCAAACTGAAGGTTGATTTCAGTGCTAAAATGTGAGCAGTATTGCCGATATCGATCCTAATGGAGGCGCATCATGGCAAAATACACATTTCTTGATTATGCTGCTGAAGTTCTAAAGACGGCACCCAAACCACTTATTTACCAAGAAATATGGGAGGCTGGGAAAAATACCAACACCATCTCCAAGCTCACGTTAAAAGGCAAAACCCCTTGGCAAACACTTGGGGCAAGACTTTTCATGGACGTTCAGAGTTCATCATCGCAGTTTATCAAGATCGGGAAGAACCCCGCGAGGTTTTGGTTGAAATCACGACAAGCGGAATTGACGCCAGCGGATCTCAAGGGGCTCGATACCGAAAAGCCCAAAGTGGGTGGCATTGAAAATGCATCTACATACCATGAGCGGAAGTTGCACACTCTGGTTGCTTACTTTGCCTATACGAACCCAGCCTTCAGCCGTGGAAAACAGATTTATACAAAGACAATTTACCACGAGAAATCCAACAAGAAAGCGCTTAGCGAGTGGGTCCACCCTGACATGGTCGGGTTTTATCTGCCGTTAGAGGACTGGAATTCCAAGTTAATCGAGTTCAACAAGTCCACTGATAAAGGGGCAATCCGCCTGTTTTCATTTGAAATTAAAAAACACATTGACCGAAACAATTATCGGGAATATTTCTTTCAAGCAGTTTCCAATTCTTCTTGGGCCAATGAAGGGTATTTAGTTGCTGCGTCGATACAACAGCGGGATGATCTGTTATCTGAGCTGGAGAGGCTGTCGGTGTCCTTTGGCATTGGTGTAATCCTTCTGGACTTGAAAGACATTGACGCCTCGCGGGTGATTTATCCCGCCCGCCCAAAAGTTGCACTTGATTGGGAATTAATGAACAAGTTGTGCGAGCAGAATGAGGATTTCGCAACCTTTGTGGATAATGTTCGCAAAGATTACGAAGTGAACACGATTCACAAAAGCGAGTATGAGCCGATTCTTGATGCCGAGGCGTACATTGAAAAAGAACTCGGAATACCACAGTCGAAAGATTCCTGATGCCGTAATGTAGATGCGTACCACCATGAGAGACCAGACCCAGCGCATTGTTTTACATAGATTACTGAACAGTGTTGACATTACTACGCTAGACTTCGCCGAAAAAGGGTATACAAAGGAGGAGGATAGGCAGGGGTGGCGGCTGTTTGTGCAGACAGGGCATGAAGCTACGCCTGATTGGAAGAACTTCATCAAGCGACATCTCACGGCCACACCTGAAGATGTAATTGTCAATCGTAGCTGCAGCTTTATTCTGCTGGTGAACCATGCCAACATTAATTACGCATTGACTGGTGGCTACGGCTACCTATTAATAAAACCTCTTGCGGATGCGACATTTGGGCTCGATGTTGTAATGAGACTGCTAGATGAAGCCCAGATCACAGCACTTCACCAGCGAAACCTTAAGGGCAGCACACGGCAAATATTCAGAGCTGTACTTGGGTACAATCCGCTATTTGATGACGATAATGTGACGCGCATTCTGAGGTCCTTGGAAGGTAAGGGCATCTTTGAGGGGCGTCGATTTAGAGTTACAGGACGCTCATCACTTACATTACGTACAGCTAGAAGCGCGGGCGACATCCACCTTGTGCTACAAGAAATCGAGCAAGTACTGATACAAGCACCTAAGGTCACTTTTCCCAAGGGGTTTGTCACTGTTCAGGATATACATGAACGTGAACAACTAGACGAAATGATGTTCAACGGGTTTAAGGAGTTCTGGAATAATAAAGCAACGCGTGATCATCTATACCTTGAGTTTAGCGAGCCATTAATTCAGTTTCGAAGCGACAAATTCATACTTACATATGGGCATAGGCGTATTGAGATTCCAGACTTTGACCTAGAGATAATTAGGGACCGCTTTTATCAAGAAGGGCTAACGATACTGGATGATGCCTCATCACTCAATAAGCTGAAAGTAACCACCGTTGATGAAGCGGGTCATACACTAATCAGAGCCGTGCCTATTGAGAAAATGCTAATTTGTGAGCTTGCCACCAACAACACGAATTACATTAGGCTGGACGGCGAGTGGCTTCGCATACTTGATGAGTTGCGAGTCAATCTTGATGAGCGATTGAAAACAGTGCGCGTAGATCCTCAATTATTACCAGCGTGGGCAAGAGCACAGCATCCAGAGGAACTTGATTACAATAGGGCCACAGCTATAGCCAAAAGCTGGGCTTGTCTCGATCAGGACTTTATCCAGTTTCAAGGGCACTCAAGGGTTGAGCTTTGTGATCAATACGATTCGCAGGATGGATTATTCGTCCATGCGAAGGAGACATGGGGTGCAAAGTCTTCGTACCTATTCACACAAGGAGTGGTCGCAGCAGAATTCTTTAAGCACGACATGGCATTTCGGCAAGCGTGCATTCAGAAATGGCCAACACTATTCAACACCCAAAGCGTTGAACAGCCTCACACAATCGTATTTGGGATTGCGGATACTAAAGCTGCCGATGATCCGACGTTCCCTCTAAACATGACGTATTTTGCAAAACTCAGTCTATGTGACGCCATATCGCGCTTACGGGAAATGGATTACAATGTAATTCTAGCCCCGATTAAAATGCTATAACTAACTTCTCATGCGTAAACTCCTCACCGTCATCCTGATCTTGGTAGCCGCTGGCACTGGCTACCTCATCGGACTACCCTGCTTCAGAGAGTGGAGGCACGGTATCTGCAATCGGGACCATGCCAGCGTTCCAGCAGTCGATAATCCCACAGTGGCACAATCCCTCGGGGTTTTGTTGATCCGGGGGTAATCTGCCACAGCATTGCCCGTGTTGGCCAAGGGATCGTCAGATAGTACAAATACTTGCTCGTACTGTCCCACTTGAAATTGTCGGGATGATAAACCACCCCAATATCGGGATCTTCTTCAGGAAATTCCCAACCCCGTGCCGCAGCCAACCTTTGGATCTCGATTACCTGGCCACCTGCGTGTGCCATGAACAATCGACCTGCGTACACAGGATCACCTGCGCCATCGATTGTGATGTGCCCGACTAGTTCATCTTCCACCCAGGCAACAGACTTGCCATCGGGTGAGATTGTAACTGTGGACGATTTGCCATGATAAATCTGCTGCTTTTGCCATGTAATCGTTGTGACGTTGCTGATCGTTACCACGGCATACCCTGATTGCGACTTGCTGGCAAAATTCTGACCAGTCACAACGTTAGTTAGCAACCAACAGCCTAAAAACGATATTCCCAAGTATTTCATAGATCCCCTTGCAATCCGTCAGCTATCAATTCCCAACCCCGTCATAATCACCACGGCAAGGCTTGAACTGGAATAGTCCAGTGGGCGTGGTGCGTGTCAGCAGGAAAAAGCCATAGGTAAAACCTGAACCGACTAAATGTGTGCCTGCATGCACCAGAATCTCCTCAAATCCACTCCCTGAAAAATCACCATGCGCCAGCTCCCGTAGATAGGCTGACACTAATTCCGACTCCTCCTCATTTCCTAACGGTCCACCTGTTAGTTTCCCACCCCAAAGCAATCGGACAACCTGTTGTGATCGATTCGCAGGCTCGTCATCTTTCGATAGTCTGACTAACTTGCGCTTGATCAATTCCGCAATCGAGACCCCTTGGGCGGTCAGCTGGTCATGCAGTTCGTGGTCATCACTTTCATGCCAGGGCAGCATCTCGACAGGCAAGAGTTCCAGATTCTGGACCCCGACTTGCTTGAGGTAACTGACCTTGGGGGTTTTAGCGTGCTGGATTGCTGTGAAGATTGCCGAAGCCTCAATGAATGGGAACTGATTCCTAATCTCAGCACCATTGCGGGCATAGTATTTCTTGGCAGTTAGTTTTTCCCATTCTTCACAGGTATGCGCGGTGGCCGTTTTTCCATCTTCCGTTGCTAATTCGACAGCGGCATCCTGCCCGTCAGAATCCTGGACCGTTAGCTTCCGCAAGGCTGGAATATCAGCAAGCGATATCGCGCTATAAGTTTTCCCACCAAGATGCAGTGGCTCCGTTAACTGAAGCACTAGCGTGTTGGTTGCAGGCGTGGATTCGTTGGTTGCTGCCTGCGACTTGCTGGCAAAATGATAGCCAACCAGTGCATCCGCCAGCAAACAAACACCTAACAACGATACTGACCAGATTTTCATAAATCGCCTCCTTGAATTATTTCAGCTCTTCGACAATAGCTCCAACAACGCTGTTTTCTCCGTACAGGCGGTGCACTCGTCCAAGAACAGCTTCACCCACTGGCGGATCACAGGTTTCGGACTGTGCGCCAGAATCTGGAGCTCCTTGTAGTTATGCTTCAGAAATTCGACAATCCCATCATCGGCTAACCCACGAATCCCATCCTCGCTAATCTGCGAGGTTGCTTCATCAAGCGCAAACCGCTCTTGTGCTGGGTTCCACTTGAATCGCGCAGTGCGATTGATTGAGAATAAATCTGTCACTTCAGTGAGGCTTTCAATGGCGTTGACATACTTGGCCGAGACCGCCACGTCTACCGTCGGCGTTGGCTCATCGGTCATGCCCGTCACACGGATGGAGTACTCACGGTCGAAGGGCATATTCCAGCCCGACAAATAACCTGCCACAGGGATGCTGAAAACCTCCCGTAGCCCATCGGCACGCACAGTATACCAGTTTTTCTCGAAGGTTTGGACCCCTGTCCCTGTTTGGGTCATCTCACGGATCGCCAAATAGCTATGCTGCTTGCCAATCTGTACGATGTGTTGCTCAGGTGGGGAATATTTCTGAACAGTACAATCCCGTGTTGCAATCAACCGCCAAGCCTTGTCGTCCCGCAGGAAGATCCAGTACTGATAATTCCATTGCAACTGATCAGTGATGCGCAGCACAGAACACTGCGAACCTGACGGCAGTTGCCAGTTCTCGACCACCGTGGCGGTGTATGGTCCGTGATCCTCAGCAAACACGTCGGACTTAACTTTCCATTGCTTGCTGAGTTGCTGAATGGTTGCATACCCGCCTTTCTCAATCGATTTGGCAATCTGCGCAGGATCGTCAGCCTGAACATTGTAGTTCGCGATGACCAGTGCCGTGTATGCCACGACGGCGATTGACAGAAACTTCATGATTGCCTTATTTTCCGCGCTCGCGCTGGGTGGCTAATCGTACGCATTGGTGCTGAGTGATTCATGGTTTTCCCTTGGGGCAATACACCAAGCCGTTTCGCAAGGCGTAGATTGACCTGCTGTAGCTGCGCCACAGCTTCTGACGCGGCCAGTGGCTCCATCCCGAGGTGAGAACATAGCCCCGCCAGTACAGGCCACGCATTTTCTTCGATGTCGTGAATAAATGGGCAGCTAAACAATAAACCACAACGAACGCATAGAACCAAACTAGCAGCATAAACCCTCCTTAAATGTGAGGTGGGAGCGCTCGGAAGAAGAGACACCTTGCCTGGACTTCTGACTGCTCAAACGCTGGTGAAGATGTCTCACCAGGGTACGACCTCCTTGTTAGGTTCCGTGTAGCACCAGCGCGGAAGAGTGTCAACGGGATTGCGGCATAAATCTCAATTTCGCTGGCGTTGGGCGATGATCAGATCCTTCACCTTTGTCGGGTGCGGGATGCCATCCACAACATCCGCCGCATCCACTGTTGCAGCAGTCGAAATCGTGAGGTTACCAACCCCAATCATTCGTCCCCAGAATGACTGGTTGACCTCCAATGACCTAACATCTTTGATGAAGAATTCCTGGGTTGCCTTAGTGATGATGCCCCTTTCCCATGAAATTCGATCTGAATAAACCCGTAGTATTGAACTCCGCCGTTGTAGCCAGGCAATCAACCATGGCACCAGCAACCAGGCGAAGAACAGATACCAAAAGTAATTCCACCATGACGGTCGCACTTCCAGTAACGGTATGAGGCTGGTCACTTGGTTGGCTGCACCATGGGAGGCTATCGGAAAACCACATTGCGGGCAGGTTTTAGCCAAGGTCGAGACTTGATGACTGCATTCTGGGCAATTGGTGAGGGCCATGCTTAATTATCCTTGGTTAGCTCCTGCCATGACAATCACAATCGACCACCCCATTTAATGGCGGCTTGCACCACCGGCAACTCGGCTTCGATATCCACACAAATTCGCGCTTTAAGTTTTAGGTAATCATTCAATACCCGCAGCGCATCCTCTCCCATTTCCTTGCCTGCAAAAAATTCAGGCAGTTTGTCAGCGAAGTTTAGGCCAAGTTGCAATGTCTGGCTTGGTACCTCAACCCCCAGATCGTAATTACTCAACAACAACCGCCGCTGAGGATGTGTCTTGGCACTGCAGGCATCCAGAAACCAGGTTGGCGAACCTGTGGAATCAACATGGAGCAATTGCAGAAGTTTCTTTTCGAGATGCCACATGTCACGGAGGGTTTCTTCTGATATCGCCAGTGACCGCAGATAGACCAACTTACGTAGGAACATCAGATACGCCTCGGAATAGCCTGCGCCACTAAAACTAGGCAACTCGAACCGTGACTGCAACCCATGCAGGTAAACTGCGGGTCGGTTCAGGTCGGCAATGAGATCAGAAAGGGAATGCATTGTTACCGCTAGACTTTTAGACTTTGACTGCACTTTTCAAGAATACTCTGGCGCGATGAAAATCGAGATACTCACGTTGTGATTCAGCAAAACCTCCGACATTAACTACGCGGTCCATGACGATTCCCATTCTGGACATTGATTCCTTGTGGGCCACGGGAGAGACCAGTAATTCGCCACTGTTTTCAAATGAAATAAACCCACGATCAAAAAGGTGATCGATTGTGGGTGTCAGCAGTAAGCCATTACCTTCAAACAAGCGTTCGTGGTTATCCGACTCCCGCCAAGGCTTGATGTGGCTTGCAATCAAATGTTCGGGTCGATCTACATGCGTAATGCGGCAGCGGCGTTCAATGTGAGAGACATTCTGACGAAATAATCCCTGACCACGACGAGCTTTGATCAGTGCCTCTTTTTCTGTCTCACGGAGGATAGTGTCTTGTGAAATTCGATTACTTTCACGATCTTCCCATTCAATGATCCCTCGGAGATCCATCGATGGCGCGTCTTTTGATGCGGCAAGCTGAACACCTTTGATAATTCCCAGCAGATCAGGTGATGTCAGTTGTGCAATAACAAGCGCCATTGGTCGGGGAATCTGCGCAAGATAAACGCCTTGATTCCCGTACCCATTTATTCGGATTGGAGAATAACGTTCGGGCAATGTCGGTGCGATAGCAAGCATGTGTCGAGTGGGTTGAATCGGATTAACAAACGGCAGAAAATCAATGTCGACACGCCAGCCAACTTCATTCCACGCTTGACCGATGTGCCCGAATTCATCTGGACGGGGCGATGTGTAGCAGTGAGTCTGTGCTATGCCAAATCCCTTCACCACACCGTCGGCATACGAAAACACGATGTCACCAGGTGCTACCTCCCGCATGGTCTCGTAAAACGGGTTTACTTGGTTGTTTTTCTTGCGCTTGGGTGACCAAATATATTTTCCGAAGAATTCTTGTCGGAAAGTCTGACTATGATTGACCCACCAGAATTTCATGTGCCTCTGGTGGTGGATGGTTTCATAATCTGGTCAGTTCTTCAAGCGTTACTGGATTATGATCAATCATTGGACCAAAGCCGCATTGACCCTAGCCATGCAATCTCATATTCTCCCACGAAGCATGGCCAGCCACAACAACTGCCCGTTCTGCCAAACAACCTCAGATCGGTTCGTGATGCTTAATAAATACAGCATTGCATTTCAGGATTCATTCCCGATTTCCAGGGGGCATACCTTAGTTATTCCGCTCAAGCACGTTGCCAGTGTGTACGAGCTTTCTGACGACCAACAAGCCGATCTGTGGCATCTCGCAGCTCGAATACGGCAACAACTTCACGACGAGCTTCACCCTGACGCCTTCAACATTGGCGTCAACGATGGCACAGTAGCAGGCCAGACAGTCAACCATGCCCACATCCACGTTATCCCAAGGTACAAGGGTGATGTCGTGGATCCGCGTGGTGGGATTCGTTGGATCATTCCTGAGAAAGCCAAGTACTGGAAATAGCCATGCTAATCCCCACCGCTGAAGATCAGGTCAAATTCTTGTCCAACATTCAGCGGGTGTTGTCGGAAGGTGATTTTGTTGCCACGTATAAATATGCGTTGTTGCTGTCCTTGGCAGATATCGCTGTGGATCACGGTGATGACTCAGGCTCAGTATTGACGGTAACCACGGATGCGATTGCGAAGAAGTTCATCACGTACTATTGGCGTCAAGCGATCCCATTTGTGCCCAGGAGTGATATTCGAAATGCATCAGGTATTTTGCTGCGCCAAAACCACGGCAAACCACCAGCCATATTGCGGATGATTCAGAAAGCCCATCAACAGTACAACGGCAAGCTCAGCAAACTACAGAGACAACAAAGAGATTGGGCACGCTTGGTTAATCAAGTGGCAGGTGTGGTTCGAGTGATGCCGTTGTGGAAGTTGCAGACAGTGGGACGGCAACCGTTGGAGTTCCTGTATCCCAATACTGGTTCAGGTCCTGCCATCGAGTTGAAACCTGGGGTAGTGTATTGCCTGCGGAAGTTCCATGAAATGATAGCTGATATGGTCCGTGGTGCTTGGCTGCGTTACATCCGCCACTACAATGCCACTGAACTTGGTAGCAACATTGATCTTGAAGAATTCCTGTTTGGCACTGAGCGTGAAGATCTGACAGTCATTCGGCCAGTGCTACGAGATCTTCAAGCAGGCACATGTTTCTACTGCACCAGACAGATCGATGCCAAAGCTGCCGTGGACCATTTCGTGCCGTGGTCGATGTTTCCTCTGAATCTAGGCCATAATCTCGTCCTGGCACATCACACCTGCAATTCAGCCAAGTCGGATCGGTTGGCGTGTCAACATCACTTGGAGCACTGGCACGAACGCAATGTCACCCAAGGGAAGACATTGCAGGATGAATGTGGTCGGCTGGGGATAACGGTGGATTTGCCTGCGACTAACCGAATTGCTGAATGGGCCTATCGACGGACCTACGAGAACCAGGGCTTAACCTGGCATCATGGGAAGGCGCTGGAGGTCATAACAGATCTCTCAACGTATGAAGAAGAGCGCGGGGTCTGAATGAAACTTTACCATGAGGGTCATAGTGAAGTGTATGGCGGGAAGACCTAGAACGAAAGTGATGGAATCATAATATGGGTAGAAGACGAGACAGCTCACTTGTAGGAATGCTCTTAGAGAGCCTGGAATTCGTGTTTCAGTACATTCCTCCGTGGGTAAGCATTCCTGTTGGGGTTGTTGGCGGCTTGCTCATCGTCTACTTTTCCTCCACCTTTAAGACGGAATTGAAGATCTTTAATATGCTTGGTTGGATAATTGGAGGCGCGTTTACTCTGATTTTCTGGGCAGCAGGGCTTAAGGCTTGGCTGGGACACCGAAGCCAATCGCCTGACTCATTCCAATCAGGGGTCACTTCATCAGAACCAACCTGTCCAAGTTGTGGTAGACCAATGGTCCTTCGGCATGCGAGACGCGGAAGCAACGCAGGGAATGGCTTCTGGGGATGTAGCGGATATCCCAATTGCCGTGGTACTCGCAATATTAGTTAGTCGAATATGGACATCCGATTCTCATGTGTCAATTGCAGTCAACATTTCGTAATTGATGCGGCATGGACTGGAACGGTTCAGACATGTCCCACCTGCAACCAATCTTTGACCGTTCCACAAGCCAATACCTCACCATTCAATTCATCAACAGAATGGCAGGATATCCGTGCCATTGTTTTAGCTCGTGATGACCATCGGTGTGTGGGCTGCGGTGAAGTTTGTAGTCGCGGAGAAGCCGATGTTCATCATCTCATTCCACGCTCACTCGGAGGCTCTGATGAACCAGCCAACCTGGTTACTTTATGTGACGGTTGCCACGGGGCTCATCACCCCAATCTGCAAGCTTCGTTGTCACGCCGATTCATTGAAAGATGGGCACTACGTTTGGCAAAATGGTTAGACCGCCACCGTGAACTACCTGAGGTCACCGAGAATCTGGGTGGTGCGCTCCGATTATTGGGGTTAACAAGGTTCCGCGAGAATCAATTGGAAGTTGTCCTGGCTGCCCTTAAAGGCGAGTCCGTGCTGATGGTCAGTCCAACAGGTTCAGGCAAGACGTTATGTTTTCAACTGCCAGCATTGTTGCGCAGTGGTACGTCGTTTGTGATTTCCCCACTGAAAGCCTTGATGAACGATCAGGTTGCCAGCCTCCAACGCAAGAAAATCCCCAGTTCATTCATCAACGGGGATCTCGGTCCTGAAGAAAAACTCCTGCGGTATGAGTTACTTGATAACCATGCCCTAAAATTCTTTTACTTCACACCTGAGCGGTTCGATCCGACAATGGTTCGATCAACAGAGATTCAGCAGATTTCCAATACAAAGCCCAGCTTCCTGGTCATTGACGAAGCCCACTGCATTGATCGTTGGGGTGGGGATTTCCGTCCTAATTACAGTCGTTTGGGAATAGTCAAACGTGTGCTCGGCAATCCACCAACCCTCGCATTTACAGCCACAGCAGGGATTAAGACCCAGCGTCGTATTCTTGATTCACTTGGAATTCCACAGGCGAAGATCATTGTGAGTGGGGTTGACCGTCCAAACATCGCGTTGCTGCGGCTGCCGATTGAAAGCGACACCGAAAGATGCTCAATGGTCAAGGCGTTGTGTGGTGTCATGCCAAGTGGTCATGCGATGATCTTCGTGCCAACAGTCAAGATTGGGGAGCAAGTTAAGGCAGGCTTGGAATCCATTGGGCTGACGGTGCCATTTTATCATTCCAAATGTGGGACCGCCAATGAACGGGACATGTTGTTGGGACGATTCACTGGCCGAATTGAACCAGCAATCCCGATCATCATTTGCACCAACGCATTCGGCATGGGGCTTGATGTGCCTGATGTGCGACTGGTGATCCACTGGCAACACCCTGCTTCAGTTGAGGATTATTTACAGGAATTTGGACGGGCAGGACGGGATGGTAGGCAATCACTGGCGGTATTGTTTACGAATGCCCAAAAGGATGTCGGATTGTTGGAGTTCATGGCAAAAATTACGGTTGATGGCGCAGAATTAGATGCCGCTCAGAAGGAAACGGTGCTCAAAGGTAAACTGTCCCAAATCGATGACCTGCATAAGTTGGCGACCAATCAGAGGCATTGTTTTAGACGCGGCATTGTCAGATACTTTCAAGAAGAGAAGCCACTGCCACGTAAATCGCTGGCGCTTCGGATTGTGGAATGGTTATTTTCGTCACGGGACAAGCCAAAGAAGGCCAAGCGATGTTGTGATAAATGCGACATGGTAACAATGCGCAACTATCTTAAGTGGGTTAAATCTGTTTATTGAATAATAATACCAATGAAACTCTGCTCAGGTGATCAAACAGGTGTTAATTTTTTAAGCAATTAATGAACCCAGAACTTCGCAATGTTCTACTGCCCGCCTATGCGCCGTGCCAACACTTTAAAAGCGCATGCAAAGAAATGCGCTGGCAACCTCAGGCTGGGCATGTGTAAACGGCGGTCGAAAAGTGCAACGGGTGGCGGTCCAATAGTGTAGCACCCATGGGGGTTTGATACTGCAATCAGCGGACGAGGTCAAGGACTCGTGAGTGGAGGAAGAGCCCCCCTTTGCCCTCCCCCGAGGGGGAGGGCAATTTTTCGCGGGCTGGTCTGGTTGATTATT
>Ga0209083_1001363_pt1 | contig 28283 bp, 33 predicted proteins | sample AM7aDNAmetaG_FD_184132 | JGI IMG/M metagenome (GOLD analysis project Ga0209083, IMG submission 184132) | Freshwater microbial communities from Finland to study Microbial Dark Matter (Phase II) - AM7a DNA metaG (SPAdes) (version 3) | ecosystem: Environmental > Aquatic > Freshwater > Lake ...
ACCCCCTCCCGTCAGGCCCAGGGCTTTATCACCGCGCCTGCTGGAATCATCACCGCCGTGAACATCACGGATCCGGGCGCGGGCTACACCTCCGCCCCCACCTGCACTGCTCCTGTCGGCACCGGTGCCACGCTCACCCCGGCCCTGGGTATCGCGGCTGGCCCCCTGCGTTGGCTGCTGCCTCCTGCGGCGGGTGCGGCGGTCTTCGCGGACTACATCGAAGGTTTCCTCCAGCGGTTCTACACCGACCCCACGACCTGCAAGGTCCTGGACCCTCTCCTCGCTCCCTGGGCCATGCTCACGGCAGATGGGTTCAAGCCCAAGTTCAAGCAGGAGATCGTCGATGTGGATCCCAACGACGGCCCCAAGTTCAACCTGGCCGCTCAGGATCTCCTGATCAGTGCGGACTTCACCTTCTTCGACATCAACGCCGACCACTGGGCGGATGCCCTCTCCACTCCCGCTGGGAACATGGTCAGCATCTCCGCTGCCACTGGCAAGGCGGGCCGCACTCGCATGGGCGTCGGAGCCGAGCGGATCCTGAACAAGTATTCCGCCCTCTTCCGGATGCCGAGCCCCAAGTACATCGGGGAATTCGACCATCTGATCATCCCCCGCTGCACGGTGAACGTGGACGCCGATCCCCAGTTCGCGAAGAACAAGGAGATCACCGTCAAGCTGGGTCTCAGTGCCCAGGCTGAGCCTTCCCTGACCAGTCCCGTGAACGGTGAGTATTGCACCGCGATCTGGGATTACGCCACGGCGGCGGCCCTGTGATGGAAGGCACGACTCGACGATTCGAACTCGGCCTGCCCCTCTTCAGGGGACTGGACATGGGCGGTCTCCTGGCCGCTCAGGAGCGCCTCAGCTCTGGCGACCCCAAAGGCCTCACGGACCTGGTCACCACCCTGGGAGCAGTGGGCGAAGCGCGAACCCTGCGCAAGCTCGCCGCCCTCTGGGTGGCCACCGAGGAGGAACTGCGGCAGGCGGAGCAGGATCCCGCTTTCCGCGCCCAACTCGAGGAGACTGCGGCCATGAAGCCCTTCCCGGAATCCGTGAAGGCCGCCTTCGATTTTTTCGGTGGGCTCATGGCCTCGCTCGGCGCTTCCCTAGGCTCTTCGGAGACCACCGGGGAGAGCGTGTCAGACGAGGCCAGCATGAGCCCGGACGCTGCCCCCTCCGCCGACTCCTGACCCCTTTTGCGGGGGGTTGGGAGCAGGCAGCCCAGCTCCCCGCGCTCGAGGCCCTGATCATGACCGACGAGCACCTTCGTGAACGCCGCTGGTCGAGCCACGCGCAATCGCTCCAGATCTGGGCCAGCACCCTACCTGCCTACGCCATGGGCGGCGAACCTCCTGAGCCTCCCGAACCCCCTGAGGATGACTGATGTCAGACACTCCTGAACTCAAAGTAGTCCTGAGCGCCGACGACAAGGGGCTCTTTGATGGACTGAATAAGGCATCTGAAGGCATCAAGAGCCTAACTGGAAATATCCAATCCTCAATCTCCGAATATGCAGCAGGGGCCGCCGCTGGAGTCACCTTTGCCAATATGCTCGAGAAGGTTGGCGAGAAGGCCAAGGAGGGAATCACCTACATCCTGAAGTCTGGAAACGCCATCAACGAATGGGCCGAGAAATTCAAGGGTCTCCGCGTCACAACGAACGAGAGCCTTACCTCCCTAAACGAGATGTTAACCGCTATCCGGAGGTCGGGCGGGGACATGGGGATGCTCGATAGCCTCATGACGGGTTGGACTCGGAGCATAAAGAGCAACGCTGACGCTCTGATTGCCCAAGGCGTTGCCTCCAGCAAGGCAGCATTGCAGGGTATGACATTCCGGGAATATCTGGAGAAGGTGTATGAAGTTTACGCGAGGATGAAAACCCAGGCTGATGCCAACGTATTCCTGATGGAAGCACTCGGCAAGGGCGCCGCCCTGGCAGCACCCAAACTCAAGGAACTCGTTGAGAACATGAAAGAGGGTAATGACGTGATGCGACGCCAGGGGCTCATGACCCAGGAACGCATAGCCATGCAGGATAGAGAGGAAATTGTCACAGGCCGACTTGGTGATGCGTGGGACAAAAACCGCGCAAAGACAGGGGATGCAATCAACAAAATCAAAGTGAAGCTGGAAGAAATGACAGCTGATTTCATGGAGGCTAATCAGGCCGAAGAGACCATGATCAAGTTGCGCGAGGCTGGCCTAGTTCGCATCAAGCTCATCGCTAACGATGTTCGGGTTGACACCTTGGCGATGGTCGAGGATGCAAGGAAATTACTGACGGTGTGGCAGGCAGTTGGGCTAGCCAAAAACTCCGGGGACAACCGGAACGCAGGAGCCCAGCACAGAGGTGACCTATCCCTCGCTGACCCAGAAGCGGATAAGGCCGCAAAAGAAGCGACAGAGAAAGCGGCGAAAGAAGCCGCTGCTGCAGCGAAAAAAGCAGCAACAGAGAAGCTGCAGGAAATCGAGAAAGAGAATGCGGCCCGTGTTAAAGGCCTAGCTGATTCAACCGCATATGAAACAAAGATCTATGCTGATGCACAGAAAACCCGAGTGGATCTTGTCAAGGAGACCGCCAAGGCGGAAAGCGAGGCATCCAAGGCCGCGTTCGATCAACAGAAGCTGAACCTTGAACAGTCCGTCGCTGACGGGATAATTACCCACACACAGGAACTGGCGGAGTTGAAGAAGATTCGGGAGCAGGAACTCCAGGTAGATTTAGCCGCCGTCCAAAAGGAGATCGAAGTCTACCAGGGGGATCTCGTGGGATGGCGGAATCTCCAGGACCAGATGGTTGCCCTGAAGTATAAAGCTATGCTGGAGATGGGGAAAATCGATAACGATGTAGCGAAGGAGCAAGGGAAAGCCTGGGAGCAGAACACCGCCCAGGGCGGGATCTTCTCCTACCTGAATGAGACCCGTCAGGCGATGCAGCAATGGGGCTCGTTCACCAAGGCCATCATGCAGGGCGTGGAGCAGTCCTTCGCCAACGGGATCCGGGGCATCATGTCGGGGCAGATGAGCCTGGGCCAAGGATTGAAGAGTATATGGAAGGGCATCATGGACACGGTGATCCAGGCCCTCGCCCAGATGGCCGCCAAGTGGATCGTCGCGGCCATTGCCGCCAAGCTCTTTGCGAAAGCCTCGGGCCAGAGCGCCCAAGAGGAAGCTGTCGCCAAGCAGCAGGCCGCTGCAGCCGGTATCTTCAACGCTCACGCCTATATCCCATTCGTGGGTCCAGCGATTGCGGCGGGGCTCATCGCCTTCATGAATGCAAGCCTGATCGCCAACAGTGTGGCGGCCAAGGGGATCACGGCCAACGCCCGCGGTTCCCTGGTCACTGGCCCAACTCTCGCCCTCATCGGTGAAGGCGGGGAGAACGAGGTGGTGGCGCCCGAGACCGCCTTCAAGGATTGGGCCGGGAATCTCACGGCCAACATCATCGCCCAGCAGCGCCAGGCGACGAACTACCAGGCCCTGGGCGCGAACTATGCCCAGCAGGCGAGCCAGACGGGCAGCTTCGGGGCGGGCTACGTGGATCTGCGCGGGGCCATCATCGCCGGGGAATCCGCCGAGTCTGCCCGGATCATCTCCAGCCTCATCCACAAGCACGGCTCCGACTACGACAAGAAACACGGATAACCCAGGAGGACCCCCATGGCACAGAACCCCCAACTCTCATACGCTGCAGTCAACGCTGAGGCCAATGCCCTCGCCCCGTGCATGAACTCCGGCAAACTCAGGATCTATTCCGGAACCATCCCGACCAGGTGTGACGACTCCCTGGGCGCGGCGGTCCTGCTGGCTGAATTGACGATGAACGCCACGGCCTGGAGTGTGGCGAACGGCATCCTGACTGCCAACGCGGTCACGGGCGCGAATGCCGGGGTGAGTGGGACGCACAGTTTTTTCAGGGTCTTCGACTCTGCCGGGACCACGGCCTATATCCAGGGGAACACCGGGACCTCTGCCGCTGACCTGATTCTGAACGCAGCCACGACCACGGCTGGGGTCGCTGTCGGCGTCACCGCACTCACGCACACCGTTGTCAGGGGAGCATAACTATGGCTGGCTGGGGATACGACGAGAAGGTTGCGAAACGATGGTTCCGATCTCCGCGCCAGGTGATCGTCTGTGAGCCCGACACCCTCCCGGTTATGACGTGCGAGATCGTCGAAATCGTCGAACTGGCCGATGGTAGGCGCTACATGCACAACGTCCAGGACGTGACGATTGACATGGCGAAGCTCTCGGATGCCGACCAAGCATCCGCGATGGCAACGCTGGCCTTTTTCACCGACATCATCGGGCGAACGGCGGCGGAGGTCATTACCTCCTATGTTGCCAACCCCCCGCAGGAGTAAGCCATGTCCGATGGAATTGTTCAAGTCGCCGTAGACAGCACGGGCAAGAAAATCGATTGTGACGAGCTCACCGTCAACTCCCAGACGGTGGAGCGCCAACGTGGGACCATCGCAGACCCCACTGTGGCGGCAGCCATCGCCAGGGTCGTTAATGCCTCCCCCACCTCGGAATATGGCCTCGTTACGAGGAACATCCCGAGCGGGACGCAGACCATCCAAGGGATCCAGGACGCCGCAACCACTGGCTCAATCGTCGCTGCGACGACCGTCGTCGGCCCCCTGGCGATTGCATCCAGAAACGTCATCACGGTCTCGATCCATGGCACCTATGCGGGTGTCACATTCATCATCGAGGCGTCCGATGACGCTGGAACAACCTGGTATCCGCTCCAGTGCATCAACAATTCCACTGGGCAGGCGGGCAGCACCTGGACCCCCGGCACCAACGGTGTATCGAGCTATGATGCGGCGGTTGGCGGTTATACCCATGTGAGAGTGCGGGCCACCGCGTGGACCTCAGGGACGGGCCTGGTCAGCATCACCGGGCAGGCATTCGCCTATGATCCCGTTGTGGCTGCGCTCTCCCAGGGACTGCAAGCACCCGCCGCTGTTCCCATCGGTAACCCGGTCTACACCGCGTTCTGGGACGGGACCAACGTCCGGGTTCCTCTGCTCAACACCAGTGGGCATCTCAACGTAATCTTCCCGAGCGCCCAGGCCGTCACGAACACACCGGCGACCCCCACGGCGACGACCCTGAACTCTGCCGCCAGCACGAACACCGGCTACGCCAAGGCCAGCGCCGGGACACTCTATGGGATCGCCTGCAGCAACGTGAGCGCCTCCGTGCGGTACCTGAAGCTCTACAACAAAGCGTCGGCCCCCACGCTGGCGAGTGACACCCCGGTTCTGGTGATCCCGATTGCCGCTGCGTCTGTGGCCAATTTCCAACTAGGGCCGCTTGGGCTCAGGTTCTCCACCGGGATCGCCTACGCCATCACTGGCGGCGTGGCTGACACCGACACCACTGCCATCGCCCTCGGAGACTGCAAGATGTTCCTGAGCTACATCTAGATGCTCCTAGCCCTCCGGTCCCTGCTCGAGGTAGCTGGCCCTTCTTTGAGGGATGCCAACCAAGCGGCTGGAAAGTCGGTAACGATTTCTGTCGTTGCCGGGGATGCGATCTGGATCGGCTTCGTGGTGGCCGGTGCTGTTGACCTCTCCACCTCCTGCGCGGACACAGCTGGAGGTGGGACCAACGCCTACTCCGTGGACGCAGCCCTGGATGGGAATAGCGGATGGAGCATGTATTCGTTCCATGCCGTTGCGAAGGCCACGGAAACGATCACCGTCACGATCACAAACCCTTACACGGCATCCACACGGACCTTCTACCACGTGGAAGCCGGGTGTGCTTCTGTTGGTCTGGTGGATGGGGCCGCAGTCACGAATCTTGATGGGGCCGCAGTCACCACCCACCCCAGCGCGAACCTGACCACCACGAATCCCAATGATGTGATTATCTCTTTCTGGGTTCAGGCTGATGTCGGGACCACGATCAGTGAGAACGGGACCGGGTTCACGCGCCGTATCACTCAGGGCGGCATGGGGACCTTCGACAAGGTGGTCACCTCAATCGGGACCTACAACGAATCCGTAATCAGCACCGTTGCCACGGTATATGGATCCATCCTGGTTGCGTTCAAGGCCGCACCCACATCCATCAGCGGATCAGGCGGCACCATCCAGGCGATCCAGACCTTCGCGGGAACTGGCACCTGTGCTGCCCCCCTCTCCGGCAGCGGTGGGACCACCCAGGCAATTCAGACGATCGCCGGAACCGGGACATGCGCGGGTGTGGCCCCACTCACAGGCACGGGCGCGACGGTCCAGGCGGTGCAAACGATCACTGGATCCGGGACTTGCTACGCCGCCCCGCTAACTGGCACCGGTGCAACTGTTCAGTCCATCCAGACGATCGCCGGGGCTGGCACCTGTTCGGAATCGGGCCGACCGCTCACCGTCACCCTCTATGCCAACGATGGAACCACCAATCTGGTGACCTCCCAGTCAGTGGAGAGTCGCATCGTAACCCTCGGCCGGATCGGCTGGGCCATCGATGACCAGCTCACCAAGATCCAGCCCTCCGACCTGACACTCCAGATCGCCGATGACGACGAGGCCGTTTGGACCTGGCTGCAGACCCAGCTGCAGACGATCAATGCCGGCGGAGACCAGCAACTCTTCCCCCCGTGGCTGGTGGTCTACCAAGCTGGGGAAGATGTATTCACCGGGTTGATCGACCTCACCAGCCTGCGTCGGGATATGAGCAAGCGCCTCATCGATCTCGCAGCACAGGACTGGAGCTCCATGCTGGCGAACGTGCCCCTCACCGACATCAGCCGACCGCTCCCGACAGGACTGTCCCACCGGGCAGGCACAAACCTGGGGGTCGGCATCGCGGCGATGCTGTTCGGGCTTATCTGGTGCGGAGCAGAGCATCAAATCTATCTCCCGAAGGGTTTGGATATCCGGGCTGGGGATTTCATCACCTCCAACCTGACGGGCATCCAGCAGTTCAAGGTCAGCATGCGCACCTTCACCAGCAATAAATGTGTGCTGCATGTACCCGGTTGGAACTGGATCTCGCGGGGCGCTACCTCCGCTACGTTTTCGCGGGTGGCGACAGAACTCGATCAGCTCCCGTACTACACGGCCCAGTCGGGTGTCCGACCCGGAAACGCCATCGCGCTGAACTCTGTGGAGGGGATCACCCCGGGAGATACCCTCCAGGCTGTTGGGGGCTCTGAAATCCTTGTCGCCGATGTCGACAATGAGCGCAAGGAGATCGTGTCCCTCCGTGCCATCACAGGGATCGCCGCAGGGACCAGACTGTACCTGAGCGCGGAAAGCCTGCGCTACCTGGTCAACCAGGATGCCGCCGAGCTGGCCTCGCTGGTGGCCCAGCCCTATTCGGTCGACGTGGCCCGCTTCGTCCCGGGCGAACTGGTGCGCCCCCTCTTTGGATGGCTCACGAACGAAAACGTGGCCGGTGCGGACCTCCTCCACCCCAGCGATATTGAGCCCACAGCAGACGGAAAGGTCCGGATCATCTGCGAGAACGGCGCATTCAAGGGCACCCCCGAGGCTGGCTACGCCATCGACGGGGCCTGGGGTGAGCGCTACGTCGACTGGACCAGTCAGCAGGTGGCCGCTCCGGCTCTCGTCATGCCGGATGACTCTCCGGACATCTCGGAAGCAGCTGGGACTCGAAACCGAGTGTTCTATGTGTGGAGCTGGGTCCGGGAGCAATACATCCAGCGCACCCGGGAGAATGGGGACACGGTCACCTATCGCAGCGTCTGGGCGCTGATTCCCCAGCTGGTCTACACCCCCAGGGCGATCAACTATCCGACCTATTGCATCGGCTATGACTACTCCCGGATTCGGAGGATCGTAGTCTCCAACCCGAACACGGGCTTCGCGACCTACTCCGAGCGCCGGTGGAACGGCTCCACCTGGAGCGCGGCCACCACCGGCAACTGGCCCGTCACTGGCTGGTATCCCTGCCAGATGGTGCCCATGCTCGGCGTGGCAGCCACCACCGGCCCCGTCAGCCCCCAGGGGTGGGCCATGCTGGCCCTGGTGAGCGACGGTGTCTCCTACGCCCTGCACCTGGTCTGGGCCGAGGCCCTGGTCACCCTGCCGATGGACAATGCCATTGCAGCCGGAGCCGTCCTGGTCACCTCGCCGTGGGGCGTCTATCTCGTCGGACCTGGCGGGTATGGCCGGATCACTTATTCGGCAGGCGTCCTGCAGTTCTCCTGGTCGTCTGTGGGGGGCGTGAGCGCTTACCTCATAACCAACACGTTCGCGGCGATGGATGCAGACTCCGTCTATTGCTGCCTCAGGATCGATTATCCAGACCCTGACAATCAAGCCGCCGTCCTCACCGAGACCCGCCTTCTCACTCTCACCACCACGCCCGTGGCTGGGGTGGATCCGGTGCAGTTCAGCCAGCGGATCATGCACGGGGCCCCGCGTGTGGCTCGTGCCTTCCGGGATCCCAGCACCACCGACCGCATCATTGGGCTGCTTGGCTCCCGCCTGTTCAGGGTGTCGGCAGAGCCCCCCACTGTCATCGAGCGCATGCACCTGGACGCCATGACCGGCCTGGAGGCCCTGGAGCACATTGGCCAATTCCTCAACGCCGTCATCATCCCCCGGGAATCTGGCCGGCTGGAGCTCGTCTCCCGGAACCAGGACGGAGCGGCCACCCACCTCCAGGTGGACAGGGTGAGCGTCACCCAGTCCCGGATGAGCCAGCACTTCTTCAGTGTCGCGCGGGTCGCCGCCGAGGATGACGCCCTCTATGCGGACGCCTATGGCGCTGTGGTTGGCGGGAAGGCCTTGGACATCTCTGGCGTGCCCACGGTCTCGACAGAGGCGGGGTGCTATGCCGTTGCCTCCAACCTGATGAACTTCTTCGGCCACCCTCGGCGAATCGAGGAGCAGGTTTGGTGCTGGGAGAACACGGGCACCTCGCCCCCCTGGGAGGCTCTGGATCCCTGGAGCCCCATCACGGTCAACGATGACACCACCGTCTGGCTGTTCGCCGCCCTCGACTACGACCGCATCAAGGGCGAGGCCAAGGTCACCCTCCTGGAGCGCGTATGAGTTTACCCTACGGCCCTGGCCGCCCCTATCTGCAGGTCCTCGCGTCCGTTGGCGGGGCAGTGGTCAAGACCCTCTACCTCCCGGCGCCCAGCCGAGGGTATGGAAAGGTCACGTGGGCAAAGAAATACCATGCTGAGTGGGAGCTGCTCGACGGCAGCCAGCGAGAGCGGGTCAAGGGCTACCTCCCGAAGCTCACCTTGAAGTGGAAGGTCTACAACGATCTCGACGGGAATGGCCTCACTCTCGGAAGCGCGGACGGCAACCTGGCGCGCATCCAGGATCTGGCCGATATCCTGACCACTGCCTCTGGGCTCCTCCGGGTGTGCCCGGGGCCCCCCGCGCCAGGTGACCAGCCGGTTGGGTTCGTGTGCCTGGTCAAGAAGTTGCCTGACTGGGAACTCGTCGGCTCGAGGCTTGCTCAGAACGTGGAGATTGATCTCCTGGGCCGTGACATCCTGGCCACACCCACGCTCCAGGTGCTGGCGTGAGCACTCGCCTGCAGTGGTCCCGCTCTGGCCTCGCCATCACCTGCGAGACCTCGAAGCGTGCGCTTCCCCGCACGGCGTGGGCCTTCTCTTTGCCTCCGTTCAGCTCCCTGAATACCTGCTCGCCGGGAGTGCAGGCGGCATTGGTGACCAACGCCCAGACGGGCGTTCCCACAGGCGTACGCGTGACCTCGATCGGCACGCTCCCCGCTGGCTACAGTTACCAGCTGTCCTGGACGGTCTATCAGGGGGCCGCTCCCGTTTCGCCCGAATGGATCCGCACCACTCTCGGGGTTGTCCAGTCGGTGGACCTCACCATTCCAGTGGACCTGGCCGACGCGACCTATGTGATCTACCTCTCCCGCACCTACCAGGGGGTCACCGAGGACTATGCGGAGGTCTCCATCACCACTCCTGGGGAAACAATCCCAGGGAACGTCACTGGCCTCAACTCTCGGTATCAGAACGGGCAGGCCCAGATCTTCTGGGACCTCCTCCCCGACACGAGACCCATTGAATACGAGATCCGGCTCGGGACATGGGAGGCGGGAAAGGTATTGGGGCGGATGCCATCCACCACTCAGTATTTTGATACGGTCGGATCAGGGACCTACCTCGTGGCCGGTCGTTGGAAGGGCCTGTATTCTCCGGTCCCCACAACGATCACCATCTCCGGAGCAACCCTAGTGAAAAACGTGGTGGCCGCCTGGGATGAGATGGCTACCGGGTGGACCGGCCCGCGCGATGCCTCACTGGGAGTCGATAGCCTCGGCAACTTGTATCTCACGGGGACAACGCTGTGTGATGACGTTTCAGACCTTTGTGATGCGGTGATCGGGCTCTGTGACTTCATTGGCCCCATCGCCTCCTCCGGGGTCTATGAAGGGCATGTCGTCGATATCGGATCCCCCCAGGTCTGTACCTTGTCGGTCCTCTATTCCCTGAGCGCCAACGTGCTCGGGGTGATGGTAGATGACGTGCTCGGCCTGGTGGACAGCCTCATGATGATGCTGGATTCTGAGGTCGCGGGCCTCGTGGATGCGCTGGTTCAGATCGCGCTGTCTCAGGATGGAGTGGTGTGGTCCGGCTGGCAACGCTTCACCCCTGGGCAGTACGTGGCGAGGGCATTCAAGGCCCGGATCGTCCTGACCACGACGGATACCTCAGTCTCACCGATGGTGGGTCAATTCACGCCCACCGTGGACATGCAGGATCGGACGATGCGTTACACCGGCCTGTCTGTTGAGGCGGCGATCCCTGGCATCACCCAAACATTCACCCCGGCCTTCCAAATTATCCCAAATATCCAAGTGACCATTCACGACGGCGCGGCTGGAGATACCTGGATCCGCGACTCGATCAGCACTTCTGGAGTATCCGGGCATGTCGTGGACGGCACCGGGACTCTCATAGCCAGAACCGTGGACATCACCGCACAGGCCTACTAAGGAGAATTTATGTCAGCACCCAGCATTCCCAACACCACCCTCTCCACTCTCAGGGCGAATCTAAACGCGGCATTGGCCGCGGTCTGGTCCGCCTTTCAGACCCAGGACGCCACGGCGTGGACAACCACAGGTACCGCTCCGGCGTTCATTCTGACGCCCACTCCCGTGCTTGCGTCCTATGTGGCGAATCAGAGATTCCGGGTGAGATTCTCGGCAAACGCAACGGCTCCCACACTGAACGTCTCTGGGCTCGGCGTTAAGAACATCAAGATCCTGAACGCGCTGGGCGTCAAGATCGCTGCGGTAATCTATGCAAACATGCTCGTGGACTGCGAGTTTGACGGAACAGATTGGTTGATCCTCAGCCCGTGCCAGCCCCGGAACAGTGGTGTCTATCGCAATTACAAGGCCTCGTGTTCAGGTTCCAGCGCCTCGATTCCCATGACTGCGGACCTGGTGACCGTCCGGGATTTGGCTGGGTCCTACATCGAGCTGGCGGGGGTGAGCGTAACACTCAATACAGCGACGACCGGCGCGAACGGTATGCAAGCCGCTATCGCCATCAACACATGGTACGAGAAGGGCGTCATCTACAACCCAACGAGTGGGGCGACTGCTGCCTTTGGTTGGCCCCAGGGAACAAGCCCAACGCTCCCTAGCGGCTATACCCACTGGATGAGAATGGGTGCGTTCTTGTCAGACGGGACCGCTAACAAGTACCCGATGGCCTGCAAGTGGGTCAACGCCCATGCCCAATTTGTGGTAACCGCTGCCGGCAATGTGACCTTTCTCCCACTGCTCTGCAGCGGGGTGCAAGGGACTTTCTCCAGCACAGCCCCCACATGGGCCGCCGTTGCAATCGCGGGTGGTGCACCGCCCACGGCCATCAAGATCAAACTGGTGCTGATCAATTTCTACAAGGCCGCCACCCTGAGTTATGTGATGGTTGCACCGAATAACAATTATGGGGGTTACGCCAACGCCAGCGGGAACATCCCCCCGGCTATGATCAACATCGCAGCAAGCGCGGTGCTGCAGGCTGAGATTGAACTGGAGAGCGCGAACATCTATGTGGCGTCTGGAAATACTGGGGCAGCTGTTGCGTGCCTGGGCTATGAGGACTCAATCTGATGATCGCCTACAGCCAAAACGGCCAATCCATGCGGGCCATCGAACAAGGCATGGAAATCCCCGAGGAGATCGTTTTTCCCGACTACGCCACCGAGGAGGAGTTGCAGGCCGCATTCCCCTCCCGCGCTGATGCCCTCGCTGCTGAATCCCTCGCATCGACCCAGGCCGAGCTGACCGGCGCCATTCAGGCGCACCTGGACGCGACCGCACGGACCCGAGGGTATGACGGCATCCTGTCGCTCTGCTCGTATGCGACCTCCAGAAATCCAAGGTTCGGGGCAGAGGGACAGGCTGGGGTTGCCTGGCGCGATCAGGTCTGGGCGGCCGGGTACGAGGTGATGGGCTCGATCCTGGGGGGGAAGCGGGGGATCCCCACAGCGGAGGATATGGTCGCGGAGATGCCTGAGATGGTCTGGCCTTGAAGAAATCCCGAGAGGCCCCCGTTCGGCCCGAATCCAAGGCCGAGCGGGAGGCGCGGGTGATGTCCGCGATGGTCCGGGCGGGGGATGCGCTCTACCGAAAATACTGGCTATCCCTCTCCGGGCGAGACAGGGCGCTGCTGCCGGAACCGTGAGACTGTCCGAGATTTGCACGGAAATACCCCGAAAACTGCCCAAATATGGCCAAATTACACGCAAAACAAAAGGCCCCGTGAAGGGCCTAAGTGTTGTATCTGTTGGAGCCAACTGCCGGATTCGGACCGGCGACCTGCTGATTACGAATCATGCGTGCGATGTGGCGCGCGCTTTAGAGTGGTGCGGGTCTTCGGGTGGTGACGGGCCCACTGCCCGACTTTTGTCAGGCGTTCTTCCAAAGTTCGGCCTGGTGCTTGGCCTGCTCTTCGAGGCTGGTTTCCTGGTAGATCAAGGTGGTGCGCGGGTCTGAGTGGCCCATCATCGTCTGGACCTCCTTCAGAGGGGTTCCCTTGCGCAGGTGGAGGGTCGCAAAGGTGGCCCTTAGTCGATGGATCCCAAGGACGGGGATGCCCAGGGCCTCGGCTCCGCGCCGGAGCGCTTGCCTCAGCCAGCCCTGCCGGTGGGGCTTGCCATCCTGGGCGGGGAATACCAAACCGAGGGAGGGCAGGGGCTCGGGGCCATCCGCTGAAAGTGTGTACCAGCCAATGGCGGTCCATACGGCCTCCGGGATGTGAACGCGCCGGATCTTCCCCCCCTTGCCGTGGATCAGCACGGCATCCTGGCCAACGTCCTGCCAGCGCAGGCGCAGAATTTCGGCCTCGCGCATCCCCAGCATCATGGCGCACCGAACAGCCACGGGAATCTGGGGGTTCTCGCGGGAGCAGGCGGCCAGGAAGGTTTCGATCTGGTTCAGGCCCACGACAGGGCGCTCCCGATCTGCTGGCTTCTCCTGCTTCAGCTTCGCGGGCATGTCCCGGAGGTAGCCTTCCCCTTGCGCCCATTTGAGCCAAAGTTTGAGGTAGCGTAGAACCGTGTTGGCGCTGCTAAGGGCATGGGTCTTGAGGTATTCGGCTTTCCACCCGTCCACAGTCCCGGGAGTGAGGGAGGTCAACACGACCCCATGAAGGGGCTTCAGACTGTTGAGGCTCTGCCGTGCTGCTCTCTGGTGACTGGCACTCTTCGTCTTGCCGTGCGACTTCATCCAGGCTTGGGCGATCCCCTTGAGACTAGGGGAACGGCGAATCCCGTGGTGCCCCAGAACCGTTTCCTTGTATTCGTGGTCAGCAATGAGCTTCGCTTCGGCCTTGTCTCCCTTCCGGCAGTGGGTAGACCTGAAATGCTCCGTTTCTCCGATGGTGAATCGGTAATACCAGATCCCTCCCCGGAGGACGAGCTTCACGAAATCCCCTTGTACCGCCTGCCAAGCATTCTATCCCGGACCTCAAGCGCGAGGGGATCGGTCTCCTGACTGCCCAGGATCCAGGCTTGGCACCGCTCCCAGATAAACCGGGGCTTCTTCCCGCCTGGGATAGTGGGCATACCGGCCCTCACCCAGGCATGGATGCGCGGAGAATCAACGTGGATCTCCAGTTCGTCGCGCAAACGCTGGATGAGGGCGCGTTGGGTTAGGTAGTTCATGGGATATCCGCAGGAATGGTCGAAAAGTTATTCGGGGGGGTAAAACGTGCATTCATCTCCAGCGCCATGGCGTTCCTTTCTGCGGGAAGGTTCCCGCGAGTGGACATTACGTTGCGAGGGGGTAGAGGTTCGAATACGCTCGGCACCGATACTCTGTGAGTTGGTCCGGCGTCATGATCGAACAGGCGATTTCCAGTTCACGGCTCTGGTCATTGAACGCTGCCTCCAGTTCCGCGACACGGGCACGGAGGGCGTCACTGCTGGTGTATTGGTGATCAACACAGGCTTGGCAGAGCCCATTGTCGATGGCGTCTTCTTCCCACACCCGGCGCATACCCTGGCAGGGGTCCAAGACTCGATGACATCCAGCAGGAGGGTTTGCAGTTCCTGGGCGTCGGCGGTCAGGTCGTCGGGATATTCGAGCGCATAGCTCTGGATCAGGGAATCCACCAGGGCGAAGGCGTCTGCATCCTCCTCGTGGTGTTCCAGGGTCAGGTGGACTCGGAGGCGTTCGATTGGGTTGAGCGGTTCGTCGGTCATGGAAGGGTCTCGGTTCTGGACAGAAGATTTACTTCGTTGATGGCTTCACCTTCGGCCCGCGACCCCCTCCGAGATACGCCGGGATGGCGCTGCGGAGCTGGAGCTTGTCGAGGTGCGCCACATAGCGCATGGTCGTCGCCACCGTGGCGTGGCCCAGGAGATGCTGAACCGCGATGATGTTGTGGCTGTAGAGGTAGGACGCGAAAGCGAACGTGTGACGCAGGGCATGGGGTGAAACACGCTTCTCGATCCCGGCCATCTGAACCGCATACTTCACGATCCGGCTGGCCGACTTCGTGGTGAGGCGCCAGGATTCCCGGCAACCCATCGCCCGGTCCTCGCTCATGAAGAGGGGGCCGAGATCCCTGATGACCCGGCCAGATGACTCCAGATAGGCGTCGATGGCCTTCCTGACTTCTTTCCTGACCGGCATCATCCGGTCTTTGCCACCCTTGCCGTTGCGGACGTGAATCATGGTCCCGCCGCCAGGTCGTCCAGGACGTCCTTGATGTCCACGTTGACCAGCTCCGAGACACGGAGACCAGCACCAAGGGCCACAAGAATGAGGGCATGGTTGCGTGGGCCGGAGTCCTTCGCGGCGTTGATGAGCTTCCAGACTTCCTTCTCGGTGAGGGATTCGTGGGGCTTCATCACTGTGACCTTCGGGACCGGCAGCAGGTATTCCACGGTCTCCCGGCGGATGTCATGCCCTACCATGGCGCAGGCCCAGCGGAGGAAGGACCGCACGGAGATCAGGGCTTGGGAGTGGGTCGCGGTTCCTCGGCCATCGGCCATGAGCCCGGACTTGTAGGTGACCAGGTGGATGGTCTGGAGTTTCGAGATCCGCTCAATCGCCATCATCCCGAAGGCGTGCAAAAGGTGCCTGCGGTAACCCCGCGCCGTCTTCTTGTTGGGAATCTGACTCCCCAAGAACGCTTCGATGGCTTCAGTGATATTGGAATCTGGGTTCAGGGTCGGAACCGCGTCAGTGCTGAATACGGGAACACTCGCAAGGTTCCCTTCGGTTTCGTAAATGGGACACATGTCTTTCATGCGACTCTCCGTTTCCCCGCCTTGTGTTCGTCCTGATACTCCGCACACACTGCGCACCGGGACTGCTGGGGGATGGCCAGGCGGGCCCCACATGCGATGCAGATGCCGAGGGACCGCCACAGGGGGCGCAGACGGCGGGACCGATTCCGGGCAGAGCGTTTGCCACCATCAATACACTTCGCGCAGCGGGCTTTCCCCGGCTCTGGAGCGTGCCCGCACTGGTAGCAAAGGCCATCAGCGCGGAGACGATCACGGCGGGCGGCCTGCTGTGCGCGTTGGGTGAGTTGGTGCATCACGCCTCCGCGAAGAGCGGAAGGTGATCGGTGTGGGTCCGCGCGGCCATCCGCTGGTGCATGGCTGACTGGATCATGTCCAGGGCCTCTGCGGGCCGGTCCCGGTGCTGGAGGGCGCAGAAAATCGCATCGATGAATTGGTCTTCGTTCACTTGGTCCTCCAGTAGAAAAATTCCCCTGATCTGGCGCGGGCCGTGACCCTACGGACTTCAGATTGCTGGCTCGAAATAACTGAAACCCCGACACAACCAATAGAAGGCTGTAAGCCTCAAGTTAAAAAGCAGAGAGCCAGTCCAGATCCCTCGCGGTGAGGGCGTCAAGGGGGAATGGGTCATCGGATTGAGATCACGGGCTCTGCGTAGAATTCCACGCCCGGGAGCTTCGCGTTTTCCTTCATGGCCGCTGCGAATGCCTGGATGGCCTTCTCGTTGATGATCTTGTATTCGTTGGGGACTAGAGCGGCGTCGATGATACGGGCCTTCCACGCCATGCGGCTGGACGATCCTTTGGGCTTCTCGGGAGCGAGGGTGACGGGCGCGGCGATGTAGACGGCCTGGGTCTGCACTGCGGCGGCCTGTTCTTCCAGGGCCTCAGCAGCGGCCACGTCGCCGGATGCTGCTGCCTCGTCAGCCTGGGCCAGGAGGGCATCAGCCTTGCGCTGTTCTTCGGCCAGGCGGTCCTGCTCCAGTTTGTCGGCCTTGCGCTTTTCGTCTGCTGCTATGGATGCAATACGGCGCTGTTCGGTGTCCCAGGCACTCAAGGCGCCCTTGCCTACCGTCTCAGCCTTGGCCAGAACTTCGGCAGCAGGGCGGAAAGCATCCATGTAGGCTTTCACCTCTGCGTTCAACGGGTCGGTGTATTCCTTACGAACCTGCTCAACGGTTTTGGCGGTTTCCTTGATGCGGCGGAGCTGGTCCACCACGATCTGCGCTTCGTCGGCGCTGGTGATCTTGATTGCCGTCACGGTCGCCAGGAATGTCTGGCTGAACGCGATCAGCTCCTGGGCCTCGGGGGTGAGGGTGAGGGTGGAAAGGGCGGTGGACATCAAAACGCCTCTTCGTTCGCACGCACGTCCTTGATGTTGAGGTAGGTCTTGCCATCCTTCTGGGTCTCCGCCAGTTCGACGGTGAAGAAGAGTCCATCCGAGAGGTCCAGCAGGTTCTTGAAATCGGGGTGGTGGCCATCGGGGGGAATCTCGGCGCCGATGATGGCGTGGAGTCGCTCGACGCGCAGGCCGGAGAAGTGGTCCCGCTTGGAGCCGTCGAACTTGATGATGTCGTCGATCTCCGCTGCGGATTCGGTGTCGCGATAGGTGGCGATGTAGACCACGGAGGCCTTGAAGGCTTCGGGCTTCTTGGCCTGTTCGAGCTTCACGAGAATGCAGGCGTTGTGAACGCCGACACCGAAATCAGCTGCGGGGGTGACGCCGGGGGGGCAAAAAGACATGGAAATCTCCTATGAGGCAGCCGCGATGGGCTGGAAGATGGTGGCGGGGGTTGTTCCGTGATTGGAAAACTCACCATGGAGGCGGTCCGCAGCTTCGCAATAAGCGGCATGAGCGGCTTCAGGAGTGGAGAAATCGCCAAGATTGATGGACTTGCTGTCTGCCTTGATACCTGCCCGCCACTTCTTTCTTCGAGCGTTCCAAGAGACACCTTTGAACCCAGACGTATTGTTCTTGGGCGTCTTCGAATTCCGCATGTTCTCGGCAGGGGTGGCAAGGCGGAGATGCTTGGGATTGACGCAGGCGTGGTTGTGGCAGATGTGGTCAATCTGCATCCCTGCTGGGATAGGCCCTACCAGTAGTTGGTAGGAAACTCGGTGCGCAGGTGTGTTTTTATCACCTATGTGTAGGTGACCATAACCGTCTGGAGCGGGAGCACCAGTCCATAGCCAACACCCAGTGGGTGTCTCCTTATTGATTTTGGTGAGGAATCTTTCCTCTATACTCTTCATCGTGTCCTCACGCCGCGCTGGTGGTGGGGGTATAAGTCGTGATTGGCGTCTGGTTTACAATCCGGACGAAGCGCTGGGACCAGGTCTCCTTGCCTGCAGCGATCTTCTTGTTCATGAGCTTGTCGCGCATCTTGGCGAACTCGTCGGCCTTCAGGCGGGCGAGCGTTGGGCCATTCGCACCTGGCAGCAGATGGCCAGCCTTGAAGCAGTAGGATCGGTATGAGTCTCGGCTGATCGCATAGGCCTTCAGGAGCATGCCCAGGGCCTCGTACTGCTCGGGGCTGATGCCGCCACTGCCCTCGTCGGTATCAGGCGCGGGGCCCGGGTCGATGGATTCAACGAAATCCGAGGCTGCCTGGGATACCGGAGTTTTCTCGAGCGGGGGAAGGGCACCAATGACCGCGCCGGTCGTGGTGGCGCGGAGCATGGCGATCTCCTTGAGCAGCTCTGGCAGGGCCGTGGGCCCCTCGGCTTCCCAGGTGGCGACCAGCTTGTTCCTGGTCATGACGGGCATTCCGACGGTGGCCTCGAGGAGGTCGGTCATGGCGGCCACCCACTCCGGAGGGGGTTCAGAAGGGGCCACGGGGGATGCGCCAGCAGCGGCGACAGACGGCCCGGCGGGGGTCTTTGATGGGCTTGCGGCAGCGTTCGTAGTGGTTGACGTAGGGCGGGCAGCCTCCGTCTTGGGGGCGGATGTTACTGGTGCGGGCTTGGGTTGGATGGGGGCCGGAGCCTTAGGGTCTGGCACTGGTGCCATTTCAGCGCCGGTCTCTAGCCAGGCGCGGAGCTCCTGACCAATCGACTCATCCAGGTTCATGCTCCTGCCTTCAAACAGGCCAGTTCGGTCCTTGGAGGCAATAGCCAAGTGGCTGTTGCGGTCGACATCGAACATGACGCCGAACTCGTATTCCATGCCGTCTGAGCTGATCGGAGCTAGGCCCACCTTCCGGACGGTGCTCTTGCCCTTATCGTCCTGCTCGAGGGCGTATTCCATCTTCGAGCGGAGGGTGCAGACGACATGGATCTTGGACTGCAGCAGGACCTCCACGAACTTGTTGTGGAGCTGCTTCATCTCGTTCCAATTGGTGAAGCTGTTGCCGCCGCGGGCGTCCTTGCTGGCCTTCTGGTCAAGAATGCCTCCACTGGCTGCCCACTCGTGAGTCAGGGAGTCGATGACCACTACCTCATAGCCGCCGTCGATGAATGCGCGCAGAGCTTCTAGATACTTCTGGGTGGTGAAGGGGGCCTCGAGCTCGATGACATCAAAGTCCCATTTGCTCGCGTAGTAGCTCGCGCTTCGGTTCTCGGAGTCGATGACTCCGATCTTGCCGTTAGGGGCCAGGCCCTTTGCCACACCAATGGCGCCAAAGGTCTTTCCGCCTCCGCTTGGGCCACCTACAACCAGTTTGAGGAAGACCCGCTCGCGGACTGCTTTCTTGATCTGCATGCTCATGCTGCACTCTCCCCTTCGGTCGGGATATCCCAGGTGATGGCGGCCTGCTCAAGGCGCCATTGGAGCTTGGCCAAGGTCCCAACGGGGTCAGCCTCGTAGGCTTCGCGCCAGGCGCTCGCGGCCTTCTTCCAAGCCTTCCGCTTCAGACCGGACTCCTTGACGCCAGCCTCTTCCAGCGCCTCGAGCTTCCGCTCGAAGGTCTCGGGGGTGGCATCCTCAGCCACGACAGCCTCAGGTTGGGCGTGAGCAGCGAGCCAGGCATCCCGCTCTTCGTCGGTGGGCAACGTGAAGGATTTGGGCTCGCGCTCTTCGGCGATCAGCAGGCGGATGAAGGTATCCTTGTGGTCCTTGTCCCAGGCAGCATCCCAGGCATCCCAGTCGTCAGCGTGATCTTCTTCGTCAGGGAACTGCTCGCGGTGCGCATCTTGACGGCGCGAGAACTCATCCGTCTGGTCCTCTTCGGCCCAGCTATCCCAGGCGAGCAGCTCCGCCGGAAGGGCAGGGAGCTTGCCGAGGTTCTCGGCCCACTCGTTGATGGCTGCAGCAGTCTCATCGGTGACATCGAAGGCTTCCGTGGCAATGGCGAACAACACCCATCGGAAGGCCGGGAGGGGATCCGTGACCCACAGTTCGAGCCAGGGCGTCACGTTCAGGGGCTCGGCCTCGCCAGTGCATTCCTGGTGGACGCGGGAGAGTTCCACGAGCTGGGAGTCGAAGCGCTCCTTCCTCTCGTCCTCGGTCCAGGCCTCCCAGGAATTCAGGAGGTCCAGGGGCGTGGGGGTAGGCGGGACTTCTTCGGAGATCTCGACCACGGCCACCGTTGGCTCGCCATTCGGGCGGAAGAGAGGCACGCCCGGATCCATCGGAGCATCAGCGACGGTGTAGACGCCATAGCTCATCAGCCGGTGCGCGGCGTCCAGGATCTCACTGGCAGCCTTGGCTTCCTTCTTCGCCGTCTCCACATCCTTGAGGCCCGGGCGGGAGGTGTATTCAAGCGCCGTGCTGGCGGCAGCCAGCTTCGTCAGCGCGGTGTCGAGCGCGTTCATGCTCATGCAGAGAGTCCTTTCATGGAGAGGAAGGGGAGGAGGATGGGGAAGCGGAGGGGTTCGCCATTGGTGCAGCCGGCGGCCTCGGCCTGGCAGGAGAAGCAGGTGCCAGCTTGGCGCTCGGCCTCATCGGTGAACGGTTCGCCACACTCGCAGAGGGGAGCAACGGTCTGCTCGGTGGGAGCAAAGCGGGTGGAAATGCAGTCGTAGAGGCGCAGGGCGTCGGGAGTGGGATGGACGTTCATGCGGCACGCCTCGGCACGTTGGGCCTCGGGTGGAGGCGGGTGATGTTCTTGGCTTTTGACATACGAATCCTCCGGCGCCACGTGGGCGCGGTTTGAGCGCCCCTCCTGCCCGAGAGGCTGCTGTTGATCTGGTGGGGCCTATGATGGGAGTTGCGAATCAACCAATCAGGGAGGCCCCGTGGACGAGAAGAAAATCCTTAGAGAGTTGTATCTGGAGACGATGCAGACTCGGATGTTGATGGAAAACATCCTGCAACATCAGGTAATGCAGGCATGCAAGACGCTGAATCCATTGGCTTCGAAAATTGACCTGCAGGATGCTGCACGCGAAACTTTTCAGCAAGATTTAATGGCAATACAAGTCCGGATTGAGACTCTGCGGTCAGAACTGGATAACGCGCCAGAGTGATTTCCTCCCGCACTACCTGGTTGGAGCATTGGGAGCGTTTGGCGTCTTCCTTATCCCAGCGCTTTCTCAGCGCACGAACCGCGATGATGGCGACAAACGTTGAAGCTGAGCCCGCCAGGATCCATGCGAACTGGTAAAGGTCATGGGCGAGGGTTGTGGGCATGGTCTTGGGCTCCGTGAGGTGGTGTCGGGTGTTTCCTGTCTTGTCACAATATTAGACATGATGTCCAAGTCTGCAAGCCTTTTTTTTGGGTACGCAAAAAACCCCGCCGGGGCGGGGAATTGTCAGGGGTTGGTAGGGGCGTCAGGGTTTGTCAACCCCGAAGTCATAGAGCTGACCACCCATCCCTCCAGGCATAGTTCCCGTGGCAAGGGTGGCAAAAACTCCATATTCTCCAGGCTTGAGGGGTTTCAGGGGCCTGAACTCCCACACACCGGGCTGGACCTCTTTTGTAGATGATGGGACCACCCAATCCTGGTCTGGAGTGGAGATACTCGACACGGACGCATATCCAGAGTTTCCCATCTTTAGGCTTCGGTTGCCCTTCCTCTTGTTAACTTCAACCCGAACGAGAAAGATCTTCCCGCGAGGGCTACCGGGAGACTTCACCCATATAGTTGGTTCTGGATCAAAAGTGCGAACCGGAGCTGCCAGCTCTGGGAAGTCAGAATAGAAGAGGACCGTGAATACGGCGTAGGTGGTTGCGAACCCGCCAACCATGCTCTCCAGGGCCTGATCCTTGTCTTTGGCCCGGAGAATCGCGGCCTGCACGCTCGCGTTACCCTGGCTTTCCGTGTTGAGCATCTTAGTGAGGGCGTCGGCGCGTGGATCCTGCGCAGGAATAATGGCAGATGCTGCATCTGGAGCCGGGGTGGCGGGTGCAGCTGCAGGGGGGTTTTGTGCCTGCAGAGACAAAACCACCAAACCAGCCAAGATGAGGACCATTTTTTTCATGCTACCTCCTTGAGCGCCCGCAGGCGGATAGACGCGATGTGGCCGGCCAGTCGGCGAAGTGGGCAGTCTTCCAGTGGGATGTCCTCATAATTGGCGCTCAGGGCACCAACGAATGCATCCTCGCAGGCGTTCTGGTAGGCCCGGACTCTTTCTTCCGGGATAAGGGCACAGGCGGCGAACAGTTTGGCCTGCCATTCTTGGCGGTCTTTCGTCCATGGGCTGATGTATCCGCAATGCAGCACCAGGTGCCCAATCTCGTGGGCCAGCTGCCAATGCTCCTCCAGTATCCCAAACGCTGAATCCAATTCTATGACCGTGATCCCATCATCAAAGAACGTGCAGGCCGCTAACCCCTGGAGTGGTCCCCGCTCAACAGTCCCGCGCAGGGTCCAAGCATACGACTCCAGGTCATCCACCCTCGGATATCTGACCCCATACCATGGTGGCAAAACGACAGGCATGTAAACCTCTTTGGCGTCGGGAGGGTAGAAACCGCCAGCAACAGCGGCCCCAGGTATTTCCCCTCGCGAGGTGTCGCATTCCCTGGGCCTCCCGACTTGGGGAGTCCGCTGCATCGGGCAGCGGTGCCGGTTGCTGACGGGGTTTCTACGCCCCGGGGGCCGAGGATTCGGCACCTGTCAAAAATGTATTAGGCATTGTGCGAATATGATAGATGCAAAATGCTTGACGTCACTATAAAAATTTACTTTCGTTTCTTTTTACTGTCTGGACCTTTATCGTCTTCGAGCTTTTTAATTGCTTTAGCGTGACCTACCTTAGCCATTTGAATCAAAACGCTTCGTACTTCGGGGGTCATTGTGCTAGACATGGAAAACATTGTTTTATTAAATATCTTTGTGTCTTCGTCGGCCTCATTCCATGACCTTAGGTCGATGCCTGGAGGTGCACTCTCGGGATCGTCCATCAGGATTCGATAATCCCGGCCCAGATAATCTCCCAGTTTACGGAGAGCCTCGTCGCTTGGCTTGTGGGTCAGGCTCTCACCTTGGTACTTGTACAAGGTGGACAGGGATAGGCCCATAACTTTGGCAACGGGTTCGAGGCTCTTGGCCCCCAACTGAGCCTTAGCATCAGCAACCCACTCACAAAAAAGGGATCTCTTTCCATAGATATCTTGCATAGTTTCATTTTCACTATGCCGGACAAAATGTCCATTAGGACAGGTCTTGACAAACTTAGACATGATGTCCATATTTGAGGCATGGAATTCAAGACCGAGATTCTCCCTTCTGATTGGTCCACCCTCCGCAAGATGGCCCGGGAAGGACTCCTCACGTTCTCCGAAGCGTTGATCGACAAGATTAAGGCCGGAGATAGGAACTGGACTGAAGACAACGCGATCGAAGTCCACTTGGCCACACACGGAGCCATCCCCTGCTGGGCGCTGCGCCCTAAGACTTGGCAACCCGGACAGGTCCCCCCGAGCGTTCATTCTTCCTCCCTCCCCGTCGCATCGTGACTCCACTCCACCACCTCTCCCGTGGTCCTGGGCGCTCGCTGCGTCCGCTTCAGGTATTCGCGCAGCGCAATCGGGCCGTACAGCCGGAGCTGTTCAATCGTCATAAACACCACGATTTCACGTAGCCCCCCGTCCGCCTGCCCGCGTTCGAGGGGCTTTTCCATTTCCTCTCCCACCCTTCCAAGATCTTCGAGGATTTTCACTATGTGTAGAAGTGTCGGCAGTTCCTCTTCTCAACTCCATCCGCTACAGGTTGAGATCAAGCGCGGATGGGAAAAGCTGATCATCAACAAAGGTATCAAACAGGACTTCCTTGCGATCAAGTGTGGCGTCGACAAGAGTCAGATCAGCCACTGGAAGAACCCTGAATCAACCGAGTTTCCAAGCTGGCCGCGTCTTACCCAACTAGTCGAAGCCATGCAGGAGTGGCCCGGGGTCATGCGTCACGAGCCACTCGAGGAAATGAACCGCTATTTCGGCTGCAGGGCCTCAGACATCAACTACAACTCCGAAATATCCATTTACGCGTTGATGTCTCTCTTCGCGGGAAGCTCCGGGAAGGCCCTCCAGGCGTTTCTTCAGGCCACGTCCCCGGATAGCCCTGGAGGCAGAAACCTCACGAAAGAAGAACGGGTCGAACTGCAGCCCATCGTGCACTATCTCCGCCATCTGGCTGAGGCACTGGATGACGCCGTGAACGGCGGTGCGCAATGAGCGTCCCACCCGTCTACGAACTGCTCCTTGAGGCCCGGCGCCTGATTCAGGACGCGAGCACCTGCCAGCTTGGGCAGAACAGCCGTCCATCCCCTCATGTGGCCTCCGAGACCATGGGCAAGCTCCGGGATGCGGCCATGTTGATCACCCGGTTCCTCGAAGCAGGGGGGGTGCACAAGTGAGCTGCATCCACTGCAACGACACCCAGTTTGAAATCGAGATCGATAAATCAGACCCGTCCGGAGTTTGGCACGAGCGCCGGGTCCCATGTCGCTGCACGCGCATCCTCTGCCCCTCCTGGCCCTGGTTCCTCCTCTTCATCCTCGCCCTGCTCATCGGCCTCTGCCCTGCTATCTACGAGGTGGCGCGATGACGCCGGAGACCCTCAAGGCCGAAGCAGAACGAGCAAGGGCACAAGCTACCACCCTTGCTTGGGCGGCCCAGGGCGACCGCAACCTCGAGGAGGCTGCCTCCCATCTTCTGCAGGCCTTCCACTGCATCAATCGGGCCGCAGTGTCGGCGGAAACAGCGAAGGCGTCATGATGGGAGCGCCCGACTTTAGGCCGAATCCTCTGGATCAGGCACTACGCTATCTGTCCCTCGGTCTGAGCATCATCCCCATCAAGGCTCGGGAAAAGCGCCCCGCGCTGTCCAGCTGGAAGGAGTTTCAGAAGCGGAAGCCGACCGAAAAGGAAGTCCGCGGCTGGTTTGCCGAGGATTCCAATCTCAACCTGGCCATCGTCACCGGGACGGTCTCCCGGGTAGTGGTCATCGATGGCGATAGCCCTGAGGCCGTCTCCTGGCTGGCCACAAACCACCCCAGCCCCGTCCGGACAGAGACCAGTAAGGGCCGAAAGCACTTCTGGTTTCTGCACCCCGGGCACGAGGTTCGCAACAACGCCAAGATCGCCGGCATGGCCTTGGACGTCCGCGGGGACGGTGGCTACGTGGTGGCGCCAGGATCGATCCATTCCTCTGGAGACATCTACACCGAAGAGGGCGATTGGTCCGATCTGGATTCCCTGCCGGTCTTCAACGCCTCCTGGCTGAGCGAGAAGGTTCAGCCCCTGGTCAATCCCCAGGACGCCATGGAGAAGCGGGTACGTGCCTATCTTGCCAACACGCCAGGCGCCATCCAGGGGCAGGGGGGGGACGCCCACACCTTCCGGGTGGCCTGCAAGCTCGTGCGCGAGTTCGCCCTCCCAGAGGACCAGACGCTGGCCTACCTCTGCGATTGGAACAGCAAGTGCGCTCCCGCCTGGTCCATGATCGACCTGCGCAAGAAGATAGCCTCAGCTCTTCAGTCCGGGACTGCTCCCATCGGGTCGAAGCTGGACGCTCAACCTCCCCGCCCCAACACCTGGCGGCCGCCCATGGGTGAGCAGGCCGAGTCCGTGGATGCCGGAGGAGCAGGGAACCTGGACGAGCTGCTCCACCGCAATGACAAGGGCAAGATCCAAAAGACCTCCGGCAACCTCTCTAAGATCCTGCGCCTTCATCACCAATGGGGCACGCGCCTGGCGCTGAACGAGATGACCCGGGACGTAATCTACGACGGCCAGGTCGTGGGTGACGTGTTCGTGGATTGGGTACAGGAGCAGATCGAAGACGCCTGGCACCTCAGTTTCGGGCGCGAGGACATCGCCTCCAAGATCTTGGCCCAGGCCTCCTGCCAGCCAATCCACCCCGTCAGAGAGTGGCTGCGGAAGCTGCCCCCATGGGATGGCGAAGAACGGATCCGGAGGATTGCCCCAGAAATCATCGGAGACAGCAGCCCCCTGGCATTCCAATACGTCTTCCGGACCATGGTGGGAGCTGTGCGGCGGGTCTTCTTCCCCGGGACCAAGATGGACACGGTGCTGGTCCTCACCGGGGCCCAGGGCAGCCTGAAGAGCACGTTCTTCAAAGTGCTGGCTGGCGAGGAGAACTTCGGTGACAGCCCCGTGGATCTCGAGAGCAAGGAAGGCCCGATGGTCCTCCACCGCTCCTGGTTCAACGAGTTCGCCGAGATTGACCATGTCACCAGCAATCGGGATGTCGAGCGGCTCAAGGCCTTCCTCAGCACCAGCAAGGACATCTTCCGCCCCACCTACGGCCGCAGCGTCGGTGTCTTCCCGCGCAGTTGCGTCATCGTGGGCACCGCGAACAAAGATGAGCTCCTGGTAGATCCAACCGGCTCCCGGCGCTTCTGGCCCATCAAGATCGGCAAGACGCTAGACCTGACCCTCCTCTCTGTCTGGCGTGAGCAACTCTGGGCCGAGGCCCTGGACGCCTATCACCAGGGCGTTGAGCATTGGCTCCCACGGGATATGGAAATGCTTCGAGTAGCGGATGCTAAGAACTTCGAGGCTGAGGATCCATGGGAATCCCAGGTTGACCAGGCTGTGTCCATCCTGTCGAGAGCAGGCCATCTCTTTGGCGACGACGGTGTAAGCACGGCTGACCTGCTTTCTCAGATGGGCATCCCTGTCTCTCAACAGACCCGGGGCTCAAGCATGAAGGTGGCCCAGATCCTGAAAGGCATGGGTTGGAAAGGCCCGGTCTGTATTGGAGAGAGGAGGTTGAGGCGATGGTTCCCGCCCTCAACAACATAGAGCGACCCGAGCTACCTGTGAGCGACCTACCCGAGCGACCTCGGGCTTACTTGGTATTGAATCTGAGCGACCTTTTCCGCATGAGCAACCCCCCCCCTTCCCCTATACCCCCTATTCCTTCACGTTTTTCCTTACTTCTTATATATAGGTATCTCAGGTCTCTCAGGTCGCTCAGAAGTAATAAGAATAAGGGTTTAGAGATGAGCGACCTACCGAGCGACCTGAGCGACAACCAGGAGATATCCATGACCGGCATACACGAGAACAGCATCACAGAAGCATTGTCCACGATGCCTATCGACCGATACGACAGGCTGGAAGGATTCAGCCAGCTTGATCTCTTGCGTCGTTTACATCTCCTTGGCGACATGGCAACCGTCCTTCTTCGGGCGGGCTGGAGGTTAGAGGGCAAGCAATGGTTCCCCCCTAGGAGTGCCCGATGATCCCCTTCGGCTTCGGTGTCGTTCTCGACGGCAAATCCAAGAAGCGCAAGGGCCCTACGCCTGAGAGCAAACTACAGAAGGCCCTGATTGAATACCTGAAGCTCCTGCCCTGGGTTGCCAAGATCAACCGCCACAACGTCGGCATGTCCTGGTTCGGCGCGTCCCAATACACCAAGGGCAGGCCGGTCTACTTCAGCGAGAAGGGCCACTCGGACCTCTCTATTGAGATCAAAGGTGCACCCCAGATCGTCTGGATCGAAACCAAGGCGCCTGGTGCACGACCCAGCGGAGCAAAACAGCGGGCCCACTGGGAAGAGCAGGAAGCCTTCCTGGTCCGTAAGCGTGCCTCAGGTCATCCCGCGTTCTTCTGCTCGGCTGGGGAGATCCTCCGCACGGAGCTCCTGCGCGTTCGCCTGGCTGCCCCCACAATCGCCGAGATGGTCGAGGGCATGCGAGGACAGGGCGTTCACCCTTCCACCATCTCTGCGTTCACCCGGCGCATGCGAGCGGCGTTCTTTGAAGTGCCATTGGGCAAGAAGCTGGGGGCGACAGCATGAGGCAGGCGTATCTCGCAGGTCCATACACCAGCGCCACAGAGGAGGGCATTAGGGCGCATATCCGATCAGCACTCGGCTATGCCCATGCCCTGACTCAGGTAGGGTGGCACGTCATCGTCCCTCATACGATGGGCCCACACGATGCCACCTGGGATGAAGCAATGGAGCGCTGTGTTGCGCTCATCAGGCGGCTCGATCCCAAGACCGATGTGCTGCTGGTCACCCTGCCTGGGTGGCAGGGCAGCAGAGGCGCGCGTGAGGAGGTGGCCCTGGCGCGTGCCATTGGGTTGCCCGTGCTGACCACGTGCGAGGCGATGGACATGCCACGTTCATCACGGGTCCTTCCGGGGGGTGCCCCCCTCGCGGGTAATTCGGAC
>Ga0209083_1001368_pt1 | contig 28127 bp, 25 predicted proteins | sample AM7aDNAmetaG_FD_184132 | JGI IMG/M metagenome (GOLD analysis project Ga0209083, IMG submission 184132) | Freshwater microbial communities from Finland to study Microbial Dark Matter (Phase II) - AM7a DNA metaG (SPAdes) (version 3) | ecosystem: Environmental > Aquatic > Freshwater > Lake ...
TCTCCATCCTCATCCTTGCCCACACCCCAAAAATTGCCGAAAGCACACCCATCACACAAAACGACATGGCCGGCTCCAAACACCTCATGAACTTTGTCGACTCAGCCTTCGCCCTCGGCCAAAGCCACAAAAATGGCCGCTTACGATACCTCAAACAAATCAAAGTACGAGCCTGCGAAGCCATCTTCACAACCCAAAACGTCGTAACCCTGCAAATTGAAAAACAAAACAACTTCACCGGATTTCACGTACTCGACTACGGCAAAGAATACGACCACCTCAAACCCCTCAAAGAAGTTGAAAACGAAATACGAGCACAAAAAATTATTGAACTCAAACGCTCAAACCCCGCACTCTCAAACCGCCAAATCGCCCGCGAAGTCGGCACAAACGCCATGAAAGTAACCAGGGTCTTGAACAGCCTTGAACCACAACAAAACACCAAACCCTATGAAACCGATGGAGAACCCTTCTGACTGTAACATCGTTACAGCCTGTTACACCCCTAACACCAATCATCATGAGCGATTACAGCCAACTGTAACAGCACAAAATTTCTGTTACAGCAACAACTATCCCGTCACCCCCACTACCCCCACGACCCTAAACCAGGGCGAAAAGTGTAACAACACGCCTTGTTACGTTACGCCTCCGCTCCAACAGCAAAAAACACAAAAGGTTACCCCTGTAACACCATGTAACCCCGTTACAGGAGGCATCTGCTGATGCCATACCGCTACGCACTCCAGCAAGGCGGCGCAAAATACCCCTGCCCCGCATGTCACCAAAAACGCTTTGTCCGCTACATTGATACCACCACCGGCAGCCATCTCGCCGACCACGTCGGACGATGCGACCGCGAAGACTCCTGCGCCTACCACCTCACCCCAAACGAATTTTTCAGCAGAGAAGGAACCACAACAAAAGCCACCCATGCCACCAAACCACCCCAACAAAAACCAGAACCAAAACCAGAACCACAACTCCCGCCATCATCCATTGACCCCTGCATCCTGCAGGCCACCCTCGCCCAATACAACAGCAACAACTTCTGCCGCTGGCTCTGCAGCATATTCGGCCAGCAACGCGCCTTCCAGTTAACAGCCACCTATCGCATCGGCACCTCAAAACACTGGCCCGGCGCAACCATCTTCTGGCAAATAGACCAGCACCACAACATCAGAAGCGGCAAAATCATGCTCTACAACCCCCAAACCGGCAAAAGAATCCGGCACCCCTTCAACCACATAACCTGGGTACACAAAGCCCTCAACCTCCACCCATACCACCTCCACCAATGCCTCTTCGGAGAACACCTCCTCACCACCCACCCCAAAAAACCCGTCGCCATCGTCGAAAGCGAAAAAACCGCCATCATCGCCGCCGGCTTCATCCCCGACTACCTCTGGCTTGCCACAGCAGGCAAAGGGAACCTCAACCCCGAAAAACTCAAACCACTCCACCACCGCCACGTAAAACTCTACCCCGACCTCGGAGCCCATGAAAAATGGCAAACCATAGCCGCCAGCCTCCCCAACGTCACCGTATCCACCATCCTCGAACAACGAGCCACCCTCCCCGACCGAACCCAAGGCCTCGACCTCGCCGACTACCTCCTCGACGTACACAATCCGCCATTATGAGCACAAAAACCGGTAATTCCTTTGCTGAACCTTTCTTCTTCTCCTGTTTAAGCAATATCTTGGTAAGAATGCAAGCGGGAGCTATTGGCCCGACTTGTTGAAGGATGAAACAGAGGTGAAGCCACCAAGCATCTACGTATTTATCTATCGGACTATTCAATAGGAGTGGATAAGGTTTTACATGATCTTGTATCGTTTTTGGCTTATCTGTCTATACCAGTATAATAAATAAGGGTTATTTTTTAATATGTCATTTATAGATAATAAGTTAAATCATTTTTCTGAATAATTGGGAAGTTCTCTTATGCAGAAAAAAACTTTCTGCCTTTTCCGATTTTGGCAGATCAGTTTAAACAATGTTATGCTCTACTCGAAATGGAATAAGTATGTTTGATTTTCTACTAAAAATATTTCCCGGAATTATTACTGCTATTTTGGCTTCGTATTTAGCTGCCAGATGGTCAATGAGAAAGTTCTACTCTGAGCAATGGTGGCAAAGAAAGGAGCGTGCGTATGTTGAAATTATCGACAATCTATATGCCCTGATTCAATATTGCGAAATTCAAAAAAAAGACTATGGCGCGGGCACTGGTCATAGTGAAGAAAAAGAAAGTGAGTTCAGAGAAAAGTATAGCCAAGCTTTGTGGAAAATTAAAAAAACGACGGATATTGGTGGGTTTGTTATCTCATCTAAGGCAGCGGGTATTTTGAAAGAACTGCGAGATCGGCCAAGGCTGGACTGGAATGAAAATCCATTGTGGGAATTATATGAACAAGACTACGATTACTACCGAGATGCGCTAAATAAAATAGTGAGTGCAGCTAAGGAAGATTTGAATGCAAATAGGGCATAACCCTACGCTCAAGTCAGACTGCGCAAAAGCGTGTAGCCCCATCAACGTTATGTTTTGAAAAGGACGGTTGAACTTTGAACGAGAATCTTTTTGATATTGAAGCCTTGTCGCTGCGCTGTAGGTCTGAACAGTCAAAGAGTTACATTGCCGAAGCGACACTCTGCTATAGAGCCGGGGCGCATAGAGCTGCTATCGTTAGCACTTGGATCGCTGTTGTGTTTGATCTGATTGACAAAATCAGAGAGCTTGCAGTGAGTGGGGATGCCGTTGCACGGAATCTTGAGAGTCAATTTCAAACGTACGTTGACCAAATAAATGACGGGAACCAGCAGGGCGTTGCAAAGGCCCTAGAATTTGAGCGGGAGATCCTTCATGAATGCCGTGACAAGTTGCGGTTCTTTGACCAGCAACAGCTTGTTGACCTAAATCGATTAAGAGAAGACCGGAATCGTTGTGCGCACCCTTCATTTCAGCAGGTAGGTTTGCCTTACAAGCCGTCTGCAGAGCAGGCGAGACTACATATAAGGAATGCGGTTGTACATGTACTTGCCCAGCCTCCGGTTCAAGGGAAGGCTGCACTTGCTGGAATTAAAAATCTCGTTGCATCAGAGTACTTCCCTAAGGATGTTGAGAAAGCAATCTTGGAGCTCAAGAAATCCGGATTGGAGAACCCAACTGACTCACTTATTAATTCAACTATTGACGCCCTTGTTTTCGGATATCTTACACGCGAAGACGTTTTGTACGAGAAACATCAAGTAGTGCCTGCCCTAAATGCGCTTTACGAACTACACCCCGGTCACTTTGAGGCAAGGATTGGTGTTCGGCTCAGCAAAGCGGTTAGGGATGTCGAAGATGATAGAGTTTTTTTTGCACTCTACCTAGTGGTTTGCGTCAATCGCGCATGGAATCTAATTGACCAGCCATCCAAAAACAAGATTGAACTAGTTGTTAAAGAGATGTCCTATGAAGATTTTGCCTTGGCAGCCGAAGCTTTAGGGGGTGTCACGCAGTTGCGACCAGTTGTCGAAGCGCATATACGAAACTTTAATCTTGATCAGTTGGCAGGTATTATCGGGACAAAGGGCTTTGAGGTCGTCTTCAAAGAAAGGGCAATTGAGTTTCTTGCAGCGTCAAGGTCTTGGGATAGAACTAATGCTGTATTTAATAAAGTCGTTTTTCCAATATTCGCGAATCTTCAGGCGGAAGATGCCACTAAAATAATTAAACTTATTTCTGAGCATGGAGCGGACCTACCAGGGGCTCACGGATTTGGATTGTTTGTGCAAAAAGTTCGTGATACGGGTCTTGTTACGAATGACGTACTCAATCCGCTCCTTGTCGAGAATCGCGGAGAATATTTAGTTCTTCAACAAGAGTAAACATGATTTTTTCATTCACTCTAACCGCAATTTTGCTGCGCTTCATGGCGGTAGGTGATTCTCAACGTTAGGCGTATATCAGCCAAGCACAGCAATTTATTCCAAAAATATATCTGACGACAGCCAGGCATATATGACTGGTTAGGCTCATCAATTTACGCTGCGGCTTGTTTACTACGACATCAATTCTTGAGGAGGACTTACATTCGTGCATGAATTTTCCAGTACGCTGCCAGTATTAGAGAATTAGTCGATTAACTGTAAAGATCAGGTTTAAACAGTTCCCTGTTTGTTGTTGGTAATCGGGAAATGCTTCTTCTACATTCGTAAAATGTGTTTTTTTGTAACCAATTGATATGATATGACATTTACTGATGATGGTGCTGGGTTTTCTTTTCATTGTGAAGATGCTAAAATGTTAATAGGTGGTTCCGGTACATGTGCTACTCTTTTTTCATATATAGGAAGGCCAAATCATTCAAATGATGAAATACATATCATAACGGGACTGCTTTCTGATATTGATTATCTCAAGCAGATAATTGGGAAAAGACCTAGCAATATTTTTATAATAGCAATTGTACGAGCTTTAACTGAAGCTCATGAACTTAAAATTACTTTTCCTGAGATACGGATTGCATTACATAAAATGAATAACGCTAAAATCGTACTTATTGCTCCTGACAAGGTTTGGGTCTCAAGTGCAGATTTTGGTAAAACTCCAAAAAAACAGTGTGATTCAACTATTGGTTTGCATTCACAAGATATTCATGATCGGATTGTCTAAGATGTGTTTGAAAAAATGTGGAATGAAGTTGCTGAGATTTAATAGAATGTTCTATAAATATTGTTTTGTTAGTGCAAGAAAGGATGGCGTTGTCTGCCAATTCTTCTGCAGTCTAATGAAAATACTATTTTTTCGGATGAATAAACAAACGTAGAAATTATAGATTATGAGAAAAAATATTAATCCGGAAGGAAAAAGAGTTAGTGATTTGATTCGAAAAGTCAAAAAGAAACTTCCGAATGACATTCAGGTAGAGGCTGCACATATCTATGAATTGTTAGAAAATGGCAAAAAGATAGATTCGGATATAGATTGGGATAATGTGATATTAATGTGTCGCAGTATCCAGCAAGCGTTTTTGAGTCATTTAAAAAGGAAGGTTGAATTACCTGAGATAATTTACAATTCAGATAAGGCGTCATGTAAAAAAATGACTAACATATACACGCTTAACTATGATATAAAAGACAGATTATATAAAAATTATGGAGAGCTTACATTGGATGTGCAGGAAAAAATATCACAGCTTGATCGGGAAGTGTACTTATGTTTTCAGATTGTCCCATTCAACACTTGTGATGGTGCCTTAGGAGGCTTTTTTGCGATAAATATAACTGCTTCTATTGATGTGGACGAGGTTTTTCTGAGAAATATTTCAAATGAAATAAGTAGCCATTATAAAGAAGTAATTATGGATTGCGATTATTATAAGATTATAGCAGGTATGATTAATCAAGATTACACATTATATGAAGAAGATGGACTATCGCTTACAACTATCACAATAGGTTACAATGCTATTCCAAACAATAAAGATTAACCTTTCATAATAAAGAAGATTAAAGCGAACAGATAAAAAAATGGCAAAAAATATTGAACCAACTCTAAAGCTGATTAGCGGATACCTAAAACTAGGAAAATCAGAAAATTTTGTAATACCAGAATATCAACGTAGTTATTCTTGGAGTATTGCACACTGTGATAAATTGTGGCAAGATATTGAAACATTTATTTCAACATTTATTTCTTCAAACGCCAGCGGCCCTTATTTTTTTGGAACAATCATAGTGGATTGCTCAACGCCCAATAAATTTAGTTTAATTGATGGCCAGCAACGCACAACGACATTTTTGTTATTACTTAAGGCATTGTTGATAAGACTGAATATTGTTATAAAAGAAACTCCAGACGATGAAGATTCAGCTGCTTTAAAAGCTGGGCTTATAGCAAAAAGGAATAAAATTATGACAATTTTGTATAAAGCCGAAGATGAAGAAATCCCTTTAATGCTGAAAGATAATACAAAAGCCCAAGACATTTTGATAATAGAAAATACCTCTATCAATGAGTTGCATTTAGGTGAAGTAAAAAAGATTGTTGAGGCAATAGACTTTCAGACTTCTGAGCGAAATGTCTATAAAATTCCACGCAAACAAAAGGACAATAAATATACTAATCACTTCCGCAATTTCAAGTACTTCTATGACAAGTTGCAAAAAAAAGGCGATACCAAATTAAACCAATTTGCACGAGTGTTTTTGGATAATTGCCAAGTAATTGAAATTAGAAGTTGGGACGTAGATCAAGCAATAACAATGTTTAATTCGCTTAATTCTACGGGACTTCCTCTTGCAGATGCAGATATTATTTCGGCTCTACTATATTCAAAAGCAGGAGACAATAGGGATGAATTTAAAGAGCAATGGGAACGTATAAGCAAATTAGCCTATGAATTAAATACCCGTAAAATTATTGACATTGACTCTGTATTACAACAATTTATGTATATCAATCGTGCCATTAATAAGGAGTATGTTAATAAAAAAGAAGATGGTAACGAATCTATTGATGTAACTACTCCAGGTTTAAGAAGATATTACAAAGATGAAGATGAATTTGGAATTAAGTCACCAAGAAAATTGTTGAATAATCCTTTAGAACTTTGCAGAAACTTAAATAAAATTACAAAAATATGGAATGATGTTAAAGACTACCCGATTGTCAAATTACTTTTAAAAGTGTAATGAAAATGCCAAGTTGTTTTTATCAAGTTATTTGTATCGCTATGATGCAGAAGAAATTACAGAAGTCATAGTTTCGGATATATGTGAAATTTTATTGAGATTGTTTACAGTATTAGAGTTGTGCGATGCTGGGTATTCAAGTGCTAAATTCAAAACATTCTTATTTAGTGAAAACATAAAATTAGTTGACAAAAATATTTCAATTGAAATAATTAAAAATAATTTTAACGAGCATATTAGTAGAAATTGGACGGAAGATAGTATAAAAGAATCGATTTTAGAATATGATAAAAACCTTCTTGTATTTCTTAATGAATATACTTTTTCAAAAAATAAAGGCGTTGATTTTGATTTCGCAGAAAATGTAAATATTGAGCATATTATGCCTGCAAGTGGTCGAAATATTACCGCAATACAAACAGATGCAGGAATTTCTAACAAAGAAGAGTTTAATGGCGTAGTAAACAAGCTTGGTAATAAAATATTACTTGAGGAAGATATAAATAAGTCTATTGGTAGAGAGTGGTTTACAACAAAAAAACAAAACTCTATTAACAATAAATCAGGATACAATGACAGTGGATATGCAATTGCACGAGCTCTAACAGATTATACTAATGACAGTTGGACAAAAGATGACATTGATAAAGCTACTAATAAAGCTGTTGAAAGAATTGTAAAATTTATTTTTAATAAGCAATGACAAATAAACACCAGCTGCCATCAAGCGGGCAGGAAGTGGTAATTTGAACGGCATTACAACTAATAAACTTTAACGCAGGTTGACATTCAAGTACTCCGAAATGCCCGCCTGCTTTTTGCCTCGGTCGTTAAATCATCGTTACCGCCGCCCCTTCTCATCTTCCCGCCCAACCAAAAAGCAACACTCATTCACCCACCCCCACCCCCGGCAAGTTCCCCCTCGACCACCTCCAGCACATCATCCCGCTCCAGCACCACCCGCGCCAACTGCCGGTCAATCTCCCGCTGCAACGTCGGCGACCCAATCTTCGCCGTCACCTCTTTCGCCCCCACCAAAAAATCCAGATCAGCCCTTCTGTCCCTGAGCTCAAACCGCTGCGGATAGGTCACCACCACGTTCGCCGCATCATAATCCACCCCCTCCCAGCGGCAAAAAATCCTGAACAACTGATTCTCCGTTAATGCAAGCTGAGCCGCCTTCTCCGCCAAGAGCGTATTCAAAATCTGAAACTCCGTCTCAATCGCCACCCCCGATGCCACCTGGCTCCGATACGTCCGCACCGGCGTCAAATGCGCCATCCGGTTAATCATCTCCACCTTCATCTCAATCGCCTGCAGTAACCCCAGCAGCGCCTCCGCATCCGCCTGCAACAAATACGGCCTTTTCTCCGCCACCGTATCCTCATGCATCACAATCACCCCGCCCGCGCCCGTCGAAGCATCATCCCCCTTGTTCTTCACCAGCGTCTTATGGTTCGACCCCCGTACCATCTGGGCAAGTTCCGACATATCATTATACATCGACCGCTGCATCCGTGCCACATCCTGCAAATCACTCACCGCCACACCACGCTCCAGCGGCTTCGTGTTATAATGAACTACCGCTGGCACCACACCAACCTCATTCACCCCCTCCGAAACCAGCACAGCCTCATCTCCACCTTCCACCCGCCAAACCTCAACCCGCTCCCGAGTCCACACCCGATAAACCCATCCCTCACCATTCGCCCCATCCACCCGCTCCCGCACCTTCAAATACGTCAGCTCATAGCACCCTGACCCCGACTCCTCAAACCGCCAATCCAGCACATGCAGCGGAAAATACAACTTCAAATACGGCCTGATATCCCTGCTAATCTCATCACCCTTTGTCGCCCCCCGCACCGCCGGCTTATCCATCACCACCCACGCGCACCCGAACACCGAGGCCCAAAGCTGCACACCCTTCATAAACTCATTCAGCGACCCGCCCTCCTTGTCCGCATTTCCGTTCAGCGCCAGCGCCGCCCGATTACCCTCCAAAGCCCCGAAACTCCGCTTCGGAGGCACCCGCCAGATAAACCCGCTGTACGTATGCACCACCGACTTGCAATGATTCTCCATCGGCGTCTGCCGCAACCGCTCGGCAAGCTGCGGCGCAGTCTCATTCAGATACCGGTAAAGAAGGGATGCCTCCTCCCACTCCCGGCCCCCCAGATACGCCGTCCGAAAAAACTCCCACTCCCCACAATTCACCCGATACAACCGATGCACCCCCTCCAGTTCCGCCCGCTTGCTCCTCACCGTATCATTCATTCCCATCCCTCCAATTATATAATATCTCAAGCCCTCCAATGCCCCGGCTCCCTCCCATACACCCGCTCCGGCAACCGCACCGGAAACAACTTCTCCACCGCATACCCCGCAGCGTCAGAAGCATGAGTCAGCGCCGCATTCGTCACCTTATCAATCTCACCATTCCGCCACCGCACCAAATCCATATCCCGCAACAAATGAACGCACCTCGCCGAAACCGTCAGCGTCCCCTCCCGGCACAACCGGTTCACCGCATTCACCCGCGACCGCACCGGCGGATGAGCAGGGCGGGCCTCTACCCTGAACCCCTTGTCCCGCAGAATCGTAAAATCAGAAGCCAGCGAAGATGTCCTCCTATCCCTGCCCGAAGGATCAGGAAAAACCGTAATACCAGGGAATAGCTCATGCAACCGCTCCGCCAGCTCAAACGTCGTCGCATCCGACATCCGGATCTCATCAAAAAAATGCACCCCCGCACCCGCAACAAAAAACAGCTCCGCCGTCAGATAATCCACATTAAAATCAATCCCCGCCATCACCGCCGTTCCCTGCGGCACCGCCCGCTCCACCACCATCGACCGCTCAAAATGCCGGTACACCCGCCCCGCCACCAGATTCACAAACCGCCCCTCCATATAGGCCGCCCGCTGGTTCTCATCAAACGCCCGCTCCAGCATCGCCACAAACTGCCCCGGCAAATGCACATTATCCGCCGTCCGCCCGAACACCGTCCCCAAATCATACCGCCCATCCACATTCTGAGCCAGCTCATACCCCCAATTCAACTGCTCCGGCGTCCCCGTCAAAAACAGCTCCCGCCACCGCGCCCCCTCATGCAAATGGAACCCGTGGATAATTTGAAAAACAAACCCCAAAGCGCTGTAAATGATAGCCCTTGTTTATATTGATACTCGTTTATTCCTGTCAGTGCTTTTATTGTTAATCAAAGAGTGCCGTACGTAATACAGGCCATAACACAATGAGCATATCCCTCACCAGCTATCACGCGCAATACTTTGCCTACGAGCTCACACGAAGCCGTGCCGCTGACGATCAGGGTAAATTCACAGCATCGCTGCAAGACGCCACCGTTGACCTGAACCCCCACCAGGTCGAAGCCGCGCTCTTTGCCTTCAAGTCGCCGCTCTCCAAAGGAGCCCTACTTGCCGACGAAGTCGGGCTAGGCAAAACCATCGAAGCAGGAATCATCCTCTCCCAAAAATGGGCAGAGCGCAAACGCAAGCTCCTCATCATCGCCCCGGCAAACCTCCGGAAACAGTGGAATCAGGAACTTGCCGACAAGTTTTTTCTGCCATCAACCATCATTGAAGCAAAATCATTCAATCAAGTTATCAAAAGCGGCAACCTCAACCCCTTCGAGCAGAATGAACTTCTCATCTGCTCATACCAGTTTGCAGGCTCCAAAGAATCGTATCTCCGGCACGTACAATGGGAGCTTGTCATTATTGATGAAGCCCACCGCTTGCGGAATGTCTATCGGCCCGACAACAAAATCGGCAAATCCATCAAGTCGGCCCTTGCCCATACACAAAAAGTCCTGCTCACCGCAACCCCCTTGCAGAACTCCCTGCTCGAACTCTACGGGCTGGTCAGTATTATTGATGATTACACCTTCGGTGACCTCAAAAGCTTCAAGTCAAACTATGCGCGGATCAGTGATGGCGAACAATTTGCCGACCTCAATGAGCGCCTCAAACCGGTCTGCAAACGCACCCTTCGCCGTCAGGTGCTCGAATACATCAACTTCACCAATCGGCTTGCAATTGTCGAAGAGTTTTACCCCTACCCGGAGGAGCAGAAACTCTATGACGACGTTTCAGACTACCTGAGAAGCGACAAACTCTATGCACTCCCGGCAAGCCAGCGGCACCTTATGACCATGATTTTGAGGAAGCTGCTCTCCTCATCCACCTTTGCCATACAGGGAACACTCCAGAAATTAGCCATCAAGCTTGAATCGCTGCTTGAAAGCCAAAAAGCCATCCATCTTGACGACATTGCCGAGGAGTATGAAAGTTTCGATGAGCTTGCTGATGAGTGGAATGACACTGAAGAACCAACGCGGAACGAGCCTGAACCCATCCCGCCAGAAGAGCGGGCACTTGCACTCGAAGAAAAAGAAAAACTGCAACGATTTGCCGCACTTGCCAGCACAATCCAGAATAACTCTAAAGGTGTAAAGCTGGTTACAGCCCTCACCAAAGGCTTTGAAAAATTGCAGGAACTCGGTGCAGCCAAAAAAGCCATCATCTTCACCGAATCAACCCGAACCCAGCAATACCTCAAAGATATCCTTGAAACTCAAGGCTATGCCGGTCAAATTGTACTCTTCAATGGCAGCAACAATGACGAACACTCCCGCTCGGTTTATGCCGAGTGGCTACACCACCATGTAGGCTCTGACCGCATCAGCGGCTCACGCAGTGCCGACAAACGCCAGGCCATAGTTGACTGGTTTCGTGACCAAGCCACAATCATGATCGCCACCGAAGCCGCCGCCGAAGGCATCAACCTCCAGTTCTGCTCCCTTGTGGTAAACTACGATCTCCCCTGGAACCCCCAGCGTATTGAACAGCGCATTGGCCGCTGCCACCGCTACGGCCAGAAGTTTGATGTTGTTGTCATCAACTTCCTCAACAAAGCCAACGCTGCCGACCAAAGGGTCTACCAACTCCTCGATGAAAAATTCAAGCTCTTCAGCGGAGTATTCGGAGCCAGTGATGAGGTGCTCGGAGCAATTGAAAGCGGTGTTGACTTTGAAAAGCGCATTGCCAGAATTTACAAAGAGTGCCGAACCTCACAGGAAATTCAGGAAGCCTTCGACGCCCTCGAAGCATCGTTTGAAGAAGAGCGGCAGCAGAAACTCGACAACACCAAACTGCAACTGCTTGAAAACTTCGATAATGAAGTCCACCAGAAACTCCGCGTCAACCTCCAGCAAGGCAGAGAGTATCTCAATATGTTCGAGCAACGCCTTTGGGGTATAACTGAATTGACGCTCAACGGCAACGCCGACTTCCATCCCGAAGCCGTCTCCTTCACCCTGAAAGCAAATCCCTTTCAGAACCCCTCCATTCACCTTGGGGACTACCAGCTTCTAAAATCCGCAACCGAACGCAAAAAATCTGAAATCGACCTTCCTCCAACCGCCAACATCTACCGTATCGGTCACCCCCTTGCCCAGTCGGTTCTGAACGCCTGCAAATCGAAATCACTCGGTGTCAAGCAGATTCTCTTCGACTATACCAACACGCCCATCAAAATATCGGTTCTTGAGCCGCTGCTTGGCCAGTCCGGCTGGTTAACACTTTCGCTCTTGCGCATCAGCTCATTTGAAGAAGAAGAGTATCTGGTTCTCTCCGCCATTACTGAGGCCGGAACACCGCTCCAAGGAGAACTCTGCCAAAAGCTCTTTAACCTCTCAGGTAGAGAGATGGAATCTGTCATGATCGAAGAACCGGTAACGGCAGCCCTCGACTCCATCCGAACAGGGCAGAGAGAAGCAATTCTTGATGACTGCATGAAGCGCAACGCCCGCTACTTTGATGACGAATACGAAAAACTCGACAAATGGGCTGAAGACATGAAGCTCAGCCTTGAACGGGAGATCAAAGATCTCGATGCCGAAATCAGGCTCCGCAAGGCAGAAGCCCGAAAACTCTCCGATCTCGAAAGCAAGGTACAGGAGCGCCGCCACGTCAAGGAACTTGAAAAACAGCGCGACGAAAAACGGCGTCACCTTTTTGAAGCACAGGATCAAATTGAAGGCAAAAAAGATGGATTACTTGAAGAGGTCGAAGCAAGGATGAAACAGTCAATACATGATGAGTCGCTTTTTGTTATTCGATGGAAAATATGTTAACCCTAAAGGTTAATAAAAATTATTACTATTTTCTTTTTTTTGTACATTCTCCTATGAACATTCGTTTCAGCAATCGCAAACTGGAAAGATCGGTCGAAAGCTTTGCGGCTATAAAAAAGAACTATGGCACACGGGCCAGGCAGGTCTATCAGCGCCTTGACGATCTGAAGATGGTCACTTCTCTTGTCCGGATGTACGAGATTCCTGCAGCTCATTTCCATGAGCTTTCTGCTGATCGGCCCGGCGAGTTTGCCGTTTCCATCTCACGGAACCACAGAATCATTTTTAGACCCGATCACGATCCGGTGCCTCGCAAAGAAGATGGCGGGATCGAGTTGAACATGGTGGACAGCATTGTCATATTGGCTATCGGTGAGGATTACCATTGAAGGTAGAATTGAAAACAGAACGACGACCATGAAAAATATTTACAAGAACAGGAAGGATATAGCAATTGCTCGCGAAGTCATTTCATGTCCCGGAGATACTCTTGCCGAGCATATCGAATACATCGGCATGAGTCAGGCTGAGCTTGCTGACCGGATGGGCAGGCCGAAAAAAACCATCAACGAGATCATTCGTGGTAAGGCGCAAATCACGCCTGAAACAGCCTTGCAACTCGAACGAGTTGTCGGTATCCCTGCCGATTTCTGGATGAAAAAAGAGCAGAATTATCGTTTGCGGCTTGCCGAAATTGATGAGGCGGAAAAGCGCCTTGATGAAACCGACCGTATCAAGTGTTTCCCGCTTAAAGAGATGATCAAGAAAGGGTGGATAGTCTGCGAAAAGGGGCTGGAGTATGAGAAAAATGCGCTACTCTCTTTTTTCAGGGTGGCATCTCTGGACGCCTACGAGAACGTCTGTCACAAACAGTTGTATGCAACCGCCTACCGCATGAGCGAAAAAAACAGCAAAGACCCATACTCTGTTGCCGCATGGCTTCGGCAGGGAGAGCGGCAGGCCGAATTGCTTCAGGTGCATGAATTTGACAGGAAAGCTTTTGAGGCAACCTTGCAGGAGATAAAAAAGCTGGTGATCAGCGGTACCGATGATTTTTTTCCGGAGCTTCAGGAGCTGTGCTGCAAAGCCGGTGTAAAGGTTGTTCACACCCCCTGTCTGCCAAAAGCTCCGCTGCATGGTTCAACCCGGTGGGTCAAAGGCAACCCCCTGATTCAACTCTCAAACCGCCTCAACCGGAACGATATTTTCTGGTTCACCTTTTTCCATGAAGCGGCCCATATCCTGAAGCACAACAAAAAAGATGTTTTTGTAGAGTGCATGGAATACTCCTGTGACGGCAAAGAGAAAGAGGTCGAAGCCAATACCTTTGCCGAAGAGTGCCTGATGAGCCGCAAGGAGGAAAAAGAGATCATGCTGAGCGGTGGATTTGAAAAAGAAGATATCCTGCGTTTCGCCACCAAAATCGGCACGCACCCGGCGATTGTTGCTGGCAGGCTGGCAAACCGTGGGGTGATGAAACAGCATATCGGCAATGTTTACGGCTTTTATAAAAAAGTTGAACTGAAAGGTTGAAACCAAATCGCACGATGGGCTGAAGACATGAAGCTCGGTCTTGAGCGGAAGATTAAGAGGATATTGCTGAAAAAAGCAGGCTTGTTTGAGAGCTATCTGTAATTATTAAAAGGAGGTACATTGTGGTACACACACTCTATGCAACGTATGACGGACATGTGCTTATGCCCGAAGGAGCGGTTGACTTATTACCGAATCACAGGTATTTGATTCAAATTGAGAGTCAACAGCAACCTGAACCAAAAAAGAATGTTCTGCAACGGCTTTCAGAAAAAGCAATGGATTTAGGAGTTTCTGATTTGGCCTCTCAACATGAGCAAACTGGTCTTAAATATATCGCATCGGAGCAAGTGTACCACGCACAGTAATCTTCAGAAAGGATTGAATAAAGCCGTAAGCAGAGCAAAATCTAAAACACCTGATAAAGCAAACGATTGCAGCGTTGTCTTCAACGTCCAACAGCCTACAGCAGAGCCATTACTGAATATTGCGGATTATTTTTGCTGGGCGATTCAGCGTGTTTTTGAACGTGGTGAAACCAGATATTACGATTATATCAGCGATCAGGTTGCTATAGTGCAGGATCTATACGACTTCGAAAAGTGGAAAAGCAGAGGTAATTATTACAACCGGCAAAAAAAGCTATCGAGCGATAACTGCCTGAAAAACAAAAAAAAAGCCCATCATTGCACTAAGAAGGATACCCTTCAACGGCGTGAAGCCGACCTTCATGCAACACAGGCTAAACTGAATATAAACACAAAATAAGATAAAAAAAATATCAGGGTACGGACTCTTCCGCTGATCTGAATATTTTGCCAAATCTTCTGTCTCGCGCATCAGCAGATAACCAACAATCGCCATCCATACAAGCGCTCCGCTCAGTTGTGCTTGTTCTTTTGTTGTCGGCTGCCGGCGCTTTGGGTTATAGCATTGCTTGGGCGTTGAGATAGCGCTTTTGAGGCTACTATTTTTTTGTCCATAGTTATACTGTGTAACTGATTTTTTAGGATATTGTTACGAAATAAGGTCGGCGCTTTAAACGCATTTGTCGTATGGAATACATGAAATCTTGTAAAATACAGCTTGACATCGAAGCCTCTATTGCTTACATTATGAGCAATAATACCTGCCACGCTTCCCATTTGAACAGCGCACCCGGGCAGGTTTTCGCTTTTCATGGGGTTTTCTCTTTTAATCTCAGAAGCTGAAGCCCATGTTATACAGCAAACCCGCAGTATCAATCCCCGACCAAATAACAAAACTGAAAGCAAGGGGTCTTGCCTTTGGTGACGAAGCTTTTGCCATACATTGTCTTTCCAATATCAGTTATTACCGGCTCAGGGCCTATACCTATCCATTCCAGGATAACACCCAGCCCAATCATCCCTTCACCGTTCCGGTAAGCTTCGAGCAAATCATAGAACTCTATGTATTTGACCGTAAATTGAGAAGCATGGTGTTCGATGCCATGGAAAAAATTGAAATTGCTATTCGAACACAAATTATTTACCAATGGGCAATGCCACACGGCAGCCATTGGCAGCTAAACGAAACGCTCTTCAGGGATATCAATCGTTTTCATAGCCAGATTGTCTCGTTACAAACAGAAATCAGCCGCTCCAACGAAACGTTTATCGAGCATTACAAGAACACCTATACCGAACCTCTTGATCCGCCATCATGGATGAGTCTTGAAGTGAGCAGTTTTGGCTTGTTATCTCAAATGTTCCGGAATCTCAAAAAAAGCCCCGAAAAAATCGCAGTGGTCAAACATTTCGGGCTCAACAATATCGAACTGCTCGAAAACTGGATGCTCTGCTTCAGTCATATCCGCAACACTTGCGCACATCACGGTCGCTTATGGAACCGCAGGTTGACAGCCCATATCACCTTACCCAAAAACCCCTCAAACCCATTTATCCAAAACAAAAAGATTTTACCCTAAAGCCCTACGCAGCATTATGCTGTATGCAATACATCCTGCAAACTATCAGCCCCGACACCTCATTTAAAGAAGGTCTTAAAGCACTTATGAAATCCTGCCCCCTCAAACAGGAAAAAGAGATGGGTTTCTCGGAAGAGTGGCGATCAGACCCGTTTTGGAAATGACATCAACGATTCTTTTCTCCGACGATATCATATATTTCGCACTCTTAAAAGTAAAGTGCTGAACAGAATAATTTCTCCATAAAAACAAAAAGGCTCCGGAAAAAGTCCAGAGCCTCATTGTCAACCGGTAAAAGCCCAACCCTTTGACATATTTTACCTGAAACGTACTGTTCTTGCAATGTATTTTTTTGCAAAAAAGCCTGCAAGCACCATGATGACGTCGTAGCATCCTTCTAAAACCGCAAGGCTCGGTGCACATCTTGATGCATCGAGCCTCGAAACTCCTTCCTCCTATCGTGGTAGGATGAGCAAACACTTACAGAATAGTACTCGAAAGCAAAAAGAAAAACCGCTGATTTGCTACGCTGGTACAGCAGACCGAGACCTCGATAGATTCAAAGCCGATAGGCCATGAATTCGCTTACAACATAAGAGATTTTTTAACGATGTCAAGCGGAAAAATGAGCTTCATTATCGAATGACCACCTGCATCAAACCTCTCCCACCAGAGCGCTGCTCTCCGCTTCGCTCCGTTTGCGCAGCCAGCCGAGCGCGCAGGCCAACTGCCGCTGGCCCGCACTGCCCTCATCTCCGCCAGCACCCGCCCCCAAAACCCGCCAAACAGCGCACTGCAATCCTTCCTCCACCTTCGCAGGAAAAACTCGCTTCATTCCGCCGCTGCTCCGCGAGTACGCTCCACGCAGCTCCATGAATCGACCCGCTACAGCTCCAGAAGGTGCACAAAAACCCCTCTGCGCGCCTTCGGCTTGCCAGCAAACCAGAGCCATCCAGCCAGACAAGTACCGTCGGAACACACCACCAGCCAAGGATCTTGCCATATGTCCTATAAGTCCCATTCTTCCTATTGATAGCAATTACCACGAAACCATCCACCCACACAGCAAGATCGAAAGCGGACTACCGCCTTCGCTCCCCGCCAGCCCTGCAGTTCCCGCCAGCATGGCGCCCTTGACTACAAGAGCGCCACCAGAAAACAAGCTTGCGCCCTGTGCCTCCAGCGCCCGTCACCTCCGCTCTGCGCCATTGGCACCAGAGACGCAGCCAGGGAAGCGCCAATGACACTGCCGCTCCGGCACGGCTCGCCTCTAGCCCGGTACCGCGCAAACGAAGAGAAGAACTATGGCCTACACAGAGATTTTTCAAAAGTTCCAGCCGCGCAAGAGATAAAGCTCTCGGCATCCACTTTCAAAAAATTCCTGTTCCGGCTCAAAGATAAAGTATATCATTGCGGGTAACGGTGACAGTATTTGCGCCTGTTATGCCTCCCTTGACGGCAACCATTAGTCTTTACATGCTTTTATGTCGTCGGTCAGCATCTTCGCTGAAATGCTGAGAAACAGGTGATAATGTTTCAGGATGAAGCACGATTCGGACGAATAAGTGATCTGAGCGGATTGTAATCTTGGGGTTGTTCGGGAATTTCGGAATATCGATATTGTAGGTACTGCCCAAAAGGCAGTGAGGGTTACGTTGATTTCAGAAACCGAAAAGCATGTTTTACGCCATGAAAAAATTTATTCCGCTTGTTATCGCTCTCTTGTTTACTGCTACTGCTCCACTGATGGCCGAGAACGCCACCAAGGAAACCGTCGATCCCACCCAGACCGGTAACATCACCGTACACATCAAAGAACTGAGGCACAGTAACGGTATGCTTGGAGCTTCGCTGTATGCCTCCAAAAAAGGGTTTCCCGACACGCCTGAACGCTCTTATGCCACGCTTGTAAAAAAAATGACCGCTACGGAAGATACTTTTGTGTTCGAAAACGTTCCTTATGGCACCTACGCGATCAGCGTCCTACATGACGAAAATGGCAACGGCAAGATGGATAAAAACTTTTTCGGCTTGCCTACTGAGGGATGCGGCATATCAACCAATCCGAAAATCGGCATGGGCGGACCAAAATACAACGATTCCGTGTTTACGCTCAACTCCAAACAGCTTGAAATAACTATTGGTATCAGGTACTTATTCAAGAGCAAAGTACCATAAACAGGGAAGGAATTTTAATCCATACTTAGACGCTTATCATACAAACACTCTATGTATTATATTTATTTGTTACTTTCTATTGATATCCAATTAATTAGTTCATGTAACCCTTGAGTTAAACTCATTTTTGGAGCCCAATTTAAAATCAATTTTGCCTTTGAAAAATCTGCACAACGGCCCATATCTCCCATGGGTTTCGATGTGTCAAATTCAACCTTAATTTCAGGATCAACAATATTGACAATAGCTGAGACGACACTTTTAATTGGAGTACAAATATCAGTACCTATTTGAATAACACCTGCGCCATCTCCCTTGGTTAAAGCTGTGATAAGAGCATTACAAACATCGCTAACATGCACAAATGCTCGACCTTGTGAACCATCACCCCAGACAACTAACGATTCGTTATGGTTTAGGTTAAGTGCCCTATATGCCAATGCTGGAAGAACTTGTGCTCTTGAGGATTTATAATCACATGGAGTACCATAAACATTATGTAAAACTAACACTACTGAGGGAATGGAGTTATCTTGCCAAAGATAGCCAGCATCCAATTCTCCCATTAATTTACTCCACCCATACGCAGATTCTGGATTTGCTGGAAATTGATCTATTTCTTTAAGGGGAGGAGAATCTACACCACTCTGAAGTTGTGTAGGAAAGGAGCATGCTGTACCTACATAAATATATCTTCCTACATTATTTTCTGCGACTACCGTTGAAACATTTGAGTTAATAAGTAAATTTTTCCGAAATATCATACCTTGATTACAAAATACATATCCTATTCCTGCAACTATATCAGCAAGATGAATAACACAATCCAAACCTTTAAATGAATCTGACCACTGTCCAATTTTTGACAAGTCATCCTCAATAATAGTCAGCTTATGAAAGGAGTTTCCACAAGTATACTTTAGGTTATCAATGGAACCACGCCAATAATTGTCAATACCAATTACTTCAAAACCCTCTCTTAGAAGCTGACCGCAAAGGTTCGATCCAATCATCCCGGCTGCTCCTGTTACAAGAATTTTCATAATAGTTAATTACAATTTTCCATTTTTTACCATTTAAAATTCATTGGGCAATAACTTATTCCAAAATTCAGTTCCGGTGAATTTTCTTATAACCTTTTCATAACCAGCTTGTGCGATTCTAAGCCTTTGATTCGGGTTTTTCAAATAAAAATTTATTTTATCAAGAAGCTCTTCTTTTGAAGAAAACGCAACATACTCAAAATCTTCATTAAAATAAGATGCGGTCTGCGCATTTCTTTCTTCAAGTAACAAAGCACCCGACCGCATTACTTCAAACACCCTTGCTTTTAATTGATAAAAATCAACACTCATGGCAAAATTAATTCCAATTTTTGCTCGAGATAATAATTCATAATACTTTTCGTTAGAACACTGGTGCTCCTTGTCGTAGGTGGAGTAATGTAATCTTATGTTATTATCTAAAAGAAATTCAATAAAGGTCCTTCTTGAACTTCTATAACGAGATATCTGGCCTAAAAAAACAACATCTATATCTTTATCAAATTTTTTATTATTGTCATTCAATTCAAAAGGAGTAAATAAATTAATGGCTTTTTCCTTGAGTATAAGAGCTTCTTTTGAATCTCCGAAATTCATGGTTGGATTATCTATAATTCCATGAATATCTATAGTCTTCAAAACAGATGATATTGATATTGGGAAATCATAAAAACAAGTATCCCACCATAAAGAAATTATTGATATATTTCTCTTTTTAAGCCTTGATAGCAGAAAGGGCATTGGGTGATAATATATATCAGGAGAATATGAGCTAAATATCAAATATTTTGGATTAGCCTTTGCTATGGTTTTAATAAAATTAATTCCAAAAAAAAATAAAGGCCTATTGATATCCCAAAAAAATATTAAAATCTTTTTATCTGGATAATTGCTACGTAAAGTATCTTCTAATGTTATTTTTTCAATAGATTCAAGTTCGGAATTACACAAATATTTATATCTACACATCACAAAATCAACCTTCTCAGTCTCGTTTTTTTTAATAATCCTGATTATGCTAAAAAATAATATATAGAAATATGAAGAGGCCCTATCTATTAAAAATAATACCCATAAAATAAGCCGATTAACAACTAAGATTATTAGACCTATATTAGCGTTGTGTAATTTATCAGGTTTATTTATATTATTTTTTATAATTATTAATTTGTTTAAAATTAAGTTTATTTTTTTATAGAAATACATAATAAAACTTTTTTGTTAAATTCTCCAATTTTATACGTAATAACACTGTAATGAGTATGATTTTCTGCTTTGTTACTGATATTTAACGTTCTTACTCGGAGTTTACAACAAGAAAAATAATCTGCCAAAGAAAAATTGAAAGCAAGATAACTACGTATTTATTATCATTAGGCGCGACAAAGAGAAAAACACCTCTTGATTTTATTGGCTTTTCGGGGATTTTTGACTGCTAAAGGTATGTATTATGCAAAAAACGCAAACTATTAAACGATAAATTGGATTACTATCCCATACTCGAACTGATATCCCCGAAGAGCATTCATGCAACTGATCACTTAACCCTAAATAAATACAATCCCCAAGAGGGAAAACCGCCTTTTTGTGCTTATTGATATTTTATCATGTATTATAGAAGCTCATGAAATGTGTCTGTATGGTTGAGGTATCTTTGCAACAGAAAATAACCCTTTAAACTAAAAGAAGATGAACTGGCATGAACTATTGCAGCAACAAATCAACGAAACGTTCAACGTCACGGAACGCCTGATAAAGCTTCTTGATGAAAACGATCTTTCATGGAAGCCGTCGGAAACCAATAACTGGATGACCACTGGTCAATTGCTCTTCCACCTCACCCAGTCATGCGGTATGCCTATAAAAGGTTTTACTACAGGCCAGTGGGCAATGCCTGCTCATAGCGATATGCATGATAAAACAACTGAAAAAAATCTCCCTCCTGCCGAAAAACTGAAGAGTGTCGCCACTCTTGAGGAGGCACTTGCACTGCTCGCGACAGACAGACAAACAGCTCTTGACGCTGTTGCCCATTGCAGCGAAGAGGATCTTTTCTCCAGGCTGGCACCGGCACCATGGGACCCGACACCTGTCAACCTGGGAAAACGCCTGCTGAGCATGATCGATCACTTTAACCAGCACAAGGCACAGCTTTTCTATTACCTGAAATTGCAGGGTAAACCAGTCAATACCATGCATCTCTACCGAAAATAACCGTGTTCATACACAACCTCTCGTCGCATTATTCATCCACAGAGTCTCACAAGGGCTCTGTGTCTTTTTCTACAATAATGTAGATCAACATCTCATTCCAACAAATTTGTTACTATTCCACACTGACAAGTGTCCACAATAAAAAACACTAAAACATAATTATATAAGCACTTAAAACAGGATTAATTTTATCGGCATACTTATTGCAATGATAGAGGTACAATGGATTGTTCAACACCTTGTTCAACGTATAAATAAACGCAATAATCATGTCTACAGTCAGCACACTCTACGGCGACCTTACAGGGGTTGAGTTTCGCAGCCTCTTTTCGAACGGCAAAATGGACGGCTGTCTTGTCACTGAAGAAAACAGCCTTGAAACCCCTTATGGCACGCTGATTCCTCAGTACGAAGCCGAAGACATGGGAAGACGTTCGGTCAAGCCTATGTATTTCTATAAGGACGGTTCACTGAAATCAATTGCCCTGCAATCACAAACCATCCTTGAAACTCCGGTCGGCAGTATTCCCGCTGAGCTGGTTACTTTTCATAAAAACGGCAGCATCAAAAGAATTTTTTCGCTTGACGGTAAGCTGAGCGGCTTCTGGTCGTGGAAAAACGAGTTTGCGCTTGCTCAGGACATCACCTTCAACTCACCGCTGGGAACGCTGACCGCCAAGCTGATCGGCCTGCAGTTCTACGAGAGCGGAGCCCTGAAAAGCATAACACTCTGGCCGGGTCAGACACTGACGATCACAACTCCGATGGGAGAGATTGTTGTGAGGAAAGGGCTTGCCTTTTATGAATCGGGCGCCATCCGTTCGTTTGAGCCGCAGAAAAAAATTGACATCTCTACCCCGATTGGTGTCATAACCTCATGGGATAATGAGCCGAATGGAATACACGGAGACATCAACTCGGTGCAGCTCGCCGAAGATGGTTCTATTGAGGCGCTCAGTACTGTCGATCATGCCGTGCACGTCACCGTCAAGGAACAAAACGCGGAACTCTTTCATCCTGGAGTGAAAAACAACGTCTGTGGGGATGAGCGCAAGGTGAGTGTCCCGATGAAAGTCCGCTTTGAAAAGAAGTTGGTCATGTTTCACGACAACCCGAAATTCACCTTTGACCTCGAACATACAAGGTTTGAAATCCGAACGATGAATCTGGCAACAAAAGAACCTGCATATTCATGCTCATGAAAGAAAGTGCAGAGTTGAAAGTGCCGAGTGCTGAGATGGCTCTTTTTTGTACTTGGCACTTTTTACTCAGCATTCAGCACTTTTTTAGCGCGTTTATGCCGGCTGTCCATCCTGTGGAAATGGCGGCCTGGAGGTTATAGCCTCCTATTTCGCCTGCATAGTCGAGCAATTCGCCGCAGAGGAAGAGGTTTGGGAGAACTCTTGACTGCATGGTTTTTGGGTTTACTTCTCCAAGGAGTATGCCTCCGGCTGAGACTTCGCCTTGATCGAGTGGTACATTGCGCACGGTGCCGAGCGGAAACCTCTTCAGAACTGTGAGCAGGGATTGTCTCTGCTCTTTTTGAAGGGTGCTCCAGGTTATGTCGATTTCGAGGAGGGCGTGACGAATAATAAAGGGGACAAGAGCTGTGGGAATGGTGCCATAAGGTGCTTCGATGAACCCTTTTTTGAGGGAGGGAGCTATCGGGCATATCTGGAGGAACTTTCGAACCATCTGGGCGCCATGTTTGCGTGCATGCTGAAGAAGCTGATGATCAAGTTCAGCGGGATTGTGTTCGGGAAAAAGGTCGGCAAAAAGAGATGCACTGCCAAAATCACGGCAGAGTTCGGCGATATCGCGCGAAAGGGACAATGCTGCAGGACCGCTGAAGCCGCGATGCGTAAAGAGCAGGTCACCGCGCCGTTCGATACACTTACCTCCAGCAGAGGCGACTAGGCCTGCCGAACGAAGCGATACTCCTGAAAGAGATGCAGGGGGAGCCTTGAGGGTAAAGACCGGTGCCAGCGCTGCTGAGGGCTCTTTGATGGTGTGACCCAGTTTTCGGGCAATAACAAGGCCGTCACCCGTGCTGCCTGTTGCGGAGTATGAAACGCCGCCGGTGGCGAGAATAACCGCATCCGCAGTCAATGTTTCAGCCGTGGTGGTAATATGAAACAAGCCATCCTTTCGTTCAACACTCCGAACCCTGCAGGAAAAGAGCAGCTGAACTGACAACTCCTTGAGCAACTCTTCAAATGCCAGGGCTACCGAAGAGGCATCTCCGCTTAAAGGAAACACTTTGCCGTCCGGTCGCACCTCGGTTTCAACTCCTCGGGAATGCAGTAACTCCAGCAGGTCACTGCTTGAAAAACCGTAGAGAGCATTGCGTAAAAAACGCCGTTCATTGAGACGAAGAAAACCCTGCTCAAGCATCTCTGCCGGCGTACCCTGATGGGTTACATTACACTTTCCTCCTCCGGATATCCTGATTTTTGTCCCGAGACGCTGATTACGCTCCAAAAGCGTTATGGAACAAGCAATACCAGAGGCTTCAGCTCCCCGTCTTGCAGCAATAGCCGCCGACATCCCTGCCGCTCCCCCACCAATAATAACTAACGATAGGGGACGTTGTTGAATAACGATAGTAACTCCAATTCAGTTAACAAAAATATGAGCCTCTTTTCTATGACCTTAACCTGAAACGACAGCGGGTTCGATAACAATATAACAATCAGAATTGTGGACAGGAGAGAGAATCGCTCATTTACTCCTGCATCTTCACCCTTGTCCCATCCTTGAGTTCATTGGTGGGATGCACCACCACTTTCTGACCCGCCGTGACTCCTGAGAGCACCTCGGCCTGAAAGGCTCCGCGTATGCCGATTTTCACACTTCTTTCAACAGCTTTGCCATCTTCAATCACAAAAAGGCGCCACTCATCCCGACCTCTGAAGAGACTGCTGACCGGCACCTGGAGTACATGAGTGGCTTCACGAAGCACAATTTTGGCCTGAACGCGGAAGTTGTCGCCAAGCAGAGGTTCATACTCGTTGAGGAGGGCTACAATATTCACTCGTTTTTCTTCGATACCAAGTGCAGATATCTTGGTGAATGCCCCCGGAGCGATAGTTTTCACGACTCCCTGAAGCTCCTTTTCGCCGCCCCAATCACGGATCACAACCCGATGTCCTGGCCGGACTTTTGTGGCATCAGAGGAGAGGACATCGATAACGATCTCTATTGCCGTGGAATCACCGATATCAACAAGCGGAGAGCCCGCATTGATAACGCGTTCACTCTTTTCATGAATACGAAGAATTCGCCCGTCAGCCGGAGAGAGAACAGTAACCGGTTTTCCTGATATCTTCAGGTCAACCGGTGCCTGAAGAGCCTCAAAACTCTGACGCGCTCCTTCGACCGCTGAACGGGCGGCCTCAACCTCCCTTTTCAGCACTCCGGCTTCGTTCTCTGCAACTTCGAAGGCCTCCTTTGACACCGCACCCTCACTGTAGAGTTTCCGGTAGCGCTCTGAACGACGATCGGCCTGTGAAAAACCAAGAAGGGCTCTTTTCTGGCGGGCAATCGCTTCATCGAGCATTGCACGGGCTGAGCGGGCCCTTGCTGCAGCTTCCCGATACTCACGCGCATTAAGTTCAGGAGGTACCACCGCAGCGACAACATCCCCTTTTCGTACCCGGTCGCCCTCTTCCAGAGTTATTCTGATGAGTTTCCCTGTTACCGGAGCGGCAATAACAAAGCGATCATTCACCCGAGTTACACCTTCGGCATCAAGGGTAATCTGAAGAGGGCCTCGCCGGACTTCACCTGAATCCACAGGAAGTGCGGAGGGTTTGAAGATAACAAAAAGAGTGAGGGCGACTGCCGCAAAGGATATTGCTGCGATGCGCTGTGTTTTTGAAAAGACCATCATCTACTCCCTGGTTTTTAAAACCTCGACAAGATCGAGACTTGAAAGACGTTTTTGGACAGCAAGGCCGGACACGACCGACACCATAACAATAACCGTAAAGGCAAAGAGAAAGTTATAGGCAGTGAAAACAAGCGGCAAGCGATAGAGTTCCGAACTGAGCGCATGGGCAAGCAGAGCGGAAAGAGCAATACCAATCATAAAGCCGACCGGTATGGCACAAAGGGTAAGCAGGGCCTGTTCACCAAGCAGAATAAAGGAAACTTCACCCTTCGACATTCCAAGTACCCTGAGACTCGACAGTTCACGAGCCCGTTCAGAGAGCGATATCCTCGCACCGTTATAGACCACGGCAAAAGCAAGAACGCAGGCAAAAGAGGTAAGAATAAACGTTGATGTGGTCATACTTTGGGCAATCAACTCTTCGAAGCTCTCTTTAAGGGCCTTAAGCATCATCATCCCTGCCACGCCAGGCATTTTCTTGAGTGATGTATAGAGCGGACCGGCTTTTGATTGATCTATACGCAAATAGGCGGCATTCAGCACGCCGCCATCTCCAGCGAGAGTGTTCAACTGGGCAAGATTCATAGAGGCTGAGAGTCCGAGAATTTCGTCAATGACAGCGCTAACAAGCACTTCGCGATGGAGCTGCCTGCCCTGGAGAAACTCAAGCTGCAGTCTGTCACCCGGCCGGACTCCAAGAATGTCAGCAAGGGCTGAGGTCAGAATAATCCCGTCAGCTGGAAGAGAAAAGTGACGCCCGTTTTTATCAACCAGACGCTGCAGGCCCTCTGCCGACTGCAGGCCCTTGATGGAGAGGCGGCGAAAACGATGGCCAAAGCGCATTCTTACCGGTTCATCACGGTAATACTCATGTTCAAGTACACCGCTGAGTGACGCTATGGTATAGACCACAGAAGGAGGCTTGGGATCATTGAAAATAAGGGTGACATCTTCCCGATGTTTCTCTGCAAACTCCACCTGAATCATACGATCGACTGAATCATAGGTATAGCGGCCAGCAATAAGAATGGCAACCGCAAGAGAGATCATAAGGACTGAAATGGAAGCTTTCCATGGGCGACGCTCAAGGTTGCGGACAATAATCCGTAATGATACTGGCACTCTTTTGCGCAACGATGCACGATCAAGAAAACCGGGTTTGTACAAAACGGGCGAATCAGGACGCATCGCTTCCGCCGGGGGCAGCAAGACCGCTTTGCGTACTGCACCAAGTGCACCAACAAGCGCAGCTGCGAAACTCAAGAGAACGGCCAGTGCAACATTTTCAAAACGAAAGGTATAGACCAGCTCGGCAAAGTTATAGAAATCGGCATAGATATTCATCATGCCCCGGCCAAGCCAGGCTCCAAGGGCAGTCCCGACAACCGATCCGACTGCCGTAGGGATCATGGCAAAACCAAGGTAGTGAAGGGCTACATCTTCATTGGAATAGCCTATCGCCTTAAGTACGGCAATCTGGTCGCGCTGGGTTGCTACAAGTCGACGGAGAACAATGTTGAGTAAAAAAACCGCCACAGCAAGAAAGATTGCAGGCAGAAAGGTAATCTGAATACCCACCTGCTTGATTTCGTCGGCAATAAAGCGGTCAGAGAGCTGCTCACTCCGGCCATAGGCTCCAAGCGATCCGTAACGAGTGAACAGGTTATCAAGCTGCAGGAGAACATCCTTTTCCGAGACGCCGTGGGCAAGCGTCAGGGAGAGATCATTGAACGCTCCGCTCATATCAAACGCCGACTCAAGGGCTCTGCGGCTCATCCATATAACCCCGAACCTGCGCTTATCGGGGAAAAAAGCACCGGGCTGAACCTCATAGATATATTCCGGAGAGAGACCCATCCCGACAATGAGCAGCTCTTTCTTTCTTCCATTGATCACCGCGGTAATGTGGTCGCCCGGGGCAAGTTTGTTGGCTTCAAGAAAGGGTTTACTGACGACAACCTCTTCAGGTTTGCCGGGATCGATATAACGACCGCTCTTGATAAACAGATCATTCAAAACCGGCGTTCTGTACTCCGGTATTGAGACAAGCCTTCCAGTGGCCGGTTCGTCGAGTCCCGGTACATCGAGTGTCACATCAGCCACAATGCGGGAATTCACCGAAGCTACTCCTGCAATGCTGCGTACCGTTTCGAGGTAAAACTCAGGCGCACGCTTGACCTGCATAAAAACATCCGCAAAACGATACTTGCTGTAATAGCGGGCACGCGAGGCCTCAAGTGAATATTGAACACTGCTCATGGAAACAAACACTGAGATACCGCAGGCAACAACAGCTGCAACGGCCAGCATCTGACCTTTGAGGCGCAGCAACTCGCGCAGCAGTTTTCTCTGCAGGGGTTTCATCGCTCAGTTTACCAGAGAAGTTCTGAAGGTGAAAGGCGTGTAAGATTTCTCCGATCCTCAGAGACCTCCCCGCTGCTCAGACGCACAACCCTGTCCGCCATACCG
>Ga0209083_1001369_pt1 | contig 28108 bp, 13 predicted proteins | sample AM7aDNAmetaG_FD_184132 | JGI IMG/M metagenome (GOLD analysis project Ga0209083, IMG submission 184132) | Freshwater microbial communities from Finland to study Microbial Dark Matter (Phase II) - AM7a DNA metaG (SPAdes) (version 3) | ecosystem: Environmental > Aquatic > Freshwater > Lake ...
GCCTTCGGCATTCTGGATCTCTCTATCTGTGGTTCGTCGTCCTGCTGTGGATGTCGTTCGCCTATCGCCCGTGGATCAGCTCCCACCGGTCGAGGGACTGGTTGCCGGCATTCTGGGACCGGCACCGGATGAAGGCGTTGGTCCCACTCCTCGCGGTGCAGGTTTGGGGAGCGATGGTGGCGGTCCCAGTGGACTGGCGGGAACCGTTTTCGCAAGCCAGCGCAGCCGCCCAGTGGCTCCGATCGGAATATCCTGACCTGTCGAAATTTGTCGTCGTCGGCGACCGCTCCGAAGCGGTCAGCTCCGTCGTCGCTTATCTGGAATTGAAGCGCATTTATTATCCCGACCGAGCCGACTTTGGCTCGTATGTAATCTGGGACCAGCAGCGGCTCCGTAATGCGGGCCGGCGAATCGACTCACCGGTCGCGGATCTCGTCAGGAAAACGGGGAAGGACGCCATTCTGATTCTCGATCATGAATTAGACGGAGCCGGCGGGAATGGAAAGGCGATCCTGTTACACCAGTTTCGCGGAGCAATCGTCGCGGACGAGTGTTACTGGATCTACCGTTGGCCGGCAACCACCAGCGGTGGTGCAGCAACGAAATCCTAACAGCGCCGCGGCTTTATCTAAGCGTGTTTTTAAAATAGTGGAACGGGCGTCCCGCCCGTTTGTTTCAGATGCATTACCGAATGAACGGGCGGGACGCCCGTTCCACTAATATTCAAAAACGCCAGCACTCAAACCGCGTGCTTGCGCATTTCCAAAAGGATGTCTAAAAGTGCAGCTTTAACCGAAAGAAAATTCATCATGCCGTCATTGACAACTCGCACTGCCCGCCAAACCAATCCATGGATCGTCGGACGACGCACCCGTTTCACGGTGATTCATCCCCATTGTATTCGCATCGAATTCAATGCGGCGGGCAAGTTCGTTGATCCCCCTTCCCTGTTCGCCATTCACCGCGATGTCCGCTGTGCTGATTTCCAAGTGACGCACGCCGGCGACATCATCGGGATCGACACCGGCGCCATCCAACTGCGCTACCGGAACGACGGGCAAAAGTTAAACGCGCAGAACCTCAGCGCGAAGATTCGTCACGGCGCAAAGTGGGTGAATTGGCGACCCGGTCAGCCCAACCGCGGTAATCTGGGTGGCACAGCCGAAACGCTCGATGGCTGGGTTGGCGCCCGCGCTCTGGAGCATGGCCTGTTATCCCGCGATGGCTGGTTTCTACTCGACGATTCCACCGGGCCGTTGCAGGTCGATGGCTGGGTGAAGAGTCGGACGGGCCGGGGCTGCGACTGGTATCTGTTTGGGTACGGCCAAGACTATCGCGCGGCGCTGCAAGCGTTCGCGGCCATTGCCGGCCAGGTGCCGCTGCCGCGCCGGTACACGCTCGGTTCGTGGTATTCCCGGTACTGGCCTTATACCTCTGCGGATTACCGGCAGATCGTCCAGGAGTACGCGAAAAAAGAGTTTCCGCTCGACGTGGTCGTCATGGACATGGACTGGCATATCACCAATCAACGGGAAGCATTCGGCCCCACCGCGCCGCCAGACGGCCAGGTCTGGACTGGCTTTACCTGGGACCGCAAACTCTTACCGGACGCGGAAAAGCTCCTGCAGTGGTTTCATCAACAGGGCGTGCATGTAACACTGAACGATCATCCCGCCGATGGCGTTCGACCCCATGAAGCAATGTATCGGGCTTTCATGCGCGACATGGGCGTTGACCCCAAATCCGGCAAGACGTTGCCGTTCGATGCCGGCAACCGGAAATACCTTGAAACATTTTACCGGCACACGCATGCGTCACTGGAAAAAGATGGCGTCGATTTCTGGTGGCTGGACTGGCAGCAGTACCCGTTCACGCGCAGCGTGCCGGACGTCAAGAATCTGGCATGGCTGAATCACTATTACCACCGCTGCTCGCAGCGCGGCGGGACCCGGGGCCAATCCTTTAGCCGCTGGGCCGGCTGGGGCGATCACCGGCATCCAATTCATTTCTCCGGCGATGCCAACACCGGCTGGGAGATGCTCGCGTTCGAAGTGCCGTTTACAGCAACCGCCGGCAATGTCGGCTGTTTCTTTTGGTCCCATGACATCGGCGGGCACATGGGCGGCCGCAACGAGGAAGCTTACACCCGGTGGTGTCAGTTTGGGGCATTGAGCGCGGCGCTGCGCTCGCACTCGACGCGCGAGGCCAGCATGGATCGCCGGCCCTGGACGTATCCGGCCTGGGCCGAGGCTTCCATGCGCCGCAGCTTCCAGCTCCGGTCGGAGCTCTTCCCCTACATCTATTCTTGCGTCGTCCAATCCTGTCGGGAAACCATTCCCCTCACCCGGCCGATGTACTTCGATTACGCGAACCAGGCAGAAGCGTATCGCAACCCGCAACAATATTTATTTGGCGATCACTTGCTGGTTGCCCCGGTCGCCGAACCGGGGATGGGCCCGCGCAAACTTGGCCGACAGGCCGTTTGGTTTCCACCGGGCGTCTGGTTCAACTTTTTAACCGGCGAAAGATTTGCTGGAAATTGCGAGCGATTGGTGGCGGCCGACATCAACGAGTTCCCGCTCTTCGTCCGTGGCGGAGCCCCGATTCCGTTGCAACCGTACACCCCGCGGATGGGGACGACCCCGATCCGGAAATTGATTGTGCGCTGCTGGCCCGGTACCGATGGTTCGTCACTGCGGACGGAGTTGTCGGAAGATGATGGGGAGACGAACGAGTATTCCCAAGGGAAATCCGCCCGAACGGAACTTACCTGCGCGCGGGCGGGTAATGTCGTGACCGTGACGATCAGTCCAACCCAGGGGACGTTCCGCGGACAGCCCGCCCAACGGGCTCTGACAATTGAACTGCCGGCGACGTTGCCGGCGTCGAAAGTCACTGTGGATGGACGCCCGGCCACGGCCCGGTACGATCACGCGACGCGCACGAATCGGGTTCAGGTCGCTGCTCACTCGATTCGGAAAGGTTGCATCATCGTCGTCACAGCCCGCGATGCCGATCCGGAACGGGCCGCCGTGGAAGCGCTCGTCCGGCGCGCCGGATTGGCGCGCTCCACCCGCGATACGACCGTGCAGCAATTATTGGCAAACGCACTGGCGCACGGTTCCGCCGAACAGCGCGACCTGGTCTTGCGCGCGCTGGGAATCGGTCTTTTTGGGAAAAAGGAAACGGTTTACGGGCACCCGGCAGAACCCGAATACTACATTTATGCACCGGCTGGGCTGCCAATTGGCCGGCAAGTTCGCGTGGGGTTGACGCGCGCGGGACGCACGTTGCGGCTCACAGGCGAGAAAACGCCGTTGAATATGCAGAATCTGACGCGCCTGATTCCAGCTCCGCCCAATGAACTGTTGTATCCGCGCAACGGAGTCACATTAACAGCCCGCCTGACTGTCAACGGCCGGCACGTGAACACCGCGCAACCCGTCTTTTTTACAAAGCCGTACTGGCCATTCCAGGCCAACCTCGCCCCACAGGCACGGGCCACGGCAAGTTCAGCGATGGACGCGCAGCCGCCGTCGGCTGCCATCGATGGAATTGTCGACGGCATTCCCGGCGATCAATCCCACGAATGGGCCAGCCGCCAGGAGAAAGCCGGGGCCTGGCTGAAACTCGAATGGACGAAGCCGGTCGAGGTGGGTCGAATCCTATTGTTCGACCGTCCCAATTACGCCGACCATGTTGTGGCGGGCAAAATCCTGCTGAGTGACGGCACCATTCTGCCGGTCGGAGAATTACCGGCCGATGGCCAAACGCCGTTGGAATTACGGATCCGGCCGCGCAAGATCAGCTGGTTAACTTTTGTGGTCACAGCCGTGTCAGATCTGACCGGCTGGGCCGGATTGTCCGAGATCGCCGTGTTCCGTCGCTGAACGAAAGATATAAATATGCAATGGCAACTTTATCAGGATGGTTCGTTTGATTTGATTGGGGGCCCTGTGAACCTGCGGGGCTGCTACCCGGCGCTGGACGGCGCGGCGGTGCGCCCGCTGCACGTGACCGTGACGCCCACCCCAGCAGGTGGCACTGTCCGGTATGCCTTGGCCGATCAAGGCACATTGGATCTAATTTTCGAACGCAATGCTGATGGTGGACTCACACTCACTGCCTCCTACAGCGGTACCGCCACGGCGCCGCATTGGCTATCGCCGCTGGCCGGCGCCCGCGTTGAAGGTGCGGACCGTCTATTCCGGCAGAGCTGCGGCATGGGTGGGACCACCGATTTCGTCCCGCTGCCCCTAAAGGAACGTATCGACAGCTACACCTTGGTCGCGCTGCTGGCCCCGGGTGATGCCACCCTCGCAGTTTCAGCGCGCGACTACCGCCGATTCGCATTGCGGGCCGCCATGTATCCAGAGCAGGGCGAAACCCAATCTGGCAGCTTCGAGATCGGCTTTGCCACCGAACGGATCCCGCTGAAAGGTCAGACACTGACTCTGCCACCACTCTATTTTTCTGCCGACGCCAATCCTTGGAACTTGCTACAGGCCACCGCTCAGGACATTGGCCGGGCCATGCAGGCGCGCACCCACCAACCCACCTTCTGGCACTGGTGCTCCTGGTACTACCTGTATCAACATCTCTCCGAACAGCTCCTCGACGAATACCTCGCGGGATTCGCAAAAGTCCAGCCACCCCTTGGATTCCAGACCGTCCAGATCGATGCTGGCTATTGCCCGGCCAACGGCGACTGGCTCGAAGCGGGCTGGCGCTGGCCATCCGGACTGGAATCCGCCTTCCACAAGATTGCCGCGGCCGGTTACCGGCCTGGCGTGTGGATTGGTCCGTTCATGGTGGGCAGCCGCAGTCGGCTGTTCCATGAACATCCCGACTGGATGCTGCGCGACAAGTCGGGCAACCTCATGGCGCCGTGGCGTCACTATGGGGAGTACCGCGTCTGGGGCTATCATGACGAAGAAACCTATCTGTTGGACTCCAGCCACCCTGAAGCGTTCGCCTACCTGCGTCACGTGTTCCGCACTTTCCGCGCCTGGGGCGTCACCTACTTTAAGACCGACTTCATCTACTGGGGCCTGCATGATTCCACCACGGTCCAACGGCATACGCCCGGTAAAACCGGGATCGAATATCTCCGCGAAGTGCTGGAGATGATCCGGGCGGAGATCGGCGAAGACGCCTACTGGCTGGGCTGCATTGCGCCGTACTCACCCTTTCTGGGGCTGGCCGATGCCATGCGCATTGCCGGTGATGTGAGCGACAATTGGGGAGCTTCGCAGAACGTCATTCAAGAGACTGTTGGCGACCAGTATTTCAACAACGTTTGGTGGCAAAACGACCCCGATGCGATTCTGGTTCGCGATTTCCACATTTCCATGAACGAACAGGAAGAAGTCGCCTTCGCCTTGTGGCAAGCCATTCTGGGCGGCGTCGTGAACACCTCCGATCCCGTGCATCTGATCTCCGCGGATCGCCTGCAACTCTTGCGCTTCCTGCGACCGGGGACAGAAAAAACCACCGCGCGAATCTGTTACTGGGGCCAGAACCGGGCGTTGCGCATCGCCGTGCGGGAGTATCCTTCGCTAAAAGCCCACGCCGTACTCGTGCTGAATCCGACAGATGCGGCCATGGCTCAACGCCTGCCACTGGCGGAACTGGTTGGGCGCAATCGTGCCGGTGTGTTTGCGTGGAGCCACAAAGGCGCAACAGCACTCGGACAACACGACTCCCTATTGCCGGAACTTCCGGCTCACAGTACCACCCTCTATTTCGTCAGCGACACAAACACTCCACCGCCCGCGGGCCTCACCCTCGGCGGATGGTTATGAACAGGGCCGACGGTCCCTCGCTCGCTGGTCATCGATCGGCCCGGACGGCGCGGTCGGGACACCGCGCCCTACCCCGGATTTTCCGGTAGGGCGAGCTGTCACTAGCCTGCATATTTCATGAAAACTTCGTTTTCACTCAGATGCACCTACCCGCGCGCACGTTGTGCTCGGGCAGGTTTCGACGCGGGGCCGGGGGCACCTTGCTCAAGGTTGTTAGCCCTGCGCGAAGGGCCGCAGGCCGGCAGGGGGCATATTTCACAGTTCCCTGTGAAATATGCGGGCGAGCCCGCTGCGCGCATCGCAAATTATTCTTAGCCGTGTATTGTTGGCGGAAATTGTGGGTTGACCAAAAAGGTAATGAAACGCTATCAGGGTTCGTCGTGATTCGACACTACATGAGGATTTTAATATGAACACAATCAATGCCTACGCCAGCGCACCACTGGGAAAAATTCAAATCGACGGTGGATTCTGGGGGCGCTTGATGGAAGTCAATCGCCGCGCCACACTGCCAATCCAATACAAGCAATGCAAAGAGACCGGCCGCATCGACGCGTTCAAGCTCGAGTGGAAACCCGGTCAGCCGAACGAGCCGCACATCTTCTGGGATTCGGATGTCGGCAAATGGATCGAGGCCGTCGCCTACAGTCTCGTCAGCCATCGCGATGCCGACCTGGAGCAACTGGTGGATGGCGTGATCGGGTTGATTGCCAAGGCGCAACAGCCGGACGGCTACTTGAACACCCATTTCACCGTCGTCGAACCGGAAAAGCGCTGGACCAATTTGCGAGACTGGCATGAACTCTATTGCGCGGGCCATTTGATCGAAGGCGCGGTCGCGTACTTTGAAGCGACCGGCAAACGCCAGTTCCTGGACGTGATGTGCCGGTACGCCGATTACATCGCCACCGTGTTCGGCCGGCAAGAAGGCCAGAAACGCGGCTACTGCGGTCACGAGGAAATCGAACTTGCACTGGTAAAACTCTTCCGCGCGACCAACGAACAGCGTTACCTCGATCTCGCGCGGTACTTCATCGACGAACGCGGCCAGCAGCCGCACTACTTTGACATCGAGTCGCGTGCTCGTGGCGAGGATCCCGGCAAGAACTGGTGGGGATCGTATGCCTACGCCCAGGCGCACGTCCCCGTGCGGGAACTGCGCGAGGTGGGCGGCCACTCCGTCCGCGCGATGTATCTCTATACCGGTATGGCGGATGTCGCCCTTTCCACTGGCGATCGGACCTTGCTGCAAGCCTGCCGGCGACTCTGGGAGAACGTCATCCACAAACGGATGCACGTCACCGGCGGCCTTGGACCGACCCACGCCAACGAGGGTTTTACCGTTGATTACGATCTTCCCAATGAAGGCGCCTATCTGGAAACATGTGCCGCCATTGGACTCGTTTTCTGGGCGCAACGGATGTTGAACGCCGATTTGAATGGCGAATACGCTGACGTGATGGAGCGTGCCCTTTACAACGGCACGATCAGTGGCGTCTCCCACGATGGCCAAAAGTTCTTTTACGGCAACCCGCTTGCCGCCCAACCGGGTTTCGATGGCAACGCCCGCTTCATGAGTAAAGAGTACACGTATGGTCGGAGCGCATGGTTTGGGTGCGCCTGCTGTCCGCCCAACATCGCCCGGATGATCGCTCAGTTCCCGACGTACCTCTATTCGACTCGCGCGAACGAACTCGCTATTCATCTCTACGCCCAGAGCCAGGGCGCGTTGACAGTCGCCGGACAAACAGTCCAAATCGCGCAGGAAACGGATTATCCGTGGGATGGAAAAGTTTGCATCACCATCACCCCGGAAAAAGTTTCAACCTGGACACTGGCACTCCGGATCCCGGGCTGGTGCCGTGGGGCCAAACTGCGCATCAACGGCAAAGCGATCGCACTCAATCCCCGCCACGGATATGCCATCCTCAAGCGCGCCTGGCAGGCCGGCGATCAACTGGAGTTGAACCTGCCGATGCCGGTCGAGCGGATCGAAGCCCATCCGTCTGCACGCCAGGATTGCGGGCGGGTTGCCTTGCAACGCGGGCCGGTCGTGTACTGTCTCGAACAACCCGATAACGGCCAGAATCTGAACGGCGTTCTTCTTCCGGCCCGACCAAAGTTCACCATTCAGCGTGGCAAGACCGGCCTTTTGAAAAATGTTCCGGTGATTCAAACGACAGTTTTGCGGCGAAACCCGGGGGATTGGAAGAACGAGCTCTACAGGCCGCTCGGCTCACGCCAGCAGTCCTGCCGGATTACGGCCATCCCCTATTTCCTCTGGGCCAATCGCAAGGACGGCGAAATGCTCGTCTGGATCCGGCAGGCCTAGGCCGACTCCCCATTGTCGAGTTCCGACAAGGAGTCACGAGTCGGCCACCGTGGGCTGACCGTCATCATCCGTGGTAGGGTCAGACCGCCGGGCTGACCGACCGGCTCCCTGCTTCGTCTGTCCGTGGTAGCGCGCGGTGTCCCTTCCGCGCCGTTCGACCCGGTAGTAGGATAGGCGTCTCGCCTGTCGATTCAATAAGTGGAACGGGCGTCTCGCCCGTTCATATCGTTGGACAGGATTTGCGGAGGACCGCGTCTCGTCAAACTCGGCTTGCCTGTTGATTCAAATTGCTGACAGGCAAGATGCGCTGTCCTACCGGGACTACTGAATTCTGTCTCCTGACTTCTGACTACTTCCCCCCTACTCCACCGGCGTCGCCTTTCCGCTCGAACGGCTCGCCGGGCCTTCGCCGCGCCGTAGCGGCTTCGTCCGCGCAGGCGGGAGGCTCGCCCTCCAACTTTGCCGCTGCGTTGGTGGTCGGACACGCTATTGCGTGCCGAGATTCCGATGATTTATGGGGAGGTATGCAATAGCAGACCCTACGCGATTCCGAAGGTGCCAAGACCCAGGACTCTGGACTCAGGACGCAGCACTTCCCGCTCAATACCGGAACCGGGCGCGCAGCCGGATGTCCGCAGCCGAGGCGCCGATCAACACTTCGAAGTCGCCAGGCTCGGCCACCCACGCCCGCCGTTGCGGGCAGAAGAAACGCAGCGCGGTCTCGTCCAGGTCGAGTTGCACCGTCCGGCGTTCGCCGGGTTGGAGGGTCACCGCCGCGAAACCTTTCAACTCCTTGACTGGTCGCGGCACCAACGCCGCGCAGTCGCTCAAGTATAGTTGAGCCACCTCGGTGCCCGGGCGGGTGCCGGAGTTGATGACATCGAAGCACACGGACAGCGTCTCACCGGTCCGCAATATGGGCGCCAGCCGCAGGTTTTCATAGGCGAATGTGGTGTAGCTAAGCCCAAAACCAAAGGGAAATTGCGGAGCCACTCCCGTGCGGTCATGATGCCGGTAACCGGTAAACACTCCATCCGTAAGCTGAACCCGCAGGTCGCGATCCGCATCATGATAGCAATCCCAGGACGACCGGTCCGCGAGAGAGCGTTCGAATGTGGCGGGCAATTTGCCGGATGGATTGACTGCGCCGCTGAGAATTTCGGCGATCGCAGTGCCCCCTTCCTGGCCGGGGTACCACGCATAAAGCAAGGCCGGCACTCGATCGAGCCAGCGCCGCATGTCCACGTTGCCGCCCGCCGTGATCACGGCCACCACCCGCGGATTGGCTTCGGCCAGCGCCAGCAGCAGTTCCTCCTGCTCGGGCGGGATGGCGAATTCTCGGTCAAACCCCTCGCTCTCAGTCTGGTCCGAGTATCCGCCGCAGAAAACGACCACGTCGGCGGTGCGCGCCAGCTGGACCGCCTCCGCGACTTCCCGCGACCGATCCCAGAATTCCCAGCCGACACACGCACCATTCTCTTCGCCAATGCGCTGGTAGAGTACTTCGAATGGATAATCGCGGCCGGCCTCTAGTTGCAGCATGACTGCCGGCGCCTTGAGCGTGGCGCCATCGAGCATGTCAAAGATTACCTGATCGCCGACCCGGACCCGGAACCAGCCCATGAACCACTGGTGAAACAAATGCGGGCCGGTCCGCTCGGGGCGGATCATCCCGGTCCAGCGGACTGAGAACTGGCTCGCATCCACTCCCTCGGCAATGGCGCCCTTGCCCCAGCGTTGCTGAATCCGCGGCTCAACTCGGCGCAAGACGGGTGCGCCTTCCCAGGTGCGATTGTTAAAATACTCAGCAACCAACCCGGGCTGGCTTTCCGAAGTGAGAAACTGCGAGGAACCATACGCCGTTTCCGGGGCATCGAGTCGGAACCCAATGCAATGGCGAATCCGGTCGGCACCGAACACCGTCCGCAACCCGTCGAGGATGCTGATCGTGCGCCAAGGTTTGTTGTAGGCAGAGCCGCCCCCGTTGATGGGCGTCGTCGCTGCGCGCGGCCCAATCACTGCGATGATTTGTTGCGCCTCGGGATCCAATGGCAGCAGGCTGTCAGCATTCTTCAGCAAGACACAACCACGCCGGGCCACCTCGAGCGCTACCGCCGCCGTGGCTGGATCCTCGAGCGGGATGGACGAGTCCTGTTGGGGGTGATCCACCCAGCCGAAGCAGAGCATCAACCGCAGAAGCCGGCGCACCTTGTCATCGATCACAGATAGCGGGACGCGCCCGTCGCGCACCGCCGGGAGCAACTTCTCGCGGTTGAGCCAGAGCGCGACTGGCATCTCCAAATCCAGTCCGGCGTTGGCAGCCTCGATGGCACTGTAGGTTGAACCCCAGTCGGACATTACCAATCCTTGGAATCCCCACTCGCCCTTCAAAATCTCGCGAATCAGTTCCGGGTGCTCGGAACAGTGGATGCCGTTGACCAGATTGTAGGCAGTCATCACTGCGCCCACACCTGCAGTCTCGACCGCCGCGCGGAAGGCCGGCAGATACATTTCCCGCAGGGTTCGCTCGTCGAGATCGGAACTGACCTTGTTCCGTTCGTACTCCTGAAAGTTCACCGCAAAATGTTTGACCGTGCCGCTGACCCCCTGATCTTGCAACCCGCGGATGAAACCAACCACACTCTCGCTGGCCAGATATGGGTCTTCCCCAAGGTACTCGAAGTTGCGTCCACACAACGGCGACCGGTAGAGATTTACCCCGGGACCAAGGACAATGTGGATGCCCCGCGCCCGCGCGTCCCGCCCCAGCGCCGCGCCCACCCGGTAAGCGAGATCACGGTCCCAGGTTGCCGCCAGGGCGATGGTCGCCGGATAGGTGGTCGACCGATCGGTCCACCAATGAAGACCCAGCGACGCGTCGGCCATCTTCAACGGCGGAATCCCGGCTTGGGCGTTGCCGTAGGTGTTGCCACCCTGCGAAGCGTCCGGCTGGCCGCCGAGTAGCTCAACTTTTTCCTCGAGGCTCAACCGTGATAATAGCGCGTCAACCCGGGCTTCGATGGCCGGGCTGGGCGGCGTGAACTGCGGATGTTGGCTTTTCATATGAATTCCTTTTGCGAGAGATTCTGGAATCGGGTTTCTTACCGGAGCGAGATTGATAAGTCAATGGTCGGCTGCCCGCCCCAAATCCACGGAGAAGATATATTTTCTGTGCGAACGGCGGGCTAGGGACAGCCCGCCCTACCGGAAAAATCCGGGGCAGGGTGCGATGTGGTTTCCAGACAATCAACGGGCAATGCCCCGGTCACAGCTTGAACGACAATCGCATGAGGAGCATCCGGTACGGAATCGCTGGTCCAGACCGGTTGTGATGACGCCGCCTGTTCACAGTGTAAATCAATTGTCGCCACGCTGCGGCCATCGAGGCGAATCTCAATTTTACCAAACTCCGGACCGCGCGGGCTCCATAATTTGAACTGGCTCCCCCATACACTCCATTTTGCAGTGAGATACTCCTGTTTCGCAACAAAGCCAAATCCATACCGGAACATATCTGTCTGGCGCTCTTCCCAATTGGACCGGCGCTCCGCGCGGTCAAGCAAACCTTCGCTACAACCGTACGTCAGCGTCGCCGCCACGGGCACACCGATCACTTCGAACCGTTTGCATTCAACATGAGTATTGGCTTCGGCCAATAGTCCAATGACACTTGCGGACTGGGCCTCTGGCAGAACGCCCGTCCAGACTGTCTGACCCGCAATTGCCACGACAACGAGACCGGCCCTATCGCGCGTGAGAGTGACCGGCCATTCTGTGCGTTCCGGCATTATACCAACGGCGATTTCTTGGACCTGCCCCGTGGCATCAACATGGATCACGCGCCAGCCGGTCGCGGAGAATTCAAGAGCGTTATGACGGGTGAGCATCAGCGGATGCAGCGAGGCGTCGGCTGCGGGCGTACATGGGAGCAGCGGTGCGGCGTAGTCCCACAGTAGTCGCGCCGTGCCACGGATGCGGAGCGTGGCTTCAAGATGGAACTCCCGGTATCCGTGCCGCAACACGGTAAAGCTGCGACCCTGGTTACCGGTAAAGATAAAACCGCGTTCGCGCAGCGGCTGATTCCACGGTCGTTGGGCGAGATTGATCGTGCCGCGACCCTGGCTGTCCCGGCACGGATACATCACGCGGAAGGTCCCGTCCTTCTCCACCACCCCGGCAAACGTCTGCCCCCAGATGCCGCTGGCCTCGTGTTCGACGTCGTCGCTGTGCCAGACCGACCCGTGCCGGTAAATTTCCCACGCATCCGGCTCGGTGGCGCGTTCAAGCGGGGCGCGGAACAGCATGTTGAAATTGCGGTTGAGAGCGACGGAGGTGGAGCCGCCGTAGACATAGCCATCGTGGACGAACCACGGAAAAGATTCCATCAAGGGTGGATGATAGTAATCGGTCTCGACGTGGCGCAGGAGAACGCGGTCGCCATAGGGTCCGCCCGGCTGCGGAGCGGTCACGGCGGTCCAAGCCCAGCCGAACCATTCACCGCTGTCCACCAACGACAGGATCATCCAATCGTGCTGGCGGCGAATGATCGTGGAGGCGTAGGTGCGCTGATATTTACCGGCCAGCGGCGCGAGTTCCGCGTTGCGAAGGATGGGCTGCGGAGCACGGTGCCACGGGCCTTCCGGTTGATCTGCCCAGGCGTAGGCCACTCCACCCGTGTCGGGGAAAAGCCCACCTTGGACCGGCTCGCCCCAGTCGTAGACCATGTGATACCGGCCGCCCTCGAACACCACGCTCACGTCCGGTGTGTGCCCGCCCTTGTCGAACAGCGCCGGGTCGCCTTGCAGCACAACCCCCAGGTTTGTCCAGGTCGCACCGGCATCCGTCGAGCGATACAGCAGGCACCGACTTGGTGGATCCAAATAACCGGCCGGGTAATCACCGACATAGATGTACCAATGGCCGCTGGGCGGATCGCGGAAGAGAAACCCGTTCACCGGCCATTCATAGGGTGGCGCGCCGCGATGAATCGGATTGCCGGGCAGCCGGACAAACGAATCGAACGATGGATCGCCGAAAACCGGATGACGCAACCACGAATCCACATAACGACTTTCAGCGTAGTCAACAGTTACGAGAGCTGACGCCAGTGGATTCAGCACAGGACCCTGATCCTCGGAAAATTATTCAATCCGGTTGATTCCTCCCAACCGGGTCGGGCTGGTAATCCCTTATTTGCCGGTCGTAGGTCGACCCGGACGGCGCGGTTGAGACACCGCGCCCTCCCCCGGATTTCCGCGGTAAGGCGGGCTGTCCCTAGCCCGCCGTTCGCACTGCAAATTAATTGTGCTTGTGGATTTGGGACAGGAGATTTGCTCACGGCGGAACTTTTTGCTAACCATGCTGCCGATGTCAATGCGCGTTTTTTATCGACTGCTGTTAATTGGCATGGCAATCACTCTGGATGGAAAGGAATTCCCCATGACTTCGCAGATTGTGACCTGGCCGGCTCCGGCCACTGAACCGGCCTCGCCGGATTACACCCTCACGGTTGAGGGCGCACCGGTGTTTGTGTACCAAACGCGCGTCCGTGCCGAGATCCTCCAGAACGATGGATTGTGGACGCATCGCCCGGACTGTCCGGGCGAACGCGCATCGTTTGCTATTTTCGATATTCGCGAACCGGTCACAATCAGCATCCGCCCCCAGCAACCGGTGACCAGCGCCACGGTTCTGCCGGCCCGGGCGAACGTAACGGCCACGATCAAGCATGGCACCGTGAGTTTCAAGCTCACCAAGGCTCAGCCGATCACGGTCCTATTTAATGGCTCCGCCCAACTGCCATTGCACCTGTTCGTCGGCGAACCCGAACAAAACCCGCCCGCACCTGGCGATCCCAATGTCGTTTACTTCGGTCCCGGCCTGCATGAGATCTCAGGAGTGAAGATCAAAAGCGGGCAGACGGTTTATCTGGCCGGCGGCGCGGTGGTGAAAGGCGTCTTACGTCCCGGCGAAAAAGGTGACTACAACGAGAAATGGAAAGTCACGTTCTTCAATGGGGTTCTCCTGAATGCCGACGGAGTCAAGAATGTGCGGATTTGTGGCCGCGGCATCCTCGACGCCAGCTTGGTTCCCCACCCCGGTCGGAACATGATCGCGATCCGGAAAAGCCACCATGTGCAACTTTCGGGAATCACATTGCGCGATGCCAGCAATTGGAATGTTCATATCAGCGAATCGGCCAACGTCGACGTCGACGATCTGCGGATCATCAGCGGCCGGCTGAATACCGACGGCATTAACAGCACCAACTCCCGCGACATTCGCATTCGACGGTGTTTCGTCCGGAATCACGACGACAGCATTGTGGTGAAAACGCTCGTCCCCGACAAGCCGTGTGAACACATCCAAGTGGACGACTGTGTGATTTGGTCGGATTGGGGTTATGCGTTGGGCGCGACGTATGAGACCCGGTCCCCCATTCGCGATGTCCTGTTTCGCCGCTGTGACGTGCTGGCGGCTCGACATTGGGTCCTCGGTGTCCATCTGTCCGACAGTGCTACTGTCAGCGACATCAAGTTTCAAGACATCGAAGTGGCCGACCTGAAAATGCCGGGCAAACGATTGAATATGTCGGAGGAACCGGCGTTGATCCGGATGGTCGTTCAGGCGGACGTCTGGGGCCATGACCCGACGCGTGGCCACATCCGTGATATTGTGATCGAACACATCACCGTGGATGGCGTGCAATTACCCGGCTCATCTTTTTACGGCGCCGATGCGGCCCACGGCATTGATAATGTGACACTCCGCGACATTCACCTGCGCGGGCAACCACCGGTAACCGATTTGGAGGCGCTCAGTGCCAGTCACAACGAATTTGCCCGTGGCCTCCGAGTGATACCGGAGTGAGGTTGAGTCGAACGGGCGTCCCGCCCGTTTACCAGTCGTAGGACAGCGCGTCTCGCCTGTCGACTCAAATGACTGACAGGCGGGACGCCTGTCCGACTAATGAACTGCGACAGTGTGCATCGACACCACCATCAGCGATTTGTAGGGCGCAAATCCCCGTCGTTTGGGGTTCGCGCCGACGGGCTACGTGCGCAACACTCGCGGCGGGCAGCTCCGACAGGAGTCGCGAGTCCTTCTTGGACCTACACAACAGGCATGCCCGCCCTACAAGCCCCTACCGGGGCAGTGCTCAGATATGCCCAGTGGGACATGCGGCAGCACTCCTATCTGGACAAGACCGGGGGAGGCGGTAGGATGCGTGAAAACATGAGTTCAGGAAATTTATCGCCGCGAGCGTAACCATGACGATCCGGCAGCGATTGGAAGAATTCTGGCGCGGGGGGGCGACCGGCGGGCATTCCGGACACAATCTATTATTGGTCGTGGAAAGCTGTGCAGACAGATCCAGCCTGGAACGCGATGGACACTGCGGGGTTGGGCGTGACGCATCACCTCGGCCCGACACGGGAGTCGTGGCAGGCGGTGCAGGTCGAGAACTTCCAAACGGGGCCGAACCGGTCGCGGCAGATTTTGCACACGCCGGTGGGTAAGCTTACTTCCTCCACGCACGCCGGCTGGCACGCCGAGTATCTGTTGAAAACGGCAGCGGATTACCGGGTGCTGACCTGGATCATTCAAAACACAGTAGTCGAGCCGGGGCTGGATCAATACCAGCAAGCACTGGCGGCATTGCCACCCCACGCCGTCCCACTGTTGCAGATCGGTCGCACGCCGTTGCAGGAGATTCTGGTGGACTACGCCGGGTTGGAAAACTTCGCGATCCATCTGGATGAATTTGAATCCGAAGTGCGTGAGCTCGATGCGGTGTTGCTCGCCCGGTTTCGAAAGCGGGTCGCAATCGCCGCCCAGGCACCCGGAACTTTTGTGTCGAACCTCGAAAACTTCACTGCTGAATCGTTGGGACCGCACCGCTTCACAGAATTCCTATTGCCGGTGTACCGCGAATGTTTCCCGATCCTGCAAACGGCCGGGAAAATTGTCGGGTGTCATTTCGACGGACGCACCGCCGCGTGCCGCGACGTGATTGCCCACGCACCGATCGATTTGATTGAATCCCTCACGGAGCCACCGGAAGGCGATCAGACCATTGCCGAATGTCGGCCGGTGTGGCCGGATAAATTGTTTTGGATCAACATCGGCGTGTCGTGTTACCAACTCCCGCGTGCGGAATTGCGCGACAAGATTTGGTCGCTCTACAAGGCCGGGGCCCGGGACGGGCGGCTGGTTGCGTTTCAGGTGTCGGAGGATTTACCGACGAACTGGCGCACCTCCATGCCGATGGTAATCGAGATATTGCAGGCGATTTCCCACGTCGCGAACCGCGATTTTAAAACGGCGTAATTTTCGGCATCGGGTAGTTCCCCGGCCCCAGCTTGATTTTACTCTGCGACACGTCCAGCCGCTCGAACCGCAGGAAGATGCCCCAGGCGGCCCGGTTGTTTGTCGCGAGAGCAACCAGAACCGTATGCTCGCCAGCGCCAGCAGCAAAGCGTGTCTGGCTCTTACCGGGTTGGGCGGGATTGGTCCCGTTGGGATCGTGGTAGATCTGCCGACCATCCACCCACAGTTTAACCGGTCCATCGTATCCCAACCACGCCGCCAGTTTCATCGGCTCCGGACACTGCACACGGCAGGCGTAGTAAACGACCGCATCCGGTTGAGAACCGGCCATAATCTCTTCGTGCAGGTTGCTGAAGTCGGCCGGAAAGGTTCGCGGCGTCAACTTCAACACCGCCAGATCCGGCGGGCAGGCCAGGTCGTGCAGCTTACCGGCCGATGGCTGGAACGCCGAGACGCTGATGGCACGAGCAAAGGGTGTCATCGCGCGCAGTTTGCCAACTGGCAGCGGGCCAAAAACCGGTAGCGAACGATCGGCTTGGTCAGTGATGTTGCAGTAGGGGGCCAAGCCAAACCCGTAATAAAGCTGATAAGCCGCCACGTCGTAAGGTGACATGATTGCATGAAGGATGGCGCGATTCTTTTCCAGATCAATACGGAAGATGCGCGGCGTGAAGGCATCAGTGCCGACGAGCTCAAAGCCCGCGGGCCGGCCGCCGGCCCGGAGCTTGCCAACGACATTTGCGTACTCGACCACGATGTCGGCCAGACCGCTGACCGGATTTGTTTGCACAGAAATCTTCCGCACGACAATGGGCGGCGGGAGCTTCTTGCCTTGACCGTGCAGGACCCACATGGCTTCCGCCAATCGCCGCCCGAGGCGATTCTGATCTTTGCCAGCGATGTGAATGGGATCCACCAAATCCAAATCGATGGCCGGCACAACCAAGAGATTGCGAATGCGCTCACCGAGGCGGTGCTGTTGGTCCTGAATCGAGTTCCAATGTGCAGCCGCTGAGCCCCAGCCAACAACCCGCGAGATTTGCACGACAACGATTGGCAGGCTCGGGTGGTGCAGGTCCTGCCGGACGGCGCGCACGAACTCCTGCATTTTCTGGGTGTAGATCGGAGCGGCTTCCGGCGATGCATCCGAACAGCCCTGATACCAAACCATGCCGGCGACTTTTTGCCCGTTCTTGTTGAAGCGGCGCAGCATGGCCCCATACAGGCTCTTGCCGCCTTGATCTTTCAACGCGGGCGACCATTGGGCCATGCTCGTGCCGCCGTGGGCGCACGCGATCAGGCCTTGCGGGATGCCAGAAAACTTTTCCATGTGCACACCGAAAGCGACGCCGGGGCCAACGCCCCATTGGCGATTCGGATCGCCCGCGACAGGACCGGTCGGACCGGTATGGACCTCATCCACGGCGCACCACAGCGTGTGAACCGGGTCCTTGGCAACCCGCCATTGATCGGTCATATAGAAACAGCGCACGCCGCGCGACGGCTGCTGCGCCTCGTGGAGCAAGCCCACCCCTTCCATGTTTGACTGACCGGCCAAAATCCAAACATCGCCAACCAGTACGTCGGCGACCTTCACAGTTTCCAGCACATGGCCCGCGCGATCCTGAATTTGCAAATCAATGCGATACGGACCGCCGGTGGGGATGCCCGGGAGTCTGGCGGCGAACCGGCCAGCCGCAGCCTTGCCAACTTTGGCCCAGTTCAGGCCTTTGACGACTTTGGCACCACGGGTCACACGCACACACACAACACCGGCTGCCTCGCAAACGCCAGTGACCTTACCATCGCTGACACCAGCCTGATTTCGCTGGAGCACCATGTGTTCAAATAAACCATTTTCGATATTCATCGGATCATTCCCTTGTTAGTTAATTGACCACGCTTACGCCATGTGTTGTCTCTCATAGAGACGCGTATCATCGTGGGTCTCATACCAGCCTTTTGCCTTTGCGTTGATGCGCGACTCCAAAGCCATCTGGTCGGCACTTGACATGGGTCGAAAATCGCGCACCACGCGCACGTTTTCACGGAGCTGTTCCACGGACGAAACCGCCGGGATTACCGTTGTGACCGGCTGGCTGAGGGCATAGCGGAGCAGCGCCGGGGCGTCGGCTGTGCCCGGCGCGTTCCCGACCAGGGGACCTCGCCCGCCGCCGAACGTCTTCATCCCGATCACGCCCATCCGCTTCTTCTGGGCGATCGGCAGTTGGCTTTTGAAAAAAGGCTGACAGAAACGCGCGGGGTTGACGAAGCCCATGAACGTGTCCCACTCGTACATCGCCAAAGCTTCCTGGACCTGTGGATAATTGGGGTGTCCCGTCATGCCAACCCACCGGACAACCTTTTGATCCTGCAGCTTCCGCAACGCCTTCAGCATGCCGGTCGACTTGCCGAAGTCTGCAACCGTGTCGCGCGGGCAAACGTGATGAACCTGGATCAGGTCGATCCAATCCACCCGGAGCCGTTCCAGACTGGTGGCGACCTGCTTCATGGCTCCGTCATAGGTCCGATCCTCGCACTTGGTGGCCAAAAACAACTCCCGTCGGCGCGGTGTGCCCATGATCATGCCAAGGTTCTTCTCACCCAGCCCGTCCTTGCCATAGTTGAAGGCGGTATCGAAATACCGGATGCCGGCGTCCAGCGCCTCGTGCAGCAGCTTCTCCGCGGCTTCGTTGTCGGCGCTGTTTTCAGAGACGGCACCGCCCAGGCCTAAGATCGTCACGGGCGCGCCGGTCCGGCCGAGGATGCGCGTCGGAAGCTGGCTGGACGATCCGGCCGTCGCGGGTGTTGCGGCTGCCGGTGTGCTGGCCCGGTTGCCGGAAAGTGCAGCGCAGCCGGCCAGCGAAGAGATGGCCAGCGTGCCCAGAGCCGCACCGGCTGAAGCCTTCAAAAAGTCGCGACGGCTGAGTGGCTGTTTCATCCGTAGAATACTTTCCTTCAAATGATGTGGCGCAACACATTCATGATGGCGAAAAGAATACCACCGGCAGGCGGAGCCGGTCGAGAACGGATATCCGATCCATCGCTTCCGCGCCGGTAGTAGAACGGGCGTCCCGCCCGTTTACCGAATCGTTGGACAGGCATCTTGCCTGTCGATTCAAATAGTAGAACGGGCGTCCCGCCCGTTTGATTGATCCGCATACATTACAGACAGGCGGGACGCCTGTCCTACTAATAAACGGGCGAGACGCCCATTCTACTATTCAAACTGCCTTTACACAAGGGATGTAGCCGCGTCCGTCCCGGGAATGATTCCGAATCCGCCTCCTGACTTCTGACCTCTGACTTCTTACCTCTAACTCCTGACCTCTGACCTCTCCCCAGCCTTCCCCTACGGCTTCGTGGGTTTCGCGGCGGGGACATTGGTTTTCGCCGCGTCGTAGGCTTTCCAGAACTCGGCGACGGTGGGAAGATTCTGGATCTCAGGCCGCTTAGTTCCATCCATCCGTCCATACCCGAGCTGCTTTAGCGTGGGATGGGACCGGAGGCATTCGACATCTTTGCAGGTGGACGGGAGGCTCAGGCGTGTGAGTTGGAGGCAGTTGGTAAGGGGCGATAGGTCTTGGAGTTTGGTGCATTCAAATAGATCCAGATCCTTCAACGGCATCCCGCGGAGCGGACTGAGGTCGGTGATGGGATTTCCGCTCACATGCATTTGGCTAAGCGGGAGCCCTTTCAGCGGCGTCAGGTCGTCAATCTGTGCATAAGAGGCATTCAACGTAGTCAGCGGCATGCCGGCGAGCGGACTCAAGTCTTTGACCAGAGTGTTGTTAATTGAAATTCCGTTCAGCGGCATCCCTTTCAAGGGGGAGAGATCACTGACCAACGTTTCACCCACACCGAGTGCTGTCAACGGCATGCCGCGCAGTGGAGTGAGATCGCTGAGCTTGTTTTTTACGATAGACAAATGAGTTAGTTGCATGCCGGTGAGTGGAGTGAGATCGGATATTTTCGCGGCCTCCATATTGAGGACTTTCAGTGGCATTCCTTGGAGCGGGCTGAGATCGCTCACCTCGCTATACTGGATGGCTATTTTTTGAAGCGGCATGCCGCGGAGTGGGGTCAGGTCGGCCACTTGGGTGCGCAGGAGCCAGAGTGATTGCAGTTTCATTCCCTGCAACGGACGGAGATCGGTGACGGCTTCAGAATTGATACCGAAGTAATGCAGAGGCATGCCTTGGAGAGGTTGAAGATCGCGGACTTTTTTTGCGCCGCCAAGCTGCAGCGCATTCAGCGGCATCCCTTGGAACACGGCCAGCGTCGCGTTGGTGAAGTCAGTCACCTCCAAGCAAAGTTCTTCGCCAATACTTCGACTAAATGGGGCAGAAAATGGGGCATTGCCCATAAGGTCCGAGATTTTGGCCCAGCCGAAATTCCGGATGGAAACGCCTGCCTGCACCAAGGCGTTCGAGTAGGCTGCCACCAGTTCGACCCGGTTGGTTGCGGCTTGGCCGTAGAAGCGGGCGAATGCGCCGGCTTCGGCCACGCGGCCTTGCTCAAGCATCGCCGACTGAAGCGGTTTCAAATTGCTCACCCGGTAGGGCTGCTTGCCGTCTTCCGCGCGCAGAAACGCTTCGCACAGATCGAGGTTCTCTTTCGCCAGTTTGTGGTCGGGTTGCCGGTGCAAGGCGGCGGCGTACGCTTCCCGGGCTTCCGCCATCCGCAACGACGATTGCAGGAGGTTGCCGTATAACACTTGATAGTCCGCCACTTCGGGTGCGAGCGAGGCGGCGAAGGACGCCTTCGCCATCGCCTCCGGCCATTGCCGTTGTTCGATCAACACCTGGGCTTGGGCGTAAAAGGTCGGCGCGGTGTCATGGAGTTGCCCCAGCGTCTTTTCCGCCCGGTCGCGTTCCGTCTGGGCCCGCGCCTTCTCGGTCTCCGCGCGTTGCTCGTTCACTTCCGCACGACTCTTCTCAACTTCCGCTCGCTGGCGTTGCACTTCGGCCCGGTTCCGTTCCTTCGTCACCTTCACCAAAAACCCGGCCACTGTTGCCACCAAGATCAGCAACGCCACTGCCGCCAACGCAAATTCCTTCTGGTGGCGTTTGATCAGCAACGCCAGTTGCCGCCACGCACTCGCGTGCTCCGCGCGTGTCGCGAATCCGCCCTGATATGCCTCGATGTCCTTCTGCAACTCCGGCACCGTCTGGTACCGGTCTTCCCGTCGCAGCGCCAACGCCTTCATCGCGACCGCTCCCAATGACTCCGGGATCCGCCCCCCGGGACAATGTTTCAGCGGGATCAACGGCGGTTGGGGAAAGCTCTTCGTTCCGACTTTAATTGTGCCGGTTGCTTTGCGACCGGTCTTCGGGTTGTAAAAAGTCGGCGGCAGAATCGCGCCGTCAAGAATCTGTTGCAACAGCTCCGGAATGGTCGTGCCAGTGACCGGCGGATGCAGTGTGAGGATGTTGTACAAAACCCCGCCCAACGCAAAAATGTCCGTCCGCGCATCCAACTTGTCCAACTCCCCCGCCGCCTGTTCCGGCGCCATATACTGCGGCGAACCCATGATTTGGCCGGCAAGGGTGAGAGCGGGGGGCGAGGAGATGAGAGATTGGAGATCGGAGATGGGAGACCCCGCTGGGAGCGAGGCAAGTTGGTGACTGCTGTCCTCTGTTTGGCGCCGGTCTCCGACCGAGCCATCTTCTTGACCGTAGGTCTGCTGATCTACGACCAGACCTTCGGTCGCCGGATGGGCGAGGTCGGAGACCTTCGCCCAACCCTGCTGCGCTCCGACCGCTGATCGCTGACCGCTGACCGCTGATCCCTGTCCCCCGACCACCTTCGCCAATCCCCAGTCCATGACCAGGACTTCGCCATACTTGCCCACCATGATGTTCTCGGGCTTCAGATCCCGGTGAATCACATGCTTGGAATGAGCGAACGCAACCGCATCGCAGACTTTTTGGAAGACGGTCAGCAAATGGGCCAGCGGATACTGGGCGACGGTCGCGGCGTCGCCCTGCCGCAAGTTTGTCAGAATCGCCTGCAGGGTGATGCCCTTGACGAACTTCATGGTGTAGAAGGGCTGGCCCTCCTCGTCCAGGGACAGGTCATGGACCGGCACGATGTTCGGGTGCTCCAACTGGCCGGTCAGTTCGGCTTCCTGCGTGAACCGGCGGATCAACTCCGGATCCGCCGCAACATCTTTGAGGGCGACCTTCATGGCGACGGTGCGCTTGATGCTCAGATCGGTGACGCGGAGAATCGCGCCCATGCCACCTCGGGCCACCTCGACGGCGAGCTGATAGCGTTCCGTCCCCTTCATGATTGGCGCGGCCGGTAATGACGGGTCGGGATTGCCGGACGCTGGCAGCGTCGAGTCGCCGGATCCGTCGACACGCGGCCCGTCGGCGCGGCCGGGCAGCGTGGCGTCATCGGGTGTGGATTGGATGGGCTCGGTCATGTTCTAGACTTGCTGAACTTGTATGCCATCCGCCACAGTCCGCCAAGCCAAAACTGAAATAGGGGAACGGGATCGGCCGCTCTGTCAACCGGCCTATTATTTGACTTCAGCCACCTCGAAACGAGCCTCGCCACGAATATCGGCACTGGATGCGCCGATGCGCACGGTGAACCAGCCCGGCTCGACCACCTGCCGCAGTTGGCGATTCCACAAACCCAACTCGGCCGCGCCAAGAGTGAAGGAAATCACAGCCCGTTGACCGGGGTTGAGATGGGTGCGTTGGAATGCCACCAAGCGTTGCAGTGGTTGGACGACGGAGGATAGTTCATCGCGCAGATAGCACTGCACCACCTCATCCCCAGCGCAAGCACCGGCATTGGTCACCGGCACGCTCACTGTTACCTGTCCGTCCGGCAAAATGCCCCCAGCCGACAGTTCCACTGCGCCATAGTCAAACCGAGTATAAGAGAGACCGTGACCGAAGGGGAAAAGCGGTTTGCCGTCGTCATCAATATACGCATAGCCGCGGCCCGAGGGACGCGCATCGTAATTAAGGGGTAACTGACCCGGATGGCGCGGCCAGGTGAATGGCAGCCGTCCCGCCGGGTTGCGCCGGCCAAGCAGAATCTCCGCCACGGCCAGACCGCCTTGTTCGCCCGGATACCAGGCCTGCAGGACGGCGGCGACCTGATCGAGCCAGGGCATGAGCACGGGCGAACCAGTCTGCAGCACAACCACGGTCGGAACGCCCGTTGCGGCAACGGAACGGATCAGCCCCTCCTGATCGCCCAGTTCCAAGCCGGGCAGCCGGTCCTTGTGACCGAGGATGATGGCATGCGCGTAATCGGCATGGGGATTGCGCAATTCACCGCGGGACAATTCCAGTCGGGAGCGGTCAAAGCCCTCCCCCTCTTGGAGTGTGACCACCACGACTGCGGCTGTGCAGCCACGTGCGGTGTCCGCGGGAGTCTCACCGGCATTCGGACGGCGCAGGCGTTCGCCCAGCAAACTGCCAAGCCCGGCGGCGATGGTGACCCCCGGCCCGGTCCAGCGGTTGCCACAACTGCCGCTATAGCCGCCCAGGCAAAGGGCATCGGCGGCGGCTCCGAACAGGGCGATGCGGCCTTGTCCCGGCAGTGGCAAGGCGTTCCGGTTGGCGAGGAGGCAGCAGGCGTCCGCCGCGGTTTCGTGTGCCAGTTCGATGCTGTCGCTCCGCCGCACCAGGGCATCCGCCTGAGCGGGATCGACGTAAGGCGACTCGAAAAGGCCGAGTTCAAACTTGAGGGTCAGCATTCGCAGCACTGCCCGGTCGAGATCCGCCGCCGCCACCAGGCCGCGCCGGTGCGCTTCCGCCAATTCCGCGCCGCCCCCCGGCAAATCCAATTCCAGCCCGGCGGCCAGACAGGCAGCAGCCGCGCTGGCATGATCGGCGGCCGTCTGATGCGCGTAACCCACCCCACCCACCCCGCCGTAGTCACCGACCACAATGCCCGTAAAGCCCCATTCATCGCGCAGCACTTCGGTGAGCAGCCAGTGGTTACAGTGGCAGGGGGTACCGTCCAGGGAGTTATACGCGGCCATGATCCCGCGTGCGCCACCCTCACGCACAGCGGCGGCGAATGGCGCCAGTTCCCGTTCGCGCAGTTGGCGTTCGCTGGGATTTACGGCGTTGGAATCACGTCCGCCGTCGCCGTAGTTCGCCACAAAATGTTTGAGGGCAGTTGCCACGCCGGCTTGCTCACAGGCGCGCACAAAGGCGACCCCCATGCGCGCAACCAGATACGGGTCTTCGCCGTAGCATTCCTCCATTCGCCCCCATCGTGGATCACGGGCAAGATTGAGCACCGGCGAAAGGACCTGCCGGCATCCCACCGCCCGCAGTTCGGTGGCGATGACCGTGGCCACCCGGCCCATTAAATCCGGATCCCAAGTGGCAGCCAGCGCGATGGCTTGTGGAAAACAAGTGGCATCGCCCCAGCAGGCACCGTGCAGACCTTCTTCCTGAATGAGGACCGGAATCCCCAGCCGCGACCCTTCCACGGCCAGGCGCTGCTCGGCGTTCACCGCCTCGGCGCAAGCGGAGGGCGGACGGGCGCCGTCCATGTGCATGAAATGTGCCGGACAGCGGATACTGCCGACCTCGCTCCGACGGATCACGTTTTGTCGGGGCATCTGGATTTGGGCTGAGAGTTGGCCGATTTTCTCCTCCACCGTCATGCGCGCCAGCAAATCAGCCGCACGCGCGGCAGACGACAGGGTTGGGAGACGCGATTCAGTAGTATTTTCTTTTTGCATACGGATCACCTCATTAGGGTCGCTGCTGCAAATCTGGATAATGCGCAAAGATCATGCGCTGCTGTTCTGCCGCGAGTTGCGCGATCGGACGCGGTCGATCCTGGGGACGGGTCTGCTTCTGGTTGATATCGCCGAAAAGCGTCCAATTGCGGGACAAGCCCTGCGGCTCCCGGGCCGGCTGGTCGTAGCGGGTGAAGTCAATCACCACTTCGGAGTCGGGCTGGTTAATCTCGTTCAACAACGCCAGGCGGAAGTCCCGATTCATAAACCAACGGATCCGTTTACCGGCGTCCGATCCCCCGAGGCCGGTGCCGATCTGCTCGAAGCGGTAGTCGAGGGTCGCGTTGGAAGGATAAGCTCGCCGCCAGAGGTTGCCGAAATCGCCCTGCGTGATCAGCTGCGCGTCGGGCCAGCGGACGCGAATCTCCCGCAACCAGCCCGTCAGACACTCCAAATGGCCGATCTCATTCACCAGGCAGAGTTCCCAGCAGTTGGTTACCCAGCCAAAACCGTTGAGCGCAAAGCCCCGGTCGAAATGCACTGCCGTGGTCGCCAGCATCTGCTGGAGCCCGACCTCCGGACCGTACTTGCCAAGGGTCTCGATCGGCCCGACTCCCATTCGGCTGTTGAATCCATCGGCAAAACCCTCGCGCCGCGCCGCGAGAAAATCCACGGTCCACCCATCCAGATTGACGCACTCAATGAAATCGTCCGGCCCCTGGGCCGGTTTGCAAAAGTGATCGCGCGACGGGTAATATGGGTAACAGATCGAACCGTCGCCATCCCCGTTGTCGATGGCCAATTGGCTCCAGATATTGCCCTGGCAGACATGAATACCCTCGACCTCGGCCAGATAGCGCTGGTTCGCCGCTGCAAGGTAACCGGCCACGACGCTTTTCGGACGGAAGCCGTCACCCATGAAGCGGCGGACGGCGTTCAGACCATCGTGCAAGTCCCGATTTACCTGCTCGCGGGTGCTGTACATGTTAGCGAAATAGGCGCCGGGAATAAACGTCACATCGTCACCCAGCTCGGTGGCGTAGCGTTTGAGCAGCGCCCGGATCTCTAGGTAGTTGGGCGCGTCGGAATGGAGCGCGCGCCAGCTCAAGCTCCACGTGATCGACGCCCCCGGCCACCCTTCGGCAATGGCCGTGCGAAACGCCTCCGCAGCCGCTGGAGTGTGAATGGCGGACTCGTCGTTCCCTTCGTTCCGGTCGCGCGTCACCTCGATCTGGTTGACGCGCACAACGGTATTCAAGGTCAGAAATCGGCCACCGATACAGGTGGTTGGCAAAGCATCTTTGTTCATGCGTTCAGGCTCCAATTAACCAACCTCACCGCGCCACCTTGCTGCACAGTAAACCGCAGAGCGCCCATGTTCGCCGTGCAGGTGGGTCGATTGAGAGGCTCATCAAGATCAAATGCCACTATGGCTTGCTGGCCGCGGTCCAGTGCACGGCGTTGACGATCATCTTCTGGAACATGGCGCCTTCGTGCTGTTCCGGACCGTGACCGAGCGCGCAAAAGAAAACGCGGCCCTGTCCGTACGGCTTCACCCAGGCGCACTCGCGTTCAAACCCGTTGTAGTAGGTCGTGAGCAGGACTTCAAAACGGCCGATGAGGTCCATCAGGTACAGCTCTTCGGAGGCGACAAAGTCTGTCACGCCCTGCATGATCGGATGAGTGTAGTTCCGGACCTTGAAGGTGAAGTTCTGGATTGCCGGGTGGGTCAGGAACACGCCACCCACCATCCGTTCATACCGGCGGCAGTTGTGATAGGAATCTGCAGCCGAATGCACCCCGATAAATCCCTTGCCGCCGCAGATTCCTCCCAGCAGACCCTGCTGTTGCGGTTCGGTCAACGAATCGCCAGTGGTGTAATCGAGAATCACGTGGAAGGGCTTGATCTTTTCAGGCGTGAAGAAATCGCGATCTTCTGACAGTGTGACATCAAACCCGGCTTCGCCCAGAAACTTCCGATAGATCGGCTCCATGACCTTGAATTCATGAAAACCTTCGGACTTGCCACCCATCACCAGTACTTTGAGTCGATCATTCATCCCGTATTCTCCTGTTTTGTGTTGTTAAATTTGAAGTCATGCGCAGAGATCCATCCTACCACGTGGGGTAAAGGTGCGAATGCACAGCTCGCCGACCGGCACATCCTTTGCAAACGCGCGGGCCTTCAACGTGAATCCCTGTTGCCACATCTCGTCCGTCAGCAGCACCGGGGCCGAGTAAAGCGCGGAGTCAGCCGCCGGCTCTGTGCCATCCGTCGTATAACGCAGCACCGCCCCCGTCTTCGACTGGTAAAGGTCCAAGACGAGTTGCCGTTGTGACGGTTCAGAAAGGTCAGCGAATTCTTCCGCATACACGCGCACGATCGGTGTGGCGGCGAGCGTCTGACCGATGGTTTTCAGCGCGGCGAAGTAGGTCGAGGCGATGGTGCCGTCGAGGTTGTAGGAAACATCCCACGCGCAGACTCCACCATTGGCAATGATCGCGCGCGTTTGCGCGGCGGCCGTGTCACCGGCAATAACCGGGGCGGCGGAAAATGTCCGTGTCCGAAAGTCAAAAGCGTACAGCGCGCTCTCGGAAAACCATTGCCGACCGTCGATCCAGCGACCGCTGCAGATGTACTGTCCTGTGCCGGGCTGGCGTTCGCCACTGCCGTAATCGCTAATCGGCCAGCGGCTACCGGGGGCTGGCGGCCACTCGGCCAGCGTCACAATGGCGTGTGCATTGCCGGCCCGCAACGCGTCCGCCAGCGAAGACCACACGGGCGGCTGCGTCCGGCCGGCCGCGCTCGTTTGTTGGTAGCCGGCGATGCCGTTCGGATTGTCGATCCACCAGCCGGATGCTTTCGTTCCAAAACGCCGCGACCAGTCGCGCAAGACAGTTTCCCAGCGCGCATAA
>Ga0209083_1001371_pt1 | contig 28104 bp, 20 predicted proteins | sample AM7aDNAmetaG_FD_184132 | JGI IMG/M metagenome (GOLD analysis project Ga0209083, IMG submission 184132) | Freshwater microbial communities from Finland to study Microbial Dark Matter (Phase II) - AM7a DNA metaG (SPAdes) (version 3) | ecosystem: Environmental > Aquatic > Freshwater > Lake ...
GAGGACCCCCCCTTCGCCAATGAAATCAACGACGCAAGGGTGGCCGTCAGCGGATCCATTGAACTGCCGTCGGCGTTGCCGAAAAGAATTGGCTTGACTCCAAGCTGTTTCTGTTGAACGAGAGTCCAATACTTCTTCTGGCTCTCCATCCACTTCTGCAAGCCGTTGACAGGATCGGCTTTAATAGCCGCCTTCATACTCTTTTTGAGTTGAGTCTGAAGGTCTTTGGCAGTCACGCCAACACTCGTTGCGAGCATTTTCAGCTCGGTCAAAGCGGTCTCATTCGCAAAAGCGTCAGATTCAATCTCTTGCCTCTTCTTGTCGGCTTCTGCATCCTGTTCAGCCTTCCATTTCTCAGTCTGCTCGTCTTGGTATTCGCCTTCAAGCTTAATACCCTTACATTCAATAGCCATAAGTCGAATACCGTACAAGGTTTCAAGCTTACCGTTCTCGCCGGCGATGCCCAATTTCACCAACCTCTTCATGACATCCTTGCCCAGATCATTACCGCTCAAAGTAATAATCTCCCGATAGCTTTTTGTGTTCACATAATTGCGAACAGCAGGGTCAATCAAGGAAATAAACGTGTTGAACCAATCCGTGGTGTCAAACAGTGCTTTCCTTGGACCCACAATCTTTGCCGGCAATGCCAAAGAAACTTCAACTGGGACCAGATCCTTATCAACCACCTCCTTGCCACGGATGTTTAATCCGTAAACATAGATTTGGTCAACCAAAATATAGTCCACGTTTTCTTCGTGCCTCTGCTCAAGAACATAACTACCTTCTTTGTCTGGCATAACCTTTACCCAGTCAAAGGTGTAGGTGTAGATTTTGTCAAAGCCGAGTGGCTTTAACAAACCCACAAAACGCAAACCACCAAAAGGATGTTTGTATCCTTTGACCTCAACAAGTTCATCGTCCTTGTCGAGTTGCCAGCCGTTTTTGGCGAATAACATCTTCTTCAATCCGCCGAAACGAATGACTGCCTTGGCTGTGCTCTCTTCCACAAAAGTAAAGCAGTTAGCCACGTACCAAACCACAAAAACAGGCAACACGACAACACCCAAAACTTCCGCAAACAACCACAATGCATCTAAAAAAACATCCATTTCAAAATCCTCCGAGAAAAAAGTGAAAAAAACTGTTAAATTTCAAAGACCAATTACTGTCTTAATTATAGCATATTTAAAACACCTTGTCAAGATGTTGAGAACTTTGCTTGCTTGAGATTTTTTATATTGATATAATAGAAGAATTTATATAAATAATTTTGGTTTTCCATGCAACAATATCCAATTCCACAATTTATTGAGGCGGAGGGGAAGATTACTTCTTTCTTGACTTTTAGGCAATTCTTTTACCTTTTAATTGCGGGGGCGGCGTGCTTTCTTTTGTATTTTATTTTGCCTACATTTCTTTTTTATGTGGCGGCTGTTTTGGTTTGCGTTGTTGCAATTGTTTTGGCTTTTGGAGTGATAAATGGAATCCCAATATTAAACTTTCTTTTGGGGTCAATTGGATTTTCAATCCGCGGAAAAGATTATACTTGGCAAAAAAAAGAGTCGCCATATCCGTTTAAACCAATACAGCGAACGCAAATTAAAACAATAGAACAAGCTCCGGCGCTTCAAGTGCAATCAAACCAATTAAAAAAAGCAAAGACATTAGTAGAATTAAAAGTACCAACAAAATAATATGAAAGAATCCGCAACACAAGATTTTTTGGAAATTCAGGATATTAAAGAAGGGGTTATGATTTTAAAAAACAATTCAATTAGGGGAATTTTGATGGTTTCGTCTATAAATTTTGCTTTAAAATCCGACGACGAACAAACTGCAATTCTTTATGCGTTTCAAAACTTTTTAAATTCTTTGGATTTTTTCTGCCAAATTGTAATTCAGTCGCGCAACATAAACATCACTCCGTATTTGGACAGCTTAAAAAATTTGGAAGCAAAACAAACCAATCAGCTGCTAAAAGAACAAACAACTTCATACCGGGAATTTATAAAAGATATGGTTGTGGGGGATATGGTTATGACAAAAAACTTTTATATTGTAATTCCATATAACTTAATGGAAATTTTTGGAGCTAAAGCCGCCGCCTCGCAATTTAAATCTTTGTCGGGACAAAAAGCCAATCCAAAACCAATGAAAGATGATGAATTTCAAAGAGTCAAAACCCAGCTTTGGCAAAGAATGGAATACACCGCAATGGGTTTGCGCAGATGCGGGCTTGAAGCTGTTCCGCTTACAACGCCAGAATTAATAGAACTTTTTTGGAGCATACACCACCCCGACCAAGCCGAAATTGGATACTACCCGGAAATTATGCCAGAGCTGCTTAAATAATTTGAAATTTTAAATTGATTAAAAATTTCAAATTTCAAATTAAAAATTTATAACTCATGCCCTCATTTTTAAACAATTTTTTTGAGAAAAAACCGGAAGAAGAAAAAATATTTCAGGAAGAAGCTTTTGATGTGAAAGATATTATTGCCCCCCCTTACATTGGAATATTACAGGATCATATAAAGCTTGGCGAACGGCTTGCCAAATCATTTTTTATTTTTGCATACCCCCGATATTTAAACACCGGGTGGTTTTCGCCGGTTATTGATTTAAACACGCCTTTGGATATTTCATTTTTTATTCACCCTGTAAGTTCGGAAATTATTTTAAAACAATTAAGAAAAAAACTCACAGAAGTTTCTTCGGAAATAATGGAAAGAGAAGAAAAGGGATTAATTGGAGATCCAACTTTGGGAACCGCATACCAAGACATTGAAACCTTAAGAAATAATTTAATGACCGCCCAAGAAAAAATGTTCAGGTTTGGCGCATACATTACAGTTTACGACACAACCGAACAGGGCTTAAAAGACACCGAAACCACACTGCGGTCAATTTTTGAATCCAGATTGATTTATGTAAAACCCGCATTGTTTAAACAAAAAGAAGGGTTTATTTCAACCAGCCCCTATGGAATGGATTTACTGGAAGTCCACACGCCAATGGACACGGGGCCCCTTTCAACATGCTTTCCTTTTATTTCTTTTGACTTAAGTTCAAACGAAGGAATTTTATACGGAATAAACCGACACAACAATTCTTTAATTTTGTTTGACCGATTCAGTTTGGAAAATGCCAATATGGTTGTTTTTGCAAAAGCCGGTGCCGGAAAATCTTACGCGATAAAATTGGAAATTTTAAGATACTTAATGCAGGGAGTTGATGTGATTGTTGTTGACCCCGAAAACGAATACGAAGCATTGTCAAACTCTGTTGACGGCGCATTCTTTAAAATTTCTTTAACTTCAAATAATCACATAAATCCTTTTGACTTGCCTCTTCCTGCATCAGACGAAAAACCCGAAGACGTTTTAAGATCTAACATTATAAACATGGTTGGGCTTTTAAGAATTATGTTGGGCGGATTAAACGCAGAAGAAGACAGCGTTTTAGACGAGGCATTAACAGAAACTTACTCAATTCGCGACATAACTCCGCAGTCCGATCCAAAAACTTGGAAAAATAATATTCCTTTAATGTCTGACTTTCAAGAAGTTTTAGAGAGTATGTCGGGAACCGATTCTTTGGTTAAAAGAATTAAAAAATTCACAAAAGGAACTTTTTCTGATTTTTTCAACAAGCAATCCAACATTGATATAGACAAAAATTTTGTTGTTTTTGGAGTAAGAGATGTTGAAGATTCTTTAAGGCCAATTGCTTTGTATATTGTTATGAGATACATTTGGAACATTGTAAGAACAAAATTAAAGAAAAGAATTTTGGTTATTGATGAAGCGTGGTGGCTTATGCAATCAGCCGACGGGGCATCATTTCTTTTTGGTTTGGCAAAAAGAGGCAGAAAATATTATTTGGGTCTTACAACAATAACCCAAAACGTTTCTGATTTTATGAGCACCGATTACGGCAAAGCAATTATCACAAATTCTTCTTTGCAATTTTTAATGAAGCAATCTCCGGCCGACATAGACACCGTTCAAAAAACTTTTAATTTAACCGAACAAGAAAAATATCTTTTGCTTGAAGCGGCAGTGGGGGAGGGATTATTTTTTGCCGGCAGAAAACACGTTTCAATTTCGGTTGTTGGAAGTCAAACCGAAAACGAAATAATAACAACCAATCCAAAAGAAATTTTAGAAAAACAAGAAGAGGATGCGAAAAATTAAATATTTTACATTTTTATCAATATTTTTTGCTTTTTTATTGCAGGCAAAATTTGCATACGCGTTAGAAGTAAACTACCCAAGCATTTTTGGAATTGTTATAAATGCGGGATCTACCATTGCTCAATATAGCTGTTACCTTTTTGGATTGATAACAAATCTTTCTTTTTTTATTGCTGTTTTGTCAGTGGCTTTTGGCGGAGTTTCGTACTTGGTTTCTTATGGCTCCGGGAAATTTACAACCGAAGGCAAAAATTGGATAAAGGCCGGCTTAACCGGCTTGGTGCTTACTGTTTGTGCATTTTTAATTGCCCAAACAATTAACCCCGATTTAACTGTTTGCAAAGTTAGTGTTTTATCTACTGTAATTCCAACCAATCTTTTTACTAACTCAAATAATAATACCACTCCTCCTCCAGTGGGATTAAACGTTAAGTCATATAACGAAATTCCAATTGGCACATTAACCGAAAATCTTTTGGCCGGCACAAACAGCTGTTACGAATTTGATAAAAATGGAGATCCGATTGATTTTTCAACAATAAATTCAAGCGCCGGCACAATAACAGACGACAACGGAACAACATATTCAAATTCGGACTGGTACATTCCCGAATACACAAATCACGACAGAGTAGATTGTTTGATGAAGTATGCAGAAGCTGCGCAAAAAAAATATCAATTGCTGGCAGAAATTGCAGACCAAACAAGCAAGCAAATTATTAATTGCACCGGATTAAAACAGGCCGGAAAACCTAATTATACTTATACAACTCCCGCTCCCGCTGTTTTTACTTTCTATGGCGGAACTCAAAATCCTACGGCAATGCCCCTTGCAAATTTTAGTTCCTTATTTCCATATAATAATGTTTTTAGCTACTTAATGGGATACTACACAGGAAATAATCCTGCGTTTAATTCAGCTTATTGTTCGGCATTTACCCAAGGCGTAATTAACGGCGGTCCAAGCGTGTTGGTTCCAGACAGAAAATGCATAAATGTTCCCGGAGCGGTTTTGTATCAATGTCCATCAGACACAAGCACAAGCACAAATACAAACACAAGTACAAGCAACACTTCAAGCTTTAATAACATAATAAATATCAATCTATTAGGATCAATTACGCACGCTACCGCTTATATTTTTTCCGCATTAAATTTAAAACAATTGGCAGATAATTTCTGTAGCGCAGGCCAAACACAACCGTGCGATATAACTTCAACAGTCCAGGGCCAAAGAAATTGTGTTTGCGATGGAAATGGGGAAAATTGCTATTGGGGCGATTGCAATAATGTGTCCAATGGTGGAAGTGGATCTGGTGGAAGTGGAAGTGGATCTGGTGGAAGTGGAAGTACCAATAGTAGTGGAAGTGGATCTGGTGGAAGTGGAAGCACCAATAGTAGTGGAAGTGGATCTGGTGGAAGTGGAAGCACCGGTACCGGCACAAAAACAACCTGTGACATGGTTTCAAACAGATGCAAAACTATATCGGAAGGATTTTCCTGCAAACAAGATTCGGATTGTTCAAATGCGTTTAATGGAAATTATTGTCAAAAATCTGTTTGTATGAGTAGTAATAAAAACACGAATGGAAACACTGCTACGTGCAGCGCTATTACTAGCACTGGAACAGGAAATTGCCAAAGTATGTGCAGTGGCGGAACATGCACTAACAATACGGACACTACATGCCAAACACAAAACTCCAGTTTGGTCGGTTATTGTTCCAGCAGTTACAGCGCCAGCAACGGAACCTGCACATTTGTAACCGACCAAACAAAAAATGCATCAGCTTGCTTAATGCCCGACAACACTTACGGAGTGTGCGACGGCACTCCCGGAGGCGGCCACGTTCAAGCATCCGGAGGTACGGGAACTTGCGTAAATAACTCGCAGTGGTGCCAAAGATCAAATCCCGCTCCTTCAACATCTTCCTGCATTGGTGGCCCGGCGTGTCCAACAGGAACAATGTGTGATATAAGCGGCGCGTGTAAACCAATCTTTATACCGTTACCATCAACTATTGGCGGTTCGGTGTGTCTGCCAGGAACAATATGTGGTGTATGCAACACAGATTCTGATTGCAACTCATCTTCAAGTACTTTCTGGCAAGATCCATGCATTGTTTCCACCAATAATTATTGTTTTGGTCACTTATGTTTTTCCGGTTTATTACCAACTTTCCATACAGACGGCACAAAATGCGTGGTGCAAGCAGGTTCTGGAACTGAATTAAATAAATTTGGCGCTTGCTCCGACGGAGCGTGTACATTGTCCTGTCAAACATCCAATCCCGACGACGCCAATTATTGCTCCAACGGAACATGCCCTAATATGAGCAAGTCAAGCACGGGCAGTATTGATACTAATATTTGCCAGAACCAACATTCAGACCAGCCAGAATATTGCAACGGCAAAATTACCGGTGGCGACAACGGGCCGTGTCAAAACAATAATCCGCAAGGCGACAACTATTGTAACAGTGCAACCTGCACAAGCACTACCCATACAATTTATCCCAATTGCAATAATGATCCGAACGGAACAAATTATTGTTATGGTTCATGCAACGACAACAAAGGCCCATGTCAAACAAAAGGCCTCTATGATCAAAATGGCAATGTAATTCCGGGATATTGTTATACGGTTGATAATAACGGCAGTGTTGTGGCAGGAAGATGCTTAAACACACAATATTCCAGTTGCCAAGAAAACGACGGCACCGGTTCTAATTTTTGTTCAGGAACATGCTCGGCCCAAGAGGGCGCGTGCCAAAATACCAGTTCATCCTCGGCCGGTTTTTGCAACAGTCCGGGAAATATTACAAACACTGTTGGCGATAATTATTCTTGCGAAACAGAAAATAAAAACCAGCATGGCTATTGCACCGGAAAATGCAGTACCGGTCCAATAAATTGTCAAAACACAAATCCTTTTGATTACAGTTATTGTTCAATGGGATATTGCTATACTGCAACTCAAACTCCATGTCAAACTTCAAATTCAAATGGCAACAGTTATTGCCAAATAAATACTTGTAACGGCGCAAGTATTGGAAGGCAGGTATGCAACCCTGTTTGGACACGGGGTGGCGCATATCTTGGAGGTGGGGGGTATCAATGTTTAGGAACTTCCGGCACAAATGTCGGAGGAACTTGCGGAGTTGCCAAGGGAACATGTTCTGATGACAAAGCTCCGTGCCAAATAACCGATTCCAGCGCGTCTGGATATTGCGATGGCAGTTGCATTTTTGCAAATGCTCCGTGCCAAGATGCCGATTCAACTTTACCCGGATATTGCACAGGAAAATGTATGGATTATTTAGGCAGCAGTAATCCGGGTTGCAGTCAGGCCGGAGGAACTGCTACAAACATTGTTGGAAACATTGGCAGTGGATTCACACCCAGCGGAAGCGCAAATGGAACAATAACAAATATTGGAAATTGCCAAATAAATAGTTCAACCAGTCCGGGATATTGCAGCGACGGAAAAGGCGGACATGGAACGTGCAACCCAAAAAATGTATCAACAAAAGAAATTACAAATCTTGTTTGCCAATCTTACAACGACAATCTGCCGGGTTATTGTGACGGCAAGTGCGTTTACAATCCCGGGAATGATCAAACAATTCAATCAACGGGCTCCGGAGATGCGGGCGGTTGCCAAACTTCAGATCCAAAAAAACCTTTTTATTGCAAGGTCGGGGGATGTCTTTTTGCCACATCTCAAGTCAACAGCCAGCAAGATTCCGATCCTGTTGTGACAAACACCGGAAAGTGCAACGGTTTTCTTTTTAACAATACCAATTCTTACATTCCAACCGTTCCACAAATTACTCCAACCTGCCAAACAAATAGTCCGTTTGAGCCAAATTATTGCAACGGAACTTGCGATTTCACTCGCATTGACGCCTGCCAAACTTCAAGCCCGGGCCAACGAGGATATTGCAGCGGAACATGCAGCACGGGAATTTGCCAAACAAATAAACCCGGTGACGGGGGGTATTGCGTTTTGGAACACAATATGGCGGGTTGCAAAGACGCAACTAAATTATGCACGGCCTCCGGAAATTGCAGCGGAGTCTGCATTAACGGCACAGGAAATTGCCAAACGGGCTCTCCGACTGCCCCCGGATATTGCGTCACCGCTGTTACATCTTGCCAAACATTTGATCCACAGGGCACAATTGATCCCTATGGCGCTGGATTAAACGGACCATGCCAAGCACAATATCCAGGCCAGCCGGGATATTGCAGCGACGATGCTCATAAAAATTTATATAATACAGCAACATGCGCAGATAACGGTCCGTGCCAAGCAACTAATTCCAATAAGCGTGGCTATTGCAACACAAAGATTGCATGTCTTACTAATGGCAGGCCGTGCCAAAGCGGTAATCCTCTCGGAGCTGACTACTGCGGTTCGTGTCAAAAAATTAATCCTATTGGAGCTGGATATTGCAGGGGTGGATCGTGTTTTGGAGAAGGTATGTGTCAAACAACCACCCCCGGCAATCCCGGATATTGTAGCATAAATGGGGGAAGTACAGGAGGATGCAAAGATAACGGCCCTTGCCAAACAAACGACTATACCAAACCCGGATATTGCACTAGCAACATTACAAGCCCTATTACAATAGTAGGAGTTATGACAAATAGTCCTCCCACAACAATTGTCAATGACAGTGGAGCATATTGCGCCACGCCTAATCCAAATAATAATGCGTGCCAAATAGACGATTCAACTAAACCGGGGTTTTGTGTTGGCGGAACTTGTGCCGACACATCAACTCCTGCTTGCCAAACATTTAGTTCAACCAGCCCGGGATTTTGCCAAGATGGAACATGCAATAAATATGTAAGCCAATGTCAAACAACCGATTCAACTCAACCGGGATATTGCAACAGCCAACCATCTTGCAACACCGGAATTATTACTGATTCCAGCCAATTAGGCGCCAGCGGTTATATTGGATTTTGCCAAACAAAATATTCTGATCAGCCGGGATTTTGCAATGGCGCGTGTGCCGACAGTTTTGGTGCTTGCCAAAACACTGATCCCAATAATGGGGGATATTGCAGTTATGGACTTGGCAAACCCGCTCCATGCAACTATTTTTTCCCAACAATTTCTAATTATCCGTCATCCAATAATTGCCAAACGCAAAATTCCGACCAGCCGGGATACTGCAAAAACGGATCGTGTGTTGACGAAAAGGGGCCGTGTCAAACAAATGATCCAACATCTTTTGGATATTGCAAAACAAATGCAACCTGCGGTGCGTCTTCCGGAAAGGGCGCGTGTCAAACAGATGATAACAGCAAGTCCGGCTATTGCAGTACCAGCCCAACTTGCAGTGACAAAGATAATCCGTGTCAAACAAAAAATCCTGACGGCAAAGGATATTGCTCAAACGGAAAATGTGATGGCAACGGTTTATGCCACACAAACAACGACGGCAAATCCGGCTATTGCGAAAATAACGCCGTATGTAATTCTCCCGTTGTCGCCCAAACAGTTGATCCAACTCAAGCCAGCTATTCTGATGGACCATTTGGTGGCAATATTTTTGAAGGATACAACAGCGGTTATGCGTGCGCGCAAAATAAGTCATACGTTAATCCTTGTATTTGCCAAACAGGTGATGGCACAAAGGCAAGCTACTGCAGTAATTCAAATAATACCGCAACATGTTCTGACCAACTGGGCCCGTGCCAAACTTATGATTCAAGCAAACCGGGGTATTGCGTAAATGGAACATGTTCTAATAATGATGCTTGCAAATGCCAAACAACAGTTGCCGGCAAACCGGGTTTTTGTACAGGAACATGTCCCGGCAGTATCGCAAGCACCGGAAATACTGGTAGCACAACCAAAGCAGGTTATTGCGATAATACAGTTTGCCTTGATAGCGCTCCAACTTGCCAAACAGACACTCCAAACAATGCCGGATATTGCACGGGAAAATGCAATGGCAACACCTGCATTTATGATTTGTCTAAATATAACGGGCTTGGTGAGTTTGGTGCCGGCGGGGGCGCCCCAACCACCAAAGATATTACCATAAATGGAAAAACAGTAACTCTAATAAATAAAACTGCTTGGAAACAATCTTCTTTGTCCGGCCAGCTAAATTATATTGCAAACACAATTAAAACAATAAATACAAGTATTAGAGTAGACGCGAGCGCGCTTAACCAAGCAAAAACCACTTTAAACCAATGTTATGCACCGGTAACCTATATTGACCTTATAAAATCCTATCAAAATCTTGATAAAAAAGATGCTGTGTGCCAATCAACTATGCCACAAAAAGCTGATTTCTGTGCAAGCACAAGCAATATGTGCTCTGACAATTTTGGCAATTGCCAAGATACCAACCAAAGCGGCTCCGGATATTGCGCAGGAAAATGCATAAATAGTTTGGCGCCGTGCCAAACAGATAGCCCCGGATATGCGGGTTATTGCGAAGCCGTGTGCGCCGACGATGTTGCAAATTGCCAAGACACCACCCCAAATTTAAACAGTTATTGTTCAAACGGAAAATGCGCCGACAATAAAGCTGCCTGCCAAACAGACTATTCTGATAAAGACGGTTTTTGCGGAGCAACGTGCAGCAGCAATGACGCTTGCCAAAATACTGATCCAAATGGAAAAGGTTATTGCCAAGGAACATGCAATGGCGACGGACCTTGCCAAACAAACGATAAAAGCAAAGCGGGGTATTGCCAAAGCAACGCAACCTGCGTTCAAAATCTGGGAAACTGCCAAACAACCGACAATACGCAACCGGGATTCTGTAACGGGGTGTGCAATAATATGACAGATGCCGTTTGGCTAAATCCGGTTGCTGTTTATCCATCGGCAAGATGCCAAACGGATCCGGGCAAAATTGATCAGCCCGGCTATTGCACGGGCGAGTGCGTAAATATGGTTGATGATAATTGTAAAACCGGCTCAAATAATTTTGGCAGTCCGGGATATTGTTCTACGACATGCAGCGGGTCAACTGGTCCTTGTCAAACAACTGACGCCTCCGGCGCAGGATATTGTAATGGAACATGCAATAATATGCCAAATAATTGCCAAACATCTGATAAAACTGCGCCAGGATATTGCAAAAACGGATCGTGCGTTACAAATATTGAACCCGCTGTTGATACATCAAAATATTGCGCGGGATTTAGTTATGATAATATTGATGACAAAAATTGCTCAAGTTATTGTTCTCAAAAATATGCATACAACTCTGTGGAATATACCAGTTGCCAAGACCAGTGCGCAAATGCTAAATGCTTGGCAAATAATTCTGCCACTTGTTCGTTGTGCCAAAGCGGATCAAATGAATATGCCGGATACCCGGATTGTTTAAACCCGGAATGTACATCAGATTCAGATTGCAGTAGCACCGGCGGTGGTGGGGGAACTTGCAACAATGGTTTTTGCGGAGTTAAGTGCAAAGCAAACACAGATTGTTCAAAAGGCGAACAGTCCTGTATAAACGGTATTTGCTACAAACAATGTTCAAAAGATGACAACTGCCCAGCCGGAAAAATGTGCACCAATGGGGTCTGCGTTCGTAAATATTCTTCTTCATTTTTATACGACAATATACAAAAAGAAAAATGCGCCAACCCTTATGTTGCAGCTTCTTCTGGCTCTGTTTGTTACAGTTCCGGCGGTGCATCGTGCCAACAAACGTGTCCCGAAACCGCAAAATGCCCAACGTCTTCAAGCTGTCCGAATTGTCCATGCGGACAACAATCTGCAACATTTTTAGTTCCTGCAAAAAGTGATATATGCAACACGGGAATGGAGGGTGTCAGTCAAAAAATTACTGTGCCAATTGCAAGCCAACTTGTGAATGGAACTTGCGATAAAGAAATTTACAGCAAAGATCCTTTAACTTTTTATTGCGAATCCAGTTGGCTAAACGACCCCACCAGAGATGGACTGAGCATAACTCCTATGGGAGCTGCAATGAATTGCGGAAAAAATCAGGAAATTCCTGTTGGCCAAACAGTTGATGATTCTGAAAACTGGGCCAATAATTTAAATCTTCAAGTTTCAACTTTTGTGGACAGTTTGGGCGTTGGATGCTCAGACGACTTTTTAAATTGTCTTTCCGGCATTTGGAATCAAAATGTAACTGTAAAAAATAATTATGTTAATCTTTATAAATTTAGCGTTCAAGATTCCAGAAGCGATCCGTTAAAAGAACTCACTTATTCGAGGCAATCGATAGACACAGACAATAAAATAGAAAACAATGTTGACAGCCAGACAAAATTAATGACATGTACAAGAGCTGAAGATGAAGGTATTCCAAGCGTTGTAAATGACAGCACAACATTTATGGATCAAACCACAAAAGGATACTGCTACGGGCAAAAATTAGGACAATTATATAGTTCTTGCAAACTTCCCGGCGGGGCATTAACAGACAACTGGTTTTTTTGCGAGCCACAGGGTGTAACTGCTAATAAATAATTAAAAAATATGATAAAAAATAAACATTTAATCTTTGCTTTCTTAATTATTCTTTTAGTTTTAAAAGCCGGAACGGTTTATGCTTTTGAAGTTAAATATCCAAGCATTGTCGGTTTACCGGACATAAATCAAAGCAGTACCTCATTGGCTAAATTTGTAGAATATTTTTTTGGGTTAGGTGTTTATGTTGTGGGACTAATTGCAACAGTGTCTTTTGCCATTGGGGCAGTGGGTTTAATAATGTCGGGTGGCAGTTCTGATTTGGAAAGAGAATCAAAAGACAGAATGAAAGGAGCTGTTATTGGAGTAATAATTGCAGTTCTTGCCACATTAATTTTAAATGTAATTAACGGAAATATAGCAAATCTTAATTTGAATCCACTGCCGGCACCATCTCCAACAGTGGCTTATGAGCAACCCGGTGTTTATTTTTGCTCCGGCGGATGCGATGGCACAAAATGCACAGGAACAATGTCGGCAGTAATGACCAGCAACCAAGATTATATAAATTCTACTTTTTCAAATGGACAAATAAAAGGAATTCGGTTTGTTGAAGATTTGGCAAACAATATTAAATATGGAGTTATTCTTCATAATGGCGAGCTTGATTCTGTTGGAGAATGCAGTTTGCCAATATATGACACATCAACTTCTCCTGCGCCAATTGATTGCGAAACTGTAAATTCTGCAATAAATGCCACCTCTGCCAATATTTTTGCAATTGGAAACAATAGCGCCGGAAATGATGTAAATTTTTATAGCGACGTTAACGGATGGAGCAACACAATTCTTTCCGGTGGTAAAATGTTAAGCACGGCTGGAGTTGTAAAAATTAAAACCACTGATTTTAAAAACTCTGTATTTAATAAAAAAGCCGGCGATATGGCTTATGATTACACCAATACAAATGTTCCGCCAGGCAAACAGGCCACAGATAAAACAGTCAAAAATGCATTGGGCTCTATACAAATAGGTTCTAACGGGGGGTATTTGGTTGCTATTTATTCCGAAACAGGTTCGCCAAGTGCAAGTCCCGTCAGTATTAAAAATTATACAAAATATGTTTTAGCTGATATAAGTTTTAAACAACTTACGTTTAACCATATATGTACTGTCGGGACTACGCAGTATTGCACCCCTATTGGTGGCGGTGATGGAACGCAAACTTGCATTGATCTTGGAAATGGGGGGACTTACTGGGGAGAATGTACCGCTGATAACAGCGGAAACGGTGGAACTACAGCAAATCCTCCGCCACCCCCGCCACCAGGCAGTGATAGTGGAGTTTGCACAAATAAATGTGATGTTTATGAAACTCAAGCGCCATATCCAAACTGCAGTTGTAGCGAAAGTAGTGGGAGCAGTGATAGTGGAGTTTGCACAAATAAATGTGATGTTTATGAAACTCAAGCGCCATATCCAAACTGCAGTTGTAGCGAAAGTAGTGGGAATGGAGGCACAGTTGGTGGCAGTAGTAGTGTGGGTAATATTTACTGCCAAACAATTACAAGCAGTATTGGCGACGTGGGAGCCATAGGAATTGTGGGACCAAACGGCAGTCAGCTAAACAATATTTATATATTCAGTACAAGATAAAAAAGTTTTAATGCAAAAGAAATATAATAATAATAAAAAAAATATTTTTGGGACGTCTGTTGTATCAGGATTGTGTTTTATTATATTTTTTTTAAGTGCAACTTTTTCTCGTGCGGCAGAGGTTCAGTTGCCGGGACTGGCCAGCAATGCTACTCTTCCAACTTACATTGCGTATTTCTTTAAGTTAGGTGTTTATTTAACCATATTTATAGCCGTTCTGTCTTTTGCAATTGGCGGAATTGGTTTAATAATGTCGGGCGGGAATGCCGGACTGGAAAAAGAATCTAAAGACAGAATGAAAGGATCCGCATTTGGACTGGCCTTAGCGGTTATTGCTTTTTTAATTCTAAAAACAATCAACCCCGCCATAGCAACTCCGGCGTTAAGTCCATTGCCTGCAGTTAGTTCAAGCAATAACGGTCCCGGTGTTTATTTTACTGATAATACGACTTATGCAGAAGCTCCTCAATCGGTTGCCGGTTCAGACATACCAACCAAATTAAACAATATAAAATATATTTGCAATAGCAACGGGGGAACAAACATAATAGTATGGCAATATCAAAATATAGATTTTACCGGATTAAAAAAGAGTTCGGTTATAAGTTGTGGAAAATCAACAAGTGTTGATGCCGCTTCTTTGCAATGGGACTATGAAAAACCTGGAATTTACCTTTGTCAAAATGGATGCAATTCAGATGACACATGCCAAGGATTAATGTCAACATTAATAAACAATGACAAAACTCCAACCTGCGACCCAAATTGTTCTAACAATTGGGGACGTTCCGGAGGAAAAGGAATAAGATTTGTTAATGATGTTGCAAATAATATCTATTATGGAACAGTACTTACCACTGGAGTCAGTTTGGTTGCCAATGACTATGAGCATTCCGGCAGTTGCACCTTTCCAATAATGAGTAAATTTAAGGCTGTCGACTGTGAAGATAAAGATATAAAAAACAACTCAATAGACGCCTCCAATTATTTAAGTCTTGCTTTTATTACCATGAATAACAATGCCACTTCTAAAATTGGCGTAAATTTTTATAGCAATCCAAATGGTTGGACCACCGACAATCATAGCAAATTGACTGCCGGAATTTATAACTCTAAAATCACCAGCCAAGCAAATCCATTTCTTGAAATAGATCCAAGTCAAATGTGTTATAATTATTCTAATTCAATTACCCCAACTTCCAATCAATATAAATGTGGTGTAAATCATAATAATTTTTGCGGAGTCGGAAACAAAATGAATTGTTCAACAGGTGCGGTTGAAACAGTTCAAGATAGAATAGGGTCATTACAAATTAATAATGGAGAAAATTATCTTGTTGCTATGTATTCTGGAATAAATTATTCCAACGGAACATTGCAACCAAATATTTATTGCCAAATATTCAGAGGAACCGTTCCAAATTTTAACGCCATAACATTTCCTCAATATTATAATCCACTTACAGATATTTATGTCATCAGAACAAAATAAAATTTATTTGCTTGCCACAGAAATAGCTTACCCAACTTTGTCTGGCATAAATCCCAACACAGCCACAAGCTTACCAAGTTTTGTAAAATATCTTTTTCTTTTTGGAGTATTCCTTGGCTTTTTTGCAGCTTTTATTTCCTTGGCGATTGCGGGATCAATGTGGCTTTTGTCGCCGGTCAACGCCGGTTTATTGGCAAAAGCCAAAGACAGAGTTTATGGGTCTTTGGCCGGAATAATTGTGTTGGCGCTTCTTTATTTAATAGTCACAACTCTAAGTCCCTCTCTTAGCGTTTTTACTTTAAATAGTTTACCGTCGCTTCCGCAATCTTCGCCGTCGCCAACCCCTCCGCCTTCCGGAGTTTATTTTTATAATTCACCGGATTGTTCTACAAATGGCACCGTACAAACCCAATATGACACCTCAACTACTCCAGACTTAGGCAACCTAAAAAATAATGTTAATTCTGTGGCAACAATTCAAGACCCCGCCACAATGTATGTGAGTATTTTATATGACACCGTGAATCTTCAAGGAAAATGCAAAATAATTAATCCAACAAGCAATATTCAATCGTGCCAACAAGAAAGCACCCCCTTCACAGATTCTGCGGCCATTTTTAGATACAACCCCAAACCAAATGGAGACGGCGTATATTTTTTCAGAAAAGATTGTTTTAATGCCCAGGCCGATTGTGCAGACACAGATTGCTTAACTCTGCAATGTAAAAAAAATGGCGGGGGATATTATGAAATTACAAACAATGATGTTTTAAAAAGTATTAAAAATGGAAGCGCAGGATATTTAATAAGCTTAGATAATCTAAAATTTACAAGAAACAGCAGTTCAACAGATTGCAACGTTTCAAAATATAATCAAGATTGTTTGCAATACGACCCTAACAGAAAATGCACACAGTGGGCGTGCCCAACCCTTGGGGGGCAAAACATTTCATCTGTAGTAATAAATGGAGATTATATCGTTTTATTTATTTATAAAGACCCACAAGATCCTTCTTTGGGTCCATGGACTTATTGCCAAGCTTTTCCTGCCACAAATGACATAAGCGGAATAGGCCCCCTAAAAATAAGTTGGGAAAAAATTAGAAATAAGGTTGGGCAAGTCCCAAACTATGTAGAAATTATACCAATAATTAAATAGGCTTAATTACAATATGCCTGTCTATCCCTTCCCCCCGGCTTTCTGTATAAATATCTTTTCGTTGAGATAATTGCGCGTGTACAATTCTCCTCTCATAAGAGGACATTGGCGGAAGCTCTTTTTCTGCTTTGTTTGCAATAACATCTTCGGCAAACGACACAGCCAAACTCTCCAAATATTCTATTTTGCTCTTTTTATAGCTGTTAATATCTAAATTTAAATAAAAAACCTGCTGAGTTTTTCTGTTCAAAATCATTCTCAAAAGGCGTTGAATTTCAAAAAGAGTTTGCCCGCCTTGGCCGATTAAAATTTGCGGCTCCTCTAATTTTATATCCAAATTAATAACATCTCCGCCGTCTTTCCCGGAAGCCGCGACAACAGCAACATCTGCGCTTAAAACACTAATTGTTGCTTTGTTAAAGAATTCCTCTGTTATATCTTTAACTTTTTGTATTTGATCTTGATCTAACATCTTTTAATCTTTTAAAATTAAGTATTGCTGCGCTATTGAAAACAACCCGCTCACTATCCAGTAAAGGCCCAAAGCAGACGGTAAGCTTATAAGTATAATCACTGTAAAAACCGGGAAAAAATAAACCATTTGTTTTTGCATCACGTTGGCAAAATCATTTTCTTTATTTTGATTGATCAATTTATTTGCATTATTGGGCAACAACATCTTTGTCTGAAAATATTGGACAAGCCCGGCCAAAATTGCAAAAATCAAATTAGCTTTTGATAAATCAATTATATGCAAAAACAAGGAATTTATATGACCCGGATTTATCACAAAAGCATATAGCCCCGCCAGTTCTTTTGGGTTTAATCCTCCCCAAAAAACTCTGTAAAGCGCTAAAAGAATAGGCAACTGTATGAGTGCCAAAAATAATCCCGAAAAAGGATTTATCTTTTCTGTTTTATAGAGCCCTAAAATTTCTTTTGCCTGCTTTTCCTTGTCGTCTTTATACTGTTTCTGCAATTCTTGAAGTTTAGGTTGAAGTGTTTGAAGAGCTTTTTGGGATTTTACGGCTTTTACAGAAAGAGGGAATAGTATAATTCTGATTATTAGTGTTAAACAAATTATAGCAATTCCAAAGTCATGCCCCGGAATATAATTATACAACAACACCAGCAAGTTGAAGAGTGGCTGATACAATATTATATAAAAAAAACTTATTACAGCTTCAAACATTATTTTTTATTAATTTTGCTTTTGTAAACACTTCGTCCACGCAATTTTTTACTTCTGAAAAATCTTTTTTTTCTGTTCCGGGCAAAGCTATTAAAACCAAATCAACGCCATTTCTTATCTTTTCTTTGTTTGCTTTTATAATTTCCGCAAACCTTCTTTTTATTTTATTTCTTACAACAGCCTTTTTAGATACTTTCAGACTGACCACAAAACCAAATCTGCTTTGCTCTAAACCGTTATTCATAAACCTTAAAATCAAAAAACTGTTTTTGAAACTTCCTCCTTTCTTAAAAATTATTTCAAAATCTTTCTTCTTTTTTATTCTGTTTTCTTTAGGCAACATGGTTATTGGCAGGTTTTGCCAACTTAAAATTACACCGAGATTTTTGCTCTTCCTTTTCTTCTTCTGGCCTGCAAAACTTGCCTGCCGGTTTTAGTTTTTGTCCTTCGCAAAAAACCATGAGTGTTGGCCCTTTTTTTCTTTTTTGGCTGATATGTCTTGCTCATTGTATGTATTTTTTAATTAAGTATAATATTAGTTAGCATACCCTAAAAATCAACGAATTACAAGCCATTTCTATTGTGCGTCTGCATTGAATCAAATAACACAAGTTATCCACAGGTTAATAACAGGTGTTTTTATTCTCCTTCTGTTTGACAACAAGCCAATAAAAAGGAAAAATATAGTTATTAAAGACGTTTTTCATCATTATGAACAATATAGAGCTTTGGCAATCAGTTTTAGCACAGATGCAGTTTCATATATCTAAAGCTAATTTTGCCACGTGGTTTCAAAATACAGAAATTATTTCAAAAGAAGACGAAAGAGTGGTTATTTGCGTGCCTAATGCTTTTTCAAAAGAGTGGTTAAGCAACAAATATAATAAATTAATTCTAAAGACTCTGCACGATATAGATGATTCTATTAAAGATTTAGAATTTCTTATAAGGCCCCAAACAACCAAAAATAATATATTTAAAATAAGCGACACTTCTGCAAAAGATACCACAATTGAGGACACTCAATTAAAATTTGATGAATTTAAAATAAATAAAGAAACCAATTTAAACCCAAGATATACTTTCAACAGCTTTGTTGTGGGTTCATTTAATGAATTGGCTCATGCCGCGGCGTTGGCTGTTTCAGACAATCCCGGATTTATATATAATCCTTTGTTTATTTATGGAGGCACCGGTCTTGGTAAGACCCATTTAATACAATCTATAGGGAATAAAATATGCGAAGAATCCAAAAAGAAAAAAGTAAAATATATTTCTTCTGAAAAATTTGTTTCGGGAATTGTCTCGGCAATAAGAACAAACAGTATGGAAACATTTAAGGCAAGTTTGGCACCAATAGATGTTTTAATACTGGATGATATACAATTTATAGCAGGCAAAAATAAAAGTCAAGAAGAATTTTTTCATGTGTTTAACTCTTTATATGAAAAAAATAAGCAAATAATCCTTTCTTCCGACAGACCGCCAAATGCGATTGCAGAGCTTGAAGACAGGTTAAGATCTCGTTTTGAAGGAGGAATGATCGCAGATGTCAGTTTGCCGGATTACGAAACCAGATTGGTTATTTTAAAAACAAAACTTCAGGAAAAAAACGCGACTTTATCAGAAGAAGTTTTAGATTATATAGCAACAAACGTCAAAAAAAATATAAGAGAATTGGAGGGAGCTTTAAACAAATTATTAGTTCACCAAAAAATTAATCAAAGTTTAGATTTGGAAACAGTTAAAAAACTGCTTAAAGGTTTTGTTTTCTCGCCATTTGATGTTGCCAACTATAAAAAAATCATAGAAACCGTGGCTAAATTCTATAATTTAGAAGAAAAAAATTTGTTCGACCCTACAAGAAGAAAAGAAATTGTAAAGCCAAGACAAATTGCAATGTTTCTACTTAGGAAAGAATTAAAATATTCTTTTCCGGCAATTGCCAGAAAGTTTGGCGGGAAAGATCACACAACCGCAATTTACGCCTACAAAAAAATTCTGCAAGAAAACGAAGAAAACAATAAATTAACCGAAGAATTAAACTTGATAAAACAGAGAATATACAGTGCATAACCGGTAATAAAAAATATAACAACTTCAACACAAAAAATACTGCACAAAATTTACACTCCTTGTTCCATTAATTATTCTACTGACTTATACACATCATTTTCACAAATAAATTTTAAGCACATTCCCCTATAAGTTATTTTTTAAAAAAATTAAAAAACAACCAACATAATAACAATAATAAATTATATAATATAAAAAAATTAATTATAATAATTATATAAAAAAATATGAAAGTAGAAATATTAAAAGAAAATTTAAAAAACGGATTAAGTGTTGTTGAAAAGATTGTTGGAAAGAATTTTTCTTTGCCTATTTTAGATAATGTTTTAATAAGTGCAGAAGATAATTTTTTAAGTTTAAGTTCCACAGATTTAGAAACTGCAATAAAATTATGGATTCTGACAAAAATTGTAAAACCAGGGAAAGTTGTTGTTCCCGCAAAATTTTTATCAAGTTTTGTTTCGTTGCTGCCAAATGAAAAAATAACGCTGGAAGAAAAAAAACAGGGATTATATGTTGAATGTAAAAATTTTAAAAATCAGGTTCAAGGGTTTAATCCTGAAGAATTTCCTCTTATTCCAGAATTTAAAGACGCAGAATTTTTAGAAGTTGACAATAAAAAGTTTTGCAATGGGTTATCTGGAATTGTTGATATTGCTTCGCCTTCGCAATCCAGGCCGGAAATATCGGGGATATATTTTATATTTTCCAAAAATTTAATAAAGATTGTTGCAACAGACAGTTTTAGGTTGGCCGAAAAAATAATAACTTTGGAGTCGCCGGTTAAAAGAGATATTTCTTTCATTCTTCCTCAAAAACCGGCCAAAGAAATAATAAATATTTTAAGCGATAAAGAAGGCAATTTGAAGATATTTTTTTCGGAAAATCAAATGATGTTTGAGTTTCCGATGAAAGAAGTAGATCATCCACAAATTGAAATAATATCAAGATTAATTGAAGGCGAATACCCTAATTATGAAGAAATTATTCCTAAAAAATTTAAAACGCATATTGTTGTTAAAAGAGATGAACTTCTAAATCAAATTAAAGCCGCCTCGCTTTTTTCAGGAAAAATTAATGAAGTAAAAATTAAAATTGACGAACAAAAAAAAGAAATAGAAGTTTTTGCTCAAGACCCCGACATTGGAGAAAGTAAATCAAGCGTTGCGGCAAAAATAGAAGGCGAGCCAATAGAAGTTTCTTTCAATCATAAATATTTAATAGACGGCCTAAACAATATAAAAAGTTCCGAAGTCATCTTCGATATGAGCAAAGAAGAAGGCCCCTGTGTTCTAAAACCAGTAGGCGACGCAAGCTACATCTACGTAGTAATGCCAATCAAATCCACGTAACCTCCCCACGTGTCATTCCCCGATCCAAAGGGTAACCTGCGGGAATCCGACCCAACTATATGGAATACCATTATCCTTTATTAAAAAAAGTTTTTGATTTTTATAAAACAGAAAAAAATGATTTGTCGAATTTTTGTTTATATAGTTGCCAGCACTTATTGGGTCCGCAACTTGTTGGGAAAAATATATTCATCCAATGCAGAAGTTAGACGATGACAGGCGATTCGATTTGACGGGCGTTTTTGCAGGATTATAATGGAGCTATAAACACAAAAGAATTAAAAGCATGGCAACAAAAAAAGAAAAACCACTCACATTGCAGGGATTAGTAAAATATAATCAAGAAGTTTTGTTTCCATTTTTGGATGAACATTTTGCAATGAAAAAAGATCTTGATAAATTTACATTAAAAAATGACTTTAATGATTTTAAAGATAAATCCTTATCAAACCAAGATAAAATTTTAGGAAAATTGGACACTCTTTTGCAGGAGAAAAAAATCGGAGACGCGCAAGATAAAAGGCAAAAAGAAGTTTTGAAAATACATAACAATGCATTGAAAAAGAATAAAATTCTAACAGAACAGGAAGTTGTGGAAATAAATAATTTACGGGTATTTTAAAAATAAAATTAAAAAGCGTATCAAATATTTAAATGATACGCTTTTTTGTTATTGCGGAGTTGGGATTGGATTTGGCGTAGGTGTAGGAGTTGATGTTGGATTAATTCTCATTAAATAATTATCTATGCCGGCTTGCCAGAGGGGATATTGAGGGTCATTTTCGGGGTTTGATGGAGGGGGGCCTGACGGATTATTTCTGTCTATGTAATATAAAATGGTGTGAGTGTCTCCTTGCGGCAATTGACCCAATAAAACAGGGCTTGTTGTTTTGACTGGGTCTGGCGGAGTAAATCCTTCAACGGGATGGGAGGATACAATTTTTGTCATAACTTTGTTCCACATGGGGGCTGCAATACCAACACCCTCGTCTTTGGTCGGAGAGTTGTTGTTGTTGCCCGTCCAGACCCCAATAACAGCAAATGGAGTGTATCCCATTGTCCATCCGTCAACAAAATTTTCAGTAGTACCTGTTTTGGCGGCAACTTGGTATCCGGGAACGTATAAGGCAGAATGCAATCCAAAAATTGGGGCCCTTGCATTATTATCAGACAAAACGTCATTAATTTGACGGACCACTTGTGTGTCTAAAACTTTTGTGGGCTGTGCTTGATTTTGTTCAATAATTTTTCCGTCAGCGTCAGTAATTTTTAAAATACTTACCGGTGGAATATAATTCCCTTCTGTTGCAAAAACTCCGTAAGCTGAAGTCATTTCCAATAAATTAACATCTCCTCCTCCCAATACCAATGAAAGACCATAATCTTTTGTGTCTGTGAGTGTTGTTATGCCAAGGTCTTGCGCCGTTTGCAGTGTGTCGGGAATTCCGGCCAAATATAAAACCTTAACGGCCGGTATGTTTAATGAACAATCCAATGCTGTTCTTAATGTTACTGGTCCCCTATTATTTCCATCATAGTCTTGAGGATTATAACAAGCACTGCCATTTGATGCTCTTGTAGCGGTCCCGCTTGGATCACAGGAAGGGTTAAATTCTGTTCTTGCATCCCACAAAACTGTACTTGGTGTATATCCCTTTTTAAAAGCAGTAGCGTAAGCAAAGGGTTTAAAAGATGAGCCGGGTTGTCTTTGTCCCATTGTGGCAACATCATATTGGGGTTGAAATAAGCAATTTCCGGGCCCCTTGTCATCGCACCCGGCAGGATAAGATTTTGCAAAATAATCTTTAGAGCCAATCAACGTTAAAATTTCTCCTGTTTTAGGGTCAATAACAACCATTGCGGCATTGTTGGCGTTTTTGGCTTTATTTGCGGCATCAGAATCTTTTATGACTTGTTCTGCATATTGCTGAAGATCATAGTCCAAAGTTGTATAAACTTTTAATCCTTTCTGCTTTAAATAATCTTCGCCATATTTATTATCTAAATAATTTTTAATATACATTACAAAATCAGGCGCTTTTATCGGGGTTGTTGATGTGGCAAATACCAGTTTTTCGTTTTTCGCATCACTAAGTTGCTTTGAGGTAATATAACCAAGTTTCTCCATTTTATCCAAAATAATATCTTTTTTTTGTAATAAAGACGATTTATTCGGACCATAAGGGGAATAAAAACTTGGGGCTGGAATCATTGCGGTTAAAACGGCCGCTTGGGCTATTGTCAGATTATTTGCCGGCTCGTTAAAATAAGTTTGACTGGCGGCTTCAGCCCCGTAGGCATTTTCTCCAAAAGGTATTTCATTTAAATACCAGTCAAAAATTTGATCTTTTGAATATTTTTTATCCAGTTCAATACTTAAAACAATTTCTCTTATTTTTCTGCCGATGCTTTTTTGATCAGTTAAATAAACAGATCTTATTAATTGTTGCGTTATTGTTGATCCGCCTTGGCTTATTGCCCCGGAGGTTAGATCAACCCAAACTGCTCTCAATATTCCCTGAAGGTCAATTCCCCCCTCGATATAAAATCTTGAATCTTCCGATGCTAAAACAGAATGTTTTAAGTTACCAGAAATTTTATCAAAAGCAACCACCTCTCTTTTTTCTTCTCCATATATATCATACAAAAGAACCTTACCTGTTCGGTCATAAATTTTAGTTGATTGTATAAATGGAGTTTCTGTAAATGTTTGCGGTTGGGGTAAGTTCCAAGTGTAATAAATAAATACCATTAAAATAAGCAAGCATCCTCCTAAAGCCAGAAAGAGAAGGTATTTTCCGGCCGTTATTAAAAGTTCTTTATTTTTAGATTTCATGTGTATTTTGTGATAATTCATTTATTATAGATGCAAATTGTGTAAAAAAGCAAGAAGCGGACAATTAAAAAATCTGCCGTTTAAGCAGATTTTTATTTGCTGTTTATTTGTAAAAAAATTACTCCTCTTCTTCGGGATCTATATCATCGGCATCATCATCTGTGTCGTCGTCTTTGTCATCGTCTGCATCGTCGTCATCATCGTTTGACGTAAAATCTTCAAAATCATCATCTTCGTTAATTAGTCTGGTTAAAAATTCCTCTTCCATTTTTTTTATTTTTTTAATATTATTTTTATAATTATTTCTATTATATTTTTTATTCAACTAATGTCAAGCCCCTTTGTCCACAAGTAGTCTAATAGCATTTATACGAAGCGCAAATAGCCATTCCCAGAGCATCAAAAGCGTCATCTTTTTTTCTGTTATTTTTTTTCATATCAAATCCGCACAAATCCACTGTTTTTTTTATCATCTCAATCACTTGTTTCTTTTCCGCCCTGCCGTATCCCGCAATAGCCATTTTCATCTGAAGCGGAGTAAATTCATAAATTAAAAGTTTTTTTTCAGCTGCAGCCAAAAGAATAACCCCTCTTGTTTGGCTCACAGGCATTACGGTTTTTAAATTTTTAAAGAAAAATAAAACCTCAATAGACATCACATCCGGCTTGTACTTTGCAATAAGCTTGCTAATTTCTGTATGAATTTTTTTTAATCTTTCTCCGGTTGTTGCAAATTTATCAGTTATTATGCACCCAAAATCAATGACTTTTATACAGCCCCTTTGCTTTTCAATAATCGAATATCCCACAATCACAGACCCGGGATCTACCCCAAGGATTATCATATTTTTTATTATTTAAAAGTTTTTCACTCGTCATTGCGAGGAGGTAGCAACCGACGAAGCAATCTCAAAGGTTTTTATACAAATCTTCAAACTTTGGATTTACGCTTTTTATTAAATTTATTTTATCTTTTCGCGAGCATCCTTTAATTTGTTTTTCTCTTTCTATTGCATTCACTATATTGTCAAATTGTTCAAAATATACTAATTTATTTACGTTATATTTTTTTGTAAAGCCCTCCCTAATTTCTCTTTATGCTCGTAAATTCTTCGCTTTAAATCAGCGGTTGCCCCGGTGTAAATAACGGTTTGCGGATTATTCATCAATAAATAAATATAACCTCCTTTTTCCATGTTTGAGATTGCTTCGTCACTTCGTTTCTCGCAATGACGAATAAAAGACTGCTAATATTTTTTTAGACCATTTCAACCGGTTCAGGAAAATGGTTATCCACAACTGTGAATTAATTATATAATACCAAAAAATCATTTAAAATGCGATTTTACTATTTACAAAACGCCTGCGGGGGGGTATTATAGGAGAATATAATTAAATAATAAAATTTATGTTGGCTGAGAATAGAGAACCAAAATTTAAAAATGAAGAGTCAGAAAAAGAACAAGAGAAAGAGCGTGAATGGTCTGACCTACTAAAATTAATAGATGAACTTGAATGGGAATACGATACCATCCAAGAGGGTGAACATTCAGGTGAAAAAAAGGATAAAGAAGGAAAAACCGGTTGGGGAAGATATGACGAAGCAATGCATAAAATTGATACTGAATTAGATCCAAATATTTACTTTTTACTTTCGCGTTTAGATGCCCCTAAGAGAGAAGAGTTAGAAGTTATAATGACAAGAAAAAACTGTTCTCCTGTATCTCAAGTCATAAAAAGATATGAGGCAAAAATGAAACGGGAAAGAGAAAATATAGTAAAAGAAGTTCAGCGACGGGACAAAAAGATAAATGAATAACGGTAGAAAAATAAAAACAAAAAAATCAGCGAATCCAAACGCTGATTTTTTTGTGCAGAGATTGCTTCGTCACTTCGCTCCTCGCAATGACGACTAGTTTTTCAGATTTGAGTAAATTTCGTTGATGGCTTCGTTGTCGTCTAATGCTTCAAATAATCTTTCGGCTTGCTCTTTTTCTTTTTCTGTAATTGTAACTTCTTCTTTGGCTACGTAATCTAATTTTGATGATTCAATTTTTAGTCCTTTTTCTTCCAGAGCTTTTTTTACTGTTTCTAAATCTTCGGGTTTTGTGTATATTTCTAAATCTTCGTCAAACCATTTTACATCATCAGCGCCCGATTCAATGGCAAACATTTCTAATTCTTCTTTTGTTTTGGGTTGTTCCAATTTTATTATTATGGCGCCCTTTCTGTCAAACATCCACCTTATTGCTCCCTCTCCGGCCATTTTTCCGTTATTTTGGTTAAAAATTGATCTTACTTCGCCCAAAGTTCTGTTTGTGTTGTCGGTGATGCCGTCAATTATTAAAGCAATTCCGCCCGGTCCAAACCCTTCAAAAGAAACTTCCTCCAGCGCCTCACCGGCCAATTCGCCGGTTCCTTTTTTAATTGCCCTTTCAATATTTTCCTTAGGCATGCTCACTTTTTTTGATTGCTCTATTATTGCCTTTAACTTGGAATTTTTTGTAGGGTCGCCAGAACCGCCTCCGTCTTTTACGGCAATTGTAATCAGCCGGCCATATTTTGAATACATTTTTCCTTTTTTTGCGGCGTTGGCCATTTTGCCCGCCATCACTGTTTTTGCATGACTATGTCCTGACATTTTTTTGAAGTTTTAATTTTATAAATAATGTGACTGCGGATAAAATTATTGCTGTTGCAACAACCGTAAAAAACAATAACCAAGGGTTTGCCCCGTTTTCACTGTCAGGTGAATTTATGGGGTTTTCGGCGCCATTAATGGCAGTCGACTCTGTAATATTATTATTTTTAGCAGAAATTTTTATTTTTGGCAAGCCATTTGGCGCCAATGCCGTAACTATATTGGCAGCGCCCGGCGTTAAAGTTGTGCTCCATTTCCAGCCTGATCCTGTTTTGTTATAGGATTGGTTAAGCGGAGATTTTGTAAAATTTACAAAGTCTTCGGTTTTTCCGTCTGGGGTTAATAAGTTTAAACCATCACTGTCATTGTTTAGCATTATTTTTGTGTCGGGTCTTTTAAAGGTTAAAAATTCGTTTGTTAAGATTTTTTTGTCGCTTGGAATTGTATAAGTTGTAATTGTTCCCTGCTGATCTTGCAGTTGCCAACCCGACAAAGCAACATCAAAATTATTTGAATTATATAATTCAACCCATTCGTTTGTTTCATCGGCACCCGAAGGATTTGGCATAATTTCATTAATAAAAACTCCGGTTGGATAAGTTATTATGGGCGTTGGCGACGGGGTTTGGATTTCCGCTTCCGCGGGAATGACGGAAACGGATGGTGATGGAGATTGTTGTGTTGCGGTTGTCTGGCAATTTACGCAAGCCCATCCTTGGGTTTTAATTTTCTGCAATGTGGCGGGTCCAATGCCTTTGACTTTGTCTAAACCATCAATCGAAGAATAGGGCCGACCGTCAATAATTCTTTGCGCGTAAGTCGGCCCAATTCCGGTCAGTTCGTCCAATTGAGAGAGGGTGGCAGAATTAATATCTATTTGTTCAGCCAAGCATAAAGCCGGCAGGAAAATTAATAATAAAAAAATAAATATAGATTTTTTCATGTTTATCTACGTAATAGATAATTAGAAAATGTTACCGTAATTAATTGTGATTTTCCGGATAATTTTGGGTTTTTCCGTATTTCTTTTGTATTTCGTATAATATTTTTTTTAGCCGATCGATTTCTTTTTT
>Ga0209083_1001373_pt1 | contig 28095 bp, 14 predicted proteins | sample AM7aDNAmetaG_FD_184132 | JGI IMG/M metagenome (GOLD analysis project Ga0209083, IMG submission 184132) | Freshwater microbial communities from Finland to study Microbial Dark Matter (Phase II) - AM7a DNA metaG (SPAdes) (version 3) | ecosystem: Environmental > Aquatic > Freshwater > Lake ...
TCAGGGGGTCAATTTGCCCCGTAAAGAGGGGGTCAATTTGAAGCGTAATCAGGGGGTCAACTTAAAACGTACGGAGGGGGTCAATATGGGCGTATTTTCCACTCTGGCATCTAATCCGCCTTTACTATGACTTACAATATCTAATTCAGATGCGTAAGGATTCATACTATATATTTTCTCAAATGCCTTTCCAATATCATACCCATTTCTAATTATTGAATTAGCATTACCTTGAGCAATATACCAAACGTCAAATCCGGAATTTTTTAATGAAATCAGAATTGAAAATGAATCTTCATTAATACATGAATTGTTACTGTTGCAAGTTCTTAAATTAACTGCATCGTTTTCAATTCCATTTAAAATCCCGCCAATAACAACAACTACTTTATTATTATAGAACCCACTTTGAAAAATACTACCATATTTCGTTAAATCAAAATAAATTGTTTCTGCTGGGAAAAACCCTGGATTTATAGGCCATACAACAACTTTAAAATCACCTGCAAACACATCAGTTAAATTTGAATTTGTTTGTGATATTGTGACATAACCATCACTTCCTACTTGAAAACTGTATAAGCCAACATTATTTTTAAACCCGGCTGGAGGATTGAGAGAGGGCAACTCAATAGACACATTGCCATCTCTAAAAATAGTTACATAATCAGCAAGATTTGTTAAATCATATTTTATAGGTACTTTAATTGAGCCAGTTCCATTGGGGTCATTATAAAAAAGCAGATTTTTATGGTCCCATTTTTTTTCTATAATTGTAGTTTTTCCATATGGATTTAAAGAACCGGAAGCCCCAGTTGCACTGACAACAGAATATTCAATTTGCTGCGGTTCTGTCGGATTAGGATAAAATGATTGTTGCAAGGTTAAAGTCGCAGTTGTTCCACTTGCATAATAATCAGAAAACGCCGTTCCTCCACTGGGATGGGTTGCTTTTATTCTCCATAGCGATCCATCATTTGTGCTGCAGTTAGCAGTAACAATTACAGTTGCTTCATTTGCGCGTTGCCAGGGTTGTACAAAAGGCACAGGTACTGGATTAATGGTAATAGCTGGATTAACACAAGCATTAAGCGTTACAGCGATGTAATTTGAGTTACCTCCATAACCACAACTATTATAAGCCCTAACATGGTAGTAATAAGTTGTGTTACAAGTGAGCCCGGTAACATTAAAGTATAAGTTTCCAGTATTTTGATTGTAGACAACTAAATTAGTGAAGGAGGCATCGGTTGCAACATCAAGATAATAGCTGCTTGCACCAGCAGAGCTGAACCAGTTTGCCTGAAACGACGTGCTTGTTTTGTTGGTTGCGGAGGTTGCTGTTGGTGGATTTGGTAAAGTGCAACATGTACTTGTTTGTAAGCTTATCGTTGAAGAGTTCCCACTTGTTCCGCAACTGTTGTATGCTCTGACACGGTAATAATACCATGTGTTGCAATTCAATGAGTAAAAATTGTACGAAGTTGTATTACCAACATTAGTATTATTATATACCAGGTTTGAAAAAGATGAATTTGTTGAAACATCGACATAATATCCTGAAGCGCCAGAGGAATAATACCAATTTGCAGTGAAGGAGTTGTTCGTTATATTATTTGCTGCGGTTACTATTGGCGGATTTGGCGCGCTGCAACAAATATTGGTTTGTAAAAAAATTGAGGAAGAATTTCCGCTTGTACCACAACTGTTGTATGCCCGAACGCGATAATAATACAGTGTGTTACAATTTAATCCTGAAAAATTATATGAGGTAGTGTTGCCAACGTTGGTGTTATTGTATATGAGATTTGAAAAAGATGAATTTGTTGAAACGTCAACATAATATCCGGATGCCCCTGTTGAGAAGTACCAATTGGCTGTAAAAGAATTTGTTGTAATATTAGTTGCTGCATTTGCTCCCGGTGGATATGGCGCAGTGCAGCATACATTTGTTTGCACACTTATCGTTGAAGAATTCCCACTTGTCCCGCAACTACACCCAGCCCTTACTCGATAATAATATGGTGTATTGCAACTCAAACCAGTAAAATTGTAAGAAGTGGTATTTCCTACATTTGTATTATTATATATTAAACTTGAAAAAGAGGAATTGCTTGAGACATCAACGAAATAACCTGTAGCGCCCGATGACAAAGACCAGTTTGCAGTAAAAGAAATTGCTGTAATATTAGTTGCTGAACTTGGTGTTGGCGCAGAAGGAAGAACACAAACAGGGTAAGGCAGGGAATACCCATTTGCCGCAACATTTGATATACATGAAGTTGATTTAGTACCACAAGCAGGACAAGACCCATTGATAATATTACAAGCAATAATATTAATATTATAATTTCCGGGAGGGGAAAAAATCGGAGTGGCATCAATTGATGCTGCATTAAATGTAAGGCTAATTGTTCCATTAACTGGAATATAGTAACCAGAAAAGTTGTTGCATTGTTTTCCGATCACGCTTAATGTTACCCCAGAAGTTGAAGTAAAATCACATTCAAAATCAAAAGGGCCAGTTGTAGGGCCATTGTTTTTTAAAACTGCACTTACTGTAAAATATGAGCCCTGAGTAATGTTAGGACTTGGGGTTACCGTAATCGCTGAATTTAACTTAAATGATGGACCACCATTGGCTATATGAAAAATGCAGAGACAAAAAATAATGGTCGTGTAAATTTTTTTCATAACGGTAAAGTTTTATAAAGAGTGTGAAGAATCAGGCACTTTCAACCGACATGTTTTTGAATAATATTTCAAAAACACAACCCAAAAAAGAAAGAACAAAAACAAGAGAAAACCAACCTGCAATATACCAAATAATTAGGTTATTTATACGTTTCTGGATATTTCCCAAATAAATATTTATTAACCTCTCTTAACCTTGTTATATCTCATTTTATTGACAATAACTCCTGGCTTTTATCAAAATTTCGTAGTCCACCCAATCAAATTTCCTTCCAAATCCCATAAAAACATTAAATTTGTTACACGACTTTTTGAGCACCTTGCGACTTCCTGCTCGTCAATTTGCTCATTTAGCAGTACATGAATGAATTTCTATAGGTCTATTCACGCTATAGGGAATTCGAAGCAGCCTATGAATTTATCATCAACTACTTGCTACTGAACCTCCAATATTGCACCATGGACAAACCCGCACTCATTAAAAAAATAAAAGCCATCGAATCTCTTACCAATGCCGAAAAATCCGACCTCATCGAATTGCTCAACAACACAAAAAAGTATGGACTGGTATGGGAAGATAAACCCGAAGACGTTGAACGCGACCTTCTGACAATGCTCCCTGTCCTGCAGGAAGTTCCCGAACGCCGCATATTGGCGAAGGACCTTGTTCAGATTCCTTCCCAAACTGAAAAATCCAAACCCGGGGATCCAACTCTTTTTAACCAAACCGAATCTGCTTTAGCAGCAAAAGCCCCCTTTCCTGGGGGAGAGGAGGTTGGGGGTGAGGCATTTACAGCCAAACCACCAAACCATATCCTGATAGAAGGTGACAATTTGCACGCCCTTACAGCACTTTCATTTACACATGAAGGCAAGATTGATGTGATATATATTGATCCACCTTACAATACTGGTAATAAAGACTTCAAATACAACGACAATTTTGTGGACCGCGAAGATGCTTATCGTCATAGTAAATGGTTGAGCTTTTTACATAAACGTTTGTTAATTGCAAAAAGGCTACTAAGTGAAAAAGGTGTGATTTTTATTTCAATTGATGATAATGAGCAAGCTCAATTGAAATTACTTTGTGATGAAATATTTGATTCGAATAATTTTATAGACACAATAATCTGGGAAAAGAATGACAGTCCTAAGATGGATTCAAAACTATTTTCTACAAAACATGATTACATTCTATGTTATGGAAAAAATATTTTGACCTTACCTATTAAGCCGTTGATAATAAATTCAGAAGAAATAGTGCATTACAACAAAGTTGACAAGGATGGGAATAGATACTATATAAAACCATTACGAGCAATGGGTGGACAAGGAGAGACACGAGAGGCAAGGCCAAATCTCTATTATGCAATGATTGCACCTGATGGGACTGAAGTATACCCAAAAAGAAAAGATGGGACAGATGGGGCTTGGCGATGGTCAAAAGAAAAAACACTTATTGAGGATGAAAGGATCGAATGGACGAAGGGGAAAAAGGGATATTCACCAAATTTTAAAATATTTGCAGAAAAATATTCCGGTAGACCTCCGGAAACAATATGGTATCATCATGAAGTTGGAAGCAATAGAACATCAAAATCAGAACTAAACCTAATTCTAGAAGAAACAAATTTATTTAATAGTCCAAAGCCTATTGCATTAATCAAAAAAATAATGAAAATATCGGGTAATAAGAATTCAATTGTTTTTGATTTCTTTGCTGGTTCAGGGACCACCCTTCATGCAACAATATTGAGTAATGCAGAAGATAGGGGTAGCCGCCAATGCATCCTGGTAACCAACAACGAAAACAACATTTGCGAGGAAGTTACTTATGAGCGAAACAAACGGGTAATTGCAGGCTACACTAATGCTAAAGGAGTTCAGGTACCTGGATTGGCCAACAATAATTTGCGTTATTATAAAACCGGCTTTGTCCCCAGCGCCAAAACCGAAGTAAACCGCAGACTTCTAACAAGCGCCAGTACTGAACTGTTGCAGATAAAAGAAGATTGTTATATCGATATTACAACTTTAAATGGCTTTGATGCTACAAAATGCGGCATCTACTCCAACGAAAAAGGAAAGTACCTGATTGTCGTTTACCATAGCAGGCAACAGAATGAAGTAGCTGAGCACCTTTGCGATTTTATCCGGAGCATTTCTGATCTGTCTGAAAAGGTCAGAGTTTATGCCTTCAGCCCCGAAACGGAAACACTGGCCGAAGATTTTTATCCGGTAGCCGACAAAGTAAATGCGGTTCCATTGCCCGACGCCATCTACAATGCCTACCGGGCTACTTTTAAAACATTGAAGTTGGAGAAGAAAGTATTCAGTGCAACATCAACGGAGTCTGAGGATGAACATGTTGCCGAATCGGAATCCTCCAGTCAGTCCGGCCTGTTTGAAAAAGAAGAAGAATAGTCATGATTATACTCAAAGGATACCAGGAAAAAGCGGTTGAGCGGCTGATTGAATACACCTGCGATGCATTGCAGGCGCCCAACCGGCGCATCCAGTTGCTTCTAAAAGCCCCTACCGGAGCAGGCAAAACAGTTACCATGGCTGCCTTCATTTCACAGTTGGTTCAGGAGGTGATATTGCGCCCCAATCTGCCACGTGATCTTGCTTTTATATGGATAGCTCCCAATACGCTCCATCTGCAAAGCTACGAGTCGTTAAAAGGGTTCTATAGCGAGCTGAACGAACTGAGAACCATTCAGCTTGATGAATTGGGAGGCAATACGCTATTGCAGCCTAAAGATTTGCTTTTCGTTAACTGGAGCAGTGTCGACAAAGAAAAAAACACCTTCCGTCAGGAAAATGAAAAGGGCTTTAACCTGGAAACCCTGATTGAAAATACCTACCTCCAGGGCACCGAAATCATCGTGGTTATCGACGAAGCTCACTTATCGGCCTTTACAGGAGAGCAGGCTAAGAAGGTATTGAAGCTTGTTGATGCGAAAATTGAAATATCGGTTACGGCAACCCCGCGCATAACACCGGACATGAATGTCGTCATTCCCCGGCAAAAAGTTGTGGCTGCGCAAATGATTAAAAAAGGCGTCAAGCTGAACAGCGATCTTTCGGAAGAAGAACAAAAGGGAGAAATGCTTGATCTGCATCTGTTGCGCAAAGCCATGCAGAAGCGTGACCTGATTGCCCGGGAATATCAAAAAGCCGGTATTGATATCAATCCATTACTGTTAATCCAGTTGCCTTCCGAAATAGCAACTCTTACAGAAGAGGATAAAAGCAAACGCCTGGTCATGGAAAATTACCTGGCAGGCGATTTTGGTATCACCACTCAGAATCATGAATTGGCCGTATGGTTATCCGATAGCAAAGACAAGGTTAATCTCGAAGGGATAGAAAAGCCAAATGCCATACAAAAGGTCCTGATTTTCAAGCAGGCTATTTCGCAGGGTTGGGACTGTCCGAGAGCTGCGGTTCTGATCATTTTCAGGGAGATCGGAAATCCGACCTTCGGTGTGCAGACGGTCGGACGTATCCTTCGAATGCCGCAGCAAAGGCACTATGAAAATGATGACCTTGATTTCGGTTATGTGTATACCAATATTCAAAACAAAGTGATCCAGGTCGTGGCCGACGATCTCGATTATTTCAGCCTCCAGGTTGCCAAACGTAAAACAGGGTTGACCTACAACGAATTGAAGGCCTCATTCATCATCAACGACAGGGCGAATCCCGGGTACCTGTTAAGCGATTTTGAACGGATCTTTTATAAACTCGTTGAGGAGCAATATAACGTTGTTCAGGTTCCGGAAAGGAACCTGCTTACTCCCGAAGAAGAAACTGAGATACACCGCATAGAAGAAAACAACAGGAATGCCTTTATCTCAAGGATGTGGGATTTGAATGTGGATGAAATTGAAATTACCATTCCTACCAATATCATGGCTGATGTATATGAAGCCAATACATTGATCGATGCACACGACCACATGGGCCATTTCTCAAAGACCCAGGCCGAATTGAGCGACATGGTCGACCGGTTTTGTTATGATTCCATTACACGCCTGAATAAGTCAAAGAGTTGGAAGGTCCTTCGCCAGACACTCATTCAGTTTGTTGAATATTATCTTTCGTTCGATGAATTCAAGGCCAGGAAAATTCTGTTGTGCGGGATGAATCAACCCCGGTTGATTGAACTTATTACAAATGCCCTTGAACATTACGATACCTGGCAGAAGGAAAAGGGAAATAAAAACAAACGGGTCGAAGATAAGAATTGGCAGGTCCCCGAAGAGCGATATTATCCTGAAATCTACCAAAAGCAGGAATTTGTAGAAGGCCATGTGTTGGAACCATTTTACGAATACAAATCTGTTTCCACACCCGAAAAAGCCTTTGCCGAGTTACTCGAAAAAAACAAACAATATATTGAGTGGTGGTACAAAAACGGGGATAAAGGGAAGGAACACTTTTCGATTTCCTATACAAATTCAGCCGGAGAACTGGCATTGTTCTATGTTGACTTTATCATCAGGTTTAAAAATGGCGCCACAGGCCTCTTTGATACAAAGACTAAGAAATCAGATTCCGAAGCTCCAAAAAAGCACAACGCTCTTATCACCTATTTGGAGAGTGAGAATAATTCGAATCCTGATGCTAAATTTGTCGGCGGGGTTATCATTCCTGAAACTATCGGTAATGTCGTAACTTTCAGATACTGCCGAAACAGGATTGAGGGGACTAATGATTTAACAGGATGGGATTTTTTCGATCCTGCAACAATAATATAGAATATGGCACTCCCTGTCAACATAAATGAATTGGTTCACGGAAAGGTGGTTGAATGGGAACGGTTGGAATTTAAAGCCGGCTGGAATCCCGAGGCCATCCTGCATTCAATTTGTGCTTTTGCCAACGACCTGAACAATTGGGGTGGTGGCTATATCATTGTAGGGGTCGAAGCAGTTAACGGGGTACCGCAGTTTCCGCCCAGGGGCTTGCCACTTGCAACCATTGATGACATTCAGGGTGAGTTGATAAATATTTGTTATAAAATTCAGCCTAACTATCTGCCAATTACCCAGCCATGTATAATTGACGGTCGGCATATCCTTGTAATATGGGCTCCGGCAGGTGATATGCGCCCCTATTCCGGTCCTTCTACACTGGGAAATGATGCCCGGAGACAGTATTATATCCGCACAGGTTCACGCAGTATTGTTGCACAGGGTGCAAATCACGCAAGGCTTATTGAACTTACAGCAAAAGTACCATTCGATGATCGGATCAATCAGCAAGCCCAGCTCAACGATTTGGATTTGGGGCTTATTCGTGAGTTTTTGCAGGAAGTCAGAAGTGAATTGTTTGACGAAAGTGTAAGTATTCCTTTTCCGGAACTATGTCGCCAGATGCAAATTGCCCGAGGCCCGGTTGAGTATTTGCGACCTGTAAATGCAGGTCTCATGTTTTTTAACCGTGAACCACATAAGTTTTTTAACCGGGCCTGGATCGAATTGGCCATCCATCCGGATGATACCGGCCGGAATTTTATTACAGAAACATTTAAAGGACCGCTGCATCATCAAATCCGCAACTGCCTGGCCTATCTGAAAACCAATGTTATCCAAACAGAAGTCCGGAAGATTACCGGACAGGCACAAAGCAGGACCTTCAGCAATTATCCTTTTAATGCATTGGAAGAGGTTATAAGTAATGCGGTTTATCATAAAAGTTATGCTGAAGAAGCCCCGATCGAAATTCAGGTATTCCCCGACAAAATAACAGTGTTGAGCTATCCTGGTCCCATGCCACCTATCACCAACGTTGATTTGCAGCAGCGCAGGGTTGTTTCGCGGGCTTATCGGAACCGCCGTATTGGTGATTTCCTGAAAGAGCTTGCCCTTACGGAAGGTAAATCAACCGGGTTTCCGATTATTCGTGATGCAATGGTTGAAAATGGTAATCCGGAACCGGTATTCTATACCGATCATGAGATGGTGTTATTTATGGTAACGATTCCCTGTCATCCCGATTTGCAAGGGACTAAGTCAATAACTAAGCTTTTAACTATGACAGGGACTAAATTAACTAAGGATGTTATTGATCAGATATTCAAAAAAGGTGTTGATATGCAGGCAATAAGTGATCTTTTTGATATGGATACCGGTGAGTTCAACAATGAAATAAGGGAGAGGTTACGAGCTGGCAAACTAACTAAGTCATTAACTAAGATGCCCGACATTATTGATTATTTGGAAAAGGAGAAATCAAGAACTGAGTTAATGGGATTTCTTGGCTTAGAAAATCAAACTTTAAACTTCAACAACAACATAAAACCATTAATTAATTATGGTTTTATCGAAATGACTTTACCTGATAAACGTAAAAGTGGCTATCAGCAATATCGCCTGACCGAAAAAGGGAAAAAACTGCTAAAACAATGACCAGATGGGAAAAAAGGGATTAGATACGACATTCCTGCACTATGGAATTCGGAAGGAGGACATTAGCCTTATAGAAGCCTTATGTACTGAACATCAATTAGACTTTGATTGGGTGAAGGAGGATTTACTCAAGGAATACCATGAGAAAAAGATAAGGAACCAGGAAATGGATGAGAAAGCTGTCGAGAAGGTAATTGAAAAAGCACTCCTAAAAATAAACAGGCCATGATCATCAAACGTATTAAAGCCCGGAATTTCAAAACATACCTTGATCTCGACCTTGACCTTTCGGTCCAAATCGACAGGCCAATCATTCTTATTGGCGGAGCCAACGGTGGGGGTAAAACCACGCTGTTTGAGGCTATATATGGTGCGTTGTATGGTTTGCATATCATTTCGGCAAAACATTTCAACGAACTGCTGAACGCTGGCGCCATAGGCCGGGAGGATAAAAAAATTGTGCTCGAATTGTACTTTTCAGGCATGGTAATCAATGAGGAGCAACAATATGTGCTAACCCGTACCTATCTGTTAAATCCATCGGGCAACCCTGTGGAGAGTGTGAAATTAAACCTGAATGGGACCATTTTCCAATATGGTACTGCAACACCGCCGGCGCAACGTGCAGTTCAGGAAGCAGAGGTAAGCAAGATCATTAAAGCCAACCTTCCCCAGGAATTGAGCAGGTACTTTCTCTTTGATGCAATGGAGGCAGGGACTTTGTTGAAAGAAGACCAGTTGAACCGAGTGATCAAGGAAAATATTGAAAATGTAATGGGGTTCAATAAATACATGGCCATGGCAAAAAGTGCCGAAAACCTTTACCGGGTATACACAGCGCAGCGATTGCAGGTCGAGAACGAAAAGCAGGAATATCTTGGATTGGTAGAAGAAAGAAATAAACTTGTTAAGGAACTCGACGAAAACAATCTGGTTTTACAAGATGCTTTACAATACTCTGTAGCCAATAAAGAACTATATGATGGTTTGAAAGGAGGCTTGAACCAGGAAGCTACGATTAAAAGCAAGATTGATCAGATTACCGGACAAATCCTTGCAATTGAGAAGAAGGAAGATAGTTATCTGGACACTACTGAAGCATTTGTTAAAGATATTGAGATCAACGTTTGCCTGCCCAAATTGATCGAAACAATTAAATCGGAAATTATACTAATTGTCAGGGAAAGGCATCAAAAAGAGCAACAGGATAACACAAACATAGGTCCCGACAAGATTATGGCCATTAGTGAAGCGATCCTCAGATATCTTAAGGATAAAAAACTCCTGGTGAATGATGTCACTCTTTCCGAATTGGTTGATTATGTGATTTCCTTTGCAAATACATCTGATTCCTCAGATGTTTACAGCTTTCTTGAACATTCTGAAGTAAGCGCATTGGAAGCTTTGCTGAACCAAAGGCCGGTTAATAATTTTCCGGCTATTTATCAGCAGCAGGTCGAATTGAACCTTTCACTCGCCCAAATTCCCGGTATGCAGGCTCAGATTGAGCAAATGAAAGGCCAGACAAACAGCCGGGATTATACATTGCTTAAAGTATATGAAGCAAATGAGGCGAACATCATCAAATTTGAAATTCGTAAAAACGAAATCACCGCAGAAATTGGCAAAGTGGATAAACGACTGCACCAGTTTGACATTCAAACCAACCAGGAGCCCGACCCCAGGTATGAGGCATTAGGTAAACTCAACAGTTTCTTTTTAGATGTCGCCAATAAGCTGTTAAAGGTTAAAAAGCAACAGATTGAGTTGAAAATGAAACAGGATCTGAATATCAATCTTGCAGCCTACCGTGATGTAATTGAACGGGTTGAATTGTCGGAGAACCTTGCTAATCTTACCTTCAAAATTTTTCACACTTCAGGGAATGAGGTTTATCTGAATCAGCTTAATACAGCTTCAAAACAGGTGGTTGTTCAGGTGCTTTTAAAAGCGCTGCATGAATATGGAGATTACGATCCGCCGGTCATGATAGACACGGTGATGGGCGTTCTCGATGAAGAAAGCAGGTTAACCGTCCTTGAAAATTATTTCCCGTCGTTATCTGACCAGACAATCCTGCTAAGTTCCGACAGCGAAATCCGGAAAGGGAAAGATTATGAGCGCATCGAGCCTTTCGTTTCGAAAACCTATACGCTAATCCGCGACCGGGAAAAGCAACTCACAACCATTTCACAAGGCTATTTTGGGAGTGCATTAAAAAATTAAATATGGCTACGATAAATCTTCAAAACATACGACAATCAGAGGGGCTATTCGATGAACTGCAGGGGATCCGGCTTAAACTTGAACAATATTTAAACCTTCAAAAAAACTCGTCTGCAAAGAAACCTGTGCTGTTAAACGGGAATAAAATATTGCGTATTTGCCTCCTGGCAGGATTGTCAAGTAAAGAGACCCGTACTCTTGAGGGGATAGAGAAAATACAGATATCAAAATCCGGTATTCGTATTTTTGAAACCATTTTCACCTTGCATAACCTTGTCCCTGTTTATTCTGCTTTATTGAAACTGCGATACAATGGCTTACAGGTTGATTGGGAGAATACAGTATTAAAAAGTAAGATTATCAATGCTGAAATTTTAAGGGGGAGGTTGGTACTTGAAAAGGAAGGTGTGTTGGATGAATGGTTAATGTACACGGCAGATGCAGGAACCGGGTATTCTTCTGGCTCCATACCCTCATTGAATTTGAATATTGGTTATTATGAGGATGAAATTACTGCGCTGCTTAACCTGAATGGTCGCAACATCCCAAATACGCAGATTTTAGTTGCCGGTACCACCGGATCCGGGAAATCCAATCTTCTTGCGGTTATTATCAATGAAGTTCGTCAACTTTCAATTGAAACCGCCTATCCAGTGAATTTTTTCCTTTTCGATTACAAAGGCGAATTCTCTGATCCGGCAAATAATGACTGGCTTAATTTATTCGAAGTAGACCGCACTGCTATTCTTGATCCCATCGTTTCACCATTGCCTTTTACTCCATTCAAGGATTTTACAGGCCGGCCACAGAATGAGATAAATCTCTATTCCACTGAAATGGCCAACGCACTATGTGCCATTGATAATACACGTATCAGTGCAAATATGAGCAATCGTCTGTCAGAAGCTATTATAAATTCATACAAGCGAACGGTTAACAAACCAATCACGTTCGATTTGATGCTTAAAGAATATACCGCTCTTCAGCCGGAACGTGAACGGGATAAAAACGACAGCATCAAATCGGTACTGATGCAATTAGTCCGCAACAAACTATTCGAACAGGAGGACAAAGTTGACCTGGTAAAAGAAAGTTTCATCGTGAAGATGAATGCTTTCCCAAAGGATGGCCCGATTGCCAAAGCAATTGTGTATTTCATTGTTTCGAAACTCAATATTATTTACGAGCAGTTATCAAAACAGGCAGTTGACAGCGATTGCGTTGAAATCAGACATTTTACGATCATTGATGAAGCCCATTACATGCTTGGATTTGACAACAAACCACTTCGTGATCTGATCGCAGTGGGCCGTAACAAAGGCTTAAGTATTATTCTTGCAACGCAGAATATGGATAGCTACAAGAGTGAATACTTTGATTTTTATGCCAATGCACAATACCCGCTCATCATGAAGCAGCAATCCATCAATGATGGGGTAATCAAAGATCTGTTTGGCGTCTCCGGCAATGAGTTCAATGAAATAAAACAAGCCATCGCCGGTCTTCAGTTAGGCGAACTCATCATTAAAAACCCCACAGCCCTGGCTTTAGGGATGGGGAAAAAGTATAAGAAAATAAAAGTCAGACATTTGATCTGATATTGTACATTCAGCCTTCTTCTTTGAGATTTTTGTCGGTTCAAAGTAATACCCTGTTTTTGATATCCACAATGCACTTACTGCAATTAATTTTTTTACAATGAAAGCATCTTCAGCGAATTTTCTGACAGTTATAAAGGGACCCAAACAATTTGTAATACCAATTTATCAAAGGACTTACAGTTGGCAGATACCGCAATGCAATAAATTGTTAAGCGATATTCTGCGCATTAGCAAAGATCCTTCGGTTCCCGGACATTTTATTGGTTCAGTTGTTTATTTGCAGGAGAGTATTCATACAGTTTCGGATGTGCCAAAATATTTAGTGATAGACGGGCAACAACGACTTACCACAATTTCTTTGCTCATTGCAGCATTAGCAGAGTTTATTAAGGATCATCCAGTTGGTATAGACACCAACTATACAAAATTACAAAACTATTATTTACTCAATGTTGAAGAAGATAGTGAGCTGCGGTATAAACTTCTTCTCACCAGAAGAGATAAGGACACCTTGATTAATATCATTAAAGGAATTCACCCAAGTGGTGATTATTCATTACGGGTTGTGGAAAATTTCAAGTTTTTCAAAGAAAACATCAATATTGAGAATATTGCTGACATTTATAATGGAATTTTAAGATTATTCATTGTGGATGTGGCCTTGGAAAAGGATAAAGACAACCCTCAACTGATTTTCGAAAGTTTAAATAGTACCGGTGTGGATCTTTCCCAGGCTGACCTGATCCGAAACTATATTCTGATGGGTCAGGAAATAAAATTACAAACTGACCTGTATGAAAAGTATTGGTTCCCAATGGAACAAAGTTATGGTAACGAATACAATGCCTCCTTCGACTGGTTTATGCGGGATTATTTATCGGTAAAAACCGGTTCAATTCCAAGAATCGACAAGGTGTACGATGAGTTCAAAAATTATGTTCAAAATAGCAATGCCCCGTCAACGATTACAGAAGTAGTTCAGGACATTCATAGGTTTTCCGGTTATTATGTAAATATGGTGCTGCACAAAGAACCTGATGCGGACCTACAAAAGGGATTCAGGAGCATTTCCAAATTGAAAGTGGATGTAAGCTATCCTTTTTTTCTTCCTGTTTACAACGATTATGCAACAGAATGTCTAAGAAAAGAAGAATTTTGTGAAATTATTAATCTAGTTGAAAATTATGTATTCCGCAGGGCCATTTGTGGCATACCAACCAATAGCTTGAATAAAACTTTTGCCACTCTCTATAAATCAATTCAGAAAGAAAGTTACTTGGAAAGTGTTAAAGCTGCCTTCCAAATAATGGATAGTTACAAACGTTTCCCTACAGATGCTGAGTTTGAAAAAGAAATCGTTTCAAAGGATGTTTACAATTTCAGGAGCAGAAACTATTTGCTTACCAGGTTAGAAAACTTTAAACGTAAGGAACCTGTCAATGTCGAAGATTATACGATTGAACATATTTTGCCTCAAAATCTGGACTTGTCAAAAGAATGGCAACGAATGCTTGGTGAGAATTGGAAAGAAATACAGGCACAATATCTTCACTCATTGGGCAATTTAACCCTTACTGGCTATAATTCGGAGCTCAGTGACCGGTCATTCAATCAAAAGAAACTTATTGAAGGCGGGTTTAATGATTCACCCATTCGATTGAATGAATTTCTGCGCAAATCAGATGTTTGGGATGAAGAACAGATTCAAATACGTGCCAGGGAATTAGCCATTAAAGCCAGGCAAATTTGGTTTGCCCCAAACCTTTCAGAAGAAATTTTAAAAAAATACAGACAAGAAGAAAAAGAATCAACTGTTTATACTATTGAAACTTACGAATATTTAAAAGGTGAAATGCTACACCTTTATTATGCGTTGGAAAAGAGGATACTAAACATTGATTCCTCCGTAAAAGAAGAATACAAAAAGCTTTATATCGCTTTTAAATCATCAACAAATTTTGTTGATATCGTCCCACAAAAAGCTCGTCTTCGCCTTTCGCTAAATGTAGAATTTCCGGACATCATCGACCCCAAAGGACTTTGCAAAGACGTTTCTGGTTTGGGCAGATGGGGAAACGGAGATGTCGAAGTTGGAATCTCAAATATAAATGACTTAGACGATGCTATGGAATTAATTCAACAGGCATTTGATAAACAGTTGGAGTATTTGTAAATGCCAATGGGATAGAGTGGATAAACATATTCTTTATTTTCACAATGACCGTGAAAAAAAACGACATAAAAATGAGTTTGTAGAATAAAAATAGAATAAACAAAAAGTATATATCAAATTATCAGATACTTATATTTTATTTTTCTTGAACAAAAACCGTGGCTTTTTTGTTGATCCAGAAAATGAAAATCACATCCTCACTTTTTGGCTGGGTTGACTTTTCTCACTTTTGCAGTAGATTTTGTTTCGGCACCCACTTTAGCTGAGGTGTCTTTTAAATCCTTCCGGACTTGTTTGGCTTTTACCTTCTGCATTTCAACATCCGATTTGTTCCAGCGATCCATGTACGCAATTTTTGCACTATCAACCACTTTGGCATAAATCATCGTGTTTTTAAGGTTTGTGTGCCCGAGCAGTTTGGAAATAACCTCAATTGGGATACCCAGCGTGATTGAGTTAGTGGCAAATGTATGACGGGAAACATGAAATGTGATTGTCTTGTGAATTTCAGCTGCAGTTGCAATCTCTTTCAGGAACCTGTTTGCCACCTGGTTACTTGGAACCCGGAATACTTTTTGAGCTCCGTATCCTTGACCAATCAAGTTAACGGCTTTGTCAATTAACGGAATACTCACCGGATCTTTGGTTTTGTGCATGGTAATCCTGATGATAAACCCTTTCTTGCCATTGTGGACCTCTTCTTTAATATCATCAAACCTTAAATTTTTTGTGTCCTGGAAACGTAATCCTGTATAGCAGGAGAATAAGAATGATTTGCAAGTATTGGCCTGATAGCCTTTCATGGTCCCTTCTGCATATTTCTTCTCCAGTACCTCCAGTTCATGGATTGTAAGAAATTCGCGAACCCCGGCCTTTTTCTGCAAAGGATAGTACTCAAACGGATTACCCTCCATGAGGCCGTCCCGTTGGGCCCGTTTGATCATGGTACGCATGAAGGATAGTGACTTATGAACAGTATTAACCTGGTTTTTTAGTTTTGATACCATATATGTATGGTATCTGGTTACGAAATCTCTTGTAATTTCATGGAAGGATAGGGTTGGGGTAAACGTCTTTAACTTACTAATGTAAGAGTTATATCCGCGGATAGTTTCCCTGGAGGCATTCTTTTTTTTTAGTATTTCAACTTCATTTGTCGCGAATGCATAGAAGGACGTCGATGTCGCTAATTTATTGGTGAATTCAAGGTCAAAATCATCTATGGAAAAGGGCTCGTCCATTTTGGCACCCCAGGTGTGTTTGTATATAATATCCCTGGCCAGTTTGTCGGCAGCAGATACAACCTGGTTGATTTCCTTGACTTTTTGCTTGTCACACTTCTTCATTTGATTGGCTTCCGGATCCCAGTATTTTTCCGGTTCCAAAATCGACACCCCCAGGGAGTAGTCCTTTTTTTTGTTCTCAACCCTTGCACGAAGGTAAACCGGGATGCTTTTATTTTTTCGGGGAGATTCGGTACGCAGAAAAATCTTATAGCTTGCCATAGTAAATTATGTGACGAAATTGTGACGCAAATGTACACATTTTGCCCGAAAACCGGGTAAATGTGACATGTTATTTTTTTAGGAAAGCCTTGGGAATCGCCTGATTTCAGTGAACAAACAGAAGGAATGCTTCTGTTTTTTTATACTTGGGAGTGGAGTATACCGGAGTCGAACCGGTGACCTCTGCATTGCGAACGCAGCGCTCTGGCCAACTGAGCTAATACCCCCAAAGGAACTTGTTGTCCTGGTGCAAAGATATTACAATTTACGATTTGGGATTTACGATTTACGATTTATGAGGACATAAACTTTCTATTTTTGCAGGGAGGTCCTGAAACAACCCCTATTTTTTCGGATCAAGGCCATTTTTCTCCCATCATTCGTAATTTTTAATTTTTAATTCGTAATTACCAAACCGTCTCTGCCTCGAATGTCTTCACCCAATTTGATAAGGATCACCCGAGCCTCTGAACACAACCTCCGGGATGTTAGCCTTGAGTTCCCAAAAAACAAGCTGATCGTGGTCACCGGCGTCTCCGGGTCGGGGAAGTCGTCGCTGATCTTCGACGTGCTTTACCGGGAGGCCGAAAGCTGCTACCTTGGGTCGTTCTCGGCATTTGCCAGGCAGTTCATGGGCAAACTGAAAAAGCCGGATGTGGAGAAGGTGGAAGGACTTTCCCCGGCTGTCGCCCTGAACCAGAAATCGGTGGTCTCCAATCCGCGGTCGACCGTTGGAACCATCACCGGGATCTATGACCTGCTGAGGCTGCTGTTCGCCAGGGCCGGGAAGATCCCCGAAGGGATGGAACCCTTCCCGGTAAATCGGAGCTTATTCTCTTTCAATTCCCCTGAAGGTGCCTGCCCCGCCTGCAAAGGACTTGGTGTTGAAGATTTCCTCGACCCCGAACTGCTGATCGCTGACGCAGGCAGGACCCTGCGAGAGGGAGCGCTCGTGATCACCACCCCCAATGGCTATATTATCTATTCGCAGGTCACCATGGAGGTGCTCGACCAGGTTTGCCGGTCAGAAGGCTTTCACGTGGATATTCCCTGGAAAGACCTGACTCCGGAACAAAAACACATCGTTCTTTACGGGAGCGACAAAATTGAAATTCCTTACGGAAAGCACCCGCTCGAATCGCGGATGAAGTGGAGCGGGATCACCGCAAAGCCCCGTGAGATGGGCTATTACAAAGGCATCCTGCCGGTGATGGAAGCCATCCTGCAGCGCGACCGGAATAAGAACATCCTGCGGTTCGTGCGCAGCGGTAAATGCCGGGTGTGCCAGGGCAGGCGGCTGAATGAACAGGCCCTTGCGGTTAAATTCAACGGACATTCCATCGCGGACCTTGCTGCGCTTCAACTCGATGAATTGCTGGATATGATTATTGCACCGGACTTTATTGCCGATGCTGAATCGATCGCCGGCCCGGTCGTCGCGCAGATTTCAAAGCAGGTCGGCCTGCTGCAGCGGCTGGGGCTGGGTTACCTTTCGGCCGGCCGCGAATCGACCACCCTGTCGGGCGGCGAATCGCAGCGCCTGCGGCTGGCAACCCAGGCTGGCATCGGGCTGAGCGGGATGATCTGCATCTTCGACGAACCCTCCATCGGCCTGCACCCGCGTGACGTGGGTCAGTTGATTGAGGTACTTAAGGAGCTCCGTGACAGGGGCAACACGGTGATCGTGGTGGAGCACGAGGAGGAGTTTTTGCGCCATGCCGACTGGCTGATCGACATCGGCCCGGGTCCCGGAAAACACGGGGGTGAGGTGCTGTTTAACGGAACCATGGCGCAGGCAGCTGGTCTGACGGATACTGAAATCAGGAAGAGCCGTACGCTTTCCTTCCTTTACGGGTTCGAGCGGATCGAAATCCCGGCAGCCCGGCGTGGGGGAAGCGGTTTCCTAACCGTGGAGGGTGCCGCCGCTTTCAACCTGAAAGAGATTGATGTAAAATTCATGCTCCGGGCACTGAATGTCGTGACCGGCGTGTCCGGTGCCGGGAAATCGACCCTGGTAAACCACATCCTCGGGAACTATTTGAAGAATAAGCTGCAGGGTGTAAACGAAATTATTGGCAGTTACCGTGAGGTCAGGGGTTGGGAAAGCATCGGGAAACTGATCTCGGTCGATCAGTCGCCCATCGGCCGCACGCCCCGCAGCAACCCTGCCACTTACACCGGGATGTTTGATCCTATCCGCGACCTGTTTACCAGCCAGCCCGAATCGGTAATCCGCGGGTATGATAAAAGCCGTTTCTCTTTCAACACCGCAGGCGGCCGCTGTGAAGCATGCCAGGGAGCCGGGTACCAGCTCGTTGGGATGCACTTCATGGGCAACGTGGAGGTGTTGTGCGAGGCATGCGAAGGCCGCCGTTTTGACGACGAAACCCTGGCGGTCACCCTCCGCGGAAAAAATATTTCAGAGGTTCTCGGCATGACTGTAAACGAAGCGAGCCTCTTTTTCACCGGGGAGACGAAAATCCTGCGCTACCTCGAAACCCTCGAAAACCTTGGGCTCGGATACATCACCCTCGGCCAGCGGTCATCGACCCTGAGCGGCGGAGAAGCCCAGCGGATCAAACTGGCCACGGAACTCGCCCGATCGCAGTCGGCGCAAACTCTCTACATCCTCGACGAGCCCACCACCGGGTTGCACCAGGCTGATGTCGGCGTCCTGCTTGCCGCCCTCAACCAGCTCGTCACCCAGGGTCATACCGTGATCCTGATCGAGCACCACACCGGCATGATCGCCGCGGCCGACCATATCATCGACCTTGGTCCCGGCAGTGGGAAGGAGGGAGGGTCGTTGGTTTTCTCGGGCACGCCGGAGGAGATGGTTCATTGTGAGGGTTCATATACTGCTAAAGCCCTGAATGAATATCGAATATTGAACAATGAATTCCGAATGATGAATAATGCGCGTCGAAGACAACCATTCAAACTTCAAAGTTCGTTGTTCAATATTCAATATTCCAATTTATCCCTGACTGGCGTCTCCACGCATAACCTCAAAAACCTCAGCGTAAAGATCCCCCACAACAAAATAACGGTGATCACGGGTGTTTCGGGAAGCGGGAAATCTTCGCTTGCGTTTGATACGATCTTCGCGGAGGGACAAAACCGGTTTCTGGAGAGTTTTTCACCCTACGTGCGTAGCCGGGTCGGAATCAAGGAAAAAGCAGATTTTGAGGAGGTTTCCGGGCTTACCCCGACCTTCGCCGTCAACCAGGGAAGCATCGGCCAGAACCCCCGCTCCACTGTAGGCACGATGACCGGGATCTACGATCATTACCGGTTGCTTTACGCCAGGATCGGGAGGTTGGAGCATAACGGGGAATCCCGGGTACCGGCAATCGGTTCAAGCCTGTTCTCTTTCAACCACCAGCATGGCGCATGTCCCGCGTGCGACGGATTGGGTTCGCAAACCGTGTGTGATCCTGCCAGGCTCATTACAGATCCGGCAAAATCCCTGCCCGGGGGAGCATTAGATGGCACGAAGACCGGGAAATTTTATGGCGATCCGTTTGGCCAGTACATGGCTACCCTTCAGGCAGCCGGAACAAGGCGCGGCATCGATTTTATGCAGCCTTGGTCTGAACTTACTCCTGCCGCGCAGGAAATCGCCATGTCGGGAACCGGTGAGGAGCTTTATGAGGTTAACTGGCAGTTCAGGCGGGATAACCGCACCGGCGAGCACCATTTCACTGGTCCCTGGCCTGGATTAATCAACCTGGTGAATGAAGAGTACACCCGCAAGCATGCCGATCACCGGGGCGAGAGCATGATGCACCTGATGAAAACCGCACCCTGCGCATACTGCGGGGGATCCAGATTGCGGCCTGAAGCGCTGGCTTACCGCATCCTTGGAAAAAATATTGCTGAATTATCCTCACTCCCGGTTTCCGGCGCCGTGGAATTTTTCAGGAACCTGGAACCGCGTTTATCTAATCATGACGACGTTGAAATCGCGGCCTCCCTTGCTGCAGAAATCCTGCGCAAACTTGAATTTATCTCCGGTCTTGGGTTATCCTACCTTGCGATTGACCGCCTCTCATCTACTCTTTCGGGCGGTGAAGCGCAGCGGATCAGGCTGGCCGGCCAGCTCGGGTCAGGGCTCACGGGTATCACCTATGTGCTGGATGAGCCTACCATCGGCCTCCACCCGCGCGACACACATAACCTGATGAAGCTCATCAGGTCGCTGCAGGCGGCAGGCAACACGGTGGTGATCGTTGAACATGACCGCGACGTCATCCTGGCGGCCGACCATGTGATCGACATGGGGCCTGGTGCGGGTAAAGACGGGGGAATGATCCTGGCCGAAGGATCGCCACAGGAGATCATGCTCAATCCGGCTTCTGTGACCGGGCCTTACCTGGCAGAACCAGCATTCACCGATAAGGACGAACAGGGAAGCCGGGTTTCACAATCAAAATCAAGGCATCGCAACCTAAGTCCCGGCATAACTATAATCAACGCGTATGCCAACAACCTGAAGGGGTTTGACCTAAGCATCCCCTCGGCCGGGATCATCGCCATCACCGGGGTGTCGGGAAGCGGCAAATCCACCCTGATCAACGAAGTGATCAGGGCTTCGTGGGAAACCGGACGTCCGGTGGGTTGCTCCTCGATTACCGGTTTTGACCGTTTCCAGCGGATCGTTTCCGTGAACCAGCGAACCGGGTTTTCCTCCCCGCTTGCCACCCCCGCCACCTTCACCGGGATCTCCGACCGCATCAGGGACCTTTTTGCAGGCACGGAAGATGCGCGCATGGCCGGATTCACAAAAAATCACTTCTCTTACCTGAACAAGGCCGGGCAATGCAGCGCCTGCGAAGGTGCCGGCCGCATCCGCATTTCCATGGATTTTCTATCGGATGTGACGACGACCTGCGGGCAGTGTCACGGACAGCGTTTCCGGGATGAAATCCAGGACTGCAGGTACAAAGGAAGCAACATCGGGGAGGTACTTGGGATGACAGCGGCAGAGGCTTCCCACTTCTTCGAAGATCAGAAAAATCTTTCAACCCAGTTGCAGATGCTCGAAAAGGTAGGATTGGGCTACCTTCAGCTAGGCCAGCCGCTCGACACCCTCTCGGGGGGCGAGGCTCAGCGGCTGGTACTTGCAACCGAACTGATGAAACCCGGGAAAGGAACAGTGTTGTACCTCTTTGAGGAACCGTCAACCGGGCTCCATTTCCGCGATATCGCTTACCTGCTGACCCTGTTTCACCAATTGGCCGACCAGGGACATACCTTGCTGGTTATCGAACACGACCCCGACATCATCGCCCATGCCGACCATGTAATAGAGCTGGGGCCGGAGGGGGGCATCACAGGTGGTTATCTGGCTGTTAGCAGGTCAAATTGCTGAAAAGCCTACTGCTGCTTAAGGTTTCTCTGTGTTCGGGTATCAAGTAACGTGGTGAACCTTTCAGGCTCAGCGAATCAGGTGGCATTTATTAAGGAAATTTGCCTTGCACGATATTGCAGTGAAAATAGCAGGCGATCGAATCCATCATCATCATACAACCTGTTATAGTGAATATGTTCAAGTTTCTTTGGAATTGGACACTGCTCCAGCATTGTTGGGATTATATATGCGGAATCTTTTGGCTGCTCTGCTAAATTTTCCAATGCAAATTTGACCTCTTTCTGAAAAAATCCCGCTTTTGAAATCGCGTTCTGTGATAAGCAAACAATTATTGCATGTGATTTTGCCATCTGGTCAATAATTTGCTGTTTCCATGGCAGCCCGGCGAGCATATCCTTTTCATCAAACCAAACACTGACCCCTAATTGTTTGAGATTTTCATAAAGATTTCTTACATATTCATTGTCTTCCGATGCATGACATAAAAAAACACTCAGTTTCCTGATCAGTCTCATATCCTTTGTATTCTTTGAGGTTCCCGGCATTCCGTAAGGCAAACCGATTACATCGTACAGATTGGTCAGCTTATTGTGGAGATCTTCGTATTCAAACTTGTTACTGACATTATAGTACCTTTTTTCCTTCAACACAGGCGGAATACACATAATGCCTGTTTGGTCAAGCCCGATCGGAATAAATTTCTTGTCCAGATCAATTTGGTCCTTATAAAATAACCTGGCGAAAGTTTCATCGGATGACAGTCTTTCCGGGAAATCACAGGATAAAATTCTGGCATGCTCATCCGGGGAAAATAGCAGGTGATACAAAATCGGCGCACATATCAACAACACCTGGTCTGAGCTTTCAATTTGATTTATCAACCAGTTTTCCCATCCTGATTCTGGGGTCATATGGAATTGGTCAAGGTCAACGAATACGCCATCAGCCAGTAGATTGTCGGAAAACTGCATAACTCTGTTGACATGCTCCTGGGAGTCATGACTAAATAAGATCAATACTTTAGGATATAGCATGGGAGCAAGAGTTGGTGAATGGTTGCTTGAAGAAAAACCTCCAGAAGCGATTTTACGATATTAGCATTGATATGTGTTTTAAGAATCCTGTGAAAATGCCTGATCCAATTCTTGTGGTTTGATCCCCATTTCCCTGCAACGTAAAACAGGAATCAGGAAATATAATTTGAAAGGTCCTTCACTGTCGTTGGGTGCGAGTCTCGGTTCCTCATTTTCAGGAGTGTTAACAATAGGATTGTGCAGCAGGTATTTTTGAATGCCGGCGAATAGCTGATTCCCAGCATTAGCAGCCCATCGTAATGGAAGAGGTGTTCCGCTTCCAACTTCTGGGGTGAAAGTCGCCTCATCGCCTTTTATGGTCCAGTTACTGCAAAGACCTGTTGATTCGAGAAAAACGCATTGTTTCATGCTCCTGTATGTCCCTTCGGAAATTAATCCGAAAAATACGTGTCCCGGTTTTATTACTACGAGGCATTCATATCCTAACCTTTCCATGCAACTTGCCAGCAACATGGTGCCATCAATACAATTTATCCGGTTATGTCTGAAAATAGTCCGGATTAACCGGATACGCTGATAATTGGTATAAGCTCTGAAGTCAGTGTTTATCATGTCCATATCATAGCTGAAATTCCTTTCTGAAAGTCCATTCCAGACTCTTTCCAGGTCATTTTGAGGGTTGCCGGATGAACGGTTCAGGCCGATCTTAGCCAGGAAGTGCGTTATCTCCGGTGTGTCAGGAGTGATCCAGCGGGCAATCAAATCATGGCAACGCTTTTTGTTATAATCATTACGGTTTGTTATATTCCATACCATAAAATCGGGGGGAAGGGCACTGAGATTATACTTCCTTGAAAGGATTTCGCGCCTGATTTTCGAATCATATGGATCTGTAACTTCGACAACGACATTTATCTTAACAGTGGCAATTTCCAGACTCTCATCGGAGAATTTAAGGAAACCCTGCCTGAATAAGGGAACCGGATATTCCAGGTCAGGGATGTACGGAATGGTTTGTACTACTCCCGGTAGCACCGTGATTACCTGTTCATTTTCGATTCCCAACTCTTTTGAGGATGTAATAAGGTGAAAATCACAGGGCGTAACATGGCGATTCTCCAGAACAACAGTAAAAAGGGGCACACGCATGGGAGAGGGATCAAAATTATATGACTGTCCCCCCGGATTGCGAATTGATTTTAGAAAGAAACTATTGAATATCCCTGTTGGTATTACTTCAAGGTTTGGTGAGATTGTCGCAATTATATCGTTTTTGATATGGGGTCGCAGGCTAACTCTTAACATGTCGGAACTTGAAAGATGTGTCGGGCAAATTCTACAATCTTCTTTCTGAAGTTTTAAAATCCTGCCTGTCTTTGGGTTTTCAGGCGGGACGGACATTGCCAGAAGCTTGTCGGGATAGAAACCTTCGCGGGTTTCCAAAAACCCGGCCAATTCAATGGAATAGTCGTCGCCAAACTCTCCACCCTCAAAATCTCCGGTTCTGACTTCTATACTTTTGAACAGGGTATTATTGTATGGCAGTAACAGGTTCACAACATAGTTTTTAGCTGCCATTGCTTTCTGGTCGTCAGTCGGAAACTTGATTTCAGTTGTAAGTTTTATTTTGACGTTTGGTGGAATGTGTTTTTGGAAGCGGAGGATAGCGGCATCACCTTCGATGTATTTATAGGACTTTCCTACCGGGATGGGGTGGGGGCCATGTTTTGGGTAGGATTCCTGGAGAAAGAGGGTAATATATTGATTCTGAATAATGAAATCATAGTTTCCTGAAAACATGGCACCATTAACATCAAGAATGCAAGTATCGGGTGAAATCCCGGCGCCTCTGGGCAGGAGAAAGACTAATACATAAGGCAATCTGTTGATCATTTGCCCGAAATCCTCCTCGATTGGTTCGATTTCATGTTCATTGTCAAGGGTAAATTCTATTTCGACGCCAACGTGTAAAAGATCCCGGGGGACTATTTTAAAGGTATCTACAGTGCATGCGATGTTGTTATATTCCCTTGGGATAACCATTGGGATATCTGACGGATAAGAGGATTCAGAATCGATACTGAAACCGCCTATCATCATTTTAGGTGCGATGTGTTTGTTGTCTGCGATCACTGAAAACTCGCGGTAATCTTCTTTCAGTGTTTTTATCAGGCCAGCATGATCAGGATTTGCCGGACTCAATTCCTGCTCCAGTGCCATCAATTGGTGGAATGCCTCTCCAATATTTCCGGTCCTGCTATTGATGAGCGCCAGCGTCCTCTTTGCCTGATACTGACTAACATTGGCAGGTGATTTGTGACTGTCCATGATCCTGCATGCTCCAACCACTCTTTCCTTTGCTTCCGCGAATTCAGAAAGATGATATTCACAAAAGCCAATATAGCTTTGAAACCTCGCTTTTTCCACCAGGGAGAATCCCTTCCAGATTTGGCGGAAGTCTTCTTTTTTGAGGGCATCCAGCATAAGTTGCTTTGCCTCCATGAAGTTACTTTTATTCTCGGCATTGGGAGTATTTATTAAACTACTGACCCTTGCAAATACCAGGTTAAATTCTTCAGCGACGCTATTGGCATTCATAATTTGTCCTCCAGATGGTTATAAAGGAAAAGTATAAGAAAAATTTTGCTGTTTTTTCGTGCTCGATGGCATTGTATATTCCAACGGGCAATAGAAAGGCCTGTTGACTGGTAGGAGGAATCTGGTATGGTGTTTGGTTTCCATCTTTCAAACAGCATCTTCAATAATATGACAAACTGCAATCAGATTCGATTTATCCTAACCCGGTGTGCCGGGAGGATCAAAAGAAATGGAAAGATACCAGCTAATTCCACATCAAAAATGATTTTTCCAGGTTAAGTGAATCAAAAATATAAATAAATTCTGTAATTCAATCCTAACAGCAGATTTTTTTTATCATTTAACTGGTTAGTTCTTACGACTAATTACCCATTACTGATTGATCCTTGAAGAGCACATTCCACCGGTGCCCGTCAGGGTCGGAAAAGATGCAACCATACATAAAACCCGTCATATTATGAGGCTTGTGATTGCTTTTTCCACCGGCGTCAATGGCTTTTTGAGCCAGCACATCCACCTCCTCCTTACTTTGAACCCCGATCGAGAGCAATACCTCATCAGTACGCGTTGAGCTTTGAATTTTACTTTGGATGAATCCGTTGAACGTTGGTTCATCGAAGAGCATCAAAACTACGTTTTTTTCACCCACAAGAAGGCAGGCCGAACTGGCGCTGTTGCCGTGAACCGTGTTGAACTTAAAGCCCAGTGCGGTAAAAAATTCTTTTGACCTACCAAGGTCTTTCACCGGCAGGTTTATCCAGAAATCCTGTATCATAATAAGTTGTTATCAGAGAACTACAAATAATAAAAAAAAACCGCCCCAATATCTGGGGCGGTCTCGCATCTGCGATTTGATTTATCCGTCAATCATTACGATTTTGGATCGGCCTTGGCCTAAAAACATGTTCCGGTTAAGCGAAACACGCCATAAATCTATTATGATTTTTTGTTTCTTGTTGTTTTTATGAAGTATTAATTGGTTAGTACAAATATAACCCAAAGAAACCGGATGTCAAGCAATTTAACGTTTCTTAACACTGTTTTATACTTCGCTATAGACCGGATAATCGGTATATCCTTCTGATCCAGGAGTATAAAAAGAGTTATAATCATAGTTGGTGTTGAGCGGCCAGTCATTACGCATCCGTTTTACAAGATCCGGGTTGGTAATGAAGGGCCTTCCAAAGGCGATCAGGTCGGCCAGGCCGCTCTGGAGGTCGCGTTCGGCGGTCTCCTTTGAATATCCTCCTGCAAGGATCAGGGTTTTATCCAGTTTTTCGCGGATATTTTGCTTGATGGCCATGGGAACCTCGGGAGCACCCATCGCGCTGTGATCAACAAGGTGGATATACAGGATACCCAGGGCCTCCAGTTGTGTTGCCAGGTAGGAATATGTTTCATCGATCTCAGGGTAGGCCAGCATGCCTCCGTTTGCGCCATAGGGCGAAAGGCGGATGGCGGTTTTATCCATACCGATCGCTTTGCCAACCGCTTCAACCACTTCAAGCACAAAACGGCAGCGGTTCTCCACGGTGCCGCCATATTCATCGGTGCGCTGGTTGCTCACCGGGGAGATGAACTGTTCAAGGAGATAGCCGTTGGCCCCGTGCAGCTCAACACCGTCGAACCCGGCGGTGATGGCATTGATGGCCCCTTTCATAAACTCCTTTTTGGTAAGGAGGATTTCCTCCGCTGTCATAGCACGGGGAACCGGCATATCCTGCATCCCCTGGCTGTCGGTGTACATTTGCCCCGGAGCAGCGATGGCCGATGGGGCAATTATTTCAGCACCCTGCGGGAGATTAAGCGCATGCCCCATTCTGCCCGTATGCATGAACTGAATAAATATCTTTCCTCCTTTGTTATGGACTGCATCGGTTGTTTTCTTCCACCCGGCAACCTGGGCTTCACTGAATATACCCGGAATTCTTGAATATCCCAACCCGTTCGGGGAGGGGGAGACCCCTTCGGTGATGATCAGGCCGGCACCGGCACGTTGCTCGTAATAGGCGGCAATGAGATCATTCGGGATGTTCCCGATGGCACGGCTGCGGGTCATGGGCGCCATAACCACCCTGTTTTTTAGCTCAAGTGACGCGAGCTTGTAAGGACTGAACAATTTTAGCATTTTATTGATTTAATGAGATTAAACGATATTTTTTTGCAAAATTATTGTTTTTATTTAGAATTAATATAAATTTGTTGAACAAAACTTTTGGATTTACGCTTTACGATTGACGATTGACGATTTGGGTTCTGCTTAAGTCTGTTCTTTTCATTTTAGTGCCGGCCTGCCATCCCTAAAATCGTAAATCTAAAATCGTAAATCGTAAATCGTAAATCAATGTCGTTTAGTTAACAAAAATAAGATAAAAATCGTTCTTTGACATAGTAATAGTTTCGGAGGTTTTATTAACTTAGAGGTATAATATAGGGGTCACCGATTGGACCTCGAAAAAAACCAACTT
>Ga0209083_1001374_pt1 | contig 28032 bp, 31 predicted proteins | sample AM7aDNAmetaG_FD_184132 | JGI IMG/M metagenome (GOLD analysis project Ga0209083, IMG submission 184132) | Freshwater microbial communities from Finland to study Microbial Dark Matter (Phase II) - AM7a DNA metaG (SPAdes) (version 3) | ecosystem: Environmental > Aquatic > Freshwater > Lake ...
CCTCGACGACGATGGCTGGTGCTGGTCCGATGTCGGGCGGGAGTGGTGCGGCGCCGAGCCCTGCCCTTGGACCGGGTGCAATGGGAGCTGCGCCCAGCGTGTCGAGCGGGGGGACCAAAACCGGGTGATGGTCAAGAACCGCGACAGTTCAGCGAAGGAGCAGGCCCTCTGGAAGCGGTGGGACAAGCTGAACGCGGCCCGAAACGCCGTATTTGACTCCGATTATCAGACCATCAGCCAATACTTTTACCCCTCGGTCTCGGACATCAACACCGAGAAAACCGAGAGCATCACAGGCTGGTACGACCGCATCTACGACACAGCCCCGATCCGGGCGGCCACGACCTGTTCCGTTGGCGTCCGCAATTGGGTGACGCCATCGACCGAGCCTTGGCTGGATCTATCACCTCCGTCGAACCTCCTGAAACAGCCGGCGGTCAGTTCCAGGGTGAAGCGGCTCCAGCCGAACTCGGACGACAACGCGGCTGGTGTGGATGACGCGCAGCGGTGGTGCGCCGACACGAGTTCGACCTGCCTGCAAGAGCTGGCCTCGTCCTCCTTCTACTCGGTCGTTCAGCCGTTCAACAAGTCGGCCTGCGTCTTTGGGACGGCGCTGATGTTCTGTGAGGAAGGGAAAGCCGCATCGCTTCGCTTCGAGCAGTTCAAAGTCGGGACCTTCGTCATTGCGGAAAACGACCAGAAGATCGTCGATACGGTTATCCGGCGCTTCAAGCTGACGGTGCGCCAAGCGGTGCAGAAGTTCTGTCCCAAGCTGGAGGACGGGAGCTACGACACATCCCAGATGCCCGAGAAGCTGGCGAAGGCGTATGCCTCGGAGAAGTTCGACGAAACGTTCTACTTCCTGCACCACGTCATGCCCAATGAGGACTACCAGCGGGGCAAGATGGGGGCTGATGGCATGGCCTTCGCTTCGATCTATCAGGCCGAGCTTGGGCGGAAGATCGTGAAGGAGGGGGGCTATGAGGAGATGCCCTACTTCTGCCTGCGCTGGAAACCATGGGGGTCGGATGACCAGCCCTACGGGACTTCGCCCGGGTACGAGGTTTTGCCCGAGGCCCGCCAGTTGAACATGGTGACGCAGTTCTCGGATGCCCTGGCCGAGTTGAAGGCTTTCCCGCGCTTCCTTTACCCTGACAACCTCGATGGCGACATCCAACTCGCCGCCGGGGGCGTCACGACCTACGAGGCGGACAAGCCCAATGCTATCCCGAAGGAATGGCAGACAGTGGGGGAACAGCAGGAGGTTCTGGCGATGCTGGAGCGGAAGGAGCAGGCCATCAACAAGGCGTTCTTCGTGGACATCTTCACGATGCTGGCGCAGATGCAGGACAAGCGCATGACGGCGACCGAGGTTGCATTACGCAACGGCGAGAAGCTGGACCAGTTCACGGGCACGTTCGACCAGTACCGGACAGACTTCATCACCCCGTTGGTCAAGCGCATCATCGGGATTCTGTTCCGGGCTGGAAAGTTGAAGGACGCCCCGCCATCGCTCATGGTGCAGCCCGGGGATGACCCGAAGGCCGATCCCGAACTGGCGATGCCGAAGATCAACATCAAGAGCCGGGTCACGCTGGCCTTGAACGAGGTGCGAAACGTGGGTGTCCAAAAGACGGTTGAGATGCTGCTGCCCTTGGGTGAGCAGAAACCGGAGATCATGGACAACTTCAATTGGGACGAGGTGGCCCGCGGGACGGCCCGGAACAACGGGATGCCCGAGGCGATGCTCCTGCCCATCAAGCAGATGCTGGAAGTCCGCCAGCAGCGGACCAAGATGCTGATGGAGCAGCGGGCGCTCGACCAGGCCAAGACGGCCAGCGAGGCCGGCAAGAACTTGGGCAAGGCCCCGCAGCAGCTCCAGGATCAGGTGACGGGACAACTAACGGGACAGGCGGCCTAAAGGCATGGCGGATGAACCTCCAATCACTTCTGGGCGACGTCTCGCTCTCGCCTACCTCAAAGTCCTTGGCGCTGGCGACTCTCGGGACGCCGACCAAAGGCTTGTTTGGGCTGATCTTGAAAGCTTCTGCCACGCCTACCGCCCGACCCCGGAGAAAACTACCGCCTTTGCCATAGATGAGAAAGTGACGCTGGTGAACGAGGGCAAGCGGCTGGTCTGGATGAGGGCGAGGGGCCAGATCATCCGGGGGCTGATGGCACCGAAAACGCCGAAGATTCTGAAAGAGAAACCGCAATCCAACAAATAATCCGACATGGCTACACCGAACTTGGTACTTGAAATCGAGGACGAGAAGATCGTCCGCACCCGTGGTAATCGCAAGACGACCATCGCCCGCTTCGACACGGAGGCCAAAACCATCTACTGGAAGGACGAGGACACGCGGGATGGCTACCACAAGAGCGTGACCGCCTTCCTTTCGGTCGAGAAGATCCCCATTGATCACACGCTGATCGAGGGCCAGAAGCCGGACGTGGTTCCCAAGAGCGCCCCGCCGGCGCCCGCGCAGCACCCGATGCAGGGCGACCTTACGCCCGAGTTCCTGGATTGGGAGATGAAGTACATGCCGATCGCCTTCCAGAACCGGATGGGGGTGAAGTTGAAGAAGGTGCCCGATGGCGGGAAGGCGTCGGACATTCCTTCGGAGAATTGGGTGCGGGCCGATGTGGTCCGAACCTACGTCCAGCCGGTCGAGGAGACGAAGGGCGGGGAATACTCGTCCATCAAGTTCAAGCAGGAGGCGCAGATCATCGCCCGCCGCAAGAGCCACATCACCTTCGAGGAAAAGGAAATCTTCAAGGGCGACAAGGCGACCGATCAGGTGGTCCCGTTCAGCGAGCCCTACTCCATCGCCAAGCTGGAGAAGGCGGACAAGCTGGGCCAGATCGAGATCGTGTCACGCAAGCATGGGGCGGGCTCGGCGGGCGCCAGCTTCTAGGCCGTGGCCCTGCCGGTTCCATCGCCGTCGTACGCGCCGGCCTCCACGGTAACCAATAAGTCCATCACCACCTCTTCCGGTCCTGCTCAAGGCGGTGGAGGAGGCGGTGGCGGAGGCGGCGCTGTCACCTCGGTCAACGGGCAGACGGGCAGCGTTGTCTTGGGGGCCAGCGATGTAGGGGCCGATCCGGCAGGGTCAGCGGCTACCGCACAGGCCATAGCCGAGCAGTACACCCGAACGGCGGGTATCCAGTACGCCACGGGTGGCAACGTGCAAGTGCAGTTCGGGTTGGGCGTTATCGGCGTCATCCAGCTTTCGACCAACATCGTGTTCTCTCCGGCTGGATCGGCGGGCATCCTCCCGGGCTGCTGGCAGTCCATCATCCTGGCCAATAACACCGCTGGTGCCTTCACCATCACGAAGAACCCCAATTGGGTGGGGGTGGTGCCGACGTCCATTGCACCGGGTCAGACGATGGCCATCTTCCTGCAGGGATCCATATCACCGCCGGCCTCTACTGATGCCAACATAGAGGTGGACGTGGTGGTTACCACTCAGGCGACGACTTCAGGTGTAACGCAGATAGTCGCTGGTACGGGTATAACGGTTTCCCCTGGTGGCGGGACTGGCGTTGTAACTGTCAACGCAACCGGAACCACGGCGGGCCGAACGGTATTCAACATCGAAACGTATGGGGCCATTGCTAACAGCTCTGGCGCAGCTGCGGGTAATGTAACCGCGATAAACGCAGCGGTAGCGGCAGCGGTGGCCTTTGGTGGAGGAACGGTCTATTTCCCGGACGGGTTTTACTACACCAACGCCGTTCTAAGCTACACCCCGAACGCCAACATCGCTTTTATCGGTAATGGCTTGATGGTCTCGGGCATCATTCAAGTGACCGCCGGAGCTGACGGTCTAAAGGTGGATCAGTCAGCTTTTGGGAGTGTCGGCGTCGAGGTCCGCGACCTGAGTTTCATATGCGCCAGCGGAACCGCCTGTGGCAACGGATGCACCCTTATTGGCGGAGGCAATCAAGATCAGCGTTCGGTGTGGGCCCGAAATCTCCTGTTCATCGGCGGCAACGGCTGGATTAACGGTCTCGTGCTCCCCGCGGGCCCGGCGCCCATCGGGGGATTGATCGAAAACATCTATGGCCGAGGACAGAATGTTTTCGGTAACTCCCTGAGCACCGGTTCGCTTATTTACATCGAGAACCCGGTTAACACCACGATTTCAAAGTGGTATTCGTGGGGCTTCAAAAGCGGACTGCACATAAAGTCGGTTGCGGGTGTAGGCGACGGTACTTTTCAGGGAGTAAATATATCGGACTTCTTGGTGAACGGCGTTAGCGTCGGGATTGACCTAGACGGCACCTCCGTATCCGGCGGAGTAGCTGGAGCCATCCAGATCAACAACGGGGTGATCGACCTCGGGGGCACCGCCGGTGGCGTAACCGGAAGCTTCGCCATCCGGGCTGACACGGTGGATGAGATCAAGATTCACCAAGTTAATTGCACCATCAATGGTGCGAGCCCGACCGGCATCTCGATCCTGAACAAAGGTAAGGCCTCGATCTCACATTGCGACATACTCACTAGCGGCAGCGGTGGATCCATGCAGGGAATCGTCTTCAGCAACGGCGCCAACAACATCGTTCACGACAACACCTTTTTGGGCTGGACGGTGGACGTGGATATGTCCCAGACCGGCGTTACCAACAGCGTCTGCCACCACAACACCGACCTGTTGACCTCCGGCGGTCTCATCACGACCGCCACCCATGCCGGGTCTGGCAACCAGATCGGCACCTCGATCGCGTGAAACCGAAGGCTCGCCTCCTTACCAAAACCACGGCCTATTCTGACGGTAGGGTGGTCAAAGAGATTTTCAGTCAACCCAATCCAACATGCCAGACTCCATCATCACAGACCCTAACGTCGCGGCCCCGGTCGCGGACGCACCCGATCCCGGCACAGCCGCTCCCGCCTCATCTGTCGTTTCTGAACCCTGGAGCAAGGGGTTCTTCGGAGACGACGGCTCCATAAACGCCAAGGTATTCGATAAGGCGCCGGAGGACCTGCGACCGCTGGCGAAGGACATCGAGCGGTTCAAGACCGCCGACGACTTCTTCAAGGCTTACAACGAGCAAAAGAGCCTGCTGGGGAAGAAGGGCTTCATCGAGCCCCCCGGCGAGAAGGCGACGGAGGTGGAGCGCAAAGCCTACGCCGATCAGGTGAGGAAGATCAACGGTGCCCCGGAAAAACCGGAGGGCTACGCGCTCGCCAAGCCCGAGGGCCTGCCGGATACGATGTGGAACGCGGACCTTGCCTCACAGGTGGCAAAGATCGCCCACGAGGAAGGGGCCAGCCCCAAACTGATCCAGAAGATCGCCGCCGCCCAGATACAGGCATTCCAGAAGGACGCCGAGGCGGTCAAGGTGGCTGAGGCTCAATGGTTCGAGGGTCAGGACAAGTTGATCCGGGAAGCCGCGGGCAAGGACGGTCTGGAGTACGGGAAGGCTAAGGACCTGGCGGAACGGGCCGGGCGACGACTCGGGATTGACCCCAGCAACCCCGTGATGAAGAACGCCTCGGTCTTTGGAGCCCTGATGCGGGCGGCCAAGATGATGAGCGAGGACACGCTGATTTCAGGCGACACGACCGGCACCGGCCTGTCGGGCAACGTGACCGCCGAGTCGGCCAAGAAGTCTTACGACGCCATTATGACCGACAAGAACAACCCGGATTACAAGGTGTACTGGAACCGGGACAAGAAGGAGAAGCCGGCGGACGTGGATGCGATTCGCGCCAAGGTCCGCAAGTTGCAGGAAATCGCCCACAAGGGGTAACGCCATGGCAACCAACGAGGACCTGTATCGGGAAATGGTGGATCAGGAGCGCCGCGACGACAAGGTGTACGGTCAGGACTACACCATGAAGGCGGCAAAGATCACGCCCAAGGGGCCTGATCCCGACAAGGGCAGGGAGAGGTTCAAGAAGGAGATTGCGCCCGTCCTGGAGGCCCGCAGACGCCTTTCTGCTGGTTTGCCAGCCACGACCAATCCCCTGGTGAACCTGTACCTCAAGGTCATGGGCAAGGACAAGCTGGAGGAGCTGCCCGAGACGGAAATTGTGGACAGGGCAAAATCGTTCGGCTTGATTGGCCCCTCCGTGGAGGACATCCAGAAAATGATCGCCCAGGACCCGGACAAGTTCCGCGACCTTTCCCGCTCGGCGCCCGAGGTGCGTCCGGTTCAGGTCCGGCGCAAGACGACTGAGGATGTCATCGGAGAAGCGGAGGCCCGCCATGAAGGCACCGTTTAAGCCCCTCGGTTCGCGCATCCTTGTCGAAAAGGAGCCCTACCAGCCGACCATGGAGGGCGGCATCCTCATCCCGCAGAGCGCCGACAACACCCCGCGTTTCAGCCCCACGGTCCGCGCCAAGGTTCTGGCGGTCGGCAGTAAGGTGCAGGACATCAAGCCGGGAGACACGATTGCCCTGAAACGGGTGGCCGGGGACGACATGGAAATTGACGGTCGCCTGCTCACCCTTGCTCGAGTACCCATCGAAATCGTCGGACTCATCGAATCCAACCCATGAGTGATAAAATAAAGATCGTCATCGCCACGCCCTTGAAGGACGCGAGGACGCTAAACCAACCGCACCCGTTCTTTCAAAAGACGGCTGAGCAGATCGCCCAGATCCAGGACAGCCCCTACGAGTTCTATTTTGCCACGATGGAGGGAGGAATCTGCCACGCCCGCAACAAGATGGTGCAGGCGGCAAAGAAGTTGGGCGCCCAGCAGATCGTCTGGTGGGACTACGACATCGAGGCCACGGTGGACGACATGATGAAGCTGGTCACGAACAAGCTGCCCATCGTCGGGGCGCTCTACACCACCCGAGAGGACCGGGGCCATTGGGTCGCCAACTTCATGCACGAGGTGGAATTGCAGGAAGGCGGGATGCTGCAAGTCATCGAGTCGGGCTGCGGGCTCAAGAAGTACCACATGGAGGTGTTCTACATCCTCGACAAGGTTTACGAGGGGATCGCCTACACCGACCGGGACACGGGCGAGCGCCTGCACGGCTACTTCCAGCAGATCGTCATGCAGACGGACTTGAAGCCGGACGGAGACTGGATCACGGAAGATTTCTTCTTGGACCACCTGTGCCGCCACAGCCGGACGAAGGGCATGGGCATCTTCGTGGACACGACGATCAAGGTGAAGCACCGCGGGCCGGATGGCACCCTGTACCCGACTGGAGACTGGCCGCCGGTCCCGATTGACGAAAAAGTCACCGGGATCGCGTGAAGATCACCGCCCTCACCTGCACCTTCCAGCGCCCGCAGGCGTTTGAGTTGTGCAAGATGTACGTCGCCCGGCAGACGCGCCAGCCCGACCAATGGCTCATTCTGGACGGCCCCGAACCCATGACGGAGAAGGTCCTCAAGGCTTTCCGGGAAAACCTCATCACCGGGGATGCCGTAATTTTCGCCGAAGATGACGACTGGTTTGACCCCAAGTGGTTCGCGTGGTGCGCCGAACGGTTGGAGAAGTACGACATCGTGGGCCAAGGCTTCGCTCTCTACTACAACGTGGCGCAACGGTGGTGGTCCGACTGCTGGAACCGGAGGCACGCGAGCCTCTGCCAGACGGCCATCCGTTCCGAAATGTTCGACCGCCTCTGCAACGTGATCGAGGCATTCGACAACCAGTGGTTTGACACCCGGCTGTGGCGCTTGGAATGCCGCCGTTTCCTCGACCTGCCCCGCGAGAATAAGCTCGTGATCGGGATCAAGGGGATGCCCGGCATCCGGGGCTACTCCCGCGAGCACCGCAAAGCCGCCCTGCATGAAGTCCACCCAGACCCAAGCATGGCGAAACTCTGGCAACTGATCGGCCAGGATGCCGAAGCCTACCTGCCTCACTACCAACGAAAATGATTACCACCGACTTCAACGAGCACACCGCCGCCCACGGCAAGAACTGGACAAAGTGGCTCGGCCACCTGATCGGAAAGACGCACGTTTCCGGCCTTGAGCTTGGAACATGGAAAGGCGACTCCGCGGAATGGATGCTGACCCACATCTTTACCGGGTTCGCCAACAACTACGAATGCGTGGACACGTTCGAGGGTTCCGAGGAACACGCGCTGGCCGGGATAGACTGTTCCGCCTTGGAGCAGGAGACGCGGGAGAAGCTGAGAAAGTTCTCGCCCTTCGTGAAGATCCACAAAACGACCTCGGACGCCTTTCTCCGTTCATGCCCGCGCATGTTCGACTTCATCTACGTGGACGCGGCCCATGACTCGATGAACGTGCTGCGGGATGCCGTGCTGGCCTTCGACCTCCTGAAACCCAATGGCACGATGATCTTTGACGACTACCAGTGGACGGTCATGCCGAACCCGCTGGATTGCCCGAAGATCGGGGTGGACGCCTTCGTCTCGGCCTACGCCAAGCAGATCGAGGTGATCGGGATGGGCTGGCAACTCGCCGTCAGGAAGGTCGCATGAAACTGGAAATCCATATCTTGGCCCACGACCACGAGGACAAGCTCCCTTGGGCGGTCGGTCACTACCTGTCCCTCGGTGCCAAGGTGATCGTCCACGACGGCGGCCCTAGCTTCACCCTCGAAGTGATGGGAGCGGAAACGAGGAAGTGGGACACGGGCGGACAGCTCAATGACGAGCTGGCGATGAACCTCAAGAATGAGTGCTGGAAGGGAACGGAAGCCGATTGGTTGGCGGTGATGGACTGCGACGAATTGCTCTACTTCCCGAAGGGTGTCGAGGAAACCCTGTCCACGTACTCCCGCCTCGGGGCCGCCGTCATCAAGCCCCATGGCTACGAAATGTTCTCCGACGAGATGCCGAACATCACCCGCCCATTGATCGAACAGGTGAAGCACGGAGCCCCGGACAACAAGTGGTACGGCAAGCCCGTCCTGTTCAGCCCGAAAAAGGTGGCAGAGTCCGGTTTCGGCATGGGAGCCCACGAGAGCAGGCCGATCCTCCACAGCGGACGGGAACTGTACGTCGGCTCCGGCTGGCCCCAGGCCAACCCCCCGACCTACCTCCTGCACTACCACCAGATCGGGCCGATCGAGTACGTGGCGCGGCGGTACGACGAGACGCGGACCCGCCTAGCGGCCATCAACGAGAAGCACGGGTGGGGTAATTTCAAAAAAGGTCTGGAGCACGCTCAGGAGAAGCGGGATTACATCCTCCCGTTGCTGCGGCAGGTGGTGGGGTAAATAGCTACTTGACAGTCCGAATCGGACAGTCCAACTAAGGGCAGAGGGTTCAATTGGCACTCGCGCTTAGCGCGATCAGGCGGCTCTCGGATTTAACTCGTCCGAGAAGCGGATCGGCCTAACAGCCGGCACTCCGGGGGGAGGACGGAACACAACGTTAGCGACCTTTCAAAAACTATGCCTTCAGGCGTAACAACCCTTCCTCCGAACTACCAGCCGGCGTTTGACAACATCTGGCGGGAGATCATGGCGCAGCAAATCGACCATCGCTTGGCCGGTTACTACATCATGGACACGGTGGCGGGCAACATGAAGCGGTATAACGAGATGGGTTCGCAGTCCTACGCGATGTCCCAGAAAACGGCCCGTGCGGCCGTCACTGAGCCGTCCGATGTTCCGACCGCGATCCGTTGGGTTATCCCGACTGGATACCAGAAAGCCTCGTGGATTGATGAGGACGATGCCGTCCTCCTCGGTACACTTCCCGACCCGGAAAACCAGATCGCCGTCAATCACGGCATCGCGGTCAACCGGCTCAAGGACCAACTGATTATCAACGCCGCGCTCGGCGTGAACTATACGGGCGCCCAGGCCAACGTCCAGACTCCGCTTCCCTCTGCCCAGCAGATCGGCGTGCAGTTTGGCGGGTCTGTGAACACCGGCATGACACTCGCCAAGGTTCTTGAGGCCAACTACCTTCTGGACTCGAACGATGTGCCCGAGCCGGATCGGGTCATGGTGTACGCGGCGAAGCAGCTCTATGACCTGCTTCTCAACGTGGACCAGGTTGACTCGGTTCTCTACGTCGATGTCCGCGCTCTCATGCAGGGTCGCTTCACCGAGTTCAGTGGCTTCCACTGGATTCGCACGCAGCTCCTCCCGACCGTGGGTACGCCGGCCATCCGCTCGTGCATCGCCTACCAGAAGAAGTTCATCATTCTGGGTGAGACGAAGGGCATGATGACGAAGATCGACATCCTCCCGCAGCAGAGCCACGCGATTCAGGTGCGTACCACCTACTTCGCCGGGGCGACGCGGCTTGAGGAAGCCGGTGTGGTTCAGATCGCGTGCGACGAAACACAGTGAGCAACAAGGAGTAACACAACATGGCTTCTACAATTCGTTACACGCAGAACGTCGGACAGGAACAGATCCCGTTCGGCAATTATCCCGGGGGTGGTCCCATCTCCGGTCCTGGTGGTCAGTTCAACGATCCTGGCGTCGAAATCGGGTCCGTCCGCGAGGTCATCGCGGTGTACCAGATGTACGGCAACGAGGTTGCGAACGACATCATCAACATCTACATGGCCCAGCCGGGCACGTTGGTTGACCCGCTTGGTTCGGGCGTCGCTTGCAGCGGCGTTGCGGGCACGGCGACCCTCAACATCGGTGACGATGACTCGAACGGCTACGGCCTTGTCAGCTCGGGGGTGGCCTTTGGGGCCAACCCGCTGACGGTCACGCCGCAGGGTCAGGACCCGTCGCGTTATGCGTCGGGCATCAACGTCGCCACCGGCCAGACCAGCCCCGTGCTGTTCACGGGTGGTTCCTCGATCAACGACCCGCATTACATCGGGACGCTGGCCTTGGAGCCGCAGGGTTACGCCCAGCCGGGCGCGGGTGTGCAGGGGTCCTGGATTCAGGCGACCTTTGCCACGCTGGTCACTCCGGTTGCGGGCAAGGTCCTGATCTTCAAGCTCAAGCTGATTAAGCCCTGAGCCTGAGGAACGTTTAGATATGGCCCCGTCAATCTGTGTTGGATCAGGTTGGCGGGGCTTCATTTTTTCACCATGAGTTCGACCCAAAGCCAGACGGACATCTGCAACTTGGCGCTGATGCGCCTTGGGCAGAACAAGATTCAGTCGATCACGAATCTGGGGGACCCGAACGCGATTGCCTGCAACGTGGCATGGCAGCAGGCGTTGTCCGAGGTTTCGCGGGAGGGGCCATGGAACTGCCTCAAGACTCGGGCGTTTCTGGCCCAGCTTCCGCCGGCCCCAGGATCACAGGCGTCGAATACGAACAACGACTTGGCGGGTGCGACCGTTTGGGCGCCGGGGACCAATTACGCGGTAAACCAGTTCGTGACCTATGCGAGCTACCTGTACCAATGCCTGATAGCGAACACGTCCGGGCCATCCTTCACGGTGGATTTGACCAAGGGGTATTGGTTCCAGACGAACTACTTTGACCCGAACTATCTGGGGCCGCAGCCCGGCAACGCGGGGCCGCTGTACGAGTGGAACTTTGCCTATCAGCTTCCGCGGGACTTCATCCTCTTGACGGAACTCAATGGCAATTCCTGCTGGGGATGGAACGGCCAGGGAGCGGGCAACACGACCGGCAGCCTGTACGAGGTGTATCAGGAGCAGCTTTTGACCAACGCGCAGTCGGCCAACATCAAGTACAACCGATACGAGACGGACACGACCAAGTTCGATTCCCTGTTCACCGGGGCGCTCGTGCTCAATCTGGCGGCCACGATTGCAACGCAGTTGCGGAAGGACGATGCGGAACTGTCGGTCAAGATGCTCCAGCTCTACAAGCAGTACGTGGGGCGGGCGATGACGAAGAATGCGGGCGAGTCGAACCCGCGCCGGTACAACATCGTTTCCCAGAGTCGGTTCGTGGCCTCGCGTCGGTGGAGCACGAATGGTTGATGCACTCGCTTAACCCACTGGTCAGCTTCAATTCCGGGGAATGGGCTCCGACCTTGGACGCCCGGACGGACCTACCGAACTACCGGAAGGCGTGCCGGAAGCTGAGGAACATGCTGGTGATGAAGCAGGGCGGGGTTGAGCGCCGGCCGGGCACGGCGTTCGTGGCGACGGGGATGACCTCGAACGACGGGACGGGTACGGTCCAGTTCTACTCCCGGATGGAGAAATTCCAGTATGCGCCGGGGGTTTCGTACATGCTGGAGTTCGGTTCCAAGGGCATCCGGTTTTACCTGAATGGGCTTCAGCTCCAAGCCTCGGGGGTGGCGGCGTGGGTCAGCGGGACCAGCTACCCGAACGGGGCCTTTGTGACGTACGGGGGTTTTACGTGGTACAACGATTTCGGGGCCGCGATCATCAACTCGACGGTGGTGCCGGGCGCAGATCCACGCTGGGTGGTGCAGACGACCTATCAGGTGCCGACGCCGTACTCCGCCTATGTGGACACGCCGAATCCTGGGACGCCGTGGAGCGGGGCCAAGAATCAGGTGTGGCAACTGGAGTTTGAGCAGACGAATGACGTGATCTACATCACGCATCCCCTGTTCCCGGTTTACAAGCTGACCCGCTATGCGGACACGAATTGGGTGATGCAGGAGGTCCAATTTCTGACTCCGGCTTTGCTGGATCAGAACGCAACCGATATGACGCTAACGGCTGGGGCGGTGAGCGGTTCGGGAGTATCGCTGACCGCCTCAGCTACCGCGTGGGCCACGTCCACGTTCTACGCTCCGGGCAACGCGGTTAAGCAGTCGGGTGAAATCTACCAGTGTGTGACCATCCACACCTCGGGGACGTTCACGACCGACCTTGCTAACGGGTACTGGAAGCTGTTCACGACCTTCACCAGCCAGAACATCGGGAGCTATTGGCAACTGGCGTACAACCGGCCGAGTTCTCTGGTTTCGACGAACATCACGGGCAACGGGACTGGCAACTCGCTTTACCTGATCGGCACTTGGGAAATCCAGACCTATGGGACGTGGAATGCCACGCTCACCATTCAGGCGAGCTACGACAACGGCGTCACCTGGCAGACAATCACCAGCCTGACCAGTGCTGCCGACGCCAATTACAACATCACCGGCCAGGAGATTGCCGGCGGTCTCTACCGGGTGATCATTTCAGGCTGGGTGACGGAGACGAGCGCCACGACGCCGCGGGTGGTCCTGACCGCTGACAACCAGTTTGTTTATGGGCTGGTCCTGATTACGGCGGTGGCGGACGACCAGCACGCCACCTGCACGGTCATCAACCCGGCGGCCCTTTACTCGACCAGCGCAACGATCTACTGGTCTGAGGGGGCATGGAGCGACCGGCGCGGCTACCCGCAGGCGATCACGATCTTCCAAGAGCGGGTCTGGTATGGTGCGACCACCTTCCAGCCGCAGAGGCTTTGGGCAACACAGATTAACGACATCGAGAACTTCGCCCTGATTGACCAGTCGCAGGCGACCTACGGGCTGGCGTTCGACTTGAACGCTCCGGGGCGCGGCCCGATCCAGTGGCTCACGGCGCAGACGGAACTTTGCGCGGGCCTCGCAGGTGCGGAATGGTTCATCACGTCCGGGCAGCCCAACGTCGCCATCAGCCCCACGGCGGTCATAGCCTTGGAGCACTCGGCCAACGGATCGGCCCCCAACCTGCCGGGCCTCGTCATCGGAAACGCGACCTTCTATGTCCAGCGCCGGGGGTCGAACTTTGAGCAGATGCTTTTCTCGGTGTTCACGAACAAGTACATGAGTCAGGACATGCAGGTCTTGGCTCAACACCTGACCGCGGCTGGCATCAAGCAGTTCGACTACCAGCAGCAGTTTGAGAACCAGAGCCTCATCTGGGCGGTTTGCGGGGATGGCTCGCTGATCTCGATGAACTACGCCATGGACCAGGAGGTGTTTGGCTGGTCGAAGCACACGACGGGCGAAGACCAGGGCGACAGCTTTATTTCGGTTCAGGTGATCTACGGGCAGGCGGGTCAGGACGATGAGGTATGGGTTTCGGTCAACCGCGAGCCCGTCATCCCGAGCGGTATTACCCGATGTTCCATTGAACGGATCAACCCGGTGGACTGGCAGACGTACAACGTGGGCCAGCCGGACATCAGGCAGGCGGTTTACTCCGATTGCTCGCTCACGGTCACGAGCCCCGGCAGCAACACGATTTCAGGGCTTTCCACGGACCTAGACGCCCGGCTGGTGGACGCCATGATTGTGCCGGTGGGGACCAATAGCGCCTTGGTTTCCCGCAATCTCACGGTGTCGGCGGGGGCGGTGACGATCCCGTATTACGTCCCCCAGACCGGCGACGTGGTTACGATTGGGCTTCCGATCAACTGGCAGGTCCAGCCGATGCGTTTGGACGTGGACCCCCGGCTGGGTCAGGTTCCCACGCTCAAGAAGGCAATCAGCCGAATCTACCCGCGGACGGTGAACTCCCTTGGGGGCATGTACCAGATGGGGGAGAACAACCCCATGCCTTTCACGGGCGACCTGCCGACCTACCTCATTACCCAGAACTCGGGGGCACCGCTTCCGGTGGTCTGGAACCAGACGTATGAAATCGAACTCCCGGTGGGCGGGGTGACGCAGTACGATCGGGACCCGCAGTTCTCCATCCTCGGGAGCGACCCGCTTCCCTTCACACTACTCGCCTTGTCGGTCGAGTACGACCTGGGGGCCAAGGCATGATTATCCGGGCATTCGAGATGGAGAAGGACTACGACATGGTGTGCGGCTGGTGGGCCAAGCGCGGCCTGCCGCCGGTCCCCAAGTTCCTTTTGGGCATTGCCCGGGGGGTGATCGTCTCGGCTGGCAAGCAGGACGTGGCGGCGGGGTGGATGTATTTCGACGAGACGCTGACCATCGGTGTCGTGGACTGGATCACGACCAATCCGACCATGGCCCTTTCACCGACCCTGACGGACGGGATCAACCGAATCCTGGCCTTCTTCGAGTACGCGGCCAAAGAGAAGTCGGTCCACAACCTGTTTTCCTTTGTAGCGAAGGACACGGGCCTGCATAGACAGATGGTGAAAACCGGGTGGCAGGACCCGCAATCAGAGCCCCACGTTTACCTTTTCAAGTCATGGCCATTGCCGCACTAGGACTGACCGCCTTCGAGACGGCGACGATTGCAACTTCAACGGTTGCGGCGGGGGCGGCTGTTGCTGGTACGGTGGCATCGGCCAAGGCGGCGAGCCAGCAGGCATCCACGGCTACGCAGGTGGCGAACTACAACGCCAATCTGGACATCGCGCAGGCGAACCAGAACGAGCTAAATGCGAACGCCAACATCACGGCGCAGCGGCAGAAGGACAACGAACAGCTTTCTGTGGCCCGGGCCCAGTACGCGGCCTCTGGCATCATGTCCGACACAGGTTCCCCGATGGAAGTCCTTGCGACCTCGGCCAGCCGGGACGAGCAGAATATCCAGCAGTATTACGCGGGCGAGCAGGAGTCGGCGCAGACCGAATTTGAGGCGGCACAGTACGGGGTTTACACGGGGGCGGAACAGGCGTCGGCCTACCACCTTGAAGGGGCGGGCGACATATTCTCTGGCATCGGTTCCCTCGCCAACATCGGCGGCAGCTACGCCAAGGCGATGAACACCTAACATGGGAAACATCCCCACCATTCCCGGTACAGCCTCCATCCAAGACCAGCAGGTCGGGGTGAAGCGCAACCTTGGCGCGGAGGAACGCCCGTTCGAGGCGGCCCGCGGTGCCATCCGTCAGGGAGTTCAGGCGATCACGCAGGCCACAGGGCAGATCGAGGACTACGAGATCAGGAAGCAGCAGGCGGAGGAGGCGTACCTCTACAACAAGAACGCGATCACGCTTTTGAAGGTGACGAGCGACTATCGGGAAAAGGTGAAGTCGATGCCGGACAAGCAGATTGTGTCGAACTGGAAGGACGTGGCCAAGACGACGAAGGAAAACATCCTTTCCGACACGGAGATGCAGGACATGACGCCTGCCGCCAAGAAGCGCATGACCATGGCGCTAGACAAGTGGCAGGGCCAGACCACCGGGGAGTTCCAGCTCGTCTCCGACAAGCTGGGCATCCGGCGCCGTCATGACACCGCTGTTTTCGGAGCGAAGGAGTTCATCAAGACGGGCGACCCAGCTTTGCTGCCGAATGCCCTAAACGCAATCGACTTGGCGGTTAAGGCTAAGGACATGACCCCGGAGCAAGGCAAGTTCTATACCGATCAGTTCCCCGAACGGCTGGCTACCGCTCAGGCGTCGAACCTCATCATCCACGACCCGATGGCCGCGTACAAGGCCCTGGGGGACGACTCCAAGTTCCCGGACATCAAGAACCAAAACGAGCGTGAAACCCTTCGACGTGGAGCCCTGCAGGCGTGGAACCAATCCAAGGTCCAGAACTACAACGATATTCGGAAGCAGCGGGACGCGGGCAAGGTTTTCACCAAGGAGGAGCTGGGCGACATGGTGGACCAAGGGAAGATCAACGGTTCCTCGGTGGACACGATCCTTTCCCAGCAGGCCGGGGAGATCAAAAAGCGGGACGTTGAGGTCAACCGCAGCAAGGTCCACGACATGATTTTGGACATCAAGGAGACGGATGGGGCGGACAAGCGGCTGGAGGAAGTGACCAAGATCCACGCCTCGAATGAGTACCTTTCGCTCCCGGAGGCGGTGAAGAAAGACTTCGACGAGGCTTTGCGCGGCAAGACGGCCAAGCAGCCGGTCAAGGCCAACCCCGTTTTCACGCAAGAGCTAGAATCCATGAAGGAGGACTTCACGAACGGAATGGCCTTCATCCAGCCATCGGAGGACAAGAGCACGGGGGGGGTGCGCCGGATCGAGACGATGCCGGACGACAAGTTCAAGGCGGCCTACCCGGGGAAAACCCGGAAAGAGGTGGTGGAGGATGCCCGGACGAACTACGCCAAGAAACAGCAGGCTTTCATTGACTGGTCGAAAGACCCCCGGAACAAGGACAAGCTGGGGGACCACGAGGCCGTGCAGGACGAACGCAACCGGCTGGAACAGCCCGAGCATGATGCAGCCGTCAAGAAAGCCCTTGGGCTGACTACGGGCGGGACGCAGTACACGAAGGGCCAGGTTTACCGGGACGCCAAGGGCAACAAGGCCACTTGGAATGGCACGGGTTGGGATGAGGTGAAGTAACATGGCCTTCGACCCTACGTCCGCCACGCTGGACGCACCGGCCAAGGCACCGGCCCAAGTTCAGCCTGCATTTGACCCGCAGACAGCGATTCCAGACAATCCTAGGGCTTCCGTGGCCCCTACCCCTACCACGGCACCACCCGGCCCAAATTGGGCCAATTACTACGGGGGATTGGACGGGATAGACAACCGCCTTTCACCGGAGAAGGCGCAGGCGCTTAAGTTGCTGGACACGGACCCAAATCCGAAGGAAGCGCGGGCAAGGGCGATTAACCAGGCTTACGTTTCTACCCATCTTAAAGGGATGGACCCTGCCACCATCCGGGAAAACTGGCAGGCGGTTAAGGATTCCTACGCCAAGAATGCGCTCGGGATAGACTCCAAAGACATATCAGACACAACGCTTTACGGTAAGATAGCAGACAGGTTCAAGCCCGCCACGGATGGGAAACCGGCCGGCGGCGGTAGCTTCTGGGATGCCCTTAGAGCAGTCGGCCCCGGCCAGACCGTGAATCTGGCGTTTGCCGCTACCTCCATGAAGGAGCTTCCAGAGGCCCCGCACGACCTCCCTAACATCAACATTCCGGGAATTGGCAATCCGGCGGTCATCGGCGGGGTTTACAACGCCATGCGCCCCTTCATCGCCCAGATCGGTACGCCTGCCAGTATTCCGATGATGGGCGGATCCGAGCTTCTTAGCATGGCCCGAGAGTACCCGGCGGCGAAAGCCGCCTTGATGGTCATGAGTGGCGGTTTCGCTGCCCTGATGGGTCCGGCGGCGGTCGAATCGGCCAAGAGAACTACGGGGGTGGTTTCCGACCCGAAAGCAAGCTTGCAGGACAGGGTTCAGGCCGGCGTGGACACATTCACCAAGGTGGCGATGACGGTGATTCCCGCCCTGCATGTGGCTGAGATCGCAGTCCCTGGGGTGCTGGGGGCTATGAAGGGAAAGCCGATTACGGAGGCCTCGGAAATCATCAAGGACGCCGTAGCCAAGGCAGATGACATTTCACCGGAAAAGGAACAGACGGCGCTTCATGCCGCCCAGCAGATTGAAGCTGTGGCGAAGGCTGGGCACCCTGATGCCCCGCCCGCTCCAGCCGGTACGCCAACCTCTCCGCTTGAACCTGCTGAAGCGGCGATCACCCCAACCACCGCACCAAAGGCAGGCGCTCCCACGGACTACGGCATTGCCGAGCGGGTTTCGGATGTTCGAGGCAAGGCTGGTCAGATCGACGCCCCTGAGGCTGGAGAAGGCATCGCTCCGGCTACTTCGGTCGAGCGCGGTAGAACGCTGCTATCCCAAGGGGCCAACCCGGAAGAAATCCTTTCCGAGTTCAACAAGACAAACCGTTTTTCATCTGACGACCTGGCTGTACTCCGGGCGCGAGGCGAGGAATTAGCCCAAGCCGCCAGCGAGACGGCGGACAAGTTCGGCCCGGAATCTCCGGAATACAAATCGGCCGCCAAGGCGGATTCCGATTGGACGAAGGCAATCAAGCCCGTTCAGACCGAATGGGCCAAGGCTGGCGCAGCGCAACAGGGTTCAACCGACATTGACACGGGTGACTTCCACTCGCTTGCCACCGCGTTCAAGCAAATCTCTGGCCGTGACTTCACACCCGAGGAAGCCGGCAAGGCCGAGGAAATTGCCGCTGGAGTAAAGGACGCATCACACGATGCGGAGACAGCCAAGGCCCAAGTCATCGAGGAACTTAAGAAAAAGGCTCCAGCCCGAAAGGTGACGGCTGGCAGCAGTGTGGCCAAATTCATCTCCGAACAGGCCGATGCCGCCCGCGCTCGCGTCAAAGCCCGCATGGCGAAGGGCGCTCTGTTCTCAGGCGTGGACCCTGTTGACCTGACGGACCATGCCATCATCGGGGCGGACTACATCGCCAAGGGTGTTACCAAGTTTGGGGACTGGTCGGCTGAGATGGTGAAGGAGTTCGGGGAGAAAATTAAGCCGTACCTGCCCGACATTTTCAAACAGGCAAACGACCGGATTGATGATTCCATCGTGTCGGACCATCTGGCCTCCCGAAAAGCGTACTTGGAGGGAAGGATCAAGAAACTGTCCGAAAAGATTGATACGGGGGACTTGAGCCCGGAGCCCACCAAAGCCAATCGCCCGGAGGTTGCCGAGCTGGAAAAACTGGCCCTCCAACGAGACAACCTACAGTCGCAGCTACAGGAGCTGCGCGACACCGCCAAGAAGGTGGAGGATTTGGAGAAGGCTGTGGCCGAGAAAGAGCGGAAGATAAAAGAGGGCGACCTTACCACCAAAGGCACCGCCGTAAATCGGCCTTCCGTTGAAGCTCTGGAAAAGCTCAAGCAGGAGCGAGATGCCCTGAACCGCGAACTGACCAAGGCTAGGACGGAGGCGAAAAAGCCATCTGAGGCGGAGCAAATCGCCAAGAAGGTGGAGGCCATCAAGAAAACAATCGCTGAAAAGAAAGAACAGCTCCAAACCGGGGACATTGAGGCCAAGGGCCAGAAGGTAAGCCGCCCAGAAGTCGGACCGATTGAGGAAGCAAAACAGGAGCTGGACAGAGTTAACAAGGAATTAGCCGACGCCCGTAAAGCCGCTAGGGATGCAGAAAATGCCCCAGAGAAAGGCTCTGTTGCCGATGTGTGGCAGCGAGCCAAGGATTACCTAGAAGCAGGAGAGGACGACTTTGACGACCTGCGCCACAAGATCGCCGCCGACACCGGCCTCCCCGTATCCGAGGTTACAAAGAAGCTGGCTGGGCCGAAGAAGGTCCGGGTGATGACGAACGAAATGTATTCGAAGATGTCGAAACGCCGCGACCTCATCCAGCAGGCTAATTACTGGCTCAAGCAAACGGCCCAGCCGGGCTGGCAGCGGTTGCTTAGCAAAGTCCCGCGAGCGTTCTTCACCGCCAAGGTTTTCGGTCACGGTACGGTGGGCATGATTACCCACGCCGGGATAAATATGTTCGACCCGACCGAATGGGGCATCTACTGGCCAGAGTTCGTCAAGCAGTACAAGATGATCGGCTGGCATGACCAAGCGTCTTTTCACGAGCGGGCGATGCAGGACCTTTCCAGAGATAGGAACTACGTTACCGCTCGCAGGGCGGGACTGGCCAACAGCGTGACGAAGGCGATGGACGACTACGAGAAAGGCGTCATGTCCGGCAACACCATCATTGGAAAACTCGGCATGGCCGGAAACCGGGGGTTCGACACGCTCAAGATTTACCGTCAGGCCCGGTTCAACCAGACGTGGGACGCCCTCACGCCCGAGATGCGGACGCCGGAAATGGCCAAACTTCTGGCGGACGACGTGAACCACTCGACCGGATTCGTTAAGGCCAATTTTCCGAAGGCGGTGAGCAATGCCCTATTTGCTCCGAAGCTGGAAGCTTCCCGGTGGGCGTTCTTGGCGGGTGATCCCATCCGGGACGCCAAGACATTCGCAGGCTGGAAAACGGCCACGCCCGAAGAAAGGCTGACGGCTATTTCAAACGTGAAGCGCCGCGCCATCATCGCCGGGACGTACCTCACTCTTTTGGCAGCGAATCAAGGCATGTTGCAGGCCACCGATAGTAAGCAGAAGATCAACTTCAGCGACCCGCGTAAGCCCGATTTCCTAGCCTTCAAGGGGTTTGGATACGAATTGGGGGTCGTCGGCCCTACCATCAGCCTTTTCCGGTATCTCTCGAACATGCTTCATGCCTCGATTATGACGCGGGCTGGATCGGAATTGAAGGACAGTCGTGCCGAGGAAATGGGAATCCTGACGATGAAGTACCTGCGGGGGAAACTCAGCCCATTCGGAAGCGTAGTTGCCGACGTGGCCACTCAGTCCGACTATCAAGGCCGACCCCTTCCGTTCTCAGGCGACAAGGTGCCGACCTACCTCAAGAAAGAGGGGACCGGAGCTTACACGTATTCCGAGTACATCGGGGAACACGTTGAGCCGATCCCGTTTGAGGACGCCATCCACGAGGTCTGGGGCAATCAGGGCATGAGCGCCAAACGGATCAACGACTGGATGGCAGCGTTGGCCGTGTTCGCCATCGTCGGCGGAACGGGTGCCCGCGTCAGCAAGGACACGCAGCCCGAACAGGACGCAAAGGCAGCCGATAAAACCGGCCGCAACATCAACACCACGAAGCGAAAGAAGCCATGAGTGAATGCCCCGAAGAAGTCTTTGAAGAACAGGAAGAGGACGTGAGCCGACATGGATGCCTCGTGCCTACAGGCGAAGAGGCCGAAGGCGGGGAGGCTGACGATGAGTGAGAACCTAAAGACCCGCACTGCGCTCGTTTGCTGCGGCCCCTTGTTCGTTTCTCTCGCCGAACGCATGGCGCGGGATTTTGCCAAAGTTTATCTCCACGTACCGTTCTCCGGGTCGTTCCCCACCTGGGCGCAGCGCAACGTCGGCTACGGTCTGGAAAACGTGGAGCTGGTTCAGGACGTATGGGGGCCGCACTTGGGGGATGTGGACCTTTTCGTGTTCCCGGATTTGGCCCATGCCGAGCTGCAAATCCAATTGGAGACGATGGGCAAACGGGTGTGGGGCTGCCGCAACGCGGAGGAACTGGAGAATTACCGGGAACTCTGCAAAGAGATCATGGAGGAAAATGGGCTGCCGGTCCAGCCATGGAAGATCGTCAAGGGTGTCACGGCCCTGCGCGAACACCTCAAGACCCACCCGGACCAGCACGTCAAGATCGACCTATACCGGGGCGTAACCGAGACGTTCTTTTCTCCCGCCTACGAGATCGTCGAGCCCAAGATCGACGCCATCGCCCACACGCTCGGACCGGGCAAGGAGATGCTGGAATTTATCGTTGAGGACGACCTCCCCGACCGGGTGGAAGTCGGGCTGGACACCTACTGCATCGACGGTGAGTTTCCCGAAAATACCTTGTTTGGGCTGGAAATCAAAGACCTGGGATATGTGGGTCAGATGGTGAAGTGGGGGAAGATCCCCGAGCCCCTGCGCCGCTGGAACGAGACCATGGCCCCGCTCCTCCGTGAATACGGCTGCCGGGGGTCCCTGTCGAATGAGATACGGATCGGCAAGGACAAGGTGCCTTACATGGTGGACGCGACCATGCGGGCGCCGAGCCCTCCTTCCGAACTCTGGCAAGAGTTGTTCACCAACCTGTCGGAGATCATCTGGGAGGGGGCCAACGGGGTTTTGGTGGAACCCAAGCCCGCAGGCAAATGGGGGGTGGAGGTCATCCTGAAATCCCATTGGGCCGAGGAAAACTGGCAGACAGTCAGCTACCCCGACAAGTACGCGAACCAGATCAAGCTCTACAACTGTGTCGTTATCGACGGCCAACGGTCGGTCATATCCTTCCACGAGGAAATGATAGAGATCGGGGCCGTGGTGGGGTGGGGCGACACCTTGGAGGAGGCGATGGAGCACGCCCGCGAGGCGGGGGAATCCATCGAGGGTTACGGCATCAAGTTCTCCATGGGAGCCATCGAACAGGCGCAGAAGCAGATCGAGGAACTGGCGGCCTTGGGCGTCTCACCTTTCAGCATTGCGGACAGTCCGAAAACCTCTTAATCACCCGAACCCATGAGCGTCAGCAGCACTACCACTCGGATCGCCGTAACCGTGACGGCGCTTCCCCAGACTGTCGCCACCTTCGAGTTCAACGCCGCGGCGGACCTTCTGCTTTTGGACGGCGGCACCGGGAACACGGGCATAGACCCGCCCACCATCCTGACGCTGGGGTCGGACTACACGGTCACAGGCGGCGGATACAACTCATCGAACCAGCTCCAGACGGGCAACGTTGTGCTGGCCTCGGGTGGCACCGGCAACATTCAGGTGGGGGACGTTATCACGATCCTGCGCCAGATCACGCCGCTCCAGGATACCACTTTCGCCAGCACGGGGCTCCAAACGCCCTTGATGATCGAGCAGGACGACGACACGCTGACGACCTTGGTGCAGGAGCTTTTGGACAAGGTTAACCTCTGCCTCAAGTTCGAGCTTAACGAGACGGAGGCTACGACGCTGGTTCGGTCGGCGCGGGCTGGCAACCTGCTAGGCTTCGATTCCAACGGGAATCTGGAGTTTGTCAGCGCCACCAGCTTCATCGGGGGCATCATCCTTCAGACCATAACCGGCTACACCGGAGGCGGGAGCGCGAACATCGACGGCATCAACACCGCCCTCTACCCGAATCCCTACACTTTTGGGTTTATCATCGGGGGGGCCTTGACTTGGTGGCAGCTACAGACCTCCAGCGCCACCCCGGGCCGCGGCGTCATTCAGCCTCTCAGTAACTCCGGCCTCCGTTTCATCCAAGTCGCCTAATGAAAAAGCTCATCTTCCTCTTCTTCCTTCCGTTCTTCGCCTTCACGGGACTGGCGCAGAATGCCAACGTCCAGTACAACCCTAACACCGGCAGCATCACGTCCACCTACGGGGCGCTGCCCGGGACGCCGGGAGCGAAGGTGCCGAATACGGGCGTGATCGAGTTCTTGGCCGGTTCCACTTTGGCGGTGGATGCTGGCGCCACCGTCACCGGCATTGGCGGCAGCGGCACGGTAACGGTGTCCGGCACGCCGGCCTCTGGGCAAGTGGCGCTATTCTCCGGCAGTACGGTGATCGGTGGGCAGACCCTTTCGACTTGGACCCCCACTTTCAAGGGGCTCACCAGCAACCGGACGGACGGCACTTATGGGCTGACGCTGGCCGATGCCACCAACAGCTACGGCTTTGCTGTGGCCGGGGCCAACGGCACGTTCGATGACATCACCCACACTCTGAGCCTGATCAAATGGAACGGGGGCGGTCAGATTTTCTTCCCACAACTGAGCAGCAACGGGTTCCTGAAATCGAACACCGGGGGTGGACAGGTGACCACTTCGGCCCAAGTCAATGCAGCCTCGGAAATCACGGGTACGCTGCCATCAGCCAACCTGCCGGTCGCTTCCTCCAGCGTTCTGGGTGGTTCCAAGGTGGACGGCACCACACTGCTGGCCACCACTGGCGTGTTCTCGGTCAATCCCGCCAACACCTTCTCTAGCATCACTTCCCCCGCCAGCACCGACTTGGCGATTTCGGCCTCTTCCGGGCAGGTGATTCAGCACAATTCCGACACCTTCTTCCGCAATGGCCACTACGCCATCTTCGGCAGTGGCACGTCGTCCAGCCCCAACGCTCTCTACATCAATTATTCGGGCGGTGGGGTGATTCAGACGTACGGGGCCAACGGCAGCCTCACCTATCTGGCCCTCAACCACGTCTTTCAGGTGAACGGCCCGACCACGGCGCTTTCGATTTTCCAAGCCACCGGAAATGTCCGGGTGCTGAGTGGCACGGATAACGGCGTGGCCTTTCAGGTGAACGGGGCCATTTACGCGCCGCTCACGACTCCATCCAGTTCGTCGGCCACGGGGGTGGCCGGGACCATCGAATGGGATGCCAACTTCATCTACGTCTGCACCGCTACCAATACTTGGAAGCGCGTGGCCCTCGTCACCTTCTAACCATGAAAATCCGATTCCTTCCCCTCGCGCTGGTCCTGCTGGCGCTCGCCCCGTTTGCCCGAGCGGAGCTGCACCAGGTGGCCTCCGCTTCGACCACGACCGCCACGGTGCTCATCGTGCCTGGCAGTCAGGTGAACGTGGTCACGTTCCAGAACGTCGGGACGAACCAGATCAACCTGTCGATCGACGGGGGTTCCTCGGCTGGCGGGCAGGACCCTTCCACGGGCGCCACCGGCAACGGCCTGCAATTGGCCGGGGGCCAGTCGGTGACGCTGTACGGCCCCTGGTTCAGGGGGACCAAGATTGTCGGGGTCATGGCCACCGGGACGACGACGATCAACGTCATCACAAACGCCCCTTTCGGCAATTCCCTGTTCCCGGCCAACTGACGCCATGAGAAAACTCTTTTTCCTGTTCTCCGCCCTGATGCTGCCTTTTGCGGCCTTCGGGCAGGTGATCATGCCCGGAGTCGGGCTGGTGTTCGGCAGCAATGCCAGTGGCTCGGGCGGCGGAGGGACGGTGACCAGTATCACCAATTCGGACGGCTCGCTCAGCTTGAGCCCCAATCCGATTGTGGGGGCCGGCAAGATCAGCCTGAATCTGGGTAACGCCAACACCTGGGCTGCGGCCCAGACGTTCCCGACATCGGACATAATCCTCGGTGGCTCCTCGACCGGAACTACTACTTTCGCCAGCGCGAACGCTGGAGCCTCCAATTTCACGATTACGTTTCCCGCTGCCACGGGAACGGTTGCCCTGACCTCCGGGGTGCCTGCTGGTGCCAATCCAACAGCATCTATTGGAACAACGGCAGTCAACGGGTCTGCCTCGACATTCCTCAGAAGCGATGGCGCACCCGCTCTTGATCAAACAGCGGCCTGGAACTTCTCCCATTCGACGGGCGTGCCCATCCACGGCACCAACACCAACGACGCGGCCAGCGCGGGCTATATCGGGGAGTACGTGACGGCATCTACCGCTAGAAACGGTTTTAGCTTCTCAAGCGGAAGCGTGTCTAATGTCGTCTCCATATCCCTGACGGCGGGGGATTGGCTGGTTTCGGGCAATACGCTTTTTACCGTACTATCCGGGACCGAGCTGGTCACTCGTGCGCAAGCCGGAATAAGCACAACGTCGGTTACGCTTCCTTCCCAAGTCTCTCCCTCGTATTGGGCGATGGCATACCCTCTTAGCCCCGATCAAGATTTCACAGGAAATGGAATGACCCGAGTTTCTCTCGCCAGCACCACGACCGTCTATCTTGTCGCCCAAATCAACTGGAGCGGCGGCACCGGCGTCGGTGGCGGCGGCAGTATCCAAGCGTGGAGAATAAGGTAATTCATGTTGACAGCCAACGCCTACGGCCTCGCTGCCTCCACGACGGGCTCGCCCACGGTGACGAACTCGGGCGGCAATTACATCTACACCTGGACCTCCTCCGGCTCGGGGAGCATCACCTTCTAACTCATGAACCTCAACAAAGACCAATGGTACGCGCTCCTGCGCCACGTCCTGACCTACGGCGGCGGCCTGCTCACGGCTCACGGCGTAGCCACCAACGCTCAGGTCCAAGACATCATCGGCGGGCTGATGGCTGTCATCCCGGTTATCATCTCCATCTACGACAAGATGCACTCCCGCACCTTGGACAAGGCTGCTGTCATTATGGCCAACCATTAAGCCACCTCACCCACCATATGAACCGCATCCTACTCATCTTCGCCCTGTGTCTCACCGGATGCGCTACCGCGCCGTCCTCGACCTCGATCACGGCCCAAATCTTCACGCCCGCAAACATCGCCGCAGCCACCAAGGACAGCTTGACGATTGCCGCCAGCCTGTTCCTGCATAACAACCCCTCGTATTCGGGTGAGGTCCGAGCTGCGGCCGATGCGTTCACGGCCCTTGCTGTGGCCTCCCCGTCCAGTCTGACCACTGGCGACATTTCCGCCACGCTGGCCAAGACCTCGCTGCGCTCGACCGACCAGGAGGCGATTGCGTTGGCTGTTTCCGCTGCCCTGACGATCTACCAGAACGATTTCGCGACGAAGCTTCCGGGCCTGAAACCGCAGTATGCGGCTTTCGCTCAGGCGATCGCGGACGGCCTCAACGGCGCCCTGCCGAGCCCCGCAGCCGGCCCACCCGCCCCCTAGTCATGGCGACCGTCACCGCCATCTTCACGGCGCTTACGGAGGGCTGTAAGCTCGCGTGGACCATCTTTGGCGCCCGGAACACGGCAGCCATGCAGGCCAACGCGCAGGCTGCGACCATCCAGAAAATCAGGGACTCGGTGACCACCCACCTGTCCACGGGCAACCTTCAGGCGGTAGAAGCCGATGTTTCGTAGATTCCTGCCATTTCTAGCCTGTTTCCCGGCCATCCTGTGGCTGGTTGGATGCACGGTGGCCCCTGCGGTCGTCCCGGCCTCCAGCGTGGCTTATTCGGGCAATGTCCAGAATGGCGGAATCCTATCCACGGCCATCCCGATTGGGGACATGCCGGTCAAAATCAGCGGGCAATTGGTCGGCAAGTTCGCCTCACTGGCCAGAAAGTACGGCCCGACCTGGCTTCCCGAGGTTCACCCCGGAGACGGCATCGCTCCGCAACCCGATGGCACGTATCTGATCACCAAGGAATACCTCTCGATCTACGCCACCATGAACATACTGGAACGGAGTGCCATCAAGCCATGAAGGATAGGGAACCCAAGGAAACGGAATCTTTCCGCTTCGGTCTAAACTCCCTGTTCGCCATGAGCGGAGAGGCCGCAATCTTTCTTGGGAGCATACTGATAGCGGCTACCGTCTGGACTACCACAACGACTTTGACGCTCTCGGCCCACGAGAAGCTTTTGAAGTCCCAGGGCGCCCAGTTGGCCGTACTGGTTAAGGGTCAGGAAAAGGAGGACGCCAAGTTGAATGCGATCCTCAACACGATGAACGGCTCCAGCAAACAAGAGCAGTCGGTTGCCAAGATCCCCTAACGGGAGTCGTAGCAGTTGGCGACCCGGTAGGCCGATTCTGGGATATGGCCAGCCCGTATCAGCTTGGAGCCTCCGGTCAGGCCCTTGAGCCAAACGGTGTAAATCGTGTCAGCCGATACCACGATTCCAGCCCGCTCTAGGCCGTGGATGAGCCAGTCAAGGTGCTTCGCTTCGACCTGGCGGCATAATATCGGGTTACGGCTAAAGTCGTAGGGGTAGGTAGTCTGTGCGTACCAGACTGACGGCGTTAGGTTGCAGCGTCCTCCTATTCCACGGGAGTTTCCGTTTTCGACTGCTGCGATGGCGTCCAGCATCCGGGCGTGGTCCAAGTGCCGGTAAGCAGGGGCGTGGATCGCTTGGGGTGGTGTCATGCGATTACCCTTTGAAACTGCCAAGCGCCCTTATCCTTCGAGCACAGCCACCAGTAGGCATCCGGCCAGACGCGAGCTGCAACCTTGAGGTTTTCGAATCCACCCCGGAACACCTTGGGGCCTTTGACCTCCCAGCAGTG